>ENA-OQNI01000075-OQNI01000075.1-human-gut-metagenome-genome-assembly--contig:-NODE-75-length-157214-cov-11.156601_pt1 | contig 157214 bp, 121 predicted proteins | sample MGYA00242627_ERZ504876 | MGnify/ENA primary metagenome ERZ504876 (study PRJEB26092, sample SAMD00036386) | human gut metagenome | host: Homo sapiens | study: EMG produced TPA metagenomics assembly... | reverse complement strand
ATAAGTATGAGACTGTAAAGTACTGAAATTAGCACAATCTCCAAATCGTTACCTTAGACTTTTCAGAACTTCCATAAGCGTTTGTCTTTCAAATTAATCCATCAAATTGATAAGAATTTAAAGTAAAAGAGATAAATTTTAAATAGATCGAAACCGCCATCTCATACATTTGCAACTAAAGAAAAACACAAAAAGTTTCAATCTTAATAACAATATTATGAATTACACGTACATGAAAGGTTGTGCTCTGTGCATGACATTGTGCCTGACTTCGGCTGCTCTGCCTGGCAGGGCGAATGCAGAAAGTTCGGCTATCGTGAATGAAGTCTTGCAGTCATCTGTTGTGAAAGGGGTGGTAAAAGACTCGAATGGTGAACCTCTGTTAGGGGTTAATGTCCTTGTAAAAGGTACGACAATCGGTGCCGTCACCGATATAGACGGAAACTTTTCTTTTGAAGCTCCTGCCGGTTGTACATTGGTTATCTCTTACATTGGATTTGAATCGCAGGAAGTAAAAGTAAAAGGCAATGCTCCTCTGAACATTATTCTGAAAGAAGATTCCGAAGCATTAGACGAAGTGGTAGTGGTCGGTTATGGCGTACAAAAGAAAAGTGACGTGACTGGAGCTCTTTCTTCTGTGAAAGGCGATGATCTGACAAAATTGTCCATATCACGTACCGATCAGGCTTTGCAAGGACAGATGGCCGGTGTGATGGTACAGAATAGTGTGGCTGCACCAGGTGAATCGCCTAACATTATTATTCGTGGCGGTAACTCCTTGAAAGGCGAAAATGCTCCGTTGGTTGTGATTGACGGTGTTCTCGGTGGTGACCTTTCTTTGATAGACCCGAATGACATTACTTCTATCGAAGTATTGAAAGATGCTTCTTCTACCTCTATTTACGGTTCCCGCGGAGCGAATGGTGTCATCATGGTGACGACCAAACGTGGGCAGACTGGTAAACCGACCGTTTCTTATAGTGGTTATGTTTCGCTTTCGCAGGTATCAAAGAAAATGGATATGCTGAATGGTCAGGAACTATATGGCTTATTGAAAGAAGCACAGGAGAAATATCCTACGACAGCATTGAAAATACCGGAGTGGATAGATCCTAATAACTTGAATAATACCGACTGGCAGGGTGAAGTGTTCCGTACGGCCCCTATCACGGGCCATTCGTTGTCTGTAAGTGGCGGAACAGAAACGACACGCTATAGTTTGTCTGGTAACTACTTGATGCATCAGGGTATTGTGAAGAACTCTGATTTCAATCGTGCCGGCATACGTGCCAATATCGAACAGAAACTGGGAAAGAAGGTGACGGTCGGAGCTCTTATCAATGCTTCCCGTTCGTCGTCTTCCAACGCCAGTGTCAATCAGATGAACGGTTCTGATGGTGGTGGTGTCACGTTCTCTGCTTTAGGTTTTGGGCCATTGGTCCCTGTCTACAAGGAAGACGGCAGCCTTAGCGGTCCGCTAAAGGATGGAGCACAGATGAATAATCCGGTAGCTCTGATTAATGATCAGGTTGTGGATAAATTCCGTAATTATTTTCAGGGTACTGCTTTTCTGGAATGGGAAATCTTGAACGGCTTGAAATTTAAGACAGCTTGGACTTACACATATAGCGACCGTAAACAACGCCAGTTTACTTCCGGAGAGAATCTTCTTTCTTATAAAGGGCAGGGATATGCTTACATGAACGATCAGGAAACCACAAACTGGCTTGGTGAAAACACGTTGACTTATTCCAAGACATTCAATAAAGATCACTCTTTGAATGTTGTTGCCGGTTTTACTGCTGAGGCTTCCGATTATTTCAACAATAACAGCAGTGGTAAAGGGTTCGACATCGAATCGCTTGGTTATTGGAATATGGGACTTGCCAATAGCAGTCTGTTGTCTGTCGCTTCCGGTGGAAACCATTCTGCCATTGCTTCTTGGTTGGGCCGTGTGAACTATGCTTATAAAGGTAAATATTTGGCATCTGTTAGTTTCCGTGCTGACGGTTCTTCCAAGTTTGCGAAGAATAATAAATGGGGATATTTTCCTTCTGCTGCTTTGGGATGGCGTATCAGTGAGGAAGATTTTATGAAAGACATTTCTTGGATACAGAACCTGAAACTGCGTGCCAGCTATGGTGAAACAGGTAGCCAGGCGATTACAGCCTATCAGTCGTTGGCTAGTTTCAGTACGACCAGTTATGTCCTGAACGGAAGTTCTGCAGTGGCTCTTGTTCCAGGTCGTGTACCGAATCCCGACTTGAAATGGGAAACAACTAAACAGACGGATATAGGCATTGATTTGAGCGTATTGGGCGGACGTATATCTTTGGTTGCGGATTATTATTATAAAAAGACAGTCGATCTGCATTATGACAAGATCCTTCCGTACTATACAGGTTATTCTTCACAGACACAGAACATCGGTAGTAAATCCAATAAAGGTTGGGAATTTTCTCTGAATACACAGAATTTAGTGGGTGACTTCAAGTGGTCTACTTCTTTGAATATCGCTTTGAATCGGGAAAAAGTGCTTGACCTTGGCGATGATGAATACTTTTATACAAATGGTTCCGGAGGTGCTTTGGGAGCTGGTTTCAATGAAACTGGTATTGTGAAGGTCGGTGAGCCGTTGGGGAACTTCTACGGATATGTCTTTGACGGTATCTATCAGAATGAGGCAGAAGCCAAGGCGTTGGGGCTGACAAAAGATGATGTCGGTAGCGTGAAGTTCAAGGATTTGAATGGTGATAACAAGATTACGACTGAAGACCGTACGATCATCGGTAATGCTAACCCGGACTTTATCTTTGGTATTGGTAATGACTTTTCGTATAAGAATTTTGATCTGAGCTTTATGTTTCAGGGAACCTATGGCAATGATGTCTATAATTTGTTGAAAGTGACTTTCAGCGAATTACCGAGCAACTCGAACAATACCGGAAATGCTTTTGCGTTTGTAAAGGATTCCTGGAGAGGTGAAGGAACTTCGAATACGCAACAGGCATTTAACAAGGGTGTGGGTCCGTCTTCATCTCGTTTTGTGGAAGATGGATCTTATATTCGCTTGAAAAATTTGACGTTCGGCTATACTCTTCCTAAATCAGTTACATCCAAATGGGGCATTTCTAACTTACGTTTCTATCTGAGCGGACAGAACCTATTTACAATTACCGGCTATTCCGGTTATGACCCTGAAGTCAGTTCCCGTACAGGTAACTATAACTTAGGTTTTGACGGTGGTAGTTATCCGGCAACCCGCTCTTATACCTTCGGATTGAATCTTACATTATAATTGAACCATTAATATAAAGACGAAAATGAAAACATATATATATAAAGCAGTTGCAGGGGTGTGCTCCCTGATGCTATTGATGAGTAGTTGCGAGTCTTTCTTGTCGGAAGAACCGAAAGATTTCCTCTCGCCTGAAAACTTACCGAACACGGAGGCTGAATGCAATATGCTGCTGATGGGATCGCTGTCTTATTGGCGTAGCAACAACTTCGAACGTCATATTAACTTTATAGCCGAAGCAACGACTGATGCTGTTGTCAGTGCTACAGCCAATAATGTGGCTCGCGATGAAATGAACTCTTTGACTTGGCAAAGCGATAACGAGAGCCTTTATAAGCCCTGGCAGCAATTTTATGCTTGTATCAATGCTTCTAACATCATGATCGAGAAAGTTCCGAATGCTTCGAAAGTTTCGGATGAGGTCAAGACACGTTATGTCGCAGCTGCCCGTTATATGCGTGCGATGTCCTATTTCTATCTGGTGCGTATCTTTAATGATGTTATTTATCTGGACACGCCGGTGAATGACTTTACCAGTGCGAATAACATGACAAAGACACCGGCTAAAGAAATATATAATAAGATTGTTGAAGATTTGGAATATGCAGAAGCCAATCTTCCCGTAAAATGGGATTCTGGAACGGAACGTCCGACTGTCGCTGCCGCCAAGTCTTTGCTTTCATGGGTTTATATCACGATGGCCGGTGAACAGGTTAAAGACAATACCATGTGGGCGAAGGCGGCTTCCAAAGCGAAGGAAGTCATTGATAATGCCGCTACTTACGGTATTAAGCTGGAAGAAAATTATGCCGATCTTTGGCTGGTCAACAATCGGTATAACAAAGAATCGATCTTTGCCCTGAATTTTGCAGATGGGTTAGGAGATAACCAGTGTGGAGCCGAGTGGCGTCCGACCAGTATCGGGTCCGAATCAGGATGGGGATTCTTTTATACGAAACAATCCTATATCGATAAATTTGATGATAAGGATAAACGGAAAGCCGCTACCTTCTTGACCGAAATTGTCAGTACAGTTGATAATAAAACCTATACGACTGAGAATTTCGGTAGTCCGTATCCACATGGAAAGAAATGGTGTGATGGAGGTCGTGAAAATTTCTCACAGCGTAACAAGCGTACGGATATGTACATTCCTATCATCCGTTATGCCGATGTCTTGCTGATCTTTGCCGAAGCGGAAAACGAAGCCAATGGTCCGACGGCTGCAGCTTATGATGCCGTGAATCAACTGCGTGTACGTGCCGGTTTGGATAACTTGTCCGGTTTGTCTAAAGAGACTTTCCGTCAGGCAATCCAAAAAGAATGGACGTTAGAGACGACACACGAACGGATCTATCGTTTCAATTTGGTTCGCTGGGGCACTTATCTGACGGTAATGAAGGAATATTTCCAGAAAAATTTTCCTGAAAAGGTGAAGAATGTAACGGAAGAACGGTTGTATTTCCCTTGTCCGGAGCATGATTCATTGATCAATCCGAATTTGTAAGAAAATTTTTGAGTAGGTTTAAATAATCTTGGGGTATGGAATGACTGATGATTTCATACCCCTTCTTATAACACAAAATGGACAAAATGAAACTGAAAATTCTTTTTTTTGTTTTTCTGCTTGTCTGTAGTTCCTGTGCTTTGGACAAGAGGGATATTATCAGTTCGAATTTTGATTTTGCCGATATACAGTTGAAACATGCATTCGTGGAAATGGATTCGGTTTATAAAAGTACGGACAAGCTGCTTGCCAATCCTCGCAATATCGATCCGAACGGTTTCCTGCGCATGGTGGCATCCCATGATTGGACAAGCGGTTTTTTCCCAGGCGAACTTTGGTATATGTATGAATATACTAAAGATGATTTTTGGAAGGAGAAGGCCAGGAAACAGACTGAACTGCTTGAACAGGAGAAATGGAATGGGAGTACCCACGATATGGGCTTTAAAATGTATTGTAGCTATGGTAACGGTTATCGGTTGACTCAGGATTCTGGTTATAAGGATATTCTGTTGCAGTCTGCCTACACCCTGATCAGACGTTACAATCCAAAAGTGGGTTGTATCCGTTCCTGGGATCATAACAGGGATAAATGGCAGTATCCCGTAATCATCGATAATATGATGAATCTGGAACTACTTTTCTGGGCTTTCCGTACGAATGGCGATTCCATTTTCTACCAGGTTGCAGTCGACCATGCCCGTACTACGATGAAGAATCATTTTCGTAAGGACTACAGTTCCTATCATGTTATCGACTATGATACGTTGACCGGCGCAGTCTTGCATAAAAACACCCATCAGGGGTATTCCGATGCTTCGGCTTGGTCGCGTGGACAAGCGTGGGGATTGTACGGCTATACGATGTGCTATCGAGAAACTGGATTGCCTGAATTTTTGGAACGTGCCAAACAAATTGCCTCTTATATTTTCTCCAATCCTACATTGCCGGACGATTTGATACCTTATTGGGATTATAATGCTCCAGGAATACCGGACGAGCCGCGTGATGTATCGGCGGCCACCGTTACGGCTTCTGCTCTTTACGAGTTGAGTATGTATGATGAAACGAATAGAACCGGATATGTGGATAGGGCTGATAGGATATTGGAAAATCTGACGAACCGTTATCGGGCAAGTGTAGGGAAAGACTGTGGTTTCCTGCTTTTGCATAGTACCGGTTCCAAGACTCACGGTTCGGAAGTGGATGTGCCGATCGTATATGCGGATTATTACTATCTGGAAGCCTTGTTGCGAAAAGCCAAATTGGAAAAAGAAGGAACTGCTCTCTTGTAAAATTAATTGAATTTTAAATTGAATATTAGAATATGAAGTACTTGTTTGTTGCATGCTTATTGTGTTTGTCCGTTCTGTCGGCTGTGGCGAAAGTGCCTGCTATGAATAAGATTCGGCTGACGAACAATTGGGAATATCTGAAAGGTGATTTGGGGGGAATCTGGGAGGCTGTACGTCCTGCCGCACCCGGCAGTTCGGAGGCGGTTCCCATCTGGCAGCCTGTTACGTTACCTCATTGTTTTAATGCCGAAGATGCTGTTGATCCGGACGTGAATTATTATGAAGGTCCGGGATGGTATAAAACTTTGCTGGCGATAGACAATCCCTATCGGAACGGGCGGATCGTACTCGATTTCGACGGGGCGGGACAGAAGACGGATGTCTATGTCTATACGACTCATGTCGGTAGCCATGTTGGCGGTTATGACAGTTGGAATGTCGATATTACGGATGCGGTAAAAGCATTTCTCGGCAGTAAAGATGCGGAACGTTTCAAAGGGAAAGTACCTTTGTCGATCCGTTGCGATAATTCACGTGATCTGGAAATGATACCATCCGATCTGGCTGATTTCAATATCTATGGTGGTCTGTACCGGTATTTGAACTTGGTGTACCTGCCTGAAGTTTCTTTTGAACAGATTCATTTGGAATCTTCCCTCTCTTCTAACTTGAAAGAAGGTATATTGAAGGTGAAAACTTCGTTTTATAATCCGGAAGATATAAGGAAGGCGGATGTGACCGTTTCCGTTTACGATGTGGACCGTAAACCAGTCTTCTCGAAAACACTGGAAGGAATACTTCCTTTGGGTGACCAGCTTTTAGCAAAGATGAAGATCAAGAATCCGGTATTGTGGGACGTGGATGTGCCACAACTCTATACTTGCGAGTTGACTGTAAAGACACCGGATCAGACTTTCACGACGGAAGAACGCTTCGGTTTCCGCCATACGGAGTTTAAGGACAAAGGTCCATTCTTCCTGAACGGCAAACGTTTGCTGTTGCGAGGTACGCATCGCCATGAGGATCACGCTGGTGTGGCACAAGCCATGACGGAAGATATGATGCGTCGTGAAATGCGGATGATGAAAGATATGGGCGTGAACTTTATCCGTTTAGGACATTACCAACAATCTGAAATCATTCTGGACCTTTGCGACGAATTGGGCATTCTGGTATGGGAAGAAATTCCTTGGTGTCGGGGCGGTCTTGGAGGCGATGTCTACAAAAAACAAGCCCGTCGGATGCTTGCTAATATGATCGTCCAGCATCATAATCATCCGGCTGTCATCATCTGGGGGTTGGGTAATGAGAATGACTGGCCTAACGATTTCAATACGTTCGACAAGAGTGCGATCCGTGCTTTCATGAAAGAGTTGCACGACATGGCGCACCGTTTAGACGACACACGTATGACGGCGATCCGCCGGTGTGAATTTTGTAATGATATTGTTGATGTCTATTCACCTTCTATCTGGGCTGGTTGGTATCGGGGTGTCTTTACCGATTATAAATCGATCTCAGAACAGGAGATGCAGAAGGTAAAACACTTCCTGCATGTAGAGTGGGGAGGTGACAGCCATGCCCGTCGTCATTCGGAAGATGCTTTTTATAATCTGAAGAACATCGAGGCAGGAAAGGGCGGTGATGAACGTGCCGGCGATGCTTCCTTATATGGTGGCGTTCCACGTGCTTCGCGCGATGGCGATTGGTCGGAAAGTTATGTGGTCCGTCTGATCGACTGGCATCTGAAAGAGCAGGAGACGATGCCGTGGCTGACCGGTACAGCCTACTGGCCTTTTAAAGATTTTTCGACTCCGGTCCGTCCCGACAATCCTGTCCCTTATGTCAATCAGAAGGGGGTGGTTGAACGCGATTTTACTCCGAAAGAAAGCTACTATGTGTTCCAGTCTTACTGGACGGAGAAGCCGATGATCCATATCTACGGTCATACCTGGCCGGTTCGCTGGGGTGGAAAAGATGACCGCAAGGAAATCTTGGTATATTCTAACTGCGACGAAGTGGAGCTTTTTGTCAATGGTGTGAGCCAGGGTGTGAAACGGCGTAATAGTCAGGATTACCCGGCTGCCGGGTTGCGCTGGAATTGTGTTTATCAGGAAGGCATGAACGAAATACGGGCTGTCGGTGTAAAGAAAAAGGAGAAGAAGGAGGTTTCTGATGTCATTCGTCAGGAATACCAGACTGCTAAATGGGATAAAGAAGCCGCTTGCCAAGTGAGCTTGCTTTCCGAAGAGGGAGATACGGCTTTGGTACAGGTACAACTGATCGATAAAAACGGCATCCGTTGTCTCAGCTCCAAAAAGCAGATTACGTTTGAGATTGCCGGAGATGGCAGCCTGATCTGCAATTTAGGAACTTCGACCGGTAGTCGTAAAGTACAGGCGTATAATGGTCGTGCCCTGATCCGTATCAAACGGAACGAGGGTAATAGCGTGGTTGCTGTTAAATCGGAAGGCCTGCCGACTGCATTCCTGGAATTGAAGAGTCCCAAGTAGGGGTAGGTCGTTTTTTGATTGTAAACTGGAAAAAAACGTAGAGACGGCCCGCCGTGTTTTAATTTACGGCGGGACTTTTTATCCGGGTTGCACTAAGTTAAAAGTAAGGGGTGGATTATGAACGGCTGCTTATTATAAAAAATAGGTGAGTGAATTGAATTGCTGGATGTCTGGATTATATTATATTTGCAAAAAGTAAATAAAGAACGAATGGATAATATGAAACCCCTGAACCCCATTCAGAAAACGGTTGTTGGCGTTCAGTTCCTTTTTGTGGCGTTTGGTGCGACTGTTCTCGTTCCTTTGCTGGTTGGCCTTGATCCTTCTACCGCCCTTTTTACTGCTGGTATCGGCACGTTGATCTTTCATTTGGTGACGAAAGGGAAAGTTCCTATTTTTCTGGGAAGCAGTTTCGCTTTTGTGGCGCCTATCATAAAGGCGACGGAATTGTATGGGTTGCCCGGTACGATGTCCGGCCTGGTGGCTGTGGGGACCGTCTATGGGTTGATGAGCTTGTTGGTCCGGTGGAGAGGAATCGGTTTTATCAAGCGGCTTTTTCCGCCGGTGGTGATCGGGCCGGTTATTATTCTGATCGGCCTCTCGCTGGCAGGCTCAGGTGTGAATATGGCAAAAGAGAACTGGCCGTTGGCGCTGGTAGCCCTGCTTTCCGCTATTCTCGCCTCTATGTTGGGTCGGGGAATGTTGAGATTGATCCCTATCTTCTGTGGAATCATCGTCGGGTATCTGACTGCGAGTCTGTTCGGCTTGATCGACTTCAAGCCTGTGATAGAAGCTCCTTGGTTTGCATTTCCGCAATTTGTAAAGCCTTCATTGTCGTGGGAAGCGGTTATTTTTATGATTCCGGTGACGATTGCTCCGGTGATCGAACATATAGGCGATGTGTACGCAATCAACGAGGTGACGGGCAAGGATTTCGTAAAAGATCCGGGACTTCACCGCACGATGTTGGGAGACGGCCTGGCATGTATCGTCGCCGGATTGATCGGCGGTCCTCCCGTCACGACCTATTCGGAGGTGACAGGAGCTATTTCGCTGACAAAGATTACAGACCCGGCCGTTATCCGTATTGCTGCCGTAAGCGGTATCATCTTTTCTGTGTTTGGGAAGGTCAGCGCGTTGCTTAAATCGATTCCCGCCGCCGTGTTGGGGGGCATCATGTTGCTGCTGTTCGGAACGATTGCCGCTGTCGGCATCAACAGCTTGATCCAGAATCGGACCAATCTGGGCGACACTCGCAACCTGATCATCGTCTCATTGATCCTGACTTTCGGGATTGGTGGTGCTGCCATTGAATTTGGCGGTTTCACGATGGCCGGTATCGGGCTTTCGGCTTTACTGGGAGTCTTTTTGAACCTGGTGTTGCCTAAGAGCAAGACTCTACCGTAATTTTCAATTTTCAACTCTCAATTATCAATTAATTGTTACCTTTGTGCCGCTTTTTACGTGAAGAAGCGGAAATATGTTTAATCAGTATTGGTAAAGGGGAATCTGTCTATGCAAAAATCTGACTGCATCATTGGTGTGGAGCATGTGTCTAAATTCTTTGGAGACAAGGCCGTATTGAATGATGTGAATTTGTCTGTCCGTAAGGGCGAGTTTGTAACCATTCTGGGGCCGTCCGGTTGCGGGAAGACGACATTGTTGCGTCTGATTGCCGGATTCCAGACAGCTTCTGAGGGTATAATAACCATTGCGGGGAAAGAAATTACGCAAACACCCCCTCATAAACGTCCAGTTAATACTGTATTTCAGAAATACGCTCTTTTCCCTCATCTGAATGTCTTCAATAACATCGCTTTCGGCTTGAAGCTGAAAAAACTTCCGGCTGTCGTGATCGAGAAAAAGGTGAAGCAGGCCCTCAAGATGGTAGGAATGACCGATTATGAGTACCGTGATGTGGATTCCCTTTCCGGCGGACAGCAACAACGTGTCGCGATTGCCAGAGCTATCGTGAACGAACCGGAAGTGCTCCTGCTGGACGAACCGCTGGCGGCTCTTGACCTCAAGATGCGCAAGGATATGCAGATGGAGTTGAAGGAAATGCATAAGTCTCTCGGAATCACCTTTATCTATGTTACTCACGATCAGGAAGAAGCACTCACCCTGAGCGATACGATCGTCGTGATGAGCGAAGGGAAGATCCAGCAGATCGGGACGCCTATTGACATTTATAACGAACCGATCAACTCCTTTGTCGCCGACTTTATCGGCGAAAGCAATATTCTGAACGGACTGATGATCAAAGATAAGTTGGTATCCTTTGCCGGGCATGAGTTCGAATGCGTAGACGAAGGTTTCGGCGAACGGACCCCGGTAGATGTCGTGCTCCGCCCGGAAGACATTTATATTTTCGAGCCGTCTGAAGCCGCCATGCTGACCGGGACGGTTACCTCTTCCATTTTCAAGGGCGTTCACTACGAGATGATGGTGCAGACGCCGGAAGGCTATGAGTTCATGGTACAGGACTACCATTGTTTCGATGCCGGGCAGGAAGTCGGTTTGCTGGTCAAACCATTTGATATCCATGTGATGAAAAAGGAACGTATCTGCAATACGTTCGAAGGAAAGATGGTGGATGCCACGCATGTGGAATTTTTAGGCTGTACGTTCGAATGCCGAGAGGTATCCGGCATTGACTCGGAAGCACCCGTGCAGGTCGAAGTAGATTTTGACCGCGTCATTCTGGAAGACAACGAGGAAGACGGCCGTCTGACCGGTGAAGTGAAATTTATCCTCTACAAAGGCAACCATTATCATCTGACGGTGTTTACCGACTGGGACGAAGATATCTTTGTCGATACGAATGATGTTTGGGACGATGGCGACCGGGTCGGAATCACGATCGCTCCCGAAAATATACGGATTGTTCAATCAACTAAAAAGGAAGGAAGTGATAAGTAAGATTTCAGCTTTTTTTATGCGGCGTAAGAACTGGACGATTCCTTATGCCCTGTTTTTGGCTGTCTTTGTCGTAATGCCCTTGTTGTTGATCGTATTATATGCGTTTACAGATGCCGACGGAGCGTTCACTTTTGCTAATTTCCGTAAGTTCATGGTACACCCCGAAGCGATGAATACGTTCGTCTATTCGATCGGGATTGCTATTATCACCACACTTGCCTGTCTCATCCTTGGCTATCCGGCAGCTTATATCCTGAGCCAGGAGCGTTTTAACACTTCCCGGACGATGGTCGTGCTATTCATCCTGCCGATGTGGGTGAATATCCTGATCCGTACGCTGGCTACGGTAGCATTGTTCGATTTCCTAAACCTGCCGTTGGGAGAGGGGGCGTTGGTTTTCGGTATGGTGTATAACTTTCTCCCGTTCATGATCTATCCGATTTATAATACGTTGCAAAAGATGGACCGCAGCCTGATCGAGGCGGCCCAGGACTTGGGAGCCAATCCGTTTCAGGTCTTTATGAAAACGATTCTGCCTCTTTCGATGCCCGGCGTGATGAGCGGGATCGTCATGGTTTTCATGCCGACGGTTTCCACGTTTGCCATTGCCGAATTACTGACGATGAATAACATCAAACTGTTCGGTACGACCGTGCAAGAAAATATCTATAACGGTATGTGGAATTATGGAGCGGCGCTTTCTCTTATTATGCTGTTGCTGATTGGTGTTACCATCCTCTTTACGAATGAAGAGGACAGTGCTTCGAACGAAGGGGGAGGTGTGATATGATGACGAAATGGATGGCAAAAGGGTATTTGTGGCTACTGTTGGTGCTGCTATATTCCCCGATTCTGATTATTATGATTTTCTCGTTTACCGAAGCGAAAGTCTTGGGAAACTGGACGGGATTTTCAACCAAATTGTATAGTTCGCTGTTTACAGGAGGCGTGCAGCGTTCGTTGGTGAGTGCGTTGTGGAATACGTTCGCCATTGCGATGATCGCGGCGACCGTCTCCACGCTGTTGGGTAGTATTGCGGCTATCGGTATTTTCAACCTGCGATCACGGACCCGCCAGGTAATGAATTTTGCTAATGCGATCCCGATGATGAATGCAGATATTATTACGGGCGTATCCCTTTTCCTGCTGTTCGTGAGTTTTGGCGTTTCACAGGGATTCACGACGGTCGTGCTGGCGCATATCACGTTCTGCACGCCCTATGTGGTGCTGAGTGTCATGCCACGCCTGAAAAAGATGAACCAGAATGTCTATGAGGCGGCGCTCGATTTGGGGGCGACTCCTTTCCAGGCGTTGCGCAAGGTGATCCTGCCGGAGATTCGTCCGGGCATGATCAGCGGCTTTATACTGGCTTTTACGCTTTCGATCGATGATTTTGCTGTTACCATCTTTACGATCGGCAACGAGGGACTGGAAACCCTATCGACCTTTATTTATGCGGATGCCCGCAAAGGGGGACTGACACCGGAGTTGCGTCCGCTGTCAACTATCATTTTCGTGACGGTGCTTGTCCTTTTGATTGTGATTAATAAACGGGCGGAGAAGTCCAAAAGCTAATGGAGAAAAGCAGGAAATGAATAAACTGATTACAATAATAGCGAGTTGCCTCTTTCTTTTGACTTTCATGTCTTCATGCAATCGTACGGATGAGGAGCGCAGTCATATTCTGAAAGTCTACAATTGGGCAGACTATATCGACGAGGATGTCTTGGCCGAATTTCCCGCTTGGTACAAGGAGCAGACCGGCGAAGATATCCGGATTATCTACCAGGTGTTCGATATCAATGAGATCATGCTTACCAAAATCGAACGCGGGCATGAAGATTTCGACCTGATCTGTCCGTCCGAATATATAATCGAACGGATGTTGAAGAAAAACCTTCTTGTCCCGATAGACCGCAATTTCGGAAAGACACCGGATTATCTGGATAATGTCTCTCCCTATATCCGCGGGCAACTGAACAAGCTAAGCCAGCCGGGACGGAAAACGACCGACTATGTCGTCCCTTATATGTGGGGAACGGCTGGGATTTTGTATAACAAGCAGTTCGTGGAGGAGAAAGAGGTCGAAAGCTGGGAGTGTCTTTGGGATTCGAAGTTCAGAAACAAGATATTGATGAAAGACAGCTATCGTGACTCCTATGGTACGGCCATTATCTACGCCCATGCGAAGGAACTGGAAGATGGGACCGTGACGGTCGAGCAACTGATGAACGACAATTCTCCCGAAGCGATCGCCATAGCCGAAGAACTTCTGAAAAAGATGAAACCCAACATTGCCGGTTGGGAAGCCGATTTCGGCAAGGAAATGATGACGAAAGGCAAAGCCTGGCTCAATTTTACCTGGAGCGGCGATGCGGTCTGGGCGATGGACGAAGCGGAGGCTGTCGGGGTGGAACTGGACTATGAAGTGCCCCGAGAAGGCAGCAATATCTGGTATGACGGCTGGGCGATCCCTAAATATGCCCGTAATGTAAAGGCGGCCAGTTATTTTATTGATTATCTTTGTCGTCCGGACGTCGCTTTGCGGAATATGGATGCCATCGGTTACGTCAGTGCCATTGCGACTCCCGAAATTATGGAAGCCAAGATCGATTCGACAATCGAGACAGTTTCCGACTTGAGTTATTTCTTCGGTCCCGGTGCGGATAGCATCCGGATCAATCCGGTACAATACCCCGACCGCAAGGTGGTAGAACGTTGTGCCATGATCCGCGATTTCGGAGATCGGACGGAACTTGTTTTGGAAATGTGGAGCCGCGTGAAAGGAGATAACTTGAATACAGGGATCGTCTTGCTGATCTTTGCCGTGTTCGGAGTGTTATTTGTCTGGCTGGTATATCGCAGGATACGTCAATATAAACAGCGGCAACGGCATCACCGGCGTCGTCGCCGCTGGTAGTAAATAGTTAGAATCAAAATTGTCGATTATCAATTGTCAATTAAAAGAAGGTCATGGAAGGCATAAAAAATTTGGTTATAGATTTTGGCGGCGTGATTATCAATCTCACCCGTAATCGGTGCATCGAGGCATTCGAGAGTTTGGGGGTCGCGAATATACGCGAGCAGATTGTCAATAACTACCAGCATAAGGATCTGTTCATGAAGATCGAGCTCGGTTCCATTACGGTAGCAGAGTTTCGCGAGGGTATCCGTCATCTGACCAGACAGCCTTTGACGGACGAACAGATAGATGCCGCCTGGATCGCCATGCTCGATGATGTTCCGGATTATAAGCTGGATCTTTTGCTCGACCTCCGCAAGCGTTACAATACGATGCTGCTCAGCAATACGAACGAGATTCATTGGGACTGGTCGGAAAAGACCTGTTTTTCCTATAAAGGCCACCATGCTTCCGACTTTTTCAATCATATTTATCTTTCCTACCGCCTCCATCTGCTGAAACCCGATGCCGAAATTTTCGAATATGTCCTGCAAGATGCCGATATCCGTCCTGAAGAAACACTTTTCATAGATGATGCCGTCCCCAATTGCCGTACGGCGGAATCACTAGGATTCCATACCTATACGCCGCAACCTCGTGAAGACTGGTCGCATTTGTTTGGAATTATGAATCATAAATCATAAATCTCTCACATTTAATATATTGTATGATGTCTCTACGTCATACACATCGTTACCGTCCACCTTCTTGATATAGTTTACAACACGGATGGTAACGGGAAGGATGATTACTTCATAGAGGGATTTCAGAACCGCCTGTGTCCCGATCATAATGAAAAGTTCGCCTATCGGTATCAGTCCGGCGAAAGCGATCGGGAAAAAGATCATCGAATCGGCACTCTCGCCGACCAAAGTGGAGACGATGGCCCGTAAAGAGAAATTCTTTCCGGCTGAAGCAATCTTCATCTTACTCATCACGTAAGCATTCAGGAACGAACCGACAAGAAAAGCCATCAGGCTTGCTATGGCGATGCGCGGTGCCATTCCGAACACGAAGTTGAAACCTTCTTCGCCTTCCCAAAATGGGGCGGCAGGCAACATCACCGCCAATTGCGCAAATCCGATTACAAGGAAATTAGAAATGAATCCGCTCCAAATAATCAGGCGTGCCTTCTTGAATCCCCATACTTCGGCGATACAGTCATTGATGATATATGAGATCGGGAAAACGATCAGTCCGGCAGTCGCTGTGATGCCGAATACCTGGATAACTTTGGTTTCTAACAGGTTTGAAGCTACCAGGCAGATATTGAACAGGATGCCTAACAGCATGAATGGTACGGTTACAGTAGATGTCTTCTGCATATTTCTTGTTTTTAACGAGGTTTATCAAGCACTCGGTGAATAATATAAAGGAACGTTTTTGGTATTCCGAGGGCAAAGATAGTGATATTTTTATTTATGCCTATTATATGTGACAGCCGAATGAGGCGATAAGCAGCCTTAAAACCGACAGAAAGAGAATCGCCATTTCTCTGTCACTCTATCACATTTTGTCTTGTATGTGTTGATATCCATGTTGTGCAAGGTGTGATACATGCCGGATTCATGTATCACGCCTGTATCACACTGTGTCACACATCCGACTGGGATTTTAGCAATATATATATGATCTTTCTGCTAAGTATGTATCTTAATTACAAAGGATTAGTATGATATGGCTCCGAACACCCGGGTGTACCCTTTTCGGACATCCGGGTGTGGGGGGTGGTAACATCCGGGTGTAGAAAGCCGGAAGATGGGGGTGTTGTCAACCATTTCTGCTTACTTTCCGCTCTTTTTCTGCTTGTCTTTAGTAAAAAAGTGCCTTAGGATGGTGAAATGGCTTCTGCATAAATGCATATCGGTACGTTTCCTTTCGTTTTGTGGATAGATGTTTTCCTGCTTGAATCAGAACCGGTTGCGCAGTTCCTCCGATGCCTTGTAGCGGACTAACGACATATAGCCGGCTCCCATCCGTAAGTTCGGCAAAATGCGATAATTGATTTCTCCTATGGTAAGGAACCATCCGGCTTCCCTGAAATCGTCTCGCGGACGGATATTTTTACATAAATACCTGATAATTCTGGATTATAATTCCCCTGAGAGGCTGTTTGGTTTTTGTGTCCAATGATTTGAGATGGCCGGGAGGACGTTTAAAGTTGCCGGTCGGGATATTTTAGTAGATGTTGGCCATGCTAACCAGTGGCTCGTACAGTTTCTCTATATCTTGGGCGTCCAGTTCGATGGTGAGCTGGTCACCGGGGAGTATGGTTTGTCCGGTGGGGGAGATGTCTTTGCGGTCGCGGTGGATATTCATGATTATGCAATGGTTGGGAAGTTCGAGCGTATCGACCTCCTTGCGGTCGAAATAGGCTCCGGCCATCACTTCCACGTCCAAAGTCAGCCGCTTCTGCTCACGGAAGGCCGGTTTGTTGATCATCTCTTCATAGAACATTACGTTGAACGGCTTTATTCCCAACAGTTCCGTGAAATAATAAGTGAGTCCTCCTACGACGATGGAAGGATAGAAAACTTCGAAATGCCCTGTGATCTCCGTAATCAGGATAATGGCTGTGATAGGAGTGCGCACGACGGCGACCAGGAAGGCGCCCATTCCGATCAGCATGACATAGCTCACACTTTCCATCCTGACGATCCCGTGTTGCACCAGGATGAGGGCATAGAGCTTACCGGTCAGTCCGCCTGTCACCAGAGTCGGGATAAAGTTCCCTCCCGGCAATCCGGAGGAGAAGGAAAAAACGGTAAATACCATGTGCAGGAACATCATCCCTGCAATCCAATAGATATTGCTGTTGCCGCCTTCCGCCTGTTGCATCAGGAACTGCTCGCCTCCACCGGTCAGATCAGTGACCGTCAGCGAAATGATGTATGCCATGCCCAGAAGACCTAACAGCTTGATATATTCGGGTTGCCGGATGGCCGGGTACATCCGTTTGGCGTATAGCATCAGCAGTGAATAGAGTTTGCCGAAAACCGATACGATGACGGCAAACAGGATATACAGCTTGATATGCAGTCCCATCGACAGGTCGGGCACGATGGCCTGTATGTCGTGGTACGGGTTGATCGGGAAAATCGTACTGGCGATCGCTCCGGCGACGACACCGGCCAGGATCGTCGTGATAGCCGTTTTCGGAGCATCGAAGCGTTCGATCGATTCGATCACCAGCGTAGCGGCGGCAAGAGGAGCGGCAAAGGCAGCTGCCAGTCCTGCGCCTGCGCCTGCGGCAAGGAGCTGTTTGCGTTCGCCGCTCAGGATATGTCCCCATTTGCTGACCAGGTCACCTATGTAGGAACCCATTTGTACAGAAGGTCCCTCGCGTCCCATCGAGAGACCGCTGCTGAGTGTCAGCACACCACCCGCAAACTTAGCCAGCAGTTGGCGAAAGGAATGTGCATACTCGATGCGTCCATTGATAACGCCCCGTGTCTGCGAAATGCCTCCGCCTCCGATGTAAGGCCACCGTCTGGCCATCCGGGCGACGAAGCAGAGGATACCCCATAGGGCAAGGAATAAGACGATATGGTAATACCAGGGAGGCGAAGACTGGAAGAAGTTCTTCCGCATATTGAAGAATAGTTGCAGCAGATAGTGGTAAGGAACCGCCACCAATCCGGTCAGCAGTCCTACGATCAGACTCACGAAATAGAGTCTGGCATCTACCAGCTTCAGTTTTACTATCCGATTAATCTTCATCTTCCCTTAAACAGGGAGCGAAGGCCGTTGGTTTAGCTTTCAATTCTCAAAAGCATCTGATATATCCCAACGAATAAGTCTCGTACAGGTTATCCTTCATTCCGTGTGTATACCGGAAGGAGATTATGTTTTTCTTGATCTCGTATCTGAGGTTGTTGCGCCAATGTATGGGGCGGTCACCGTTGTTTTCGTATCCGTAAAACCCGGCCAGGTTGGTGGCGAGCGTGAAGCCTCTGTATTTACCGGTGAACCCGACTCCGTATGAGATGGCGTCGTTCTGGCGATGCACCATGTCGTTCGTCATCCAGCAATAGAACCCGGCGAGCGCCTGCATACGGATCGAGGCCTTCCCGTCGGCACTTTTCCACAGGTTACGCCCCATGTTTACGTCGAACCAGTAGGAGGCGGCATCGGTAAAACGGGCGTCGCACAGGCGGCCTCCGCTGGCTGTCTTGATGTTGGCGCTAATGGTCGCGTCTACCCATTTCTCGCTTTTCAGGACTTGGAAAAAGGAGCTGATAACGATGTCGCCGTTATATTTGATCGGGCTTTCCGTATCCACGGCAAAGCGTTCGTCACGCGTTTCCGGTGTCATCTTATATTTTTCCTTGAAGCACCAGTTCACTTCGATTCCCGCGCGCCCCCTGAAGAAGGGCAGCAGGGCACGCCCCACGATGTCCCAGGTCTTGTCACCCGTATAATAATGGTATTCGCCCCGTACTTCCACTTCGTACCGCTCGCTCACCTGTCCGTCCCTCATTTCCGGGATCGGAAAGGCGTTCGGACCGAAATAGCGCGGAGAATATATGAGCAGTTCTGTTTTGTCGCGCCAACTGTCGGCATGGCTATAAGTGGCTGAAAAGACAAATACGAATGTTATCAATAATATTCGGGATAAATATTTCATCATGGATGTATTTTTTCTTAAGGCCACAAAAGTACATATTTCATATTGATTTAGTACATTTGCCTCAAACAAATCTTTAAACCATAAAGTACCATGAGACATTTACATTTTGGGAAGCTGTTTTTTGTTGTCTTTTCCCTCTTGTTAGCCTATACGGTTTCGGCGCGTAAACCGATTAAAACATTACTGATCACAGGACAAAACAACCATAACTGGCAGGTGAGCCATGTTGTGCTGAAACAAATCCTGGAAAATTCCGGTCGTTTTGATGTGGACTTTGTCATCTCTCCCGAACAGGGCAAGGATATGTCCGGTTTTGTGCTCGACTTTAGCCCTTACCAGTTGGTAGTGCTGGACTATAACGGAGATTCGTGGCCGGAGGAGACGAACCGCCGCTTCCTGGAATATGTGCAGAACGGCGGTGGTGTTGTCATTTATCATGCAGCCGACAATGCTTTCTCCAAATGGCCGGAGTTCAATAGGATCTGTGCTTTGGGTGGTTGGGAAGGACGTAATGAGAATTCCGGCCCTTATGTGTATTGGAAGGACGGAAAACTGGTCAAGGACAGTTCGGCGGGTCCGGGTGGTTCTCATGGACGCCAGCACGAATATGTGCTGAACGGGCGTGACAAGGTGCATCCGGTTGTGAAGGGCCTGCCTTTAAAATGGCGTCATGCCAAAGATGAACTTTACGACCGTATGCGGGGACCGGGCAATATCCGGGATATTTTGTACACGGCCTATTCGGATAAGGAAACAAACGGTTCCGGTCGTGAAGAACCGCTGGTATTTACGGTCGATTACGGGAATGCTCGCATCTTCCATACGATGCTTGGCCATGCCGGTGCTACTACGGAAGATAATATAGCAATGCAATGTACGGGCTTCCAGGTGCTTTTGCTTCGTGGCGCCGAATGGGCGGCAACCGGAAAAGTAACCCAGAAAGTCCCGAAAGATTTCCCGACGGAGACTACTTGTTCTTATCGGAAAGATTATAAGGAGAATTGACAATTATCAATTGTCAATTCTTAAAGCGGATATTCCTCGAACGCATACAATGCTGTAGACAAATATCTCTCGCCCGTATCCGGTAATAATGCTACAATCGTTTTCCCTTCGTTCTCCGGGAGACGGGCCAGTTGCACGGCGGCATATACGGCTGCTCCGGAAGAAATGCCGACCAACAGGCCTTCCTTTTGTGCCAGTTCGCGTGATGTGCGGATGGCGTCGTCTCCTTCTACCTGGATGATTTCATCGACCACCGAGCTGTCGTAGGTTTTAGGGATAAAGCCCGCGCCGATCCCCTGTATCTTGTGCGGTCCGGGTTTACCGCCTGAGAGCACAGCCGAGTCGGTCGGTTCTACAGCGACGATTTTGACATCCGGATTGTGCGCTTTCAGTCCTTTGCCAACGCCGCTTACCGTACCGCCCGTTCCGACTCCTGCGACGAAGATATCGACTTTGCCGTCCGTATCGCGCCAGATTTCCTGTGCGGTTGTTTTAGCATGCCGGGCAGGGTTTGCCGGGTTTTCAAACTGTTGCAGGATAATGGAGCCGGGTGTTTCATCACGCAATGCTTCCGCTTTGGCGATGGCACCTTTCATCCCTTCCGTTCCGGGAGTGAGGATCAGGTTGGCTCCTAATGCTTTCAGTAGGTTACGACGTTCCAGGCTCATGGTTTCGGGCATTGTCAGTACCAATTTATAACCTTTGGCGGCCGAGACGAAAGCCAGTCCTACGCCGGTGTTCCCGCTGGTCGGCTCTATGATTGTTGCTCCCGGTTTCAGCAAGCCCTTTTCTTCCGCATCTTCGATCATTGCCAATGCAATGCGGTCTTTTACGCTACCTGCCGGGTTGAAATATTCCAGCTTTCCGATTACTTTCGCTTTCAGCCCTTTACTTGCGTTGAAGTTTGAGAACTCCAACAACGGTGTATTGCCTATGAGGTCAGTCAGTTTTTTTGCTATCATGGGTTATATTATTTATGATTTGTCAATTGAATTGATCAGTCGCTTCATTGTTTGCATTTTTGCTTCCGTTTCAAGCCATTCGCTTTCTATCTCCGAAGAAGCAAGAATGCCTCCGCCTGCATATAAAACAAATGATCCGGGCAAGATGTTCATGCAGCGCAAGTTTACATACAGATCGCTCTTCCCTTCGGGGGCCAACCAACCGATAAAGCCTGAATAATAGCTCCGGTCGTAGCCTTCGTTCTCCCGGATAAAGCGATACGTCTCTTCTTTGGGCAGTCCGCAGACGGCAGGCGTGGGATGGAGCCGTTTCAACAGTTCGCCGAGTTTTTTATTATCGGGCAGTGGAAAGCTGAAGTCGCTTCTCAAATGCGACAGTTCGCCGGCGCGTACCGGGATCGGAGGAGTTTCTGTCGGTTTGATACCTAATGCTTGCAGTTGTTTGCGTATGTAAAAGGCTACATATTCCTGTTCTTCCCTGTTTTTGTCGTCCCATTCTATCGGTAGTTCCCCGTTTTGGAGAGGTTGGGTGCCGGCAAGGGCGACCGTATGCCATTTTCCTTTCTCGCCGGAGAGGATGATTTCAGGCGTACATCCGAGCCATGTGCCTGTCGCGGGAGTATGGCAGAGATAAACATATGAATATTTGTACCGTCCGGTTGCCTTGAGGAAAGCGGCGGCAGGGGAGAAGTTGGCTCTGTCTGCCGGAATCGTCTGGCAGCGCGACAGCACGAGTTTCTCGAACTGCTTTCGGCGTAGCGGTTCGATGAAGGCATTGAAACGACGGCTGTAGTCTTCCTTCGGGTTTTCGGGGAAGGAGACAAGCGTTTCACTATGATGGAATTCCTGTTCCGCAGGCATCGAGTATGAAACTTTTGTTTCCTCATCGGGCGGAAGTTTCTGGATGTCCGGCCGGATCAGTACGATTGGGTGCTGTTTGCTTACATGGAAGGGAGCAATGACGAAACCACTCTGTTCGTCCAGTTCCTCGATATGATAAAGAATACGTGCAGAACCGGAGGTCTGCATGGCGAAACGAGGCGATTCTCCTGGTATCCGCCAGAGTGCAAAACTCCGGTTCTTTCTGATCAATGTGTCGACTACGTTACAAATCCTTAATTCGTCTGGTGTCATTTCTTTTTTAATATGCTGTTGACTACACGGATGGATGATACCAATTTATCTGTGGATGTGAATACATCGACGTTCCAAACGTGCGAAGAGCGTCCTTTGTGAATGATGGTTCCGACGGCGCGAACGGTATCTCCTTCATGGGCAGATGACATATGGTTGCCACTGACTTGCATACCGACCACGATTTCGTCTGGTTTGGCCAGGATCATCGATCCTAACCCGGCAACCGTTTCGGCCAATGCGAGTGTCGCCCCGCCATGTAGGATGCCGAATGGCTGGCGGGTGCGTTCGTCTACCGGCATGGTCGCTTCTACACGGTCTTCGGATGCATATGTATATTGGATGCCGAGGTTTCCCATTAGAGCGTGTCTGGCACGCATATTCAACTGGTCGAGCGGTACTTCCGTCGGACGTATTTCAGCCAGGATTGTCCGTTCGACGGCCACGGCTACGCCTTCTTCTTCGTTGGTGAGTGTCGTCTTGTCCACACAAGCCTTCACCGAATCTTCCGCATTTCCCATCGCGATCCCGACACCGGCAAGTTGCAACATGGTCACGTCGCAAACGCCGTCGCCGATCGCGATCACTTCTTCCGGCGATACGGACAGTTTGGTCATCAGCACGCCCAAAGTGTTTCCCTTGTCGATGAACTGGGGAACGACTTCTAAGAAATAAGGTTCCGACCTGAATGCATCCAGCACACCGTCGAGGCGTTTTTTCCAATGATTCTCCAAACCGATGAGCGCTTCTTCGTCGTCACTTGCCAGCATACATTTGCAGGGCGGGAAATCGACGGCTTCGGCAAAGTTGTCGACACCGACAATCTGCATCTTGTTCAGGTTGGCTTCTTGGATGACATACTTGTTATCCGGTTTGTCCGTCAGGATGAAGTCTTTGTGATAGGTGAAGATGGCAAAGTCGTTTTTCTTTGCTTTCTTTTCGAAATAGGGGATCCATTCCGGATCGATGCGCTTCTCGAATAATAGTTCACCGGTCTGCACGTTGATGATCTGACCGCCGTTGTAAGAAAGAATGTAACCTCCGTAATGATTCAGTTCCAGCTTTTCAGCGATGGGCATGACTCCATTAGTCGGTCTTCCTGATGCCAATACGATATGTACCCCCATTTGCTGTACCTTCAGAAGGGCAGCCAGGGTACGGGGGCTGATCTCTTTCTGATTGTTGAGCAGCGTCCCGTCTACGTCGAGAACTAATAATTTATACTTCATGGCCTCTCTGTATTTTTTGTTAATGATACAAATATACGATATTTGAATTAAAAAGGGTATAAAATCGAAATAGATGCGGTAGTAGTTTCGATTTGGACTAATGGCTTTTTTACGAATATGACAATAAGAGGATCATGTCGGGGAAGGAGGTTGAACGGTGATCACCTGTCCGTTTTCCCAGATATATTCGTATAATTCCTTGTAGAAAGCATGCCGTGTTAGTGTCGGTGCGTCTCCCAAGATCATCAGTTTCATGCGGGCGCGGGTGATGGCGACGTTCATGCGGCGCAGGTCACCGAGGAAACCGATCCGGCCTTTGTCGTTGGCTCGTACGAGACTGATCATGATCACATCGCGTTCCTGTCCCTGGAAGCCGTCTACCGTGTGAGCGGTTATCAGGCGGCGGAAAGGTTTGAAGAAAGTGTCGCGCTTGATCAGTCCGCGGATATACTGAACCTGCGATTTGTAAGGTGAAATCAGACCGAAGTCGATGCTTTCATCCAATACCCGTTCTTTGCCGATCTTTTCGATATATTTCTGTAAGGTCGAAACGAGCAGTGTAGCTTCGTCTCTATTGATACGGCTCATGCTGTCGTCGAGCCGGTCTTCTTCGAAATGGCAATCCGCCGTATCGAGCCAGACGACAGGCGTATCGAATTCCAAGATGCCGCGATGCTTGACTTCCGGTGCGGATTGTAGCTCGTCATGATAGAACCAACGGGAAGGAAAGCGCATGATGTCCTCGTTCATCCGGTACTGCGTTTTCAGAAGCGAGACTGTTTCGGGCTTCCGGTCGGTTATTTTTTGCATCAAGGTGTGGTCTAAGCCGCCGCGTGCCGCTTCTATACATTTGATGGTAGGAGGGAGCTGGTGATGGTCGCCCGCTAAGATGACCCGATCCGCTTTGCCGATTGCGATCCAGCAGGCTGCTTCGAGTGCTTGGGCGGCCTCGTCGATAAAGAGAGTTGTGAAGTTACGGTTGGTCAATACCCGGTTCGCCGATCCGACCAGCGTGCAGGCCACGACACGCGCCTCGTCGAACAATTCCGTGTCGATCTTCACTTCCAGTTCCGTCGCCCGGAAACGGAGACGGGAGAGACGGTTGCGTGCTGTTTCTTTTTCACCGTGGCTCTTTTTGCGGAGATTGGATTGTATCTCGCGGATCGCCTTGCGGATTCCCCATAGTTCGGCATAGTCGGGATGCGATTCGAAACGCCGTTCATAGGTGAAGGAAAGCATCTTGTCGTTTATGCGTGTCGGGTTACCGATGCGTAGGACATGAATGCCACGATCGACTAGTTTTTCGGATATCCAGTCTACGGCCGTATTGCTTTGGGCACAGACCATTACCTGATTTTCCCGGTGCAGAGTCTCATAGATCGCTTCAACCAAAGTGGTCGTTTTGCCTGTTCCGGGAGGACCGTGCACGATTGACACATCCTTTGCCGCCAATACATGGTTGACCGCCTCTTCCTGCGACAGGTTCAGCCAGGGAAAACGCATAGGAAAAAATGTGCGCCGGCCGACGGGCGTTTTGCCTAACAGGACGTCCCGTAGGTAAGCTAACCGGTTTCCTTTCGCTTGGATAACGGTGGACAGGGCGTTGAACATTGTCTTGTAGCTGGTCTCGTCGAAATAAAGTTGGATGCCGATTTCACCAGCCTTCTGTATATCCGTAAGTGCGTTAGGAGAGGGCAGTACTACGACCATTCGGTCGTCTTGTACGTAACTGATGACGGTCGAGAAGTTCAGGTATTCGGGGTTTCCGCTTCCGTTTGTCGTGAAGAAGCAGACCGGACGACCATATTCGAAATTGTGTTCGGTCTCTTTATCCTCCAGCCGTTCGATTTCTACGACGAGCTGGTTCAAGGAATTATAGTAACTCTTTCCTGGTACGACAGGATACCAGCACAGTCCTTGTTGGATGCGGCGATGTATTCCGGTCCGTTCGATTTGTTGGCGGTACATCTCTTTTTCATATTCGAATTCTTTCTGCAGAAGATCGTACTGATGTTGCAGGTCTGCGGTCGGAGTCTTGAATTGAGTTGTCATCATTCTTTGTTTAATCGGGCGCAAACTTACATAAAAAAACGCAATCGGATAGGGGTTTTTCTCCTTTCCGATGTCATTAAATCAAATGGATGGTTATCTTTGTTTGTTAATTGGAAGGGTTAAAATAACTGAGTATGAAAAATAAAGTCCTATATGCGATAGTGTCTTTGTTGGTTCTGACAGGATGCGGATCGATGAAGAATATGAGCCGGGAAGACCGGGCTGGCGTAGGGGCCCAGATAGGCGCTTTTGTCGGATGGCTTTTCGGCGGAGCGGTCGGAAATTCCATAGACGATGATATCGGAGGTGACATAGGGGCGTTTGTCGGGACGGCGGTCGGAGGAATCGCCGGTGCGCAGATTGCTGCAAATACAGGCGACGAGATAAGAGTGGAGAAGAGGAATTCGGGGAATTATACACCGTCTTCGCATGTTCTCCTTCCCGATTTGCAGATCGAAGATATCTTATTGGAAGAGGACAGTGTCACCCGCGACGATAAGATCAATGCAGGTGAGACCTGCCGTATCTCCCTCGTGATTGTGAACAACAGCTTTCAGGATGCTTTGGACGTGGAACCGATAGTGAAAGTTGAGAAGGGCAGGTATTTGAAACTGTCCGAACCTGTCAAGATAGCCAAAATCACCCGTGATGACCGTATCATCTATAATGTTATGGTGCAGGCCTCCCCGAAGTTGCGTACAGGTGAAGCTGTGTTCAGCGTCCGTCTGAAAGAAGGGCGTGGCAACGGCACGGAAGAGGAAACCTTTACGGTTAAAACTGTCGGTGGTGACAAATGAGATCTTATCTGATGAGAGAATAAAACAGCCATACTGAAAGGAGGACGAATAAGACAAATATGGCTAAAAGTAATTTTATTTTGGATAGATGGTTGGCATCTGCTTTTTCTTTCTCTATAGTCTTTTTTCGAATTTCTTTCATTTCTTCAACGGATGTATCGGGTAGTTTGGTACTGCTCCCGATTTTCATGAGCCTGTTTCGGGTTTCCTTTAGGCGTTCTTTGCTTAATTTCCGGAGCTCGCGGTTTTCTTTGTCCCGTTGTAACATATCATTTATGCAGCCTAAAGTTCCCATAATTTATTAATTATTTATTAGATGAAACAAATGTACATTTTTCTGTCGGGTATTCCTTTATTTAATAAAGAAATAGTTCAAATTATCTATGTTCCGCAATCGAAATACCTATGTTTTGAAAAGGATGTCTTATCTTTGCAATCATAAAGTCAAAGAAGTCTATATTCATGGATAAAACAACTCAAACACAAATCATCAAACTAATACATCAGGAAGTGATTCCCGCTATCGGTTGTACGGAACCGGTTGCGGTCGCATTGGCTGCCGCTAAGGCTGCCGAGGTTTTAGGCTGTAAACCGGAGAAAACGGAAGTATTTCTGAGCGCCAACATCCTGAAGAATGCGATGGGTGTCGGAATTCCTGGAACCGGAATGGTCGGGTTACCTATAGCGGTTGCTTTGGGTACGTTGATCGGCAAGTCTGCTTATGGTCTTGAAGTATTGCGTGACCTGACACCTGAAGCGCTTGCTGAAGGAAAGCAGGTGATCGAAGATAAACGGATTCATATCGCTTTAAAGGATAATGTCGACAAGCTCTATATCGAAGTGATTTGTTCAGCCGGAGATGAAACTTCGCGGGTGATAATCTGCCATGAACATACGAATGTCGTGTATGTGGAGAAGAATGGTGTGGTATTGACAGACCGGAGGAAAGAAGGTGTTTCCTGTGATGCTTCGGGCGATGAAGACGAATTGAGACTCTCTTTCTCTACTGTGTATGAGTTTGCGATGGAAATGCCGCTCGATGAGATCCGCTTTATCCTGGAAACTGCCGATCTGAACCGGAAAGCAGCCGAGGCTTCACTGAAGGGAAATTTCGGACATACGGTCAGCAAGACCGTTTCCGGTGTATACGGACGTAAATATATGGGAGACTCTGCCTATACCCATATGCTGGCAATGACGGCTGCTGCCTGTGATGCCCGCATGGATGGCGCCATGATCCCGGTGATGAGTAACTCCGGTAGTGGAAACCAGGGGATTGCAGCGACACTTCCCGTCCTTTCTTTTGCCGAAGACATCGAATGTTCGGAAGAACAGTTAATCCGTGCCCTGATGTTAAGCCATCTGATGGTCATCTATATCAAGCAAAGCTTGGGACGCTTGTCCGCCCTTTGCGGTTGTGTGGTGGCCGCCACGGGAGCCAGTTGCGGCATTACCTATCTGATGGGAGGCGATAAAGTGCAGATTTCCTATGCAATCAAGAATATGATCGGCAATATTACCGGTATGATATGCGATGGGGCGAAGCCCAGTTGTGCCATGAAAGTTTCCAGCGGTGTTTCGACTGCTATGCTGTCTGCGTTGATGGCAATGGAAAACAAGGTGGTGACTCCGGTCGAGGGCATTATTGATGAGAATGTCGACAAGTCGATCATTAACCTGACTTCTATCGGTTCCAAAGGAATGGAAGCCACCGATAAGCTGGTATTGGATATTATGACCGGAAAATCCTGCTAACGGTAAGAATATGTTGACCGATATTCGTCTGTTGAGCCATCAATTGGCAAAGCCCCGGTTTAGGAGTCCGAAGGAATTGGTTGCCTGGATGGGAGCTGTCCAAGCACAGGAATATACGATGGCGAAATGGGCGGTCGGGACTCGCTTGAAGTCTTCTTCGTTGCGGGTGGTGGACGATGCGCTTGCAAAGGGGGAAATCCTGCGTACCCATATATTACGACCGACCTGGCATTTCATCGTAGCAGAGGATATCCGCTGGATGTTGCAATTGTCGGGAGGTCGTATACGGACAGCCTTCGATTCTTATGCAAGAAGCCGGAAGATGGAGATAACCGAAAGCTTCTATACGAAAGGTTGTAGATTGCTGGAACAATTGTTGGGTGGAAACAAGAGTTTGACAAAACAGGAGTTGATGGATGGGTTCGGTCGGGCAGGGGTCGAGACAGACAATCACTTGATACATTATTTTCTGGTCCGTGCTGAAACGGATGGCCTTGTGTGCAGCGGGGTAGATAAAAACAAGAAGCCGACCTATGCTCTGTTGGAAGAACGTGTGCCTCCGATGAAAGAACTCAGCCGCGAAGAGGCGCTCGCCCGATTGGCTACCCTATATTTTCAAAGCCATTCCCCGGCTACATTGTCTGATTTTGTCTGGTGGTCCGGCTTGGCGGCAACTGAGGCTCGACATGCGGTTGCATTGATCGAAACCGATCTGCTAACCGAAAAGTTTGATTCGGAAACTTTTTACCTGCATGTTACCTGTGACTTGAAGGCCTGTTGCCGGAAAGTGTTGCATCTGTTACCCTCGTATGATGAATATCTGATCAGCTATAAAGACCGGACGACCGTTATGCTACGCGAACATCATCATAAGGCATTCAATACTTTCGGTATCTTTTACCCCGTGATCCTGTATGAGGGCCGGATCGTTGGCAATTGGAAAAAAGATTCGAAGAAGAAAGCTCTTACTGTCGAAACTTCTTTGTTCGATGAATCTCTCGATCTCCCGGAAGATTTGCTGAAAAAGGCAGTCGATTATTATTGCTCTTTCCACGCTCAAAAGTCGGGATTCCACACTTGATTGTGGAATTTTTACACACTTTCCCCAATCCACTCCACACTTCCCCAATTTCTTTTGTATTATATGTATTATTTTTATTGGTTTGTATATCAGTGGTTTGTTTTAAAATATATCTTTATTTCTATTTCTGGCACGTCCTTTGCTATTTATTTGTCAGAATTAGATATTATCCTTCCCGAGATATTGTTTTCTGATTAGATATTTGATTAGAAAAAGCTTATCGATTTTAAATCCGCTTCGCCTGTGAAGGTAAAGCGGATTTTTTAATTTAGAACCATTTGATCTTTCTGAAAATGAAAAATGATAAAGCTGATAGTGTGATGGAGATCATGACGATGATGGCAAAGCCATGCGGCATATTTTCTCCGTAGATCGGGACGTTCATACCGTAGAAGCTGGCGATGAGGGTGGGAACCATCAGGATTATGGAGATAGAGGTCATGCGCTTCATGATGGTGTTCACGTTGTTGGAAATGATGGAGGCGAATGCGTCCATCGTACCGGTCAGGATATCGCTATAGATATTGACCGTGAGGTGCGCCTGTTTTAATTCTGTTTCCACATCTTCCACCAGTTCGTTGTCCATATAGACCGGTTCTTGGAAGATGCTTTGCAGTTTGGTAAGCATCACTTCATTACCACGGATGGATGTGTTGAAGTAAACCATGCTCTTTTCCAGCTTCATCAGACGAAGCAAGTCTTCATTACGGATACTTTTTTCCAGTGCCTTTTCGGCATGCGCCACCTCGTTGTTGATTTGTTTCAGGTATTTCAGGAACCATACGGCGGACGAATGGATCAGACGCAGAATCAGGTCATATTTGTGACGTACGACGACCTCTTTGCGGCGGGTGTATCGGATAAAGTCCGGTATCAGTTCCGTCTTGTAGTAGCAAACAGATATGATGATTTCATTGTTCGTCATAATCCCCAGAGGGATGGTCGTGAAAGGGATTCCTTGTTCCTGGCTCTGTACCGGGATTCGAATGATGGTCAATAGCCAATTCCCTTCATATTCGATACGCGGGCGTTCGTCTGTATCGGCAATGTCGCTTAAGAAAGATTCGGGAACATTGAATTGGTTTGTCAGGTAATGGATATCTTCCGGTGTAGGGCATTCTACATTGACCCAGCTGTTTGGAAGCCACTGGTCTTTTTCCACAAAGCCGGCTTCACAATAAAGAAAAGTTCTCATTATTGCCTCCTTTCGTTTTTGTCAACGTACAGAGGCCTTGCTGTTTACCCCTGCGCGTTATTTGTTACTTACTGTTTTTATTTCTCGCGGAATACTGTCGTCCATAATTTATCATTACTTTTTACGGCTGCAAAGATAGAAAAATCCGGTAATAAATGTATATCGGAGGCGGATTTTTGTCAAGTCCGTGAGACTGCATATTTGCGATAATGGTAATAGGCAATGCCGGCTAAGTCTGCTAGAAACCAACCGATAGGAATAGACCACCAAATACCGGTGACCCCAATAGTGGGAATGGATGCCAGCCAATAAGAAAGGACGACACGTGTACCTAAAGACAGAATGGTAAGCACGACAGACATTCCCGGCATACGGATGGCCCGGTAATAACCATAAAGGAGGAACAAGATTCCGATGCCTAAATAAAAAACTCCTTCGATACGCAGGTATTCTGTTCCGATGCGAAGTATCTCAGCCTCATCCGGACGGACGAAAATAAGCATCAACGGCTTGGCAAAAAAGAAAACTAACAGCGAGATGATAAGGGAAAAGACGATCGTTATAAGAAATGCGCTACGCACTCCCCGGCGGATGCGATCCCCTTTCCGCGCTCCGAAATTCTGGGCAATGAAGGTGGAAAAAGCATTCCCGAACTCCTGAACGGGCATATAGGCGAAAGAGTCGATCTTGACTGCTGCAGCGAATGCGGCCATGACAACCGTACCAAAACTATTTACCAATCCTTGCACCATCAATATTCCGAAGTTCATCACAGATTGTTGGACGCAAGTCAGTGTGGAGAAAGAAGTGATTTCTCTCAGGCTGGAACGGTCGAAGCGCATATCTTCCCGGTGTAATCGTAGCTCGGGGCGGATTTTATAGGTATACAGCAAGATACCGGATGCCGCCGTTCCCTGTGCGATAACCGTTGCGACTGCCGCTCCTTCGATGCCTTGATCCAGGACAAGAATAAGAAACAAATCAAGCCCGATATTCAAAACGACCGATACAGCCAGAAACCATAAAGGTGTTACAGAATCGCCTACAGCCCGAAGCAACGCTGCATAAAAATTATACAGGAAAGTAAAGACTATTCCCCAGAAAATGATCCACAGATAGTTACGCATCAACGAATAAATATCATAGGGAACTTGTAACCATCGTAAAATCGGATCGAGCCATAGGAACACGGCAACATTCAGCAAGATGGTTACCGTGCCGATCAGCAGGAAAGAAACATAGATGCTACGTCGCAGGGCGGACAGGTCTCCGGCTCCGTATTGCAGTGAGAAAACCGTGCCGCTTCCCATCGATAACCCCAGCAGGATAGAGATCAGGAAAACCATCAAGGTATAGGCGGAACCGACCGCTGCCAACGCATTTGCGCCGATACATTGTCCTACGATCAGTGTATCGGCTATGTTATAGCATTGTTGTAAAAGCGATCCTGCCAGCATCGGCAATGTGAATTGTAGCAGGGTGGTGGTTATACCTCCTTGTGTAAGGTCTCCTTTCCGTAACATTGTCAGCTCTTTTTATTCGTATAGTTTTGTATGGATCTGCAAAAATACGAATTAATCGGATAATCGTTCCTTCGGATCTCCGTAACCTGTCGGAGTGGTGCTGAGCTTTTGTTTTTGGGTAAAATGAACGCTAATCAAGCATCAAACTCATATAAGCTTCCCGGCTCTGATAGTCGAGCAACAGGCGGGTGAGCGATTGGGTGTCCATCTTTTTTAGTTCGCCGATGTTATGAACGGAGTTTGCGTGGGTGAAGGCCCAGTGATGGATGAGGCGGTCGCGGTCCAAGACACGTGCCATACCTAAAGGGAAAGTTCCTGGTCCGGTGAAAGGAGTACGGCAGACGGCCTTTTCCACCTTGCTCTGTGTTGTAGCTTCCTGTAAGAGCAGGTTCTTGATGTTGTCGTTGTCATACATCAATTCTTTGACATAGATATAGTCGCCGACAGGATAGAAAAAGATCATTCCGATCGGTTCTTCTTGAATGTTCAAGGCGGTCAGCATTTGTCCTCCGGACATCTGTAATTCGCGCAGGATAGTAACGAAATCGTCATAACCGTGCAGCACATAGCAAATACGTTCTCTCTGCTTCTTATTAAAAAAATTGTAGAGAGACTCCATCGAAGGTACTTCGGGCGGTACAACCAAAACACCCTGTTCCAGTACTATTTCAGAAGGGCGGATATACGTTTCTTCTGAATAGTCGAAAGCTTCCGTATATCCTAAATCGCGGTAATAGTCGAACAGCCATGGATCGGCCGGGATAATGACTGTTAAGGCCACTTTCCGGCTTTCCATCACTTCGAATGCTTTCTGTATCAGTTGGCGCATAAGTCCCTGACCTCGTTCGGAGGGAAGAGTGCAGGCTCCATATATATAGTTTACGGATATCTCCTTTCCGTAGTAAGTCATGACATACGGAAGCATTTGAAGGGCGGAAACGATTTTTCCGTTTTTCTCTATAAACAGGGCGTTTTCTTTTTTGTAAACCCGATCGAAGAATAGTTTGATAAATTCTTCGCTGTCGTTGAAAGAAGTACGCCACAGGTCGATCAATTGAGATTTGTTGTTATCCATCGTTCAATATTATTTTGCAGGTTTCTTTATTGCCGCGGATTTTTCCAATAGGATGAACGGGTTATACGAAAGTTTAGCCTGGCGCAGACCGGGAATACCCAAGTCTTCCTCTCGGTTCACATAGGTGTATTTTTCCGGAAGGTGAGAGGCGAATTCTTTGTTGATAACAGCATAAGCCCCCTCATAGTTCACATTCGCCTTTTCTACGTGGACGCCGAAAGTATTATGGTTGATCGGGGCACCAAAAGTGAAAGCGACAATCTGATGGTCTACGCAAATGGCTCCTCCAATAAGTCCCAATTCGTCATAATGGTTCAAGGCGTAGATTATAGAACGGCGTTCGTCGTTCAGATCCTCCTCGTCATTATCTTCCCGGTTGGCTTTGTACCATTTACATTCGAGCTGAAGGCATTCGGGAACCAGTTCTGGTGTGATAGGAATATATTCGTAGGCAAACTTCTTATTGAATTTGTTGATATGATTGCGTTTCGCCTGGTATTTTTTCCCTTTTAGGGTTGCCAGGTCTTCACGCAAGTAGATGTAATCGAAATAATTCCGTTCGGGGATGTAGAAAAATCCGCCGGGAATTGCCTTTTCGAGTTCTTCTTTGGCATCTGGCGTTACGCCTAACATACAGAGCGGGTGGCCTTGTTCGAGCGAGTCGGCTTCCAACAGGTCGATTGCTTGTTTCAGGTTGCCTTGACCTGTAGGAGTCATATAAGCGACTCTCGTTTTGTTTTCGATCCAGAAACGGATCAGCAAGCTGCCGTTGACAATGGCGAACTCGCTATCGTAGAGAAACCGCCAACTGCAGATGTTGGCAAATGAATAATCGCAATTTTTATAATTGCTCGGTATCGTAAAGGATGTTATAATATCTCTATCTTCGATTTCAATTGGTTTAAACGGTATCTTCATCTTTTTCTTTTTTGATGTGCAAATATAAAACTAATAAAAATGGCTGAATGTTTTATCTTTAATAAAAACAATCGATTTTGTTTATTGCGTGATAAACCCTATAAATGCTATTAATAGCAATTTAACTAAATATAAAAATGATAGTGTATATTAAACTAACATCTATCTTTAAATGTTCGAAGTGAAATGGTTTTTATTTAAAAGTGAGAAGGAAATGAATGCTGATAAAATATTACCGATCGACCTCTATCATGCCGTGTCGATTGCAAATTTGACATTGGAAAGTGCTTTAAAGGTCATTCACGTCGAAGCTGGGCAGGATCATGAACTGTTGCCTTTGGAACCGGGAACTCTTGCTGTGATCTGCCGGGGAGGAAAGTTCGAATGCAAAGCACTTGGAAAGGAAATCTCCATAGTTGCCGGACAGGTGTTCCTGGCGTCTGTGGAAGATGTGAGTGAGATATCCCGTTTTTCGGAGACAGGTTTTGAAGGGATCGTGATCTATGCCGGTAGCGATCTGCTGATCAATCGGCAACGTCTGATGTTCCGGACGATTACACCGGACGAACTGAAGGAGTCCGGGCTTTATATCCAGCTGATGCAGTCACAAATCGAGCGAATGAGCGATGTCCGTGTCAAAGTGGTGGAATCGCTTTTGCGCGCCCTTATTTTCTTCCTCCAGCAGGAAGGGCATCTGGCGGACGACCGGGATAGCGAGGTTCCGCCTTTCTTCCACGATTTCGCTTTGCTGATTAGGCGTTATCATCATTATCCGGTTTATTATTTTGCCGAGAAGTTGGGAATGACTTCGGCGGAACTGAATAACAAATGTAAATTGCATTCCGGTATTTCGGCTGCGGAATGGATCAGCCAGTATGTATTGCTTGAGGCGAAAGACTTACTGATTAAAACTCGACTGAGATCTTCCCGCATTGCTATGATGCTTAATTTCTCTAATTATGATACCTTTGCGCGTTGGTTCAGGCGGCATACGGGAGAGTTGCCAGGGAACTGGAGGTAGTGGAATTTGAAAATTGAAAATTAAGATACCATGAAATGGACATTTGAGAATGCGAAAATAAAGGGGCGGATCGTCTTGACCGATTCGCTCCATGAAGACCCGGATCTTCTGAAAGACAAAACGCTGTATAAATTTATATGGGTGGATTCCGGCGAAGTGGAGTTGGATATCGATCATCAGCATGTTGTTTTGAAGAAGGAACAGCTCGTTCCGCTTTCCCATTTGCATCATTTGGAGTTTCTGCGCATCGAAGGCAAATGCTATGCTTTGATGTTCAACGGCAATTTCTACTGTATACATGGCAACGATCATGAGGTCTCGTGCAACGGGTTGCTGTTTCACGGTTCATCGCATGTGCTGACTTTTGTCCTTTCGGAAGATGAACGGCGGAAGATCGACACGCTGACGAGGATCATGCAAGAGGAGTTTCTCAGTACCGATCACCTGCAAGACGAGATGCTCCGGGTATTGTTGAAACGGTTTATCATATTATGTACGCGAATAGCGGAAGATCGGCAGGGAGCTGTTCGGGAGAACAGCCTCCAGTTCGAGACGATCCGCAAATTCTATGTCCTGGTCGATACCTATTTTAAGGAGAAAAAACAGGTGCAGGAATATGCGGACATGCTGAACAAATCCCCGAAGACACTGGCAAATATCCTTTCCGCCTATCAGCAGCCTTCCGCCATCCGTATCATCCATAACCGCATTCAGGCAGAAGCCCGGCGTTTACTGCTTTATACGGCTAAAAGCTCTAAAGAGATCGCTTTGATGCTAGGATTCGAAGACCAGGCTGCGTTCAGCCGTTTCTTTAAGAACGCAGCCGGACTAAGCGCGACCGAATATCGCCACCAATATAAAAAATGATAATAGTGGCGATGACGGGCTGGTCGCTTGTCCGGGTTGTAGTATCCGCTTATTGCCGGTATTTGCAACAACCCGGCAGTTGGTCGTAGACGTTTGATCCGCTTTATAAGTATCTGTGTCGTGCCCCGCTTTGGCAATAGCTTTGCTAATAGCGTCCACAGATGTTTTGGACGGATTGTATTGTAGATGTATCATCTGTTTTTCCTTATCCCAATGAACCGACGAAACGCCGTTTACACTTTTGGCTGCTGTTTCGATGCGTTGTTTACACATGTCGCAGGAACCTTTTACCCCGAACATGGCATGCTCGCCTGCCGGTTCCGGTTGTGCTGCGGATGTACCGTGCGCGGCATACCCTTCGTGACCGCTCATCGTATGCCCTACATGGCCGCTCATCGGTTGTGCTTCGCCGTCATTGTTCATCATCGACTGTTTCCCTTCCAGTTGGGCACTGGCATCTATCGAGAAAACACCGTTCGTTACGACTTCTTCTCCTTCGGATAATCCTTTTAATATCACGTATGCGTTGCCGAGGGAAGGACCAAGTTCTACTTCACGCATCAGGAAGGTCGGAGTGGAGGTGTCCGGTTGCTTGACATAAACGATGGAACGTTTGCCGGTCCAGAGAACAGCAGTTTGCGGCACGGTGATCCGGTCTTTATATCCTTGAAGCGGGGCGCTGACCTCGGCGGTCGCATACATCTCCGGCTTCAGTTCCATATGGCTGTTGGGGACTTCTACCCGGACACGTGCCGTACGGGTGGACGGGTTGATGATCGGATCGATAAACGCGATCCGGCCCGTATAGGTCTTGCCGGGAAGAGCCTGCAAGGTGAAATGAACCTGGTCGCCTCTGTTCAGGAAAGGCAGGTCAACTTCGAAAGTGTCGAACATCGCCCATACGCTCGACAGGTTCGCTATGTCGAACAGGACAGCTCCGGAGGCGACATAATCGCCCTGGTTTACGCGTTTGGTCATGACGATTCCGCTTACGTTCGCTTTGATCTCGACGAGTGGGGAAACGCTACCGGACTGTTCGATCGCTTCTATCTGGGCGTTCGTCATTTTCCAGAGACGGAGTTTCTCGTGGGCTGCCTGGATCAGGGCGGGCTGCTTCATCTTGATGGCTTCCAACAGTTCCTGCTGGGCGGTGAACAGTTCGGGTGAATAAAGGACGGCAAGTGTTTGTCCGGCTCGTACGCTCTCACCGGTAAAATTGATGTTGAGTTGTTCGATACGTCCGCCTACATGCGCTGTCTGTGACTGTAAGCTTTGTTCGTTCGGGGCGATCTTGCCATACAGGCGGACTGTCTTGACCGGGTTTTTCCTGCTGACCTTTGAAGTCTGCACGTCTGCCAGGGCGGCCGCCTCTTCCGATAACTGGATTGCTTTCGGGTCGGAGTTCTCTCCGCCGCCGCTTCCTTTACGGACCGGGATCAAGTCCATCGCGCAGATCGGGCATTTGCCGGGTTTATCCTGGCGTATCTGGGGGTGCATGGAGCAGGTCCAGACGCCCGTCTCGTCCTGTACGAGGTCGTGACTGTGTCCTTCGTGCATCTCATGCCCCTCATGGGTAGCCGGAGCGGGGCTTTCAGACGAGCTGAACAACAACCAGCCGACTAATAAGCCGGCACAGGCTACTATTATATATTGAACCGGTTTGCTTTTTATTATTTCATTTATCTTTTTCATCTTGTTATTCATTTACGGAGGTTGATACTAATTTCTCTAAACTCGCGATCAGCGTGTTGTATCCGGCAACCGCTTCGCTCTTTTTAAGGCTGTAATCCAGTAACTGGCGTTCCAGTTGGATGATGTCCGTGAGGGAAGTCGTCCCTGCCGAAAATTCGCGGATCATCAACTGGTAGGTCGACCGGGACAAGTCTTGCTGTTTGGCGTACAGGTCTATTTTGCGCGAGGCATTGGCCAGTTGTTGCTTTAAGGCGATATATTCGGCATGTAGCTGGTTGAGCGTGTCTTCGTACTTCAGTTCGCTTGCCTCACGGTAATGCCGGCTCTCCCGCTGCTGGGCGTTATATTTCGGCGGAAGATCGGGATGCTGATCTTAATCATCGGCATGACCATATCCATGCCGTTCATATTGCTCATCCCTGACATCCGGGCCATCTCTTCTGAATTCTTAGCCATGATGGAATATTGCAGTCCGATGCCGAACATGGGAAGGCTCATCTTCTTGTCCATCTCCGCCTTTGCCTTATACGCGTTTGCCTCCGCTTCGAGCATGGAGAGCATCGGGTTGGAGAGGATGATGCTGTCCAGGACCGCATTGTCTTCTATGGAAAACAGTTTTTGTGCCAGCGAATCGGAAGTTTGTACCGGCAGATCCTGATCCCGGTTCAGCAGGCTGTTGAACCGGGCTTCGGCTGCTTTCCTGTTCGATCGGAGAGCTTCGAGGTTGTTTTCCAGTTCGACCATTTCGATCTGGATGCGAAGTACGTCGGACATGCTGCCGGATGAACCGCTCCCCATCGTACCACCTGCCATCGAACCGCCCGTACCCGACATCGTTGTATTTCCGCCCGGTGTCGCAGAGGCCGTGGAAGGAGAGGTCCCCATGTTTTCCATACCGCCCATACTGTTGTTTGCCGGTGTCTGGGGAACGGGAGATGCGACCGGAGGCGCAACGGATGGTGTCGGCCTGCCCAGAACGGACGAAGCTGTATAACGGCTCAGCGCCAACAGCTCCAACTGCTTTAACAGTTCGAGGTTCGCTGCTGTGTTCTTATACTGCTCATTCAGATTGTTCAATTGATACCACTGGCTTTTGACTTCGTAGAACAGGTTGTTGCGGGTTTCCCTGAATTGTTCGTAAGCCATGCGTGCCATCTCGGTCGCTTCGTTGCGGGCTGCTTTGCGGGTTCCGAACCAGGGGAACATCTGCATCAGGGTGAAGTCGGCTACCTGTTTGCCGGATAGCTGCTCCATCGGTTTGAAGAAGAAGCCCATTTCGAGTTCGGGATCGGAGAAAGCTCCCGCCTGCGGTATCTTTTCCAGGGATGCTTTGTAAAGGGCAAAGCTGGAATTTACCGACGGATTGTACCGGGCGGCCGTTTCCAGGTAATGGGAAAGGCTGTCGGTCGTTTGTGCCTGTGATGGGAGATACCAAAGTGCCGATAGCAGGATGGCGGCCCAACGTAAGACGGCTATATGCTTTTTTATTCTCATTCTACTAATATTTTATTTATATAAGAAAGTTTCAACTTTTTTCTCGGCGTGAAAATTTATTTTCATGCAATGGAAAATTTTTTTTCATCCGAAGAAAATTTATTTTCATGCTGAGGAACTATTAGGGGAAAGGGCATTAGGGAGAGGATTGCGGGTAAGTAAATGGAAATGAGAGCGATTTGCGCCATATCTCGGTGATTTGCACAGAGGGGTTAAGTGCAGAAGATGTGGATTTATGCAGAAGTTCCGTTACCAAATCGTTAGTCCATTCCTTGAATGGTAACGAAGAGGTAAGATGAAGGTAATTGACAGAAGAGTATTCGGTAACTCACCTTTCTGTCGTTACGGTGCTTATGCTTTGTATTACAATGTTTTGCGTAGCTAAAAACGCTTCTGTAACGGGTAATTTTGCCAATAAAAATAGAAGCGTATGCAAAGAGAAAAATTCAAGATTTTGCTCTACCTGAAAAAGAGCGGATTGGACAAGTTGGGGCAAGCTCCGATAATGGGGCGTATAACCTACGGGCGAACCATCGCCCAATTCAGTTGTAAGCTTTCATGTGCCCCCGATTTGTGGAACGCTCGTGAGAGCAGACTGAATGGCAAGAGTCGTGAGGCAGTGGTTACGAATGGCAAGTTGGAGCGTTTGCTCCTCTCTGTACAGTCGGCTTATAGAGTTCTTTATGAACGAGGTGCGGTCTTTACTGCAACAGACATCAAGGAGCTGTTCCAAGGAAGTATGCAAACTCAAATCACCTTTTTGGAGCGATACGACCGAATGGTTAAAGATATGGAACAAAAGGTGGGCATCGAAATAAAGGCTACAACTATGAGTAGTTACCACACTGTTCGCAAGCACTTACAAGTCTTTATTGGTGAGAAGTACCATACGGCAGATATTCCTTTCGGACAGATGGAAGAAGATTTCTTGGAATGCTTGCAACACTACTCTGTCGGAAAGCTGGGACATTCGCAAGGTCATTATCGTAAGATGGCTTTGGCAGTGAAGAAACTCTGCCGTTTGGCATATCGTGAGGGCTTGACAGAGCGACAACTGTTTGCTCACATAGAGATAGAGCGAGGAGAGAACAAACAACCTCGTGCCTTGGATAGGGCTTCGTTGGATAAGTTGCTGGGATTGACCTTTGAGCCTTATGAAGTGGAGCTGGAAACCGCCCGTAATCTCTTTCTCTTCTCCTGCTATACATTTCTTGCACTAGTGAATAATTCTCTGATTATTAGAACTTTAAAAATGGCAATAAATTGAATAGGTAATGATTTAGAAACCACCGGACTTCTCCGTTCTGCTTGGATTCTCATATCCAAATCCTTGTATGCAAAAGTACGAAAAAAAGTCTTATTTACCAAATAATCAAATAGAAAAAGTCCAAAAGTGATTTTTATTCGGCAGGTGCATCTATATCCAAACTATTCAGGTAGTCCGCTACAAGCCGCTCAAGTTGTACCCGTCTGAAATCAAACCATTTCTGACGGTATTCGCTTCCATCAATGACATATTTGAAATTTCTGAATGGTTTCCGTCCCGATACGGCTTCCCATAAGCGCCCTTTTATTCCGGCATCATCCGGTATGCAATCCCGAATGAAACGCTCCATGATCCCGAAGGACTCTCTCGGTTCCGGTGGGTCAATGCGGACGCAGTTCTCCCAACGCTCCACCTTTCTATAAACTTCCTGATAATATTCGTCAAAATCTCCACACTCATAAGAATCGTATGCTGCTCCCGGCACGCTTTCGGTTTCCAAAGTGTCCGGATTCAGGAAACAGACCATTCCCATGCCGGTTTCTTCGGCGATGCCACTGATTACCTTTATCGGATATTTCGAATATTCTGCCATTTTCCGTTTGCTTTCTAAAATGTAACAAGTACTCACGAAAATACATCATGAGATGGAAATAACAAAACTTTTACGAATAAATGTAACGCAATCTGTCATCCTCATTTCTTGCGGCAAAGAAAGTTGTTTTTCAGGTCGGTCCCGCAAGGCGGCCCTGCGGGCTGGTTGCTCGTGAAAAAATCTTCCTCACGCTTTGCGTGAGCGTATTTTTTCACGGCAAGCCTTGCCGGAGACCGCCGAAAAACAAACTGGAGGAAGCACAAGAAATAAGAATGCCTACCCGTGTAGGCCATGTATAACTCAAAAAAATATAAGGCTATGGCAGACAAGAGCACAGAAAAAGAAAGACTGTTCAACGAATGGTTCACTAAATCCTATGACAGACTGAGAGGGACGTTACGCCGGTACGGAATGCTGGACGAGGATAATTTCCATGACACCTACCTTTTCGTAAGGAAGCAGGTGCTAGTCCCCGGAAAGGACATAACGGATTATGACGCGTATTTTGTCGGATGCTACAAAAAAGCGGCTCTGGTAAAGATAAAAAGAGAGAACCGGTATGCCCATCCTGAAGACGATTTTTTCCTCAGATGCGGTGAGGAGGCGGAGTTTCTTTCCACGGACGACCTGAACGGATGTGAGAGGCTGGTAAGGGACATACTCCGCTTTATCCGGCAGAAATTCTCTTATGACGAATACCGGATGTTCATGCTCCGGTTCTACGAGGCCAGTTTCTCTTTCAAGGCACTGGCGGAATGCATGGGCATCTCAGCTATGGCAATATCACAGAAAGTATGCGCCATAGTGGAAGCGGTGCGCTCGCATAGGAGTTTTGCGTGGAGGAGCCAGATGCTGGTAATTGAAGGAGCGATATCCTGAACGGAAGTCATTTATCACCATTATAAAAGGAAAGGACTATGGCACTTATCGTATATAACAAGGAGAATTCCCGTCCGCAGGAAGTCACATACAAGGGCAAGCGGACCATCAATCTGGACAGCAGGGGAACTGTCTATCTATCAAAGATGATGTCAATTGAACTGGGTGTTCTTGGCGGAGGCCGGGTAAGCTTTGCGCATGATGACGAGACGGGGGACTGGTACATCTGCCGTACCACCGATGATGACGGGTTCATCGTATGGAAGGACAAAAGATGTGCAAGATTCTCTGCGGGGTTTATCGTGCACAGGCTCATGCGGCAGGCGAAGGTGGAGCGGAAAAGCGTACAGTTCATGATGGCGAAGACACCCATGGAGGTGAACGGAACGGTCTATTACAAGATACTGCTCTCGAATCCGATTTTAAGATAGGCTGTACATAAAATAAATATACACCAAGGAGTGTCTGACCGGGTATAGACCCGCTGGACGCCCCTTTCTTTTTGTCACACTCCATTGGCGGGACGAACAGGTTCCCATGTCTTTTCGTCTGTCATTCCCATCGTTCCACGTGTCAGCGTGAGTTCCGTGTACCGGTACGGACCATCTCGTCAAGCACATCCCCATGCTCGTCCAGATGACGGTTGAGCACATTGTCAAGGAATGCCGGTACGGTCATGCCCTCGCTGAGCAGGGGGAGTATGCGTGCCAGTCTGCGGTAGGTCTCATAACTGATATAGGTCTGCTTGCGGTGGACGTACTCCCTGCGGCTGAGATAGTCGGCACGATATGTCTTCATCCTTTCCGCAAGGGAGGTCCCTGACCGGACAGCGGGCTTGTGGAAAACGGTCGGCTTTTCTGTCCTGCCATCGGGTATGGATACAGACTCCTTCCCTTCCTTTCCCCTGTCTTCCTCTTTCTCTATCCCGTCCGGATGCGTCTTCGGACATCCGTCGGCATCGGTCTCGTGCGCCATGATCTCTTTCAGGCGTTCCTCATTCACGTTCATAAATTCCTTTCTTCTCATGCCTTTTGCCTGTCAGGATGGATAATGCATTCTATCTCTCCGGCCAGCGTATCAAGACCGCTGCCTTTCAGCAATTTCCCGGAAGGAGGGAAAAGCGTACTTCTGAAAAGGATCCGCTCCTCGGGGGAGGTTTCCCTGCCATAGCGCTCCATATCCGGTATGACCGTATCGAGAGCCTTCAATCCCAGTTCCTTGAAAAGAAGTCCGTACTGATAGGACAGCCTTTTGGATACACGCCCGTCCATCCGGTTCCAGAACATACGGATTTCCTTCAAGGGCATGTCCGGATTCTGCTGTATGAAGTCTTTCAGGGCCAATAAGAAGGAAAGGCTGCTTTGCATCACCATACGGTCCTGTATGATCGGGGTGAACACATAGTCCATATTGACAATCGTCTTAATGACTCCAGGCGAGTTCACCGTTCCCGGAAGATCAAAAAAGAGAATGTCACACCCACCTGTCAAGGGAAGTGCCGTCTTCAGTTCCTTGCCCGGAACGCTGGTAAGGACAGGATACGCCTTTTTGCCCGTCCGGTCGAACTGTCCGCACAACATACGCTGGAGATTCACGTTCTTTTCCACATTTTGGGTATCCCGACTGCGCAGCGCCTTGATACTGAACTGGGGATAGTCACAGTCCACGACCGCGACATTATATCCCATTACGTAATGAAAATAACCGGCAAGAAGCACCGTCATGGTGGACTTGCCCACGCCGCCTTTCTGACTGCTCATGGCGACAAAGACACATCGTTTGCTCATAGGCTTCCGAATGATTGGTTAATAATCGTTTTGTTGTCCCGTCCTTTTTTAATCACGCCGGCTCCTTGTACCGATGGTTTCCCATATCATGAAACTGTCATGTCATCTCGAAAACATTCCCGCCCCGCCGGTCCAAAGCCGTGCCGGAAGAATGCAGGAAGGCTGTCTGCCGGTACCGTACCATTTTCACGGGGTCCCGACATTTCCGGAGCTTGTCATGAGAAACTCTCATACTTGCAATACGATCTTCCATTTTCCTCTTGACATATTGACATAACATCATGATGGAATGTCAATAGCAGGAACTGTCGGAGCGCCGACATGGGGATATTCCGGTGACCGGGCATGACACCGTTTTTATATCCCGTTGCAAAAGTATGGCAGATGCTGCCAAATCCGGCTTTGGTGACATCAGATGTCATCAAATGTCACCAGATGTCCGGATACTGACAGAAAAGCAGGTGGTTATACTTCTTAAAAGCGGATGTTGAAACAAAATTTGATCAGAAAAAACCTCTTTTTGTGTAAACACTGCGTGACAATCCGAATTTATGAGGATTCTCTGTTCAAGCGAACAGAGCAAGTTGTGTCCTTGTCGGACAAAAAGTCTTTTGTCCGACAAGAACCAACTTGCCGGCTGAAGCCGGGGATTTTTCTCCAAAGTCGAAAAATCCAATCAAAAGGAGTCCTGATGTGAACATGGAAAATGGAACGAAAAAATTATCCTTGGTAGCTTTCTTTCCAAGAAAGAGGAAACAATCATGCCATATGCTAACGGACTTCTCCTGTATAACTTGTCTCTTAACGGATAAAATAGAACTCTATCGACTTTTCCGTATCTTACGGAAAAAGACTTCCTCTGGCTGTGAACTTCCGTTTGCACTACTAACAACTTTGCCTCTACAAAACATTCTCCAATGGTATTTGTAACCTCATGCACGATAAAGAGGCATACTTAACTGTTTTTTGTACTGACCTATGCGACTTGCCCTTCCCCGAAGGGCTGCTTTAAGTCTTCACCTTCATTTAAAAGGGTGAATCGTTTTTTATTCAAGCCTCAATTCATTTATGGAAATGGACAATTTACTGTCCTCTTTAACAAAGCAGTTCTCCAAGGTCCAAAGGTGGTTTGCCGGAATCCTCATCATGATTGTCTTTCTTTCCGGTAGCATATAGGAATCATCCTCGTTGAAAATGTGAAAAGGGATATCTGATACATTTGTTACGGCTATACAGGAATTTTTCATGTATTTTATTTTAATGCAGGATTTTACAAATTGGGATAAAATTTGTATTTCTCCGGCCATATATCCATCGAATAAAGCTATGGTCCGTCGTGCAAGTAAAGCCTCGTGTATGCCTGCTTCACTTTTCTCCCTTGCGAAAACTAATGTCATAGGTCTAAATCTGTTTCTATACATTCCGGAAATAGTACAATGGACATCGGAACCTGCCATAATTGTCTTCTTGAACGAGACGCACCAATGAATCGCCTTGGGATAAAAATCCTTATAATTCATAACCTCTATGCCATTGATGATCCCTTTTGTGATTAGTTGTTCATGTATCGGATATAATGTGACATTATTATCCGGCCATCCAGGATGATTCCATACAATGAACGCTCCTTGTTTTTTAGCTTCAGCAAGGGAATCCAATGGATCTTCTTTTTCAATTAGGTTGGCGTCTTGGATGAAAAGAGCATTAAAATGCCCCAATGGCTTATCTCGAGTTATCTCAACACCCGGAATCACGATTAACTCCATATCGTCGGCTGCTGTTTTCGCTATTTTATAAGATTGGTTTAGGTCTCCATTTAACAAATCTTGATTTATCCGGTGTTCAATATGATCCGTGATAGCTATCGCATCTAATCCGTCCTGCCAAGCCTCATAGATGCGACCATCAGGCCAGACAAGTCCATCGGAAAAGACCGTGTGTGTATGAAAATCACACTTTAAAACTCGGTAGTCATCAAAACCGGGTATGTTTATCTCATTTCTCGTAAATAAATTATTAAGACGTGTCAGTTCATATACATCTTTTTTCTTGTGTAAATTATTCATCAAAGATTGTGTTATAAACCGTTTCATATATTGATCAATGCAAATATTATCTGGCTTATTAGAAAATATTTTTAGCTTTAACAAAGGTAATAAAGAATGATTGGATGAGCAATTTCTGGTTATGAATAAATTAAGTGCCACCTTCGTATCCCAGATAAAATATTTTAACCAGACTTATCTCCGGTCACGATTAATTTTTTAATATGCAATAAAATAAAAGATCACCGAAGCGTAGGCGTAGGACGTTGCCCTTATATATTGAGTACGAGGTAACATATTACTTATACCTATACCACTCGGAGTGGTATGCCAGGCATCTGTCTTACGGATCTTAAGTACCGAACTGATAATGTTGAATAAAAATTCGCATACCTCGTAACGAAATTGTGAGCTATCGGAATATTGACATTAATAAAAATGGGATTAAAATATGAACCCGGTCTGTTTCCATGTAAAAACAAACCGGGCCTAGAAATGTCTCTCTCTAAAAATAAGAGATCTTAGTTATTTACAGAAAATTTCAACGAAACTTTCTCGCTCCCTTTCACGCCGGTGAAAGTATAAATTCCGGAGTTTAAGTTTACGGATTTTGTTTCGTTGTCTGAATTGATTTTGAAATTGGATACAGCCGAACCGAAAATAGAATACACATACCCCGTATATCCATTCAAATTATCCAAACGCAAAGAACCGTTCGAATAGAAAACCTTGGCTTCGGGAGCCGTTTCCGTCGTAGGTTCTGCCATAATTTTCGATGCGTTTCTTGGGGCATAGGTAGCGGCTACTAACGGACTACCCGGTTGTGTTCCTTCCCAAGTGCTCATGTCGGCATTGTAGCTCCAGGCATCCCATGTGTTGTTGGTTAATTTACGGTTTGATGCTCCCCATGATGAATATTCCCAGTCTGCTGTTTGTGCGTCACGGGTAAAATAACTCCAATAACCGTTGTACCAACCGGCCAACCAGTGGAAATCTTCGTTTGAATTTTTTACCCAATAGTCATAATCATAGGCAGGGCGGCTCGTTCCATCTGAACCAAAGGGATGTATAAGTAACCCTGTCTTCTGAGATTCCACAATGGCATTATCAGCTATTTTTTGTGCGTTTTCCGGATAAGTATTACCAGCTTTTTTAGCTCCTTCCAAATCAAATGCAATTTGTACTTGGCTCGAACTCCTCTTTTCATAGCCTATACCATTAATCGTATAGCCCATAGAGCCGGTATATTGAACAAGCAAGAGCAAACGCTTATCAGTTTTCGCAACGGCTTCTACCATATCAAGACCGCATCTTTCTTCTCCTTTTGGCCAACGGTATCCCCAGACCAAATGATCTGGATTAGTCTTACTTCCGTCGTGCCAGGAAATGACCAGGGCTGCTTGGTTACAATTCAATGAATCGGCTTCCTCGATTCCGTCGTACACCCAAAACTTAATGTTTTTCATCGAGAACGTCTTGTCCGTCTCAGCTGCTTTTGCAGCGCTTTTGGCAATTTTTAAATCATTACGGACAATCCCTTGCACTGTTCTCTGTGTCTGTGCCTGTGCCGCAAATATTATAAATGCGGTGGCAAATAAAAGTATAAACTTTTTCATTTTTTTGTTTTTTAGAAATAAAACATTTATCGGATCACTACCTTTTTAGAGAAATACATTTCTTGATCTTTTACAGCCGTGATAATATAAGTTCCGGCCTCTTGTTGGAGTTGAGTCCTGTCATGTTCCGATTTTACGGTATAAATCTTTGTTATGCGTCCGCTGAAATCGACTACATAACAGGTACAACCTGCCAGATTTTCCAAAATCAATTCATTGTTTGCGACAAAAGCGTCCGGCTGTACGGAAGTTATCTCCTCATTGGCGGTCGGATTCTGCGCGGTCGTAAACGGATCGGCGGTTACGGTGGAGATTTTGTTGCCGGATTTATCCAAAGCGACGATTTTCACGCTGTATTTCGTATCCGGTCGTAAACCGGCAATGTTGACCGCCACTTTGCCTGTAGATGCTAGCGGTGCGGGTTCAGACGATTTCAGGCCGTTGATTATATTACCGAAACGATCCGCTACATATTCCTTATCCAATATCGGCGTGTTACCCACGTAGCGATAGAGTTGCAAACGGTATTTCTCAGCTTTCTCCACCCGGGCGAAAACAATCACGGCCGAGCTGTCTTTGGCAATTACTTCCGGTTTCGTAGCCGGATCGTAAACCGTCACGGAACAACGTGCCTCATGCTTGCCATCAGAGGTAACGGCAATCACATCCGCTTCGCCTTCTTCGAGACCTTCCACGATACCGGTTGTATCAACTGCGATAACATCCTCGTCTGATGAGAGCCAAATCACCCGCTTGTTGGTTGCGTTGGCTGGGGTTACGGTGGCCCGGAGCACGATCGCTTTTCCTTTTTCCAATTCCACGGAAGTCTTGTCCAACGAGATACCGGTTGCCGGAACTTCTTTTTTCCCGACGGTCACGACACATTCGGCTGTGTAGCCTCCGTCTTCTGTCGTGACACGCACGATGGTACTTCCTGCCGACACGCCGGTTACCAACCCTTCGGCAACGGTAGCTACGGCGTTGTTCTCGCTTATCCAAGTTACTTTCTTGTTTGCGGCATCAGCCGGGGCGATGGTCGCATACAATTGAGCGTTCTCGCCCGGAGCCAGCGTCAGGGCGTTTTTATCCAGCTTCACGCCGGAAACCTTCACATCACCTTCCGCTACATTCAGATGGCAGGTAGCCGTAAAATTCCCGAACTTGGTGATGACACGTATCGTAGTAGTTCCGCCGACCTTGATGGGAGTTATCAAACCGGTTTCCCGATCGACCGTAGCCACCGAAGGATCCGAGCTTTCCCAATAGACGGTCTTATCATACACCACGCCATCCTGCTTGGTTTCCACCTGATACCCGATGGTCAGGGGCTCGCCGGCTTTTACTGTCATCACCGAGGCGTCGAGGGTTACACCTAAGATGCCATAACTGCTATCTGTTACACGGATTGTTTTCACCGCTTTTACATCATTTTCTTTGGCACTAACAATAATTTGAGTAGTACCCTGCTTTTTTGGTTTCAAGGTAAAACCTTCCTCATGCGTATCTCCTAACTTTTTAGTGCCTATTTCAAGAATTTCCTTATCTTGTGAGGTGATAGTAAAACGTGTTGTCAAGGCTTTTGCTAAAGTGGCGTTTGAAGGTACAAACCCGACATCGAAGAACTGGGTATATAAAATACCTTCTTCTATGTCGTCTTTAACGTCTATCGAGATTTCATCATCCACCCCTTTACTGGTCAATGTCAAGTCTTGCAAAGGTTCTAATCCCAATACATAAACTACACATTGGCCGGATGCTTGGCCGTCAAAAGAGGAAACCTTCACGTCATATTTACCTATATTATTCACGGTTGTTGCCATGTCAGACCTGTACATCGTACTAAAAATACCATCGTCTGTTATGTCAGCAGCACCCACCGTTGTACCAATATTCGTAGTCCAATCGGTCGTAGGTTTACTCCATTCCACCGTAGGGTATGTCGCATTTTTCGGATTCACCGTGGCAGCTAATTGTACAGCCTCACCCAAAGTAACCCGTACCGTATCTTCTTTACATACGACGTCTGTGGCCCAAGTATCTCCAACTAAAATCTGACGTTCCTCTGAATAACTACCATCTGATACATAAGCGGTAATCGTAGCTATACCATTCCCTTTTGCTGTAATCAAACCATCTTTATTTACAGAAGCTATATTCTCATCAGAGGAGATGAATTTTACACTTACTTCGTCCGATTTTAATTTTGAGGACATTCCTTCTCCGTCCAATTTCCATTTCAACTGCAAGGTCTCACCCGATTTCAACAGTGTCTTTTTATCTTCATTTTCCAACTCAAAGGAGCTTTCCAAATCCTTTTCTTGGAAATTAATGATACACTCTGCGGTATATTCCTTTCCCGCATACGTGACGGTACATTTCAACGGGACTTCTCCTTCATAAAAAGTATAAGGCTCATTGGTCTCGTAGTTTTCAGGATACTGTGTTATTTTATAACGTATTCCATTTTTGTCCGAAGAATCATCAGAGGACGCATCCTCGTCGGGATTGGTCAAACTGGAATTAGTCCAGTCGCTGGGAACCTGAAAATCCCACTCTATGTTCATTGTTTTTATTTTAGGAGTCGCAGGGTAACATTTAACTTCAGGCGTTATTTTCCCCATATCATTCATCATGCTTTTCGAATACCCATATACAGGTTGACTGAAAACAATGCGTTCCAACTGATATTCGCAAGTTACTTTGATCGGATTCGATGTTACTTCATTTTGCCCTTGTATAGAGCGGACAGTTATTTCAGCCACTCCATCACCGATAGCGGTTACAATCCCATTTTCAATCGTAAATGCATCTGGATTTGAACTTATCCATTCCACATCTTTAATACTTGCATTCTCTGGGAAAACTTTAGCTTTCAAAATCTTCTTCCCGTTGATATTGAATTTTAATGTTTCTTCTCCGGGTTGTTCTCCTTCGGATGTAGTTAATTCAATCTTCTCTACCGGAATCAACTCTTTCACAAGCACGGAACATTCCGTTGTTGTCAAGACGATAGACTCTTCCTCCTTGGAAGATATTTTGGCGATGATCTTCGCTGAGCCGGTTTTTAAGGCTTCAAATTGTACTTGCATCGGATTTTGTCGAGTTATTTTCAAGATGGATGTATCGGAAGATTCCCATTTTAATGTTTCCTTATTATTTAACCATCCCCCTTTTACTATTACAGTTTGGCTTTGTCCTTCGAAAAGCTCAACACTCGCCATATCCAAAATCAAGCTTTCCCTCTTCACCGTAACTTTACACGTCGCTTTCACACCACGATCTTCGCTGGTTGCGATAATTGACGTGATTCCGGCCTTCACACCGGTAACGATGCCTTCTGTTGAAACTGTCGCAATTGCATCGTCTTCCGACTTCCAAGTAGCCGTCTCACCTTCCATGCCTTTCACCGTCAAGGTAACTGTTTTGTCTTTCTCGACAGCTACTTCCGATTCGCTGATGACAAACGGTGCTCCGGTACCTTCTTCCAGTTTCACGGTCAGATCCGTTTCCACCGTCTTACCGTTCGAGTTGAATTTCAAATGAACCGGAATTGTTGTCGCAGTAGTAACGGAAGCCTCTACCGGCTGGATTACCAAATGGCAATTTTGTATGGCAACCGTTATCAACTTCTGATGTGCCTCACTCATAGTAGTGGTCAAAGTAATTGCCGCAGTCATATTATCAGCGTCTTTTACGACCTCTTCCAAAGGGATGTTGACCTGAGTCTGTTCCGCATCCAAAACCACCTCTTTCGGCGCTCCGCTCTGAATCGCGGGAGCCTCGTTATCCGGGAATACCGGCAAAGCGGGAAACCAGTAATTGGTAATGTCATACGGATAACGACCTTTGATCGTCCCGTTCTTTTCACCCCGTCCATCGGTCGCCACCACTGCCAATTCATGTTCCGGATTCAGGAATTCATGATACCAGAAGCAATACATATCGTCTGATACAGGATCGATACGGAAACCGGTTCCATACAATCGCCAGTCACCTTCCACCTTTCCGAAGTCAAATACTTTATAAAATTCGTTCTTATCGATATCGTAGCAGAATATCTTGTAACCTGTAAACCAGCTACCTGTTCCCTGACCTTTCCAATAAATCTTGTTTTCCTTCGTGCTGGCACAAAAACCATCAGCCGTCCATGCGTACCAAGAGTTGGGAATTTCCTCAATTCCACTGGCAGTCGGTATATCAACCTGTTGCACCGTCAATGTCGTCGGGTCCACTTTCCATATTAACGGTAAAGAAGCCCCCGTGCCGGTCAGTTCCACGGTTGGACTTGCCCAGATCGTACCGTCTTTGGAGAGGACGATCGAACCCAATCCGTGCCCTTCATGCTCTTCAGGTTTAAGGATGGTGGTTTCCAACGTATGGGTCTTGGCATCGATAACCAACAATCCGTCTTTCTGGTGGACAGCAAAAACCCGGTCTCCAACTCGGATCATCGTACCGATTTGAGCACTGTACAAACTGCCGGAAGTATTCTCAGTCCCGGTAATTCTCTCCCCGATTTCCATCTTGTCAATATCATACAGGAAAATACCGTTGCTGGTTCCTATATACCCGGTATGTTCATCCACGCCAAGGAAAGAACGCCCGTCGGAATCTCCGATTCTCGTAAATTCTTTCAGCACCTTCATCGTTTTCGCATCGATAACCGCCAGACGGCTTCCGATAACGGTCGCACCCGGATCTTTCTCCTGTTTGGAAACGATATAGAACTTATCTCCGTAAATCGTACCGAATTGGCTGGTACATCCCAACTCGTGACCGGGGTTTTCTTTCTGGAAAGCCCGAAGTGTCCACTTTCCGTCATCTGACAGGAAATTGACGGTACTGTTCTGATGGCCGAACCAATCCTCATTGACAATAAAGGTTCCTTTCGTGTAATCAACTTGTTCATTCGCCTGAGCGGTTGCCCTTAACATCGTTTGAGGCAGTTCGGGCAATTTCAATTTCTCTTTTTCCACCGGATTCAGCGAGGATTGTCCCCAAACGCTGAATAATGGAAAAAACGCAAGTAGCGTAATCAGATTCTTTCTTTTCATTTATTTTATAATTATTTTGAATGATACTTTTTTGTCTTTATTATCTCCAAATACGATGTAGATACCTTGAGACAACTCCAGGTAATGATATTCCGCAGTTGAGTTCACATGATATCTTGCGATGATATGGCCCGACAAGTCCGCTACTGTAACGGCATATCCCTGCAAATTTCGGAATACCCATCCTCCATCTTTGAAAAGAGCTAGCGGACGGTTGAAGGTAACATTCTCTATGCCTGTAGGAATCGAGACATTATCCACCTCAAACGAGCCAACGATATCCAAACCGTTCATGACTTGTATTTCGATAAGATATTCCACACCGGTTTCTAAACCGCTTAATTGAAAATCAATATCCTGCGAAGAGGATCTCAGGTTAGGGAACTCGCTGAACATATCTCCGTTTTCGTCCAATACATACGTTTTCTCCAATACCTTTTCGCTTGAAACCAACCGATATTGACGGATTTCGTAAGAGGTCGCATTTGCCACTTTTTGAAAGGACAGGATTCCTTTTTGAGGATCAAAAGAGGCTTCGCCTTCCAAATTGCCGTTGACGGTTATGACGCATTCAGCCGTGTAACCACCGTCTTGTGTTTTTACGGTAATCCGTGCCATTCCCGCAGCAATGGCATGAACCATTCCATTTTCGACTGTGGCTACACATGGATCGGAACTGCTCCATGAAACGGTCTGATTGGTCGCATTTGTCGGAAATACGGTATACTCCAAACGCTTGTAAGAACCGACAGACAAGGAAAGTTCAGATTGAGATAAGGTAACATAACTTACCGGTACATCCGGATCAGGGGCTGGATCGTCAATCGGGGTCGCCGCGATAAAATGATCACCGGGAGCGGTTCCTTCCATCGTACTCATATCCCCGTTCCAGCTCCAGGCATCCCAAGAGCCATCCTCCAATTTCCGGCTGGTCGCACCCAGACCAGAGTAAGAAAAAGTACTGGTTTGACCTTCCCGGACAAAATAACTCCAATAGCCTTCATACCAACCGGCTTCCCAATGAGTCGCATTATCGCAAGTCCATGAATCATAATCATAAGAAGGATAACCGTAAACTTCCGCATTTAACGGATGATAGATAACTCCGGTTTGTAACCCTTCTCGAATGGCCTCGGCCACATCTTCTGCCGGGTGTTCCGGAACAGAAGTCTGTCCTAACAAGGTGTTTTCTATCGGTAAATCAAAATCGAAAGCGTTACGGGGATAATCTTTGGCTTCTTGCAAGTTGTATTGGATATTCATTGTGCTTTCCGAATATCCGATACCGTCTATCGTATATCCCATTGGTCCCGTATATTGGGTAAGTAAAACAAGCCTCGGATCGGCTTTAGCGATCGCAACGATCATATCATGGCCGGAAGCCTCTCCATCCCATTTATACCCCCAGACCATGGCATCAGGTTGAGTTCCGTCATGCCACTCGATAACCAACGCGGCCCGGTTGGAACCGGAGCCTACCCAAAACTGAATGTCCTCAAATGAAAATTGCGTGTCTGAACGTAATTCTCCTGACCGAAAGTTCGTCTTGCCCGTATTCAAATCCGGACGTGCGATACCTTGCACCTGCCTTTGCGCAAATCCTTCAAAAAACAAGGCGCACATAGCAAGCATTAAAGATAAAAATCTACCCATATGTATGTCAATTAAAAAAATTAGATACATGTATCTAAATACAGAGGTCGCATGCGACCTCTGTACTATCCCGTGCAATTAATTGTCCACGAAATAATGCTATATATCCCAAGACGAATCCTATTCCAAACCCCGGTGGAATGAATCCGAAGAAAGCCTCTATTGCTTTCATAAAATGTATTGGCAGGTCTTCTGACTTGCTCCAATTTTAGGTCGACCTTCCCGTTTCAAAAAACAGTGGCAATGAGTGATGCCTAAAATGTGTATTTGAGCTTACAGCAGCGGGACTGTTCAGGATTTACACCTGATTCCCTTTTAATTATACACCCCGAACGGTATGTATAAACCAATACAAGTACAAAAATATTAAATCTTTACTATTTTGAGCAACCTTTTACACTTAAAAAGCCGGAATCCTTGATGAGAAAAGGAGACCGACTTTTTTTATTCATATTATGGCAGTAAAATCTTCCTTGTTATCCTGTCGTTCGATTGCTCTACACAAATTATATATACGCCCGAAGTCAGATGTCCGACCGGGACCGCATCGCCTGAGGCCAACATCCGTTCCAAAACTTTCGCGCCTGTTTGGGAATAAATCTTGATCTTCTGTATATTTTCTCCGACAACCGAAAGATTATTCCCTGATAAGAAAACCCGTATGTCTTCCGTTGGTTCCATATTTTCATTGGAGGTCACGTCTCCACTTGTCGATACGGCCAAGTCATGAGTGACCAATTTCCCGTTTGAGTTGAATTGAAGTGTCACGTTACCTTCTTTCACAGGATCTGTCGCTTTCAAAACAAGCGAATCATTCCTGATGAAAGCCGATAGGGGGGTGTCACAAGTTATGACGGACTTCACGATAGATACGGACATATTGTCTTCATCACAAACCTTATCCCCTAAGTACAATTTGTATTCTTCCCTGATACCCGGTAATACGATATCTTCCGGCATTGCACTGGAGATTACCGGAGCTTCATTATCCGGAAATACAGGGATCGCCGGGAACCAGTAATTCTGTATCATCGAGTATTCGTTTCTCAATTCTCCGGTAGAACTGATCCTGGCCAACTCATGTGTCGGGTCTTGAAACTCATGGTACAAAAAACAATAAAGATCATCCGTTACTGGATGAATACGAAAACCGGTACCATATAATCGCCAATTACCTGGCATTTTTGTCACGTCATATACCATGGAAAATTGTTTTTTATCAATATCATAGCAATAAATACGATACCCCGTAAACCAGCTCCCCTGTGTAGGAGGATAACCGTTCCAGTAAATCTTGTTCTCTTTCGTACTGGCACAAAAACCGTCAGCCGTCCAGGCATACCATGAATTTGGTATATATTCAATACCTTCCGGGAAATAAACACGTTCCATTTCGAACGTATAAGGGCTTAACTTGAGCATGTAATTCATGGCGGCCCCCAATCCTTGTACGTCCTTGGCTACACTAATCCACAAATTCCCGTCTTTTGACAAAACAATGGAGCCAAAACCTCGTTGTTCTTCTTTTCCTGATTCATCTTTCTCAAGTGGAGCCTTGATTGTTCTAACCAGTGTATCCGTTTTCGGATCAATCACCAAAAGCCCGTATTGCTGGTGTATGGCAAAAATATAATCATTGGCACGTACCATGGTCCCTATTTGGGCATAATACAGTTGTCCATATCCCTCGTCATTTGGATTACCCGTACCTTTGATTTGCCCCCCAATGGTCAAATTATCATTGTCGAATACATAAATCCCATTACTCGTACCTATATAGCCTTTATGTTCATCTACAGGTAAATAAGAACGCCCATCGGCGATGGAGATCAGGGTTTCCTTACCGTTTTTGTCTGTTTTCGTCGTTGTCGCTATGTATGGGAATTCCTTGATAACCTCCATGGTCGAGGCATCGCATACGGCAAAACGACTACCGGTTATTTTTGCTCCGGGATCCCGTTCCTGTTTTGACACAAAATAAAAGCGGTTGCCATAAATTGTACCGAACTGGGTCGTACATCCCAATTCACGCCCGGGATTTTCTTTTTGAAAAGCCCTATAAATCCATTCCCCTTGATTGGTCAGGAAATTGACGGTGCTGTTTTGATGGCCGTACCAGTCCTCATTCACAATGAAAACACCATCCGAATAATCCACGTCTCCATCCGAGGCGCTCCGTAACTCAGGAACCGGTCGGTTCAGGCTGATACCCTCTGCCGTCCATCGGGTATTACCCCGTTGAGCACCGACAGACGAGACAAACAGCAAAGAAATAGCTGTGGTTAAAATTTTCTTGTTCATAATCCTTTTATTTTGAGAATTGCGTTATCGTATTGTTGTTTCAGGCTCACCGGATCAAGAGGTACAACCTCCTTTGTTTCTATGTGAAGATCCTGTGCCCGTAAAACTTCGGTGGATGTTTCTCCTATCCATCCACAAAACTGGTTGATTCCGGAATATACCTTAATAAAATCCACCCCATCAAGATGAACCGGATTCCCTTTTTTATCGACAGCCCAGCTAATATCAAAATCGTTCAAATCTTTTTCTTCATTCGGATGGTTGTCGACGTACCCCCAAGGGTAAGAATACAGGACATAATATCTCCCAGCTCCGCTTTCATCTATGGCGTTCGCTTTCAAGAGGGTTCCGGTAAAGGTTATATCCTCTTCTGATAACCATGCCGGATAATAAGGTTGTGTATGATAAATTACCTGAGATACATAACCGGACTCCCCTTGATTATCCCTCCAGGAAATATAAGTTAAATCCGATATCTGCTGGCTCATGTCCGGTTCCGGAATCTTATCGGGATCAGGTTTCCGGTAAGTGATGGAATATTCCTTGACCGTTTCCGGCTTATAATATTCACTACCCGCCAACTCGTACCATTCATCGTCCGGTAAACCATTCTGATTCGTATCAAAAGAGACCTCTACAATCCCAGGTTCACAGCTTCCTCCTTTTTTATCCTCAAACTCCGGTAAATCAGAATAGAACGCATTCCCTAAAACGCGAAAGTCTTTTTGTCCTTGTACATTGATCACCGTATGATCAAAACCGAATATGACATATCCCCCGTAACTACCCAGCGAGATCATCTCGTCATTTGTGCCGGAAATATTTTCCTCCACTTTTTTTCGTATATCCTCCTCCGTTTCACCTTCCAGATATTCAGGCATGAGATTGACAAATTGGCCTGGCGCGGGACGGTATTCATAGACTTTCGAGATATAGGGACTATATTCAATCTCCTCGTGCATAACCACGAAACGGAAATCATGTTTATAAGGAGTTGTAGGATCAATGATCTCAAAAGTAAGATCGTATGTTCCGGTATCCTTGGCAAGAAATATATAATCTCTCTTCTCCGACAAAAGGCTATCCCGTCCATCCGACCTCAAGGTCCACCGGTATTCCTCTCCGGTAAAGGCAGGATGTAATGCGTAAGCCTTCATACGAGGCAAATAATAAATATCGTCAATTCCCAAACTGACCATCTGTATGTCTTTATCACAACCGGAAAAGCCGAATACAGACAAAAACAAAAAAAAGACGCTCTCTCTCCACAATCTACTCATGTTCATTCCTCCTTGTTTACAAAGACCATATGGGCCGGTATATCCCCTGTGCGGACACCCCATTTTTGAAATCCGTCTTGATCATAGCAATACAGTGTTCCACTGGAAACATAGTTCTTCGCATCGGTGACATAAATATCTTTCGTCACAGGATGGACGGCAATTCCATAAGGTATCTTGATGTCTTTCTCTGTTCCGTCGGATATAAAGCTATCCCTGATTACTTTTTTTGTGCGGATATCTATCACTCCATAACCAATCGTGTTACTTTGAGTATTATTATTCCATTCCGTACTGTAATAATATAGACAATCATCGTCAATCCATAAATTGGAACAAGGAATATTTAACGTGTCGGTTACGACCATCTCCGTATAACCCGGGCGTTTTTCCAATACATACAAATTGGAATGGATAGTGTTGTAATCTCCTCTGGATGTTACCCATAACTTACCATATTTGTCTGCTCTGATACGATGAAGATTGATACCGACCGGTATTTTCTGCACCTGCTTGAAACGCTCCAACTCAATTACAGAAACGGTATTGTCATAATCGGGGGCACGATATCCTCCGGAATTGGCTACATACAAATATTCTCCCAAAACAGTCAACTCATCCGGTTGATAACCGACCGTCACTTTCGCCTCTACCTTCAATGAAGCCGTATCTACCCGATAAACAGCCCCCTGTGGCGCATCCGGATCAATTTGAACGGGGCCTACATAAGAGGTTACATAAGCTTTTCCCCGATAAAAACGGATGTACCGGCAATTTGGGATATCCACTTGGGATATCCGAACTCCGGTTTTTGCATCCAGAACCTCCACTTTATGGGAACAGTTTACTACTACATATAATTTACTTCCATAAATTTGGATATCATTACCTACATCTCCCAATTCCTTTACGACATCCGGGTTCCTCTCGGAATAAAGATTCCGTATATAATATCCGTTAACAAAATCCAAATAATCGAGCGTGCATTTATTGCTGCCCATATTCCCCTCATTCACCAAATACATTCCGACAGGATCAGCATCCGGTTGTATGCCATCCCCAATCAACTCGTATTCCGAAGGGACGACAATTTCAATCTTCCGACAAGAAGAAAAGGAAAGGATAAAGATGCTTATATAAAATAACAGCTTCATACTCATCGGTATTATAATTCGACCGTTAAAGACGCCCGATAATTTCGCTTGGGCATAGGATAATTCAAAATAACATCATAATCTTGACTCAACAAGTTGTTGACCTCCAAAGATGCTTTCAGTGAACCAAATTTCATTTTGAATTCTTTAGACAAGGAAATATCACTGGTATACCAAGGTTGTGTATAGTTGTATTTGATATTTTCCTGTTGGTTATAGCGTTCCCCCACATAAATAAAGCTGTAATTCAAGTCCCAGCCTTTGTAAGAAGCTTGGGCGATGGCAGATCCGCTATGCCAGGGTATATAAGGGATCTGGTCTTTATAATAATTATCGGAAGGATCGGTATAATCTTGCGCCTTTTGATAGGTGTATTGTACTTTCATGGTAATGAACAAGTCTTTCCAAGGATTAATCATCGTTTCTGTACTTATATCAACACCTCGTATTTTCACTTTCCCCAAATTTAACATCGTCCAACGGAATTGTTGTCCCTTCGGATAAGCGATTATCTTGTCCTTCACATAATTATAATAGCCGTCCGCTTGTATCTTAAAATGGCGAAATAATTTATTCCCCCACTGTTTTTGGTATACGGTTCCTAGATTATATTGCGTGACATATTCGGGATCCAGCTTGGAGTTTCCCATATCAGCATAATACAGGTCATTAAAAGTGGGCATCCTGAATGTTTTTTTATAGAATGCTCGTAGACTAAAATCATGTTTATCAAATAGCTTATATGAAAGAAAAACAGCAGGAGTAAGTATTTGCCGGGCTTTGGGGGCTGGCCCTTCTTTGACCCGGTCGTTCACAAACGTCGCCAAACCGCTTCCCTGCAACTTTACTTTTCCCAGGCGGAGAGCCGTTGCGATCGACAGCAGGTTGGTAAAACGGGTGGGGAATACAAAACCGTACATATCCGCTTTCATCTCATTCCATTGAAAATCGTATGACATGGAAACGTCCCAGAATGGGAAAATCGTGTACATATTGGCTGTAGAAACATAAACCTCACGTTGTTTATAAAGATTATCCACCTCGATCAGTTTATCGTCATTATTTACATAGTGTGTACGATAAAAAGCGTATTTTGCGTTAACCTGTGTTTTGAATTGATCGTTCACCTCTTTTACAAAAGAGCCCTGAAAAAAGGAATTGGTATCCCAGACCCGTTCTCCGCGACGCCACACGTTATTGACAATAGCGCCGGGGATACCACGTTCAGAATTATAATTATAAACTTTTGCGTTCCAGGTTCCTCTTTCGATTGTTCCATACAATCCCGCTTCCAAGCGGGTTGCGTTGATATCCCCGTTTTCCCGCACGGCGGTCGTATCGTATGCGATCTCTCCGGCCGGATTGACACGACGGTAACGGAACTTGTATTTTCCGCTGGCATTCAGCCATTCTGCACTGAACGAGGCGGCTACATTCTCGGATATTTTATATTCAAAAAGAGCCGAAGGATTGATCACATCAAAAGATCCGGCTTTCATGGTTGCCCTTAAATTCGTGTTTTTTCCATCCTCAAATTTAGGTCTGCGTGACCTAAGATAGAGCGTCCCTGCCGCACCAAAATCCTTGGCGGACTGGAATATCTCGCTTTTCTGTCCGTTATACAGAGAAATTTCCTCGATATTGTCCAACGAATACATGCCCAAATCGACCTGCCCGTTCTGAGCGTTGCTCAATTCTATTCCATCGTAAAATACCCCCATATGATTCGTTCCCATGCTACGGATATTCACTGTTTTTATACCGCCTACACCTCCATAATCTTTCAATTGTACCCCGGAAAAATAACGAAGGGCATCTGCGACACTGTGACTGTTCAATTTTTGAAGTTCTTTGCCTGACAATTTTTGAGAAGGTATGACTTCCCTGAAACTTTTAGCCACAACGGTTATTTCATCCAAATGTTGGATGGAATCCAATCTACTTTGGGCATACACCCATAGAGGGCATATCCCTAGCATCATAACCATAAGATTTTTTCTCCTTATGGTCTTAAAAAATATTATATTCATCGTAACAAGATATTACCATCACCTTATCCGAGGTGACGCATAATTCAATTATGGCAGGTTTTCTGACTCATCTCCCTTTACTCGGCAATCACCTTCCCAACCTTTCCTATATTTATGGTCAGTGGTTCGTAGAACGCCCGGTTTTATTGATTTACAGCTACGGATACAGTTCCAGACTTACACTGGATTCCCTTTTACCGACTTAACTATGGACATAATCAAGTCACACCATAATTTATGCGACAAAAGTAAATGAAATAAATTTAAATTGAATATAAAATTAAACAAAAAGATAGAATAGTAAATAGATGCGGTTTAAGAATCTTGCTTTGTGGTAATAAAAGATCGGGCTGTCATCCCAGCCTCCCTGCTTTTATTACTCACATATTCCTGCAATAGAACAACTCTAGGAAAAAAGCGATCCGGTAAAGATGAGGACAAAATGTAAACGGTATATGAAGTTTGTTGCTTATTTATTAGTCGTACATTGTATGTTGGTTAATAATCAGATAATTTACAACTTTAATATAAGCGTGGACGAAGACCAATTTTAGCTGGTTCATGAATTTGTTAAGAACGTTCGGTTCCTATGCCCTCGCATCTGAAATTTGGATGCCTCGTTGAAGCTCCCGATCCCACGTTGGCGTGGTGGGCTATAGGCTGTATTCAACCAATATATACGTTTCGGTTTATAATCACAAGTCAGTCTTGAAAAGTATTGGCACAGTGAGTTCCTATAATCAAAAGTAAATCAAAATCTTATTGTCTCGGGCGTTGCGGCTTCGCTTTCCATGGGTATTTTCCTTACGACAAGTCGCGGAAAATACCCATGGAAACAAACGCCCGGACAATGATTTTGATTTCAGGAAGGATTATAGGGACTCACTGCGACCGACGCGACGCATAACCGTGTCATTGATAAAAAGGCAGGCCTCCTTTATATCTCCATAAAAGCAGGTGGAATAGCGAAATACATGGGTCCGACAATATCTTGTGAGAAAAGATTCCGCTCCATGAGAAGACAGGGACTTCTGCTCTCTCTGCTCTGCATAATCTTTATGCCTGCATCTCGGCTTCTTTGCCTTTCCGCATGCACTGTATCTTTGGGGTTTTATCTTGTTCCTGCCATCTGATGAAATCTGATGACATCTGACGACAGGTGTTTGGAGAAAAGATTGTTGTTCCGCTATATTTGTTTCGAACCAATTGAATACGCTTATGGAAATCGTCACTATTGAAGCGACAGTCTTTGAAAGTATGCTGGAGTATCTGGAAAATGCAGCCCGGATTACAGATGAACTCTGTGAGAAGCTCCGTGAGAAGAGAATGGGGGAATGGTTGGATACCCAAGAGGTCTGCCTTCTGCTGGACGCCTCCCCCCGTACATTGCAGACCCTCCGTGAGAACGGCACGCTGGCATACAGCCGGATCAGCCACAAGGTCTATTATAGGCCGGAGGATATACAAAAGATACTTCCCGCCATTCAAAAGAGAAAGGGAGGCCAGATATGAACGGGCTGCTGACCGGAAAGCATGAGAGAATCCTTGCTCTTTTCCGGAAACTTGATCATATGACAGACAGGCTTGGCAGCCTGTCCCGAAGCCCCCGTCCCGTATTGGACGGGGAACATTATCTTACCGACCGTGAACTCTCCGGCAGGTTGAAAATCAGCCGCAGAACCTTGCAGGAATATCGGAACGAAGGCAGACTGCCTTACATCCAGCTCGGTGGTAAGGTTCTGTACAGAGAAAGTGACATAGAGAAAATGTTGCGGGATGGATACAGGAAAGCCCGATCGCCATTGTAAGGGAAGTCTGGAATGAGGTCAAAATGAATGGGACAGAAATCTGTGAAGACGGTTTCTGTCCCTTGTTTTATCTTGTTGCGACCATACATTACGGTACCTTTTCGTTTTTTTCCTGGTCGCATTCCTTTTTCCATCCGCTGTACCGTCCGCATTGATAGACCCTGGACGGCATGTTGTCGTCCGGCAGGGAATACATGCCTTTGGTTTCTTCCGAAAGTTTTCCGAAATCCCTGCGTACCTTTTGGTTGGTTATTTCCGCATAAATCTGTGTAGTACGTATGCTGGAATGCCCCATCATTTTACTGATGGTCTCAATTGGCATGCCGTTGGAAAGGCAGATTTCAGTCGCATAGGTGTGTCGGCTCATGTAATAGGTCAAGTGGCACTCAAGCCCGCACATTTCCCCGATGATTTTCAGGCTTCTGGACAGGCTGCAAGTGGCCGGAACCCGGAACAGTCTCCCATTCTCTCCCTCGCCTTTATATTTTTCCATGATTTTTAATGGGATGTCAAGCAGTTTGATACGGCATTCCACCTTTGTCTTCTGACGGTTGATGTGTATCCATTTGGAGCCGTCTGGAGCCGTGACGATATGTCTTTCGGACAATTCGGCCATTTCGGCCCTTCCCAGTCCGGTGAAGGTCGAGAAGACAAAGAGATCCCTGGTGTGGCACAGCCGGTAGGTGGGAAGATCGATTGCCATCACTTTGGCAAGCTGCTCACCTGTCAGGTGTCGGTGAAGTGTCGGGGGGATCTCAAGCTTGTAACCGGTGAACGGATAGCGTGACAGTATCCTGCGTTTGACTGCGAGCCGGACAATCTTGCACAGCAGGATCAGGTAGTCGTTCAGTGATATGGTTTTCAACTTCAATATTGTGGAAAGATAGAAATGGAAGTTTTCGATGAACTGCATGTCTATCGAGCGAAGTGTCACGTCTTCCACTCCATATTTGTATTGCAGGAAGTTGTACAGATGTTTTCGTGTGGTCAAATATCGGATATAGGTATGGTGTGTGCGGTCGATCCCCACACGCTTGGCGTACTCCTCGTTATGCTCGTCAAAAAGGGCCAGAAGATGTTCTTTGGGCTGAGCCTTCCCCGTAACTGCGTTTTTTATGATCTCAGCCGAGACGTACCCGGCTGAGTCCACGCTCTTCTTATAGGCGGTTCGTGCCTTCTCCTCCAGTTCCTCCAGTTTCCGATTCAGCCCTCTCAACTCTATGGAGGTTTCCGGATTCTGTCCGTGTATGACGGCACGGCCCTTATTGGCATCCCAAAATTTCGGCTGCACGTCCTCTCCGGTGGAATACTGGCTTACTTTCCCGTCAAGGGTGATACGTCCCATGACGGGGCATTTTCCGTTTTTTTTGATTTTCTGTCTGTTGATATAAAACAATAGTTTGAATGTGCTTCTCATTCTTACACTCCTTCCATTGGGTTTAATATTTCTTTTCTTTCTCTTCTCCGTATCTCTCTTAAACTCATGTCCTTCAGAATAGTGGATGGAGGCTGGTCAATGCCGGACAGTGTGTATTTGCCGGTGATCTCATGCTCCAGTACCGTCACGTCCCGGTCCACCTTCTCGTCGGTCACTTTAGCATAGCGCTGCGTGGTGCTGATATTCCTGTGCCCCATAGCTTTGCTGACAGTCTCGATGGGTACGCCCTGTGAGAGACAGATCTGGGAAGCGAAACTGTGGCGGGCCATGTGGAAGGACAAGTTACGATCGATGCCGCATTGTGCGGCCATCTTTTTTAGGTGAATGTTCATGCTTTCCTTTGTCAGCATGGGAAATAGCTTCCCGTCTGGTGCCACCCCCCTGTACTTCTTCATGATTTCTATGGCGATGTCCAGTAGGCGTACGTTTTCCGGGGTTCCCGTTTTCTGCCTTCTGGTTTCTATCCATAAGTTCCCCTCGTGGTCCCTCACCACATTCTTTTCCGTCAGGTTGCGCATGTCACAGTAACAGATGCCGGTGAAGACGGAAAATAGGAACATGTCCCTGGTGAAGTTACGGTTGGGTGTATCAAAAGTGGTGCCCATCAACCTGTCCAGTTCTTCTCTGGTAAGAAACCTCTGTTTCTGCTTTGGCTTCATGGGGGAGAAGTCCTTGAACGGGCTGAAAGGCACGATGGCTCGGCTCACGGCGATTCGGGCGATATGCTTTAGCCTCTGGATGTGCCCTATGGAGGTTCCTGCCTGAAACTTTCTGTCGATGCGAAGATACAACTCGAAAGCCTCGACGAACGATTCGTCTAGTGCCTTGAAAGGGATATCCGATACCTTATATCTCACCTTGATGAACTCCTCCACGAAGTGGAATGTATGCCAGTACAGGTAAAGGGTGTTAGCGGCACGGTTCACCCCGACACGCAAGGCGTATTCCTCATTGTGCTCACGGAACAGTCCCAAGAGAGTCACCTGTTTCTCCGCCATACCCTGGAAAGCGTCACGTATCTGTGTGGCGGTGATGTCATCGCTGATTTCCGCCAGTTCGCTGTATCTCCTTTGCAGCAGGAGCATCATCTTGTCTATTGCCCTGTTGGTGGCAATGGCCATCCGGCTTTTTCCCGTACACCGTTGCGAGGTGGCGTTCCACAGTTTCGGGTCCACTCTTATCTTGCACCCGAACTGTGTGGTCGAATTGCCCGTAGCTTTTATCATGATCCTTCCCATCAGCGGGCAGAGCCCGTCCTTTCCCTGCCCGTTCCGTTTAAGATAGAGCAGCACCTTGAATTCTGTCTTCATTCCTTTCCTTGTTTAAATTGCAATATTATAAATTGTTACAAGGATTCCCGATATGAAAAGACTGGCAAAACGGTGAAAAAGAACCCGATTGGTGGTTTTCCCTTGCAAGGGAAAATGGAGTTCACTAATACTACACTGCGGTATGGAGAGAAAATCCATGGTTTTCACCAGCTTACCCGCTCGGAAACAGGTAATGACTTGGTAGCGGAACCGTCTCAATATATTTCTTTTTTTGGTTATTCAGTCAATGTGTAGAATAATGAAATATCGCTATATCTCAACGGGTTATGTTTTGGATGCGGTGTTCTTCCTAAAAGGGATTACCTGACATTTTGTTGCTTCACCGGTCTGGCGTTCTCCGATGTCGCCACTCTGAGTGGTGAAAACCTGGTACAGGACAATCTCGGGGACTGGTGGATAAGGAAGGGAAGGGTCAAGTTGGAACACCGCAGAAAAGCGTCTTCCATCAGCAACATCCCGCTGCTGCCCGTTCCACTGGCCATATTAGAGAAATACAGGGAACATCCGGTCTGCATAAAGAAAGGATGCTGCCTGCCTGTCATGTGCAACCAGAAAATGAACAGCTACCTCAAGGAAATCGCCGATTTCTGCGGCATAAAGAAAAACCTGACCACGCACGTTGCCAGGCACACTTTCGGAACCACCGTCACGCTCGCCAACAATGTACCCTTGCAGGACGTGTCCGTCATGCTCGGCCATGCCTCCACACGTATGACGCAGCATTATGCTCGGGTCATGAACAGCAGCCTGAAAGAGGCGATGAACAATGTGAAGGAACGTCTGGAATGGTAAATATACAACCGGCCCGTCATTGAAGGTATCTGAAAAAGGATACCTTCTTTTTGTTATACTGTCTGTTATCCATTTTCTCTGGAAAACATCTTTAGTCTTCATAATCATCCTGTACTGGCGAAATAATTCATCATGGACACTACATATCCAAGTAACGGTATCAGTACACCGATTACATATACCATAGCGTACCCCAAAAGGACGAGAGGTAATATTTTACGGTAAAGACCGGCGATAACAAGAAATATAAACAAAAAAAAAGAACCATAAACTCCTATTTGAAAACCGGGTATCAATTCATAAACGGGTACGGGCTCGGGGTTAAGCATGGCTCCGGCCACAATGGAATAAAGACTTGCCAACAATATAAACAATGTATACAGGCAGCTCTTAAAAATCCCGGGATCGTCTCTTTTACAATAGAGAATTGTTTGGATATCACTCCTAAGAAACTCAATACCCAGCAAGAGAGCTACCATGACACCCGTATCAAAAGCAGAGAATGTATTCATTTCAATCACCTTTGACGCGAAGATATGTATTTATTCTGGAATGCCACGCCTTCGCTTGTTTTACGATATGATATTGATATCCGATAGTTTGGAAAATATTTGAAAAACCTTCGTTGTATGCTTTTAAATTTGCTTATTACAACATTGTATCCGACAAATTGAAAATCCTGCCATTCTTTCAATTTCTTACCTGCAAATATAGCCCTTTGCCGGGTTGATTGCGCAAGGCGGCCCCTTTCAGGGGCTGGTTGGCTAAAAGAAAATCATCCTCGCTTCGCTGCGGTATTTTCTTTTGCCAAGCCTTGCGCAATCCCCGGCAAAGGACAGTCCGGCAAGTAAGAAACCGAAAAACCGGCTCCACGGAGCCGATCATGTCAAACAAACTAAAAAAATGAAGGTATGAACAGAGAGACAACAAGCAAAGTCCACAAAGGACAGCAGGGTGCCAATCCGAAAATGAGAATGTTGGTTTATCGGGAAAGGAGCTATCCCGCACGGAAGGTGCAAGGCAGGGACGGAAGCTATACGGTTGCCGCAGACAGCCTGGTGCCGGAACTGCTGGACGGCATCAGAAGCCTTGACCCGGCAGCTTTCAAGCTGGACGAGGAAATCGCCTGCTATTGCTCGGACGAGGAAATCCAAAAACTGGCGGACGAAGAACTGGTAGAAATAATTTATGAATGGCAACGGTTATGACTGAAACAACAACAGCAAAGGTCCGGGAAGAACAAGTAACGGGCCTTACCGCAGAGAATGCGCACCGGGTCACGATGATCCGGGAAAAGGGTACGGACCATCCTCCCGTACCGTTCCATTTCAGAAAGGAGCATCATGGAACGGGCAACTATGTACACCTGTACGGAAATCCGGAAGATCGGAATGAATTGCATTCCAGGGACTTCAAAGACTGGGAAGCCGTAGCGTTCAAACATCCTGGCTATCTGGAGGATATGTGGAAACAGGCTTGCGACGCATACGCCTGGAGTTCCTTCGACCCGGAGATTCGTGGCGAGACGGACATCATGATTTACGGGGAGGAGCTGCACAACGACCTGCAACTCATGCAGGAAGAGAAACGGGATACATACATCGCCGCCTACCGGAAAAAGCTATCCGCCCAGCTCTCGGCCCTCTCACGCTGCGCCAACCCGATGGTGACGGGACGGGGCGGATTCGATTACCACAGGCAGGAGAATACGAACAGAAGCTATCAGAACCGCTACGAGGAGTTCCGCAATTGGCGGCAAAAGGTTCTTGAAGCCGCCAGACGGAAAAATGAAGCCGCACGACCGGAGGAAGAAAAACTGGAAAAGGCATGGCAGACGCTCAAACGCGACATCAAGAGCAGCGCCGACACCATCCACGGGATTGACACCGGACAATGCCGGGGTTATAACCGTGCCCTGTTCGTCAGCAGCATCCTGAACAAGGTATCCACCTTCGCCAATCACGGGGAAGTGGAAATCGTCCGCAGGGCCGTGGACTTCATTTCCGAATATAACGCAAGGGTAAGGAAACCCGTCATCACCCCAAGAAACAAATTCTTCCAATTGCCGGAACTTGCGGAACGGATGCGCGAAAGGCTGAAAGCGGTGCAAAGCCGGGAAAACAAGGAAGTGCCGTTCGAGGGCGGGACACTTGTATGGAACTATGGGGAAGACCGCCTTCAGATCCTGTTTGACAGGATTCCCGAAGACAACAGACGAAAGAAACTGAAATCCTCCGGATTCCGCTGGTCACCCAGAAACAAGGCATGGCAACGGCAGCTCACCTCCAATGCCCTCAGTGCCGCCAAGAGAGTGTTGAACCTTCAAAACATCTGAACCATGAATAACGACAAACTGAAATTCGTAGTTGATTCACGCAGTTTTGACGGCAGCTGCGTGACCACCATGTCTGACGGAATACATGGCGACTACCATCATGAGACATTGGAGGAACTGAGGGACAGGGAAAAGAACCCGTACCTCATAGCCGTGTCCAGAAATACCGTCCGCAAGATGATACGCATCTACTTGCAATCCCTCTGCGCCCCGTTCAGTGAGATTACGGAAGAAAGATATTTCGACTACATGGATGTCTTGCCCCCCATCCGCCATACCCGGAATTTCTTTTTCATGGGAGAGCCTTATCATGCGGACATCTACCGGTTCTGCTTCCGGGCGGGCGGACGCTACTTCACGGGACTCCGCTCCGTTACCACGCCAAGAAAGGAACTGGAACGGCAGATGGACAACCATTACCGGAACATTACCTTCAAAGGAGACATCCTGAAAGAAAAGCCGATGGTCATCTCTGACCACGCACGGCATGCCTCTATAATTATAGTTCCTTATCTGTTTCTTGACATAAATGGCGAGAAGAAGTTCATCTGCAACCTGATGAGAGGAACGGACGAATCGTCAGGCAGGGATGTAAGGCTGGAAACCGCCAAAATCCTGCGAAGCCTGCGCCGTCATCATTTCCTCTACTTCTCCGGCTATGAGGGAAACGACGATATGGACAAGTTCCTAGGCGAAGTGATGAAGAAAAAGCACACCCTGCTGGCAAATGGCAACTTCCTCCAATATCCCGTGAACCGGGAGTCCGTGTCGTTTACCGGAACGGTCAGAGAAACAGGCGAACCGTTCTTCTTCCGGATTTACGACAGGGAGCTGTTCCTGCACCTGTTGTACGTCCTGAGAGGCATCAAAAGGGAAAAAGCTAAAATATAACGTGACACATAACGACGGTATGGTGACTGTCTTTCCGACCCGTCACCATACAAAAAAAACAATGAGATCATGAGAACTGTGACCGAAGAATCGTTGCGACGCAGGCTGGCCCGTCTGGAGTCGGCTCTGGAAAGCGAAAAGGCACGCCTGAGAAAAGTGTGCGGCGGCATCCCCTGGGGAGCCGGGATGAGGCGTACCAAATGTACCCCCTCATTCCGAAGGGAGGACGAACTGATTGGGAAAATCAAGGCGGTGAGACAGCAACTCTCCCAAATGTCCGCAGGCGGTGACAATCACACGTTTAAAGAAACAGGCAGGTGAATGCCGGCCAATTAACTTGCAAGTCAATAATTTTAAAACCAGTTACGAATATGAACACCCGATTGGCTATAATCCGTTCAGAGGGAAAAGAACATCTCTGTTACCGGGAAGAGGAATGTTTTGTCGATGTATCCTATCCGATGGTGACATTTACCAAAGGGGAGGATGATTTTGAAATTGTCAAATGCGACCATCCGTCCATGGAAGAGACTTTCCTGTATCAGGAAAGCCGTCTCTCAATCGTGATTGAAATGTACCATAACGGCTGGCCGGCATTGTCTCTGAAAGATCCCGTGACCCATGAGATATACACGGTCCTGACGGTCAACTTAGAAGATAAGGCGGCATTCTCACTGCCTGACAGGGTATTCGTGGACATCAACAACAATCCTGATGCCATGGAGTTCCTTCTGTCCAACAAATTAGCTGAGGATACAGGTTATAGACGTCAGAGCGGCTGGGTAAGCTACCCGATGGTCACACTTAACCTTCCGACGTTTTACAGGCTTGACCCACATGTCTTTAGCGCAATATTGAATATCCGGTAATCCTTCCGGGCAATGAATCTGGCATCAACAATCAATCAAATGAAAAGAATCATGAAATATCAAGCGGAAAATACCGTCTCCAGTTTCTTCTACTACATGTGGAACGCCTGGAGCGAGGAGGAACGCAAAGCCGTGTATGGCGGCATGTACCCGCATTTCTGGGAAAAATGGTGCGTGGCGACAGACAAGGGCACATTCGGCGCGGCGGAACGGTTCTACCTGGAACTCTCGGAAGACAACCGCAGGATTCTGGTGGAACGGGCCGTCTCGATATATGACGGACGACACTTCAGAAAAAGGAACAGTAACCCCAAAAATCAAACAGTATGCGAGGAAACATTATCAGTCTGATCGGCAGCTCATGCGGTTGCAGTCAAACGGAAGCACGGGAGTACCTGGACTCCGAAATCCGGTATCTGCGCGAATTGCAGGAGGCAGATGATTTGAGGGAAGATGACATGGAAACGGCCTGTCTCAACCTCGGTCTTGACCTTGACTACCGGGAATATTTTATCAACCGCCTCGCAGGGGCATAAAAAACTCATGGCTATGACTTATTTTCAGAACATACACTCTCTGGCGGACTTGAAGAAAGAATACCGCCGGCTGGCATTGGAGCACCACCCGGACAAGGGTGGCGACACTGCGATCATGCAACAGGTGAACACCGAGTTTGGAAGGCTTTTTGAGGCTTGGAAAGACAAACCGGATATTCCCGCGACTTCAACCGGATATGAATATGACTATTCGGGAGCCACGGCAAAGGAATACACCGAGTATGTGTATAACGAATACCGCTGGAAAGGCCGCAATTACAAGGGGCAGCATGCGCCGGAAATCGTGGCACTGGTACGGGCATGGCTCAAGGAGACCTATCCGGGATACAAGTTCTCTGTCAGACGGGAGAATTGCCACTCCATCCATATCCGGTTGATGAAAGCGGATTTCGAGGCGTTCACCAAAGAGTCCGGAAAAGTTCAAGGCGATGTCAACCACTATCATATCGCTTCATACAAATCCTTGACGGACAGGGCAAAAGATGTAATGATGAATATCTGCGATTTCATCATGTCGTACAATTTCGACGACAGCGACCCCATGACGGACTATTTTCACACCAACTTTTACCTGACACTTGGAATCGGAAGTTACAAACAGCCGTACAAGGTGGAACCGCCCAGACTCGACAGCAAAGACAAACCGGAGGTATTCAAGCATCCGGAAGGTCCGGCACACAAGGCAATGCGCCGGGCATTGGGCAAAGCGCGTTTCGGCTTCATCGAAAGCCGGAAGTATGCCGGGGAAATAATTCTGGGGGAAGACTGTTTCGGCTCACGGGGCGAACTCTATTTTTGGCCGAAGGAATATTCAAGCGCAAAAATGGCCCAAAAACGCATCGACAAACTGGAGGGAGCCGGAATAAGGTGCGAACTCACCGGTTATAACGGAGGATACATCCGCCTGCTCGGGTACACCCCGGAGATGAGAGATTCCCTGGAGCGGGAACGTCAGGAGTATGCCGCCGCGTATCAGGCATGGTACTCAAAACAGAATTTGAAAACAATCTGATTCAGAAATTATGGATACAAACAATTTGGACAAGTGGTGGTACGGACTTCCGGAAAACACCAGACAGGCTATAGGAAACGATGAGATATGGGAAAAACTGGATATGCCATCCCGTTCGGCGCTACACCGGTATTCCCTGCTTAGAATTTACGGAACGGCAAAAGACAGGGATGAGGAACGCACGCTACTCAATGAAATCGCGTGTGGACTGGGCGACCTTGCCCTTGTCCGTAAAAACGGCATCGCGTTGGAGGAAATGTGCAACGGGAACGGGCTGAGTACCTAATCCTTCCACGTCTGGCCGCGTTAAGCGAATTAGGCTGGGCTGATCCTGAACAACACGATTTCGACGCTTTTATGGATCGTTTGTATCGTTTGATAACTGTATATGACAAATCTCATTATACTTATTCGGAACATGTTTTTCAAATAACCGAGAACTTCCGGACAGACACGTTGCAAGACGCGCTTGAGATTTCCCTTTCCACTATCGGTAACCGCCCGATCTACTATACGACAGACGGAAGTCAACCGGATACAGCTTCCCTGATCTATACGGAACCATTGATAATACGGGAAGACACCAAACTGAAAGCCGTTATTGTTACGACTGAGGATACCAGTAGTGTATTTGAGGAACATATCCATGTAAACAAAGCAACTTTCAAACCTTCCTGGCTGGCCAATGCACCACATGAGAACTATACTTTCAACGGGGTAAGCACGCTGACTGACGGATTACAGGGTAATCAGAACTATAACACCGGCCGCTGGCTCGGCTTCCTGAAAGATATGGATCTGACCATCGACCTACAAAAGTCGACACCTGTCTCTTCGGTATCGCTGACTGTCAACGTCTCAAAAGGAGCAGCCGTAATGGATGCCACCGGGCTGGAAGTATGGTGTTCTGAAGATGGAAAAGAGTACCGAAAACTTGCTTCGGCCTCTTATCCGGTTTTAGACAAGGAAGATAAAGACGGTATTTACCCGCATACGCTTTCTTTCTCTGTGGTGGAAACCCGTTATGTACGGATTATTGCTAGAGTTACACCGAAATTACCGGCCTGGCATATGTGGCCCGGCAATCCCGCATTTTTATTTGTGGATGAAGTTTGTGTAAAATAAGAATTATTCACTTGTCTTTTGCAAAGATACATTTTTTCGAGGATGAAAACCAGTATATAATACACTTTTTTGATGACAACTTGGGGTAATATCACATTTTTTAGAGGATATGATCTTCCAGTTGTAAAAACAAGAATCTTTGCGAATTCATTAAAAAACATGGTGCCAATTGTGACAAATTCACAAACAGGCAGTCTTATCAAGAATAGAACGAGAAATTGAAGAGAATTATCCAAACGAAATAGTTCCAAATGAAAAGAGTCGAATAACTAGTAATTTCTGTGATAGTCTGACGGCAGTTCTCAAGACGTTGAACATACTATTTTTGTATCGTTTCGGACAATCTTTCATGTTTCAACTTGCTGCTTGTATGAACAGTGCTCCCTATGACAAATGCCAGTCGGGGTATTGGCAATCGGGCTGTATAGCGGATAAATACGTATCAACCATGCAACTGGCAGATAAAGTTAAACCACTGTAAGTGTGTCATATTGCGTTAACCAAAAAGGTTTATGAGTTGCAAGTAGTGAATGAACACACAGATATAGAAACATCATTCTTTGGCTTGTCGAATGCCCCCTATATAACAATACTTTATGCAGGCTACCTCTAATCTATTAAAAATTGTCCGAATTATGATTTTGTCATTTAATTTGCTATATTTGCAAAACAATTACAAATTTAAGGGATGAAATGATACTTGAAATTCGTTTGAGCAACTTCTTCTCAATTAAAGATGAGGTGGTACTGGATATGCAGGCAGCAAGCATACAGACAAAAAAGGCAAAGGAGCTTGAAGAAAATACATTTGTATGCGGTGATGAGCGGTTGCTTAAAACTGTTGCCATTTATGGTGCAAATGCGTCAGGAAAGAGCAGCCTTATCAAGGCTATTCGCGCTTGTGTGGGAATGATATTCTCATCTCATAATTACAATGAGAATACGATATTTGCCTTTACTCCGTTCAAATTCGGAGGCATTGGCAAGCCAAGTACATTCTTCATTCGCTTCCTCCTTGAAGGTATCGAATATGAATATTCTTTTGAACTCAATAAAGTTGAGATACTGAAAGAGGCACTTTACTATTATCCGAATGGCCGTCGTTCACTGGTATTTTCCCGTGATGAAACAAAGGGACCCGACAAAAAGAATATCTATGAATTCCGCTCGGTGATTCGCCGCCCTATGGATGTTGCTGCCAATACATCCAAAAAAACGCTTTTCGTGTCACGCGCCAGTCAGATGGATCGAGATACAGCAAAAGATGTTTTTCGATATTTCAATGAGCGTTTTATTTTGAATTATTTCGGATATAATTCGTTCTCTGTCGAGCGCTTGTTGAATGAGAACAAAGAACAGTTCCTTAATGTGCTGCGAATTGCTGATAGCGACATTGTCAAAATCGACAGCAGGCACGAGAATAAAGTATTTTCGACTGCAGTGATTGACCCTGCAGACAATCAAATATTGTCGGTAGAAGATATTCAGAAACCACAGCTGGTCATTACGACCTATCACAGAAATAACCCGGATGTTCCTTTCAACTTTTTTGCAGAAGAGTCTGATGGAACACAGCGTTTATTCAATATGATGCTGACAATCCTGGATATCGTCAAGAATAATAAAATCTTGTTGATAGATGAAATCGAAACGCAGCTGCATATAAAACTGGTAGAATATATTATCGGTTTGTTCAATAAAAGCGAATCGGCGCAGTTGATATATACTACACACAATACATACCTGCTTAATACCAACAAGTTACGTAAGGATCAGATATATTTTGTTAACAAACGGGATGACGGGTCCTCGGATTTGTATTCGCTGTTTGATTACAAAGATTTCCGTGACGGGCTGGATGCAGAAAAGGCATATCTGCAAGGTCGTTTTGATGCCATCCCGTATATTGACGAACAGACGGATAATTTTATAAAATAGAAACTGATATGGGACGACAAATAAGAAAATCCAAAGGCAAAACAATGAAGCCAAACTTCTTTGTTTTCTGTGAAGGGGAGTCTGAGGTTGCTTATATCAGCCACCTCCGTTCACAATACCGTGCGCCTATTCAAATTATCCCAAGAAAGAGCGATTCGAACATATCCGTTCGGTATATAGAGAATTGTAAACGGGAATATGTTGTAACCAAAAATGATAAAACATTCCTAATGTTTGACCTAGATGTGGACGGAATGCTGGAACACCTGCTAAGTATTCCAGATGCGATATTGATGGTGTCGAATCCATGTATTGAGTTGTGGTATTTGCTGCACTTTGAGAAGTGTCATGCCGAACTAACGCAAAACGTCTGCATCAAGAAACTGAAAAGACATCTTGAACACTACACAAAGGGAACTTTGGCATTAAATGAGAAACAGCAACTGTCTGAAAAAACATCAGAAGCAACGGCAAGAGCCAAGATGCTGGATACATATAATAATCCATCAACTACCATCTATAAAATGATAGAACTGCTGGAAAGTTTGTAATTTGAAGATTATGGAGAATAGGTAAATAACATTAGCTGATATCTTTCTTGACATCTTGTCAGAATCACAAGATAAAGGTGCAAAACTAATGGCAGAGCGAATAAAAGCAGCTATTAAATCGCCAGAGATATTGGAGCTGGTAAATATATGTGTTATAAATGCATTGGGATATAAATCAAAAATTAGCAGCAAAACCGTAGATAATGCAATTGATAGTATTGTCAGTTTTGTACACTCTGAAATTGATAGTAGTAATTTATCGGATAATGATAAAGAGAAAGAAAAGAATTCATACAAACACTTTGCAAAAAGTCTCGGTAAAATATTAAAAGAGAATTTACAGGTGGCGCAACAGCTAATATAAAAGAAGTAATTATGGACATCTATAATTGGGAATAATATTATTCAAGCAGTGGAATATTGGCAAGTAATCGGAGGACAGATTCGTATTCGTTGAGGCAAATCCATGCGCAAGACATCATATATCAGAATTATAGCACTATTAATAGGCAATACATGTAATGCATTGGAATGAGATTATCAGAACCCTCATGGCCAGTCCGAAGTCATACCACAGTTCCTTATGAAGGTCTACCTTGAAAGAAGCCTTCTTTTCCGCCCTAAAAGGTGATTTGTACCACACGCTGTTTCCACGCTGTATTACCGGTTCATATCCGAATCCGGCTAAAAAATCAACAAGTCTGATGTCCTTTGCTTCCTGTATGTTCATAACATCTCATTTTCATGGATTTGGGCAAAGAACCGCTTTATCTCTAAAACATGAAAAGCAATGGCATCAGATGTCATCAGAAATCATCAGATGACACAGGGCTTCTTCTATAGATATGATTTATATGAAAAACGGATACCGGTAGTATTATACGGTGTTTTTGTGAATTAACCGTAGAATATTGCCTGTTATTCGGAAAATAATCGTATTTTTGTAGTGTGAAAAGAACTTCTAAGGTGGATTATATGAATGATATAATTAATAAAGTTGCGTCTCTCGGAGGGACTATATCCACAACGGATATATCTCACCTGTCGGAATATAAACAGGTGTTGCGAGCTAAAGAACGTGGCGATTTGATAAGATTGCGTCATGGGGTATATGCAGCTCCCGAGGCATTGCTAAACACGATGATAGACGTGGAGAGGATAATACCGAATGGTGTTGTATGCCTATACAATGCCTGGACATATCATCAAGTGTCTACGACAGTCCCGCCTGCTTTTTGCATAGCCATTGCCAATAAAAGGAAAGTAGTGCTTCCACACGTCCTGCCTATAGAACTTTATTATTGGAAAAAAGAGAACTTGGAGTTTGGGATTATGGATGCGGATATATCGGGATATAAAGTTCATATTACTGATATGGAACGAAGTGTTTGTGATGCGGTGAAGTATCGGAACAAGATTGGTCTGGACGTTTGCGCGGAAGTAATACGTACTTATCTGAAAAAGCCGAACCGTAATCTCGCCCGTTTGCAGGATTACGCCAAGCGCCTAAGAGTGTTTAACACGTTGAAAAATTATCTCGAAATCGCAATAGAATAAGATAATGGGAAAGAAAAACTATGACAAGTCTGTAAAGACACGCTTGCTCAACCTCATGAATGAGACAGGCTATAAATACATGGTATCTTCTGGCAAGATACTTCAACGAGAGACTGCTTTGCAGGGCTTCTGTAAGCCAGTACAAGGACAAATTCTTGTTGAAAGGCGGTTCTTTGCTTTATGCCATGAATGGACTTGAGGCTCGTCCTACGGTTGATGTGGGTTTATGGCGGACAGGATCAGTTGTGGCTGGGATTTCCTGGCTCGTGTATTCCAAGAAATCCTGGGTATCGTATGCCATGAAGATGGGGTGTCATTTGACGCAGGAAGTATCAAAATAGAACCGATTACAGTCGAAAAGAAATATCCTGGTACAAGATTCTATTTTACTGCCCATCTTGCTGATCGAACACGGAGGCTATAGCAATATGTATATGGATTCAATAAAATACAACGAAATCACCCAGGTTAACCGTGCTTCCCGTAAAGCATACGAGCAGATTCAGTCCGAAGGAATTAAAGATGTATATTATTTGTCCCGCGAAGATCTGAACATACCATCCGGTGGTTGGGTTGACTATGTGCACCCGTCCGACTTCGGAATGCAGCAACAGGCGGCAGCTGTAGAAAGAAAGGTCCGGGAAATCCTGCATATTCCTTTAGGCAGCCTGACAACAACCATTCCCGTCACCCAACGCCGGGAACCGAACATGTATGAATGGCAGGCTCGTCACCGCGCTTTTCTGGAGCAGGTACGCAACCATCCGCCTAAAGCTGTAATCTTAGGCAATTCGATCACCCACTATTGGGGTGGCGAACCAGAACACCGCAACAAGAACGGACGAGAGGCCTGGGAAAAGGTCATGAGACCTGCCGGTTTCCAGAACCTAGGCTGCGGATGGGATCGCATCGAAAATGTGCTTTGGCGTGTATACCACGGAGAACTGGACGGCTACAAAGCAGGAAAAGTCGTCTTGATGATCGGCACGAACAACTGTGGCCTGAACAGCGACAGGGATATCGTCGAAGGTCTCCGCTTCCTCCTTTCCGCCATCCGTCAGCGACAACCGGAAGCCTCCGTCAAAGTGATCGGCATCCTTCCCCGCCGTAATCAGGAACAATGGGTAAGGAACATTAACTTCGATATTAAGGAGATGGTGGAAACGGAAGGTTACGAATTTGCCAATCCGGGAACTGCCCTATTGCTGCAAGACGGCAAAATAGACGAAAGCCTGTTTATCGGTGACGGCCTCCATCCGAATAACAGAGGATATGAATTGATTGCCGGAGAGATCGCATCCTCCAACAAAAGTTTTTGAAAAATAATCCTGCATTCCTTTACCTGTATAGCGGAATATTTCGCATTCACGTTATTACAGATGAAGGGAATGATATAATTCGGGATATTCAGTCAATGAGCTAAAATAAAATGGTTTGTTTACTGAATGTCCCCTTTTAATACAGAGCCTTTGGGGCTTTTTCCTGCAACTTTTCGAATTTTTTCCGGTAGGAAAGTGGGCTTATACCTGTTTTACTCTTGAAAAAGCACGAGAAGTAGTTGGCCGACCCGAAATTTAACTTCATTGCAATGTCTTGGACCGACATTTCCGTATTGTCCAGTAATTTTTTGATATTACTAATTTTTTGTTGTAAAATGTATTGATGGATGGTGATTCCGGTGTATCGCTTGAATGATTTCCTGAGATTGGAATAGCTCATGTTGATGGATTCGGCAATGTCTTCCGGTGTTAATTTGTCGTAAATGTTTTCTAGAATCAGTACGCATGCCTCCTGTATCTTCTGCAGAGAAGCTGGTTCACAATCATAGTTTTTGTTGATCGAATAGATATCGCCGATCATATGCATCATAATTCCCGCCATGACAGCTTGAAATCCGGGTGACTGTGCCTTGGCATAGTCAAGCATTTCAAGAAAATGCTTGACTATCTGTTCGTTTATGCCGATGTGGATAATGGGATCATTAGGTTGGAAAATCTTATTGAGTAATTTATTAAAATATTCTCCTTGGAAAGTTACAAAATATTCATTCCATCCGATGTCTTTTGCCGGTCGGTATGTATGCCATTCTCTGGGAAACAAAAGGAAAACATCTCCTTTAGTTATTTTTTTTTCGGAACAGTTGCCGGACTGAAATGTTCCTCTCCCTTTTGTAATATAGATTAAGGAGAATTCGTCTAAGATTCGTCCTCGTTCGGGATTGAAGGTGTATCCGAATGGATGGCCTTTTGGAGGATAGCTGTCTAGAAACTTGGTGGATTGGAATCCTATACTGCTCACCGACATTTTCCATATGTCTTTATCTTTATTGTTTGCTAAGTATTTGACAATGTTGTGTTTATTGTAGTCTACATTCATTTTTTTTGTTTTTAGTATTTTTTATCTATTTGCATAAATCTCAGAATAACTTTTTTATTTAATATCCACCTGTCCTCAGTTTTAGTTTGTTCCCTTTATTGATGAGGAATCGGGAGCGGTCTGTTAGAGTAGATAAGAGCGTCATTACAGTGGATTTGAGCATTGGAATCGGGATTCAGCCATTTGAATGTAACGATATGTTTTCCTTCTGGCAACTGATATTTCCAGAACAGGTCTACACGATGATTTTTCCCGGTTGGTAGAACAGCCCTTTCAATGATTTTTCCGTCAACATACATTTCTACTTGAGCAACATAGTTTTTAGCTCCCCGGATGTAGCCCGTGAAAACGATACCTGTCCCTTCGAAAGTAAATGAGCCGAGGTGTCTTAGTTCCTTCCGGATTTCCTGACGGCCAATTGGGAACATGCCTTCGAATGCTTGTTCAAAACGGACTGGAACAGGTGTCTGGCAGACAATAGTAATATTGTCTCCACTGATGCTGCCACCGTTGCGTTTGATCATCTGCAATGCATGTTTGAAAGAGGTTTGGTAGGTCTGGTTTAAAGACATATCTGTATAGGCAAAATTGAGGTTCTCTACTTCACGCAAGTTTTTCATCCAGTATTCGGGAATCTGGCTATATCCTTGTATAGTGGCCAGAATGCCTGCTGCAGATGCTGGATTGCAGTCGGAGTCTTGTCCGCAGCGTGTTGAGATATCCATAGTTTTATAAAAATCACCCTCTCCGTACAGCAATCCCATAACTACGTATGCGCAATTGATGACGGCATCAATATTGTATGGAAGTAAAGTCCCTTCAGGACAGCCGATATCCTGATTCCATTTTTTTTCACATTCAGCCCATGTTTGTTTCCAGTCGTTTGGATATTGTCGATGCCATTGGATTACATCGTTCATACACTGGTGGAAGCGGCTGTTTTCTGGAATGGTTTTCAAGGCTTCTTGGACTACTATGTTAATGTCATCGGAAATGAAAGCAAGCGAATACATGGCACCTATATAGACCCCACCATACCATCCATCGCCATAATTCATGATATGACCGATCTTATCTGATATTTCGGAAGCTGTATTTGGCATACCTGGTGTCATTAAGCCAGCAAAATCGGCTTCGATTTGGTAATCGATATCATCGGCATGTGGGTTATTCAGCCAATGTCCGGAAGCAGGAGGCATAATGCCGTTTAAAATGTTGTAGCGTGCTGCCTGATTGGCGTGCCAAAGTCCATAGTCTGCGTGAGCAAATGCGTGTGCGAAAGAGTCGACTGGAGCGTCTATTCCCAAACGGTCGAAGACCTCTACGAATGTCAAATCCATATAGATGTCATCAAACAATCCGGGAGCATGCTTGAAATAGTTCTTGATACACCCATCTGCATAGCTAATCGGGACGTAGTCTTGAATCATGGCGCTTCGATAACGGAATTCAGTCGGACCTCCGTATGCTACGCCGATCGTTTGTCCAGCCCAGCCACCTTTGATTTTGTCTAATAGCCTTTCTTGGCTAATCGTATAGGTTTGAGGAAGACTATCTGTTTTTTCCAATGTCTGTTGTGAGCAAGAAAGCATTCCTGTTGCAAACCCAATTGCTAAAAAGAGTAGGATTTTGTTCATCATAAGATATGTTTTTAGTGTTATTGTATTAAAATATAAAATTTAGTTAACGATGAAACAAAGATAATAAAAAGGATTCTTCTCTTTTGTTTAAAAATAGACGTGAAAAGATAAACTCAATAATAACATTTAAGAGGTGAATGATATATATATAGTTGAAAAATAATTTGTTATAAAATATTATTTCCTTATCTCACTAAGATAAGAAAATGGATGTGGTGTCAAAAAAGAAAGGATTTATGTCAAAAAAAATAACAAATGACAAAAAAGATTTTTTCTAAGGAAAGTCATAGAAGTTTGATTTATTCGAATGGTCAAAAAACTGTATAAAAATACCATTCTTTATGGTTTTGTTTTTTTTTTAAAATGAATATTTGCAAATAATGTTTAACTTTAATGATAGTAATTATGAAGAGTCGGATTCTATTGTTTTTGGGTCTTCTATCCTGTATAGGATTGCAGATGTTTGCCCAAGTCTCTGTTTCAGGGAAAGTAGTTGATGCAGGTGGAATAGAAATGCCTGGTGTTAATATTGCAATTAAAGGAACGATGGTCGGTACGATGACAGGTGCTGATGGTACGTTTACTTTATCAAGTATTCCAGGTGGAAAAGATGCCGTATTGGTTTTTTCGTTTATCGGTTTTAGGTCCCAAGAGGTGAAAGTGGGAAATCAGACGTTTATTAATGTCAAATTAGAAGAAGATACCGAGCAACTGGAAGAAGTTGTTGTTATCGGTTATGGAACGGCTCGGAAAAAAGATCTTTCCGGCGCAATTTCAAATGTGCAGATGACAGATGAACTTGCTGCTCTGCCAAATCCGAACGTAATGGGGTCCTTATCTAGTAAAGTGGCAGGTTTCCGTTACTCTCCTACCAATAGTGCGGGGGGAGATAACTTCAGTAGTCTGAATATCCGTGGTAAGAATGCAATTCCTGCTGATGTTTCAGCTGGCCAGCAAAGTGTCAATCAGCCGTTGTTGATAGTCGATGGCGTGATTAGTTTTGGTTCAATCAATGAAATCAATACGAATGACATTCAGAGTGTAGACGTGCTGAAAGATGCTTCTGCTGCGGCAATTTACGGTTCACGTGCTGCTAATGGTGTGATCATTATTACGACTAAAAGAGGATTGAGCGAAAGGCCGGTAATCAATGTGAACTCGAGTTGGAACTTTTCCGGTTGGTCTCGTATGCCGAAAATGGTGACGGATGAAGAAAAATTCTTCCGCAACCGTTTCTATGCAAAACAGGCAGGCGGTAGTATTCCTTCTGATGCTGTCTGGTCATCTGATTTTGATAGAGCTCAGTTGATGAATACGGTTGAGTATGATGCTTATAATGAGGGTGTTTATACAGACTGGCTGGATGAAATCTCACGTACCGGTTTTGGCCAAAAGTATGACGTGAGTGTTTCCGGTCGTTCAAAAATTGTGAACTATTATATTTCAGGTGATTATACGCGCCAAAAGGGTATTCGTAAAGGGGATGATTATGAAAAATATAACATCATGACCAAGTTGGATATTCAGGCAAAGGAATGGTTGAAAATTGGTTTGAAGGGGAATTATTTAGGTGCTAAAGAATGGGGAGTTCCTGCTCGTATTCAGAACGCCACTTGGATGACACCCTATTCTTATACGCATGCGCGTCAGCCGGGGTACGAGAATTGGCCGAATTCCAGACCTGACGGCAATTCTGCCAGTCCGTTTTGGGGATCTGGTGCTGGTGACTCTCATTTGTGGACAGATGATCAGAAGCGTAATTATAACATCAATGGTGTTGCGTATGCACAGGTAGATTTTCCATTTCTACAAGGGTTGTCTTATCGTATTTCATTGAATGCCCGCCGTAATTCAGCTATGCGTGATGTTTTTAATGATCCTCGTATTTGGGTGAATACGGACAATACTGCTGATATGGACAATCCGGATAAATTTGGGGTGAATGTTGAAGGTTATTCCTATACACAACTTTCTTCTACCTGGAACGTAGATAACATCTTTACATATACGCGTGATTTTAAAAACCATCATGTGGATGCCATGATTGGTTATACACGTGAAGCATCCAACAGCGAATTGCTCCGTACCGATTTTAAGGGATTTTCTGTTCCAACTACGTTAGGGGTTTATAAACAGGACTTGGCTAATACACGTACAATTCGCCGTGAACGTACAAGTAGTTCTGCCATAGGTATATTGACTCGTGTTAATTACAATTATAAAAGTACTTACTATGCGAATTTCACGTTTCGCCGTGATGGTTATTCAGCCTTCTCTGCTGGTAACAAGTGGGGTAACTTCTATGGTGCCTCTGCAGCTTGGGTGTTGAGTAACGAAAATTTTGTCAAAGACAACGCGGATTGGTTGGATTATCTGAAGCTCCGTTTCTCTTGGGGACAGAACGGTAGTCGCTCCGTTTCTCCGTATGCGACGATTGGTTCGGTTGGAACCACTTATACTTGGTTTGGAGATTCTGCTTCCGGTAGTGCTTTCGGACTGGTTCCTTCTTCCTTGCCGAACCGTTCTTTAACATGGGCGACTGTTGAAAAGTTTAATGTAGGTATTGATTACAATGTATTGGCCGGTCGTTTGGGAGGTGCCGTTGATGTATATGCGGGTAAAACGACCGATATGTTGATGGATCGTTCTGTTCCGTATCCTACCGGTTTCCAGACTGCTAAAGCAAATGCTGGTAAAGTGACGAATAAAGGTATTGAAATCACATTGAATTCTGTGAATATTGATGGTGATGGTAAGGAAAAGTTCCGGTGGGAAACTAATGTGGTATTTGATTTGAACCGTAACGAAATCAAGAGCTTGTATGGTAAGAACTACAAAGGTGAAGAAGCGGATGATGTGGCCAATGCGGTTGCCTACGGTTTTGATAGTTACTATGCTTTAATTATCGGCAAACCGATCGGTGCAGCATATGATTTGAAGAAAGTTGGGGTTTTCCAGAGTCAGGAAGAAGTTGATAATTATGTGGACAAGGATGGTAATAAGATCATGCCGAATGCGGTTCCTGGTGATTTGAAGTTCGAAGATTTTAATGAGGATGGCAAGATTGATGCCAATGATCGTCAGTATTTGGGATCAATGGACCCGTTGTTCACAATTAATTTAGGGAACACATTGAGTTATAAAAACTTCTCTTTGTATTTCAACTTTCGTTGGATGCAGGGCAATGATACTCATTTCTTAGGCTATAATCCGCACGCTTACAGTATAGGTGGTAGTGGTGCCCAGCTGGATGCAGTTGATCCTTGGACCCCGACAAATCATACCAACGATTATCCTCGTTATGGATACAATAACTCTTTGAACTATCAGTACTGGAGTCCGCGTTCCTTCTTAAAATTGAAAGACTTGGTATTCTCTTATAATTTTGATCAAAAATTGATTAAACCTTATGGAATCGAAGGCCTTCGTTTGTATGTCTCCGGTACAGATTTGTTTACAATCACAGGCTGGACAGGTTTGGATCCTGAAGATGGGGGTACGATTGCGGGTGGCCCTACATCCAGCAGTATGGGTAGTAAAGGAACCTATCGTACATTCACAGCCGGCATTAACTTGACATTCTAATAGTAAATAAAAAAGAATTACGTATGAAACTCACGAGATATTTTTTTGTAGTAGCTGTTAGTACAGCATTGGCAACCGGTTTGACCGGGTGTTTAAGCCAAGATGAATTTTTGGAAGAGCATTCTTATAAATTCGATGACCAGACATTTTATCAATCAGAATCAGATATGGAATTGGCTCTTAACGGTTGTTATCGCCAGATCCAGTCTTTGATGATGGGGCAGACGCATGGATCTCACTCTTGGATGATTGGGGGAATCGGATTGGACACATATAGTCAAAAAGGAGGAAATGATCATTTTTCAAATTGGAATACATTGACTTCTGAAAGTGGATATACACGTCATTGGTATGATAATTTGTTCAAGTTGATCAACCGGGCCAATACTGTCATTGATATGATAGACGAACGTGTTAATATCCAATATTCTTCTGAAGAGAAGAAACTGGCTATCCGTGCAGAGGCTGTATTTTTCAGGGGATGGGCGTATCGTGTATTGGCCGGTATGTATGGCAATGTGCCTATTCTGGAACACCATGCGACAGAAATTACTACGGGATATACACCAAGTAATCGTCAAACTGTATGGGAATTCTGTAAGAAGGATTTTGAATATGCTGCAGTTAATCTGCCAAAGACAGCCTCTAAACCGGGCAAGCTTACACGAGCTGCCGCTGATCATTATTTGGCGGAAATTAGTTTAGCATTAGGGGATTTTGATAATGCTGTGGCTGCCTCTACTCGTGTTATCGATGGTACGGACGGAGATTATCACTTGATGACGACTCGTTTTGGTTCTCGTGCTGGAGAGGCCACCGATCGTTATGGTAATTCATTGGCTGCTCCCGCTGGTGCTTATTGGGATCTTTTCCGTGAAGGTGGCAACCAGAACTCAACAGATAACAAAGAAGCTATTTGGGTTTGCCAATATAATTATGGAACTTACTCTACCGGTGGCGGCGGTAATGAATGGTGGCGTATTAATGCCAATAATATCGAGTCGGTTTGGATGTCTACGACTGTTCGGAATGATACGAAAAAACGCACTTTGTCAAATGGAACTCAGATATATTTATGGGGTGACAATGTGGCTTGTTTTCAACCAGGTATTATGGGTAGTGCGAAATCGAATGTACCGAGTGCGAAAGATCGCTATGAAGCGAATATTGCCCGTGACTCGATGGGGGGGAATGTGGCTTATCAAGGAACCGGTATTATTCCAACCTATTATGTACGGGATCGTTTATGGGAAGAGTCTTGCAAAAATGGTAAGGTAGATTTTCGTGGTTCTGAGGTCATGATTCAGCGAAACTGGTATACGCCGGGGGGAACGCGTTGGCTGGATGAAAAAGCTGCTGCTTATGCACGGGCAGAAAAGGCTAGAGGCACGGCCGATGAGGCGGCTTATGCTATTACGGCTTCTGATACAGTTGAAATTTTCCCTCGTTTTTGGAAATTTTCTGATGACAGACATCCGAACGGTGACAACAAAGCCTATGACTGTGATTGGTATATGTTGCGTATAGCTGAAACTTATCTGATTCGTGCAGAAGCTTATTTGGCATTGGGAGAAAAGTCGAAAGCTGCTGCTGATATCAATGTATTGCGTGATCGTGCTAATGCATCTTATTGTACAGCTGCCGATATCGATATTGACTATATTTTGGATGAACGTGCTCGTGAGTTGTTGGGAGAGGAAAACCGTTGGATCACGTTGAATCGTTTATCTGTCAATCCGAATGCAACGTATATTAGCGATTGTCATCCGATTCAGGATGAAACGACGGGTAATACGATGTATGATCGCGCTCGCAAATATGCTTTCGGGTATGAAAACTTGTCTGGTTCTAATCAACCGCGCGAATGGGATCCAGTAGAAAAACGGTATATTTCCAACTTCCATCCGTATAATTATCAGTATCCGATTCCGACGCAGGTAATTCAGTCTAATACAGGTATTGAATATCCGCAGAATACTGGATATTAATAAATTGGAAAATAATAATATTAGAAAAGAAAGGGTGGTAAAAATGCTGCCCTTTCTTGTTTATGTTGAACATCGGAAAAGTGAATACAAGTGGGAGATGTATATGTGGATGTTGTGGATAAAGAATAGGAAAAAAGAGTTTTTGGAATATCGGTATGTTTTTCTTTGGGACTCGTTCTCCCTGTTAAAAATATTAGAAAATGAAGCGAAAAAAAATAATTGTTGGAAGGATAGGATTTATTGCAATAGGTTTGTTCTTGCTGAGCCTGTATCTAAAAGAAACTTTTCAGTATGCTTTTTTTAATCGGGAACAGCAACAATTATTTCTTTTTGATTCCGATTATGTATCGGGCCTGCTTTTGCAGCCAGGTGGGGTGGCACTTTGCTTGTCCCGTTTTCTTGTCCAGTTTTTTTATTCAACTGTTTGGAGTGTCTCTTTGACTGCGCTTTTGCTTCTTTCTATCATCTTGGCAAGTATGGGGATTTTGCGTAAGTTGGGAGGAAAATGGTTTTTGGCCCCTCTTGCGTTTTGTCCGGCGGGGACTTTGATTTTGTCTTTGTTTGATCCTTGCTTTTTTTATGAAGGGCTGATTGCCTATGCTATGGCTATGGTTGGCCTTTATCTTTATTTGTCTACAGCCAGAGAAACTTTGCGAATGCGATTGTGTCTGGGGGGGGCGATTGCGTTTATTCTGTTTGGGTTGGCAGGAGCGGTTGCCTCTTTGTTCGCATGTTGTGCCTTTTGCTGTGATTTGGCTGGAAAGAGCAAAAAAAGTCTTTGTTCGCTGTCTTATGTTCCATTTACATTGTTATTGGCTTGGGGAGCTGTGCGCAGCGGCGTGATGGCTCAAATGGAACGAGGATGTACTTCTGCCAATTATTATGAATGGACATTAGAAATGCCTGTTTTCCATCATATCAGTTGGGTGGCACTGTTGCTTCTTCCGTTTGGGGTTGTGGTGGGGCGAATGTCGCTGTTGCATGGTAAATGGTTGCAAAGGATTGTTTTCTTGTTGCTTTTGACAAGCGAAATAGGACTTTTTTCCTTCTTGCAGGATCGGAGGATGAATCAGGTTCGAGTTTCTTTTGAACAATATCGATATGAATATTATACTGTTATGAAACAATGGAAAGATCTGCAACGGGAAGCTTCTAAGCGTATTATGCACTATCATGATGCGAATTATTTGAATCTCTCTTTGGCAGAGCAGGGAGTGCTGCTTGACCATTTGTTTACTTATCCTCAATATGGTCCGCAATCGCTTGTTTATATCCCGAATAATAAATCAGCCGATGTCCGTTTGGCTCATTTGTGGTTTGCGATGGGAAATATAGCTGCTGCTCAGAATGTGGCTTTTAACTCTTTATTCGCGTTGAATGGATATAATCCGACCATGCTTCAGATGTTGGTGCGGATTGAACTGATGCGAGGGAATTATCTGGTTGCGTTGAAGTATATAACCTTGTTGGAAAAAACAGTGCATTATGCCGGTTGGGCCACTGCTCAACGTCGTTTTTTGTTTGATGATGAAGCTGTGGAGCAAGATCCTTCTTTAGGCACTGGACGTGCCTCTTTCCCCTTGGATGATTCATTTGTTCTTTTGGCGTCTCCTATGGACGATCTTTATAAAATCGTAGCGGTTAATCCTGCGAATTCAAATGCGATGCAATATGCACTTGCTTATTTGCTTTTGGCGAAAGACTTTAATCATGTGCAATCGTTCGTCGATACTTATTATGGAACTCCGGCTCTTCAGTATTTGGCCGAACCGGTACAGGAGGCCCTGCTTTTCTTTTCAGATTATTATCATACATTGGAGGAGGACTATGCTCTCCGACATGGTATCTCGAATGAGCAGTTATCCGCTTACCAACAGGTTGATTGGGAATACTGCAAGGCACATGGTGTCGAATCGTCCACATTGGATCGGTTTGTGCAGTTTAAGAAAGGATATGAACAAGTACGACAAGGAGCTCCTCGTTCCTTGTTGGATGGTTTCAAGCATACATTTTGGTATTATTTACTTTTTGCTGAGATTGGATGATGGAAACAAAGATTAATTGGATGATATGTCTGCTTGCAGGACTGTTGTTTGGAGCCTGTAGTGGAAACAGACCCGTACAAATACAAGGAGTGTTGGAGGCTGACCCTGATATATTTCCGGATTATAAGGGTGTGACGGTTCCGATGAATATCGCCCCATTGAATTTCTCCTATTTAGGGAATGAACCTTGCCGGTTGGTCGTTGAAGTGGCAGGGCATGAGCTGATGCAGATGGAGGGCAGACGAGGGCTTTTTTCATTTCCGGTTTCCGATTGGAAGGATTGGATGGGTCGATACGCTGGTGACTCGCTTCGTCTGACTGTTTTAGCGTATCAGTCGGATCAGTGGAAGCGTTACCGCTCTTTTTCAATCTATATAGCCCCAGATTCAATAGATTCTTATCTTTCTTATCGATTAGTTCCTCCTGGATACGAAGGTTGGAGGGAAATGGGAATCTACCAGCGTGACCTTTCTGATTATGAACAACGTCCTATTTTGGAAAATCGTCTGACAAAAGGTAATTGCGTGAACTGTCATGCCTATTGTGAGCGTGATCCGTCACGTATGATGTTCCATGCGCGTGCGGATTTGGCTGGTACGTTGATTCTGCAGGACGGTTTGGTTGAAAAGCTAGATGTGCAAACAGAGCAAATGGGTTCTTTTGTTTATCCGTATTGGCATCCTTCGGGTGATTATATTGCTTTTTCCATGAACAAGACTCGCCAAAATTTCTATAGCCATGATCCCGATAGGGTGGAGGTCTATGATACAGCCTCGGATGTGGTGATATATAGTGTGAAAGATCATAAAATAATGACTTCTCCTTTGTTACGATCTACTTGTGCTTTTGAAACATTTCCGACTTTTTCACCGGATGGGCATTTTTTATATTTTTGTTCAGCGGTTGCGGTCGATTCGCTGCCCCAGAATTGCAGGCAAGTGAAATACAGTCTTTGCCGGATAGCGTTCGATTTCCAAAACGAACGTTTGGGAGAAGTTGTCGACACGCTTTACAACGCGCGTATGGAAGGACAAAGTGTTTCTTTTCCGCGTTTGTCTCCTGACGGACGTTTCTTGGCTTTTACACTTCATGATTTTGGTAATTTTTCTATTTGGCATAAGGAAGCTGACCTGTATATGCTTGATTTGCTTACTTCCAGAAAATATCCTTTGGATGTTTTCAATTCGGAAGAGGCGGAGAGCTATCATTCTTGGAGCGGTAATGGTCGTTGGATGGTGTTCAGCAGCAGGCGGATTGATGGACTTTATACACGTCTTTTTATTGGCTATGTTGATTCGGAAGGGGTGGGGCATAAACCGTTTTTGCTGCCCCAGAAGGATCCTTTAACCTACTATGACGCGTTAATGTTTTCGTATAATATACCGGAATTGATGCGGTCAGCAGTCACAGTGGACGCCTGTCGGCTAGCCGGTTGTTTGAGAAGCGGAAAGAAATCAAATTTGAGGTGATAAGTGAATCGGTGGAGTGTTTGGGCGAATATAGTTGTAAATGCCGTGCTTGCTTCGGAGAAAATTTCTTGTAGTGAATAATATGGCTCTGTTCAGGAGTTTCGTTTCAATGAAGAAGGCAAATATGGAACTTTGTAATTGACAAACACTCATTTCTTTGTCCTTTGCAGCATTGATGCTGAAATGGCAGACATAGAGAGAAAAATGCGGTTATAAGATCCGCCTCTTTAGACATCGGTAGAGTGGTTTCCTATTTTGGGGATTGGGTGACGGCATATAATTGGTACTTGCTTGTTTCGCTTATGTCATTCGATATAGACATGAAGGAGGTCTCTTTTTGCCAGAAATGTAATGATTAGTATCAAAAGGATAAGGCGAACTGTGGAATATTGTGGATAATTTTGGCTGTAATGTTACTAATGCCATTGAATAATATATAATGATATGGAAATAATTTGGAAAACAATTCAATTGAGTTGTCTCTTTTTTTCTTTTGCAGAGTTTTTTGTTCAGGACAAAAGATTTTTTAGTGAGAGACTTTGGGGCGAAAGCGGATGGAATTACGTTGAATGTGGCGACAATTCAGAAAGTTATTGATTTCTCCCATGAACAGGGCGGAGGTCGTGTTGCGTTTACTCTTGGTGATTTTGTGACAGGCTTGATCTATCTGAAATTAGGTGTAACAAAATGTGAAGTTGTCCGCAAAAGAAAAAGACTATCGTCCTGCGATTGTCCTTGATGATGTGCACAATAGAACATTTAAGAATGTGAGCGCTAACGTTCCTGGATAGAAACGTTATTATTTATGTTCGTGACAATTTTTCAAAAATCAGGAAATTATTTTTTATCTATAAATTTTTATTATCAATAAATGAAGAAGTCTGTATTTATATTAGGATGTACATTGTGGGGTGTCTCTTTGTCCGCACAAAATGAAAATGTACAGTATCAACTGCTGGAGGGATATTCTTCCTCTCGTGCTTTTAATCCGAAACACATTGCAGTGCCAGATTTGCCAGGATATAAAACTCTGAAATGTGATTTCCATTTGCATACCTATTATTCGGATGGACATGTCACTCCTGAAATGCGTGTATTGGAGGCTTGGGCTGAAGGACTAGACGCTATTTCAATCACAGATCATCAGCCAGTGCCTCGTTCTCACACGGAAACGAAGGATTGTAATGTCTCTTACAATAAAGCCTTCCCAATGGCTGAAAGTAAAGGAATTACGCTGATAAAGGGGTTGGAGATTACAGGGAGCGATCCTGTTGGACACTTGAATGTCCTTTTTATCAAAGACTGTAATGACTATATGCCGAAAAAAAGAAATTTTTCAGAGACTGAAGCTGACAGCCTGATTGAAAAAGCTGCTGCGGAGGGCGCTTACATTACAACGAATCATCCTGGGTGGCCAGATAAGAACAGCGAATTGCCTGCTTATATTGTTCGTCATATCGAGCAAAAGCGGATTCAGGGTATTGAGATATTCAATAACGAAGAGTTTTATCCGCGTGCTATCGATTATGCAGACCAGTATAACTTGGCTTATATTGGAGCAACGGATGCTCATTATCCAATGGATTTCCTGTTTGACTTGAAAAAGAAATTCCGTACATTGACGTTTGTTTTTGCAAAAGAAAATACGCCAGAAAGCATTAAGGAGGCCCTTTATGCGGGTCGTTCAATCGCCTATGCTGATCAGAAATTGGCAGGAAAAGAGAACATGTTGAAATTGTTTTTACGTTCTTCGTTGAAAGTACTTTCTTATGAGGAAAGGAATGGAAAGTTCCATGTCCGTCTATTGAATGAAAGTGATATTCCTTATCTATTAGATAACGGCGTTTTAAGTGATCGTATTCGTATTCCGGCACATGCTGTTTGTGATATGACTCGTCCTCTTTCTCAATTGACACAGCCTTTCCGTGTGACAAATATGTATATCTCGTCTACTGAACGTCTAGAAATACCAGTGTCCTATCTGTTGGCTTCAAAGGAAATGCCAGAAATGCCATATGTTGATGAGCGGAAGGTCTCGTTTGTCAAAGAAGGCTTGTCAATAGTTTTGTCTTGCGGTGAAGGTGATACCTATTATACACTGGATGGAACTGAGCCTGAATTTGGTAGTGCTTCCCGTTGTGAAGGTGCGATCATACTGGATGCTCCTTGTAAATTGAAAGCTTGTACCTATAAGGATGGAAAGCCCAGTCGTGTATATGAACGTTATATCGGTTTCTCACGTGCTATCAAATGTAAAGGAAGGCGACAGGGGGTATCTTATCGCTATTATGAAGGTAACTTCAAATCTGTGAGTGATTTGGAGAAGATTGGTGAAATGAAGGCAAAGGGAGTGAAATCTTATTTAGAATTTGAGGATGATTTCAGAAACGAGGATCATTTTGGCTATGTGTATGAAAGCTTTTTGTCCGTCCCTGTTTCAGGAGCTTATGGTTTCTCCTTGAAAAGTAATGACGGTTCGGACCTGTTTATTGGAGGCGTTCGTGTAGTTGACAATGATCGGGCTGTCGGCTATGTGGAAGCAAATGGGTTTGTCTATCTAGAAAAAGGGTGTCATCCTTTGAAGCTTCGTTACTTTGACGGGTATAGTGGCGAGTATTTGCTGATGGAGTGGATTTGTCCTAAACAAACCTATGGGGAAACTGTCTCTGCCTCATGTCTTTTTGTTGAATAGAAATCTCGTCTTATCCAATATTAGCGAAGATAGTCTGTTTCTATAGTTTGATTTTGGGCGTATTTGGATCGATGAATGATTATCGGTAGTTAGAATTATCTGTTTGAAAGTGTTACAGAACCTTTCAAAAAATATAGTGAAAGAGGTTGTATCGTAACATGTTACACGACACAGCCTCTTTTATTCGTTATACAGAAGTTTTTTTGTTTATTTATTCGGATTGACTATACATACAGAATCCTTTTGCGATCTTTTTACTGAATGTCCCTTGTTAGGTTTAAAAAAATCTTATTTGAATTTAAAAATCTAATGAGCGAAAACTGTATCCAATTCCTTTATCCCTAATTTATTCGGAATACCGCTACCATAAACTATTTTTCTTTAGAATTATAAAAAACTATTTCCTTATACACCCTATAATATCCAGGCTTGTTGTCATTAAAAAGGGGATAAAGATTTGCTGCAAATTGATATTTTTTCCCTTGTCTAACTTCAATACCTATATCAGTCCATGCATTGTTGCCATTCAGTAGTAGCCATTGATTGTCTTCTTTACGTGCTACCATATAATCCTCTCCCAAAAACAGGACTTTGGAATTATTATTATTCAGACTCATCGACACGCTTTTTGTGTCTATCGGATAAAAAGCTTTGTCTGTTTTCATAGATATTTGCAGAGTATCCAAGAATGCAGGTGCCGTAAAAGGTGTTGCTGGCTGAACTCTTCCATGATTGACTGCCGAATAATTAACAACTTTTCGTCTGAACATTTCTTGAAAATGCTGTGAATTGTTCATTAATAATACTTCAATAGTATCCTGTTACCGATAAAGGATGATAGTCATATTCAGTTCGTAATGATAGAGAATCAGAATTTAAGGCTTCTCCTTGCGGAATATCCCGTGGTATAGGACTCAGTACTATATTTACAGGCCGTTCGAAAGAATTTTTATTTATTGGAATGATTTCAGGACTAAATGTGATATCTGATATAATATCTAATTCTCATAACGGAGAATCAAAAACGTCTTTTTTGAATGCTGATTTCAAAAGGGGCTGTCGGTATATCTGGAATAAACAGATACTTTATTCGTGCCCAACATCGCCTCTAAACAATGAAAACGCTGTTGCAGGGTGGTATCGGATTTAATAATGCTGTCTACATAAAGAGCATAATTCCTCTTACAAACGAATGCCGTCTGTTTTATCATCTTGTCCATTCTTGGAAGGGTAAGAATGACAAGAATTAAATAGTACTAATGATGTAAAGAGTAAATATTTTATGATTGTCATTTGTAGAGTCTAAAAGTTACCAGAATTGTATATTTTACCTTTATAGCCTTCCTTTACAATGTTCCGGGTAGCCTTTGAGAAGCATTGGATATTCTTTCTTTTCAATATTCTTGCGCTTATTGGTACAGTAAGCGGCAAGAATACAACATCCCATTAAAAATACAATTCCGACTCTCATAGGTAAAAGCTGCGAATCAATAATGGAAGTAAAAGCGGATGTATGCTCCATATAAATAGGACTTTATTGTTTTACTTAATTAAAAAATATAAGCAAGGGACAATTGCCAATATCTGTTTCTTGATTTGAAAATATCACCATCGAAAATCTGGTCTATGGCGTCATGCTTGTCTCCTCCGATATGGTGTCTGGCGGATTCCGTTAATCCGATGTTATAGTAGCAGCTCAGCATCAGATGTTTCATTATCTTCACGCCACCTCCGAGATTCAGACCGACTTCAGTGGAACGCCATCCCATAGAAGAAAGATCCTTGTCTATGGCATCTACGGCTATATGGACTAGTTTGCGTCCCCAATTGTCCTCATTTACTAAAAAGGAAAAAGAAGGTCCTATTCCTAAAAACAAGTCAAAGTTGTCGGACAACCCCATTTCCCATTTTAATTCTATGGGTATGTCGATACTTTGTGTCTTGATATCGGCACTGACGTCATTGGAGGTGTTTGTCAATTTCACTCCACGCTGTACATACAATAGGGAAAAATCCAAGGTTAGTCCATAGAAACCGGTCTGATATTGTAGCATGGGACCTACTTGAAAACCAGTCATATTCTCTGTTTTAACCCGGTTGCTTATACCTTGAATATCAGCTTTGTTTCCAAGCACACCGGCTTTCAATCCAAAATGGAGACCTTGAGCCATACAAGCAGCAGGACATAACCAAACTAAAAAAAATAACAGATAAATAGCTTTTCTCATTTTATGTTAAATAAATAGCATTATAATACAAAGATACTAATTTCAGTCAAGGCATTTTGGCATGGATTACGGTATTATTGGTGAAAAATCATTTTTTTGTGTTTTTTGCTTCAAGCAAGTTTCCGTATTGTTTCGTTTTCTTTTTCCTATTTAAATATATTACTAACTTTGCTTCTATATTGGAATGTGGTTTACTGTTGTATGATGTGTTTTCTATTATACGATATGACTATTTAATAAATGGTAAAAATGAATAAAGTAATATTTTGCGGAATGATGCCTGTTCTTTTACTGTTTTTTTCAAGAAAGTATATTAAGAATATTGATTTTCCCGAGATATTTGGTTTATCTTTATTCGGAGTTTCACGATAAAATAGTCTTTGATCTTGTCAAATTCGTTCTATTGGGTATATATCCTGACAATGCGCTATTTCATCAGTTAACACACAACCAACTTTCGAACAAGCCATCTTCTCTTTTGATGAAAATAAAGCCTACCCATGAACTTGATAAATTCACCGGCAGACTTATCTATAAGATAGATTTATAGTAATCGACTGCTCAACTACATCTTGTACATTCGATTTATCAGTAAGATGCACTCCATTGTAAGTACATATCAATTTTCATATACCAACTTGTCTCAGGGTTGTTTTTGAGTGGCAGTCTCGCTTTTTCCTGTTTATTCCTGCATTTTCCCGGAACTGTCCCGATTATTTTCTCCATCATCCGGCAGTAATTCCTAGAACCACTTTATATCCGAGACAGCAAAAACAGTGTCATCAGATGACACAGGGCTTCTTCTATAGATATGATTTATATGAAAAACGGATACTGGTAGTATTATACGGTGTTTTTACGAATTAACCGTAGAATATTACCTATTATTCGGAAAATAATCGTATTTTTGTAGTGTGAAAAGAACTTCTAAGGTGGATTATATGAATGATATAATTAATAAAGTTGCGTCTCTCGGAGGGACTATATCCACAACGGATATATCTCACCTGTCGGAATATAAACAGGTGTTGCGAGCTAAAGAACGTGGCGATTTGATAAGATTGCGTCATGGGGTATATGCAGCTCCCGAGGCATTGCTAAACACGATGATAGACGTGGAGAGGATAATACCGAATGGTGTTGTATGCCTATACAATGCCTGGACATATCATCAAGTGTCTACGACAGTCCCGCCTGCTTTTTGCATAGCCATTGCCAATAAAAGGAAAGTAGTGCTTCCACACGTCCTGCCTATAGAACTTTATTATTGGAAAAAAGAGAACTTGGAGTTTGGGATTATGGATGCGGATATATCGGGATATAAAGTTCATATTACTGATATGGAACGAAGTGTTTGTGATGCGGTGAAGTATCGGAACAAGATTGGTCTGGACGTTTGCGCGGAAGTAATACGTACTTATCTGAAAAAGCCGAACCGTAATCTCGCCCGTTTGCAGGATTACGCCAAGCGCCTAAGAGTGTTTAACACGTTGAAAAATTATCTCGAAATCGCAATAGAATAAGATAATGGGAAAGAAAAACTATGGCAAGTCTGTAAAGACACGCTTGCTCAACCTCATGAATGAGACAGGCTATAAATACATGTATCTTCTGGCAAGGTACTTCAACGAGAGACTGCTTTACAGGGTTTCTGTAAGCCAGTACAAGGACAAATTCTTGTTGAAAGGCGGCTCTTTGCTTTATGCCATGAATGGACTTGAGGCTCGTCCTACGGTTGATGTGGATTTTATGGCAGACAGGATCAGTCGTGACAGGGATTTCCTGGCTCGTGTCTTCCAAGAAATCCTGGGTATCGTATGCCATGAAGATGGGGTGTCATTTGACGCAGGAAGTATCAAAATAGAACCGATCACAGTCGAAAAGAAATATCCTGGTACAAGATTCTATTTTACTGCCCATATGGATACCATAGCTTATAATATGTCTGTAGATATTGGCTTTGGTGATGTCGTCATTCCACATCCAACAACTATAGACTTTCCTCTGCTTTTATCGGATATCCCTTCTGTGAATATACAGGCATATTCTTTAGAAACCGTTATTGCCGAGAAGTTCCATACGATGATAGATCGTGATGTTCTCAACAGTCGCATGAAAGATTTCTTTGACTGTTATCAGCTCCTGACGAAGAGAAATTTGAATGACGACGCTTTGTATGACGCCATCGAAGCGACGTTCGACAATCGAGGACTTGCATACAACCCCGATTTGCAACTGTTTACGGATAGTTTTGCTACAGACGGGGCACGCATAAGCTGTTGGAAGGCTTTTCTTAGAAAAATTCAATGGAAAGAGGCGCTTGATTTCGATACTGTGATGAAGGTAATAAGAGACAGGCTACAGCCTATGGCTGAAAGATATTGGATAAAACTCTCAAAATAGAATTGAGTAAGATTTAGACAGGCTCTTAGCCATCTTTTAGGAACATTATCAGGTTTGAGCAAAAAATATTTCATAAAAATCCCTATTGACATTTGCGGAAATCGAACTTTTTATCTACCTTTACATTGTCAAAGAGATGATGATTGTAAAGACAATTACGAAAAGCGATGAATTTAGTGTAGTGTTAATTCAATGGCTTTCATAAAAGATAAAGTAGTAAATGTGCAGTCAATCAGGGGTTTAGAATAAACCGAAATAAAAGGTTCGATTCCTGGTGGCACCACTGAAAATCAAGCAGTTACAATTATTTGTGACTGCTTTTTTGTTTTTATGGCAAATGAGTTTGTTTGTGTTACATACGAAAATGCAAAACAGGATTAAATTTGATTATAGGGAAAGGAGAAGAAGCGGTTTAATTGTGTCATACTGCTAAAGAATGACATACTAAAACTATTTTATCTCCCGTTAATTCTTTACATTTGCCACAAAATTATAGCGATTATGACAGAATGCAAGGATGAACACATATTAAATTCCATTGATTACCCGGAGGATTTGCGCAAGTTGTCCCCCGATAAATTGGGAGAGGTATGTGCAGAGTTGCGTCAATATATAATAGATGTACTATCGGAGAATCCGGGACATCTTGGGGCAAGTCTCGGTACGGTAGAGCTGACGGTTGCACTACACTATGTTTTTAATACTCCCTATGATCGTATTGTATGGGATGTGGGGCATCAGGCGTATGGTCATAAAATACTGACTGGACGTCGAGAGGCTTTTCATACGCTCCGAAAATTTAAAGGAATCAGTGGATTTCCTAATCCTCTGGAAAGCCCTTATGACGCATTTGTTGCCGGACATGCTTCAAATTCCATTTCGGCGGCTATGGGTATGTCGGTCGCTTCTGCTCTAAAAGGAGAAAAAGACAGACACGTGATAGCCGTGATCGGCGATGGAGCCATGACGGGTGGGTTGGCGTTCGAAGGTCTGAATAATGCGTCGGCTAATCCAAACAACCTACTTATCATTCTCAATGATAATGATATGGCAATAGATCATGCGGTCGGTGGGTTGAGTCAGTATTTGGTGGATATCACAACCAGTCAGGCATATAATAAAATGCGTTATGATGTGTACCGCGGATTGCGGAAGATGAAACTGATCAATAATGACCGTCGGGGAAATATCCTTCGTTTTAACAATAGTCTGAAAGCATTGCTTACTCAACAACATAATCTGTTTGAGGGATTCAGCATCCGTTACTTTGGTCCGATCGACGGGCATGATGTCGGTTATATGATCAAGGTTCTGAATGATATAAAGGATATGGAAGGTCCGAAACTATTACATATCAAAACTAAAAAAGGCAAAGGATTCAAGCCTGCTGAAAAGTCGGCAACGGAATGGCATGCACCAGGGCTGTTCAATAAAGAAACAGGAGAACGGATCATTGTCCATAAGTTGAACGAACCTCAACTTTATCAGGATGTTTTCGGACATACCCTTGTCGAGCTGGCTGAACAGGACGAACGGATCGTGGGGGTCACTCCTGCTATGCCGACAGGTTGTTCTATGACTTATATGATGAAAGCGTTTCCGAAACGGGCGTTTGATGTCGGGATTGCCGAAGGGCATTCGGTAACTTTCTCTGCCGGACTTGCCAAAGAGGGAATGATCCCATTCTGCAATGTCTACTCTTCTTTCATGCAGCGGGCATACGATATGGTGATACACGATGTTGCACTTCAGAATCTTCATATGGTAATTTGTCTGGACCGTGCCGGTCTAGTAGGCGAAGACGGGGCGACCCATCACGGGGTGTTCGACCTCGCTTATCTGCGTCCAGTCCCGAACTTGGTTATTTCATCTCCTTTGAACGAACTGGATTTAAGGAATTTGATGTATACCGGGTATAAGGAATGTAACGGCCCTTTTGTGATCCGTTATCCACGCGGTAAGGGAGAGATGGCAGATTGGAGGAATGAGATGCATATCCTTCCGATCGGGAAAGGCAAGAAACTTCGTGATGGGGATGATATTGCGATCTTGTCACTTGGACCTATTGGCAACGAAGTGATAAAGGCCATAAAGGAGGTTGAAAGTGATGGTATATCGATTGCCCATTATGATATGATTTTTTTAAAACCGATGGATGAAGAACTGCTGCATGAAGTCGGTAAGAGGTTCAGTCGTGTCATCACTGTTGAAAACGGCGTAATCAAAGGTGGACTGGGCAGTGCTGTTTTGGAATTTATGGCTGATAACGGATATGCTCCTCAGGTAAAACGGATTGGTGTGCCGGATGAGTTTGTCGAACATGGATCGATTCCCGAACTGTATAAACTGTGTGGTATGGATGCCAAAAGTATTGCAGGAGAAATAAAAAAGATGGTTATCAGAGGATAATATATCCTTATAATTAATCTATTATATAAAATGAAAATTATTATAGCCGGAGCCGGTGAAGTAGGAACCCACCTGGCAAAAATGTTATCACAGGAGAAGCAGGATATTATCCTGATGGATCCGAATGAGGAACGTTTGAATTTCACGAATTCAAGCATGGAGATCCTTCCTATGGTGGGTAATCCGACATCCATTCGGGACCTGGAAGAAGCCGGTATCAGAAAGGCCGACCTGTTTGTCAGTGTCACGCCGGAAGAAACGACCAATGTGGCAGCCAGCATTCTGGCTTCTAAATTAGGAGCACATAAGACGTTGGCGCGTATCAACAATTACGAATATTTGCTCCCTAAAAACAAGGAACTGTTTGAAAAAATGGGGATCGATTCCATGATTTACCCGGAAATGCTGGCAGCCAAAGAAATTGTTACGGCTGTCAGACGCCCGTGGACTCGGCAATACTGGGAGTTGTTCGGAGGCGCTCTGATTCTGATCGGTGTAAAGGTGCGCGATAATTCCCGACTTGTGAACAAACATCTGTCCGAATTACTGAACGAACAGAAACTCTATCATATCGTTGCCATCAAACGGCAGAACGAGACCATTATTCCCCGTGGTACGGATCGTATAGAATCGGGAGATATCGTTTTTTTTACAACGACTAAAAGCCATATCGAAGACGTCCGGTTGCATGCGGGCAAGCGAGACCCCGAAGTAAAGAAAGTCATTATTATGGGTGGAAGCCGTATTGCGATCCGTACCTGCCAGTACCTTCCGAACAATATCCGTGTAAAAGTAATCGAGACTAACAAAGAAAAGAGTCACCGTATAGCTGAGGTTGTCCCTGGAAATGTCTTGATCATCAATGGAGACGGACGCGATACCGATCTGTTGATGCAGGAAGGGATCAAAGATGCACAGGCATTTATCGCACTGACGGATAATTCGAGTACGAACATCTTGGCTTGTCTGGCTGCTAAACGCGCCGGAGTATTCAAGACTATCGCTAAGATCGAAAATATCGACTACATACCTTTAGCGGAGAGCATGGACATCGGCTCGGTTATCAATAAGAAACTGATTGCTGCCAGCCATATCTACCAATTCCTGTTGGATGCAGACGTGTCGAACGTGAAGTGTTTAACTTTTGCCAATGCAGATGTGGCGGAACTTGTTGCCCGTCCCGATTCGAAAATTACCCGTAAGCAGGTAAAAGATCTGAATCTTCCGAAAGATTTGACGTTGGGCGGATTGATTCGTGACGGTGAGCCTATGATGATCAAGGGTGATACACATATCCAAGCTTATGACCACGTTGTGGTGTTCTGTTTGGATACGGCTATGCGTAAATTGGAGGACTACTTTAATTAATTGTCAATGGACAACTCTGGGTTGTCTCTTTTCTCTGTTCAATGTGTCAATTGTTAATAGCATATTATGCTGAACATTCGTTTTATAATTAAGATGTTAGGGATGATGTTCATCCTTGAGACGTTGTTTATGCTGGCTGCAACGGCAGTCGCTTTCTTATATGAAGGAAATGACTTCTATCCGCTTCTTCAGTCGAGTGGTATCATGTTCGGAACGGGAGTCCTTTTTATGCTGATCGGACTACGAGCCAATGAACATACGGCCGGGCGCAGGGAAGGGATGCTGACTGTTACATTAACTTGGGCTCTTTTCTCCCTTTTGGGGATGTTACCATTCTATTTAGGTGGCTATATAGATAATGTGACGGATGCTTATTTCGAAACGATGTCTGGTTTTACGACGACAGGCTCTACCATATTGACCGATATCGAAGCTCTTCCGCACGGGATATTGTTTTGGCGGAGCCTTACGCAATGGCAGGGCGGTATTGGAATGATCGTGTTTACCGTAGCGCTGATGCCTATTATCGGAGGTGGGGCTACCCAGATGTTCAATGCCGAGACTCCGGGTATCACGCACGAACGTTTCCGTCCGCGTGTTACCCAGGTGGCCAAGCGCCTGTGGGGAGTTTATTTGTTCCTGACCATTATCCTTATTGGTCTTTTATGGGCGGGTCCAATGGACTTGTATGACGCTGTCAATCATGCGCTCACTTGTATTTCTACAGGTGGCTATTCCACGAAAAATGCCAGTATCGCTTACTGGGACTCTGCCTATATCGAATATACAATTACGATTTTTATGTTTATCGGTGCGACCAATATTACTTTGATATATTTCTTTTTTAACGGTAGGCCCAAGAAGTTATTTGCGGATGAAGAAACACGCTGGTTTTTCTGGTTCGTACTGATTATTACGGCAATATCGACAGTCTGGATCATGTATAAAGGAATTGTGGACGATTTTGGTACAGCTTTTAGGCAAACGGTATTCCAGGTCGTGACATTGGTGTCTACATGTGGGTTTGCAACGGTCGATTATATTCCGTGGGGACCGTTTTTCTGGCTGTTAGCGCTAGTTCTGATGGTGGTATGTGGTTGTGCTGGCTCTACTTGTGGAGGTTTGAAAATGGGCCGTTTTGTGATTTTGACCAAGAACCTCTTTAATGAGTTTAAGAAGCAGACGCATCCACATGCCATTATTCCGGTACGAATGAACGGGCATGCTGTTTCTGGTGATATCGTCCACCGGGTATTGGCGTTCGCTTTTGCCTATATTGCTTTAATATTTGTCAGCTGTATGGTGCTGATGATCGATGGGGTAGGATTTGAGGAGACGATCGGGGCTACTATCTCTTCGATCAGTAACGTTGGACCGGGACTTGGTAGTCTGGGACCGGTCGGAAACTATGCTGATGTTCCGGTGGTATCGAAATGGTTCTTGTCTTTTCTGATGATGGTCGGACGTTTGGAGATCTTTACGGTGCTGACAATCTTGTTGCCGGGGTTTTGGAAACAATAATACCAAAAAAGATAGTTCGGATATACGCTTTTGTCTAATTTTGCGTTATAATAGGTGCGAATCATAAAGACGTAAGATACATGATAGAATATATCAAGGGAGAGATAGTAGAACTGACACCGGCCAGGATGATCTTGGAATGTGCCGGAATCGGTTATGAACTGAATATCTCCTTGAATACATATACTTTTTATAATGGGAAACCGACCGGGAAGATTTACGTGTACGAAGTGATACGTGAGGATGCCCATTTGCTTTTTGGCTTTGCAGGAAAAGATGAGCGCGAACTGTTTCTGATGTTGACTTCCGTGTCGGGAGTCGGTCCCAATACTGCCCGGATGATCCTTTCTTCCCTGTCACCATCCGAATTGATCCGGGTGATTGCAGATAAGAACGAAACAGCTCTGACGTCAGTCAAAGGAATCGGATTGAAAACAGCTCAACGTATTCTAGTTGATCTCAAAAACAAGGTAAAGCCGATAGAGGGAATGACAGTGACAGGTGGCTCCTCTTCTGTCGCTGCCAGTGGTGCTGTCACAGAAGAAGCAGTGGCGGCATTGGTTATGCTTGGATTCCAGAAGGCCGCTTCGCAAAAGGCGGTTAACTTGATATTGAAAGGTTCGCCTGCACTGGCTGTCGAGCAGGTCATTAAAACAGCCCTAAGAATGCTTTAAGCAATGGATAATTGGCAATTGGCAATTTAGGAGAATTTGGAATTGTCGGTTGTCATTGTCTGTTGTCAATTGTCAATTAACATGAGAAGGACACTGAAATTTATACTCTGGATAACAATTCTACTGTTTGGTGCAGGTCTGTATTCTATGAATACGGATTTTCTGGCCTATGAGATGTCGTTGCCGGATACTGAACAGCCGGTCGTTCCGGATGATACGGTGCCGAAGGTGCGCACCCGCTTTCCGGTAGCTAAGACGGTCCCTGAAGAATATCAGGATCTTACCAAGCAATCACCTGCTGACTTGAAGACGCCGGATAACGTGAAATCAGTGGTCGAATATGATATCAGAACCGGGACGTATGTAGTCCGTACCAAGTTAGGTGATGCCGATCTGACTACTCCTATTTCGTTGACCCCTGAGGAATACCAGGATTATAGTTTCCAAAAATCCGTTCAATCCTACTATCGCCAGAAAAACGAGGAAGAATTTCAAAAGGCGGCTAATAAGCAGTTCAACTTAGCTGATATGCAGTTCAATATCGGTGCGGCGGAACGTATCTTTGGGCCGGGCGGTGTCCGGGTGAAAACGCAAGGTTCGGCCGAAGTGGAGTTAGGCTTGAAGCAGAATAAAACCAAAAATCCCTCTTTGCCGGAACGTGCTCGTAACCGTACCTTCTTTAATTTCGATGAGAATGTTCAATTGAATGTACAGGCATCGGTTGGTAGCAAAGTGAATTTCGATATGAACTATAATACCGAAACCTCTTTTGATTTCGACTCCAAAAAACTGAAATTAGCTTATACCGGGGAGGAAGATGAAATTATCAAGTCGCTGGAAGCCGGAAATGTAAGTATGACAACCAGTAACTCCCTAATCAACGGAGGAGCAGCCCTGTTCGGTATGAAAGCGGATCTCCAGTTCGGGAAGCTGCGAGTCAATGCGTTGTTTGCACAGCAGGAGTCGGAATCGAAAACGGTCAGTTCTAAAGGGGGCGTGCAGACAAAACCTTTCGAATTGACGATTGACCAGTATGACGAGAATCGTCACTTTTTCCTGTCACACTATTTTCGCGACCGCTATGATGAGGCGGTGAAGAACCTGAATACGATTTCCTCTCCCGTCACGATTAGCAAGGTGGAAGTTTGGGTGACAAACAAACGGGCTACTTATGACCAGGCGCGTAACGTGGTCGCTTTTGCTGATCTGGCCGAGCATGATAATATTTCGAATACGACGGTCGTTTCTCCTTCGGGGGCGCTGTCTATCCCCTATAATAATACGAATACATTATATAATACCCTTAACCAGCAATTTACCGGTGCTCGTGATATCAGCACGGTAAATCAGGCGTTGGGAGGAACTTTTGTTAACGGTACGGAGTATGAAGAAGTGGAAAGTGCTCGTTTGCTGGATGCGTCCGAATATACGGTCAATACGAAGTTGGGGTATATCTCGCTGAAAACACAGTTGCAGGCAGATGAGGTATTGGCTGTCGCTTACAATTATACTTATTCGGATGGAAAGACTTATCAGGTTGGTGAGTTCTCGACTGACAATCCTTCATCGGCTGCCTCTTGCCTGTATGTGAAGTTGTTGAAAGGAATTACCATGTCGCCTGATATGCCTTTTTGGGACCTGATGATGAAAAATATCTATTCATTAGGAGCTTACTCTGTCCAAAAAGAGAAGTTCAAGTTGAATATCATGTATCAAAGCGATACAACCGGTACGTATGTCAACTATTTGCCGGAAGGGGCGATTGCCAACCAAATCTTGTTACGAGTGCTGAACCTGGATAGCTATGATTCCAACAATCAGCCGCATCCGGATGGTATATACGACTTTATTGAAGGTGTGACCGTCCTTGCCGATAATGGGAAAATTATTTTTCCAAGTGTGGAACCATTCGGCTCCTATCTGCGTAAAAAGATTAACAATGATGCGATTGCTGACAAATATGTATTCCAGGAACTCTACGACTCGACATTGACTGTCGCCAGACAGATTGCTGAAAAGAATAAGTTCAAACTGGAGGGGGAATACAAAGCCTCTTCGGGTGCCGAGATACAGTTGGGAGCTTCCAACGTAGCGCGAGGTTCAGTGAAAGTAACGGCTGGCGGAGCGATATTAACCGAGAATGTAGATTATACTGTTGACTATACTTCCGGCGTGGTAACGATCCTGAACGAAAGTATTATTTCTGCAGGCACGCCGGTCAGTGTCTCGCTGGAAAACCAGACAGCCTATAACATGCAGCGTAAGACCATGATGGGATTGGACTTGAACTATCAGTTCAACCCGAATCTGATGGTAGGCGCTACCATCATGCACATGTCCGAAATGCCGTTGACCACCAAGACGACGATGGGCGACGAAGCGATAAAGAATACGCTCTGGGGTGTCAATATGGCTTATAAGGGCGAGAGTCAGTGGCTTACCAATATGTTCGACAAGCTGCCGTTGCTGAACCTAAGCAAACCCAGCCAGATATCTTTCAATGCGGAGTTCGCTCATTTGATTGCCGGGCATTACGAAAACAAGAACACGGGGGGATATTCGTATCTGGATGACTTCGAGTCGACACAGAGCAATTTCGACCTCTCCGACCCTTATCCCTGGCAGTTGTCCAGTGTGCCTTATGACGATGGTACGCCCCAATTGTTCCCGGAAGCCGGGCTGACCAATAATATCGATTACGGGAAAAGTCGTGCTTTGCTCGCTTGGTACACGATCGACGGATTGTTCACGCGTAAAAATTCTTCTTTGCGTCCGAAATATATTACGACAAAAGATTTGTCCAACCATTATGTCCGTGCTATCGAGACGAGAGAGTTGTTCCCGCAACGGCAGCAAAGCATGAGTGAAAGTAATACGTTGACAGTTCTGAACATGGCTTACTATCCGCAGGAACGCGGACCGTATAACTTGGATGCCGATAATATTAATCCTGACGGAACATTGCAAAACCCGGAAAAGCGTTTCGGTGGAATGATGCGAAAGATAGACCAGAGTGACTTTGAGACGGCGAATGTCGAATATATCGAATTTTGGATGCTCGATCCGTTCATTTATGATCGTCAGACAACAGGGGGGGATCTGTATTTTAATTTGGGTGAGATATCGGAAGACATATTGAAGGATGAAAAGAAGTTCTTCGAAAACGGATTGCCAATCGATGGCGATACGTCTAAGGTCGATTATACTGTTTGGGGTAAGGTTCCAAAACAGCAGAGTACAGTTTATGCCTTCGACAATACGGCAGGTGCACGTCTGTTGCAGGATGTCGGCCTGAACGGTTTATCCTCGGATGAAGAAAAGGAATATCCGGCTTACCAGGATTATCTGAATAAATTACGCCAGAAATTGAATGCGGTAACCCTAACCGAGATGGAGAACGATCCGTTACAGCTGTCCCCTTTCTTTGATCCGGCCGGTGACAAGTTCCACTATTTTCGTGGTTCGGACTATGATTCTCAGGAGGTGGATATCTTAACACGTTACAAACGCTATAATGGAACGGAAGGAAACTCGAAAGATATCAACGATTCGGGCGAGCGCTACAGCACTTCTTCCAAGACCGTGCCTGATGTAGAAGACATCAATCAGGACAATACTCTGAATAAAAATGAAAAATATTTCGAATACAAAGTCAGGATAACTCCGCAGGATACGGTTGTCGGTGAAAACTTCATTGCGGATAAACGTACTTCATCAGTAAGATTGGCGGATGGTACGACAGAATCCGTTACCTGGTATCAATTTAAGATTCCGGTAAAACAATACCAGCGTCGTGTGGGGGCAATCAATGATTTCAAGACGATTCGTTTCATGCGTATGTATATGACAGGATTTAAGGAATCGGTCGTGTTGCGCTTCGGTACTCTGCAATTGGTACGCGGAGAATGGCGATCCTACGAGCAGGATTTGTCCGATCCGAAGATGCCGCCCGCAGTGAAGGGTAAATTGGAAGTCTCGACTGTCAATATCGAGGAAAACAGTGACAGGGATCCGGTCAGCTATACATTGCCCCCGGGCGTCAGCCGTGTACTGGATCCAAGCCAGCCTCAGATCCGTCAGGAGAACGAACAGGCGCTTTCTTTAAAGATAACGGACCTTGCCGCTCAAGATGCACGTGCCGTGTATAAGAATACGAATTATGATTTGCGGCAGTATAAGCGCTTGCAACTGTTTACACATGCCGAGGCTCCGAAATTGGATGTAAACGATCTTGCAGATGGCGATCTCGCTGTTTTTATCCGCCTGGGATCGGACTATAAGAATAACTATTACGAATATGAAGTACCGTTGAAATTGACTCCGCACGGGGAGTATAACTATAACAATTCGGAACACCAGAAAATCGTTTGGCCGGCAGAAAACATGTTGAATTTCCGTTTGGAGATTTTGACGGACCTAAAACTGGAGCGTAACCGGGAAAAACGGTCCGGTACGAATGGAGTGTCTTTCCAGACTGTCTATTCTGGTAGGGATCCGGACAACGATGGCAATACGATCCGTGTCAAAGGCAATCCGAGTCTTTCCGAAGTGAAGACAGTCATGATCGGTGTGCGTAACGTGCGTAATAAGTTGAAGAGCGGGGAAGTTTGGGTGAACGAATTGCGCCTGACCGACTTCAATGAAGAAGGTGGGTGGGCTGCTAATGCGAATTTGAATGTTGCGCTTTCCGACTTGGGAACGGTGAATGTGGGCGGACGTATCGAAACGGCCGGCTTTGGTGCTCTTGACCAGTCTTTGAATGAACGCCGGATGGAGGACTTCAAACAGTATAACGTGGCGACCTCTATCGAATTGGGTAAGCTGTTCCCGGAAAAGGCGCAAGTCAGCATCCCGTTCTATTATGCCTATTCGAAAGAAACATATGATCCGAAATACAATCCGCTGGATCAGGATGTCAAACTGAAGGATGCTATCGATAAGGCGGAAACAAAGGCTGAGAAGGATTCGATCCGTGATTATTCTCAAGATAGGACGGTTATCAAGAGTGTTTCGTTTAATAATGTGCGTGTGAATATCAAGAGTAAGAATCCGATGCCTTATGATCCGGCAAACTTTACACTCGGATATTCGTACAGTATTAATGATAAGAAAAATCCGGAAACGGAATATGAAACGACGAAAGACTATCGTGCTAATTTTGCCTATAGCTATGTGCCTTATGTCAAGCCGATCAAGCCATTCGATAAGTTATTGAAGAAAAACAACGGCTATACGCGCTATGCCAAACAACTGGCGTTTAATGTGGCCCCGTCTATCAACTTCCAGACGGCCATGATGCGGAATTATTACGAAATAAAATTACGCGACCTGACAGGAGCGGCAACAGGTGTCCCCAACGATATACCAGTGACATTCAGCCAGAACTTCTATTGGGACCGTGCTTTCAGTTTGAACTGGGCTTTTACGAATAACCTGAACATAACGTTCAGTTCCGGTACGAATGCCCGTATCGAAGAACCGTATGTGCAGGTGAATAAGGAACTGAACCCGGACGGTTACCAGTTATGGAAAGATTCCGTGAAGAAGAGCATCGCTGACCTGGGAACCCCGATGAAGTATGACCAGCAGTTTATGGCGACCTGGCAGTTGCCGTTGCAGCTGATCCCGGTTCTGGATTGGACCAATGCTTCTTTGAGCTACAATGCTACTTACAACTGGGATCGTGGAGCGACGGTAAGCGAAGATATCGAGATGGGTAATACGATCAAGAACCAGCGTCAGTTCGATTTGCAGGCGAACTTGAACCTGTTATCTCTCTACAACAAAAACAAATATTTGAAGAAGATCAACCAGAAGTTTAACAATACCCGGACTACGGCTAAAAAAACGGAGAAGAAGAAAAAGCCGAAATTGGAAAAAGAAATTGTCTTGAGTCCGGACAGCGCTACGGTTGTCGAGCATGGAATGTTTACGAAAAAGGTGCAAATCACGGCCAGAAGAACGGACGGGCGTGTCTACAAAGTCAAGTTCAAGCCGATCAACTTCGCACAGGTTAAGATTTTGAACCAAGACACGGTGCGCTTGAAGTTGACGATCATACCGGGACCGGCCCCTACTGAGGATTTTCTTTACAAGGCGGTTGAACATAGTGCCCGCTTTTTGATGATGGTGCGCCGTTTCAATATTCAGTTTACGAACTCTGCCGGTATGATGCTGCCCGGTTTCCGTCCGGAGATCGGTGATATCTTTGGCCAGGGACGTTCTTCATTCGGACTTTCCCCGGGGATCGGTTTTGCGTTCGGTGACGTGCGTCGTAGCTATATAGACGAGGCATATGAAAAAGGCTGGTTGATTACGGATACCGAGAGAGACGTGAATGCCGCAGTCATGACCAGTACGAAAAATCTGAATATACGGGCGAACCTCGAACCGATCACTGGATTGAAGATCGACTTGACGGCTCTTCGCAACGATACGCGTAATACGGAAATACAATTTATGTATGAAGGTATGCCGGAGATTATGGGGGGAAACTTTACCATGACGACAATCGCGCTGGGAAGCGCATTCGGAGGCAGTGGCAATGCTATGAATAACTATTCTTCGAAAGCCTTTGACAAGTTGTTGGCAAACCGCGAGATCATTGCCCAACGTATCGAAAGCAAGTATTCCGGCTTGAAATATCCGGATGTGGGCTTTATCCATGATAAAGGCTTGGGAGGAATGCCTTATAATCCGGGAACAGGTAATGTGAACGGTGTCAACCGGAATTCGGCGGATGTCCTGATTCCTGCATTTCTGGCCGCTTATACCGGTAAGGACCCGAAGAAGGTAGGCTTGACGGCTTTCCCTTCGTTGAAGAGCATGTTGCCTAACTGGCGCGTTACTTACGACGGCTTGATCAAGATTCCGGCTGTCAAGAAATATTTCAAGAGCTTGACGTTGAGTCACCAGTACCGTTGTTCTTATTCGGTAGGTGCTTTCACATCCTTCTTGAATTGGGTGGATGCCGGGCAGGACGGACTGGGATATATCCAGTCGATTCTGAACGATAACCCGACACCATCGTCTCCTTATTCGATTTCGTCTGTCAGCCTTACCGAAGCGTTTAGTCCTTTGTTGGGTGCAGATGCGACGCTGTTGAATAACGTGACGGTTCGGGCGGACTATTCGACTACCCGCAATTTAAGCCTGAACACGACATCCTACCAATTGGTCGAAGCACTTTCCAAGAAAGTGACGATCGGTTTGGGTTACAAATATGCCGAGTTCAACAAGGTTTTGAAGATGAAGAAAACGCGTGATTTCAGCAATGACCTCACCGTTCGCCTCGATTTCTCGTTCAACAAGATGCAGTCGTTGATTCGTAAAATCGACACTCAACTGACGCAGGCTACTAGCGGTAACATCGCAAAGACAATCTCCTTCTCGGCTGATTACGGTTTGAGCCGTGCGTTGACGGTCCGTGCATTCTATGATATTCAGATCAATGAACCGTTGATATCGAGTGCATCTTATCCGACTTCAAACTCAAACTACGGTATCAGTTTGCGGTTCTCTCTTGCACAATAATCCAGTTTCTCTATCACTCTATCACACTTTGTTTTGCAAGCATTGACAAACATGGTGTGCAAGGAGTGATACATACCGGATTCCTGTATCACACTTGTATCACTACCTGCCGTTGAAACGGGTAGCCGGTATTGTTTACAAAAACGCAGGGAACCGTGCCGATATACATCTGTGTGGAGATAGTTCCCTCAACATAAAGGTCCTTTTTTACTAAAACAAGTAGGAAAAGAACGAAAAGCAAGCAGAAAAGTTTGGTAACATGCCCATCTTCCGCCTTTCTACACCCGGATGTTACCGCTCTCCACACCCGGATGTCCGGAATGGCTACACCCGGATGTCCGGAACTCGTACTTCTTACCAGTCAATCTTTTGAATACCTTTGCTTTGGAGGAAAGTATTCGCCTTGCTGAAGTGTTTACAGCCGAAGAAACCATGGTCAGCAGAGCGTGGAGACGGATGCACGGTTGTCAGCACCAAGTGTTTATGGGTGTCGATAAGGGCGATCTTCTCTTTTGCATAACTTCCCCACAGCATGAATACCAGATTCTCACGTCCATCGCTCAATTTCTTTATCACTGCATCTGTAAAAGTTTCCCATCCCATATTCCGATGTGAGCCGGTTTCGTGAGCCCGTACAGTCAGGACCGAGTTCATAGGAAACACGCCTTGCTCTACCCAACGGTCCAGATTGCCGGATGTGGGGATCGGTTTGCCTAAGTCTTGGTGTATTTCTTTGAATATGTTGGCCAGTGATCCAGGAATGGGAACTCCTTGCGGGACGGAGAAGCAGACTCCGTAGTATTGCCCCGGATTGGGATAAGGGTCTTGTCCAAGTATAACAACCTTCACTTTCTCGAATGGACAGGCATTAAAAATATGGAAGATCTGGTGTCCGGGAGGAAGCACATGGGCGCTTCTGTATTCGTTCTTGACAAATGTGACCAACTGCTCAAAGTATGGTTTATCAAATTCTTCCTGAAGGCGTTTTCGCCAGCTTTCTTCTATTTTGACATTCATGGCATAGCATGTTAATTGGGACAATGCAAAAGTATATAATTTACAAGAGATTATCAAGAAGACAACAAAGATACGACGGATATCTTATCCGGATATTGACTTAATTCTACAATAAATGTGTATAGTCACAAACTCCCTGAAAATATTTCAGAATAAACGCAAACTTATCTTTCAAAGAGATTCAAATTGTATCTTCTTTTTGAAATAAACAAATAAAAAACAGACAGCCACCGATAAGTTAACTATATTTGTCAGCAGATAAGAAGTTACATGCAAAAAAATGACAAAATAAAACTTAATTCCTACCTGGCTCCCCTTTCCTTTTTATATGGAATTGGGATATGGTTGCGAAATCGACTTTTTGATTGGGGTATTTTACATTCCGAACAATATTCTATTCCTGTGATCTGCATAGGAAACTTATCTGTAGGAGGAACGGGTAAAACTCCCCATACAGAATATATCATACGTTTACTGAAAGATAAATATCGCATTGCAGTATTAAGCCGAGGGTACAAAAGAAAAACATCGGGGTTTATTCTTGCTGATTCTGAAAGTTCCAGTTTGGAGATCGGAGATGAACCTTTTCAAATGAAAAATAAATTTCCGGATATACTTGTCGCTGTCGACGCTAATCGCCGCCGGGGGATTCAAAATCTTTTATCCCTCCCTGAAAAAGACAGACCTGAAGTAATTCTGTTAGATGATGCATATCAACATAGATATGTGCACCCTTCCCTTTCGATCGTGTTGAGTGACTACCATCGTTTATTTTATAATGATAAACTAATGCCTACCGGACACCTGAGAGAACCGATAAGTAATATAAACCGAACAGATATCGTGGTTGTTACTAAATGCGACGAAGATATGAAGCCGATCGATTTTCGTATTATTGAAGAAAATATGAAGTTGCGGGCTCACCAGTTACTTTTTTTTACCAGCATCGTTTATGGAGAAGTCAAACCTGTATTCCCCTCGGAAGCTCGTTTCTTAAACCATAAAAATATTGGAAAAGAAGATGATATATTGTTGATATCAGGTATTGCAGTTCCCACTCCATTTATTCGTGAGGCAGAAAAGTATTCAAATAAAGTGTTGCCGGTCGTTTTTCCTGATCATCATACGTTTAGCAAGTCAGATTTCAAGAAATTGGATGTGATATTCGAAAAGATGACTTCACCTGGAAAATTGATTTTAGTAACAGAAAAAGATGCAGCACGTTTAAAAAACAGTCCTCTTGTTCCGGAAAGTTGGAAGAAATATTTATATTATCTACCGATTGTAATCAGGTTTTACAATGAGCAGAGTTTTAATGAGACAATAAAAAAACATATTATCACATTTCCCAAAAATAATATATTACAAAACAAATATGAGTAACAGGACAGAAATATCAACATTAGGCGAATTCGGTTTGATTCGCCACCTAACTGACAGGATTGAAATAAAGAATAATAGTACGATAAAGGGCGTAGGCGATGATGCGGCAATCCTCTCCTATGAGGATAGACAAGTGCTTGTCACCACCGATCTATTATTGGAAGGTATTCATTTCGACTTGACTTATGTACCTTTAAAACATCTCGGATATAAATCGGCTGTTGTAAATTTCTCCGATATTTATGCCATGAACGGCCAGCCTAAGCAGATCACTGTATCACTTGGTATTTCCAAACGTTTTTCTGTTGAGGATGTAGAAGATTTTTATGCTGGGCTAAAGTTGGCCTGTGATGTATATGGAGTCGATATTGTCGGAGGAGACACTTCTGCTTCTTTAACAGGGCTTTGCATCAGTATCACTTGTATTGGGGAAGGAGAAAGAGACAAAGTTGTTCTTCGCAGTGGAGCCCAAGAAACGGATTTGATATGTGTTTCCGGGGATTTAGGAGCTGCTTATATGGGATTGCAATTATTAGAACGCGAAAAAAGGATATTTAAAGGTGAAAAAGATTTCACACCGGATTTTACAGGCAAAGAATATCTGTTGGAACGTCAATTGAAGCCGGAAGCTCGTAAAGATATTATAGAGATGCTTCGTCATGCGGGGATTATCCCTACAGCAATGATGGACATATCAGACGGTCTGTCTTCCGAACTTTTGCATATTTCAAAAGAAAGTAATGTCGGATGTCGCGTATATGAAGATAGAATTCCTATCGATTATCAAACGGCTGCAATGGCTGAACAATTTAATATGAATTTGGTAACTGCAGCTTTAAATGGTGGTGAAGACTATGAATTACTTTTCACTGTTCCTCTCACTGATCATGATAAAGTATCTGAAATGAAAGGTGTTAAAGTAATCGGTCATATTACAAAACCCGATCTCGGTAACTACTTGGTAGGTCGTGATGGAGGCGAAGTCGAACTAAAAGCACAAGGCTGGAATTCTTTGGAAGAATAAAAATCAGTAAAAAGTAGCTCTGCCTATTGCAAGACTCAAAAAAGATTCATATCTTTGCACCCGTTAAACAAAACAAGGGTGCCATAGCTCAGTTGGTAGAGCAAAGGACTGAAAATCCTTGTGTCCCCGGTTCGATTCCTGGTGGCACCACTTGGTAAAATGCTAATTGCTGATAATAAGGCGATTAGTATTTTTTGCTTTGTTTCGGATTTGGATAATTGATGCTACTTTGGTACTACACAAAATTCTACACAGCAGCAACACTTAGGTGGTGATATTTGTTTATTATAGGAAAAGTGCGTTTATTTGTAATTCGTATTAACTAATTAAGGAAAAAAGTATGAAGAAGATTGTTGGGCTTATATTGTTGGCGGTGATGGTGTTGATTGCCGTACCTGCGAAATCCCAGATTAAGTTCGGTATAAAAGGCGGTTTGAATATTTCCTCTGTCCATTTCAACAAAGATCTCGTCGGAAAGGATAATGTGACTGGATTTAATATTGGTCCGATGGTGGAGGTAATGGCTCCGATAATGGGAGTCGGTTTTGATGCAGCTATCCTATATTCGCAAAAAGGGATAGGTGTGAAGAGTGAGAAAGACATAAAGAACGATTATATAGATGTTCCGGTTAACTTGAAATGGAAATTCGGCTTGCCTATTATCAAAGGATATCTGGCGGCTGGTCCGTATGTCGGTTTCCGTGTGGGTGGCGATAAGTTATGGGATATTCCGGGATCAGTCGGAGACCAGTTGAAGGCAAAAAGCTTTAATGCTGGTTTGAATCTGGGTGCCGGTGTGGAGCTGATCAAACATTTGCAGGTAGGTTTCAATTATGCTCTTGGTTTGACGGATGATTATAGTGCATCAAAATTGGAATTAAACGGTAAGAACCGAGGGTGGTCGATTACGGCTGCCATCCTGTTCTAAAAAGAATAAAGAATATCTGATAGCAGATAAACAGAGGCCGGACTGCTAAAGTCCGGCCTTTTTTGTTACTTTTGGCATCGCTATGAACATTGTTCGTATAAATAAGAATAAGAATGAAGTACGCAGACGTTATACTCCCGCTCCCGTTGGAGAATAGCTATACCTATAGCATACCATCCGATCTGGAACAAGCGGTAATACCCGGTTGCCGAGTGATCGTCCATTTTGGAAAGAAGCGTTATTATACGGCTATCGTCATGGATGTGCATGAGTGTGGGATCGATAGCCAGTACGAGACAAAGGAGATTTATGCTTTGCTGGATGCCACGCCTGTGCTCCGTCGTCCGCAACTTCGTTTTTGGAAATGGATCGCATCCTATTATCTGTGTAAATTAGGAGATGTTTACAAGGCCGCTTTGCCTTCCGGGCTAAAACTGGAGAGTGAAACGGCTGTTACTTATAATGAAGATTTCGAAGCCGATGGGTCCTTGCGTCCAAATGAGCAGGCTGTGCTGGATGCCTTTACCGGTGTTTTGAAACTGACGGTTTCCGAATTGGAAAAGAAAACCGGGCTACGGAATGTCGTACCTGTTGTCGCCTCCCTGATGGCTAAAGGTGCGGTTGAGGTGAGCGAGGAATTGAAACGGGGCTTTATGCCGAAAATGCAGACCTTTATTCGTCTTGCCGAGGTGTATAAGGATGAAGAAAAATTACAGGCCGTGTTTGCGGACTTCAAGCGGGCGAAGAAGCAGGAACACTTGCTGATCTGTTTTCTAGAACTCAGTCATGCGCTTAATCCGGCACTGGTACGCGAATTGTCGAAGAAGGAATTGTTGGAGAACTGCGGTTGTTCTCCAGCCATATTGGACGGTGTGCTGAAGCGAGGTGTGCTGGAAAGTTATGAAAAAGAGGTAGGAAGGTTGCAGGTTCCGGTTTGCCGTTTACAGCCCTTGAACCCTTTAAGTGAGGCGCAGAGGAAGGCTTACGGGGAAATACATGATATTTTCCGGGAGAAAGAAGTCTGTCTCTTGCACGGTGTTACTTCCAGTGGAAAGACGGAAGTCTATGTGTGGCTGATCGATGAGGTGCTGAAGATGGGACGCCAGGTTTTGTATATGCTGCCTGAGATTGCCATCACCACCCAGATCACGGAACGGCTGGCCAAGTTGTTCGGCGACAAGTTGCTGGTTTATCATTCCAAATTTTCTGATAACGAACGGGTGGAAGTCTGGAACCGTTTGCTGCATACGGGCGAGCCGATGCTAGTGTTAGGCGTTCGTTCCTCTTTGTTTTTGCCATTCAAGGATCTAGGTCTGATTATTATAGACGAGGAGCATGAGAATACCTATAAGCAGCAGGACCCGGCTCCGCGTTATCATGCTCGCAATGCAGCCTTGGTGTTAGCCGGTATGCATGGGGCGAAAACATTGTTGGGCTCCGCTACCCCTTCCATTGATTCTTATTTTAATGCCACTATCGGCAAATATGGCCTGGTGGAACTGACTACCCGTTATGGCGACCGGCTGATGCCGGAAATACTGACGGTCGATATCAAGGAGTTGAGGCGTAAGAAGATAATGAAAGACACGCTTTTTTCGCCGGTCTTGGTAGAAAAGTTGAGCGAGGCGTTAGGAAAGGGAGAGCAAGTGATCCTGTTCCAGAACCGCCGGGGATTCGCTCCGGTGATCGAGTGCAAGGAGTGCGGTTGGGTTCCCCATTGTGTCAATTGCGATGTCAGCCTGACATACCATAAGTTTCGTAATGAGTTGGTATGCCACTATTGCGGATATAAAATCCAGTTGCCTCATCACTGCCCGGAATGCCAGAGCCCGGAACTTCGTACGATGGGGTTCGGGACTGAGATGGTGGAGGAAGAGATTGCTACTCTCTTCCCTTCCGCCAAGGTCGAGCGTCTGGATTTCGATACCGCCCGCACCCGTGCGGCCTATGAGCGGATCATCGCGGACTTTGAGAAAGGTAAGACACAGATATTGATCGGAACTCAGATGCTCTCGAAAGGTCTGGATTTCGGGAACGTCAGTGTGGTCGGTATCCTGAATGCCGATAGCCTGATGAACTTCCCGGATTTCCGTGCCCATGAGCGCGCCTTCCAGTTGATGGTACAGGTGAGCGGCCGTGCCGGAAGACGGGATAAGCGGGGAACGGTTGTCCTGCAAACTTCTCAGCCTGACCATCCGCTAATCAGGATGGTAGAACGTTTCGCCTATAAGGAAATGGTACGTCTTCAATTGGGTGAGCGGAGCATGTTCCGTTATCCGCCTTACTATCGTTTGATAGTGATAGTCTTGCGTAGCCGGAATGATTCGATCCTGCAGGAACTATCTGTTTTGTATGCCGAGAACCTGCGCCGTCGTTTGGGCGAACGCGTGCTGGGTCCGGTCACTCCGCCGATAACCCGTGTGCAAACTCTCCATATCCGGAAAATCGTTTTAAAGATAGAGATTGCCGCCGCGATTGCTCCGGTACGTGAGATACTGGAATCGGTACACACTGAAATGCAACGCTACTTGCCGTTTAAGCAGTTGATCGTGCACTATGATGTAGATCCGGCTTGAGAGTCGGTTGTCAGGAGAAATTAATCCCGAGTCAATAGCCGGGGGATTAATCCCCCGGTGTAAATTGTAAATTAAGAATGATGGAAGAGAAGAAAGGAGAATATAAGATATTGTTTGTGTGTCTGGGAAATATTTGCCGGTCACCGTCGGCTGAGGCCGTGATGAAGAAGTTGGTTCAGGATGCGGGACTGGATGGCCGGATCAAGATCGATTCTGCCGGTATTATTGGGTATCACGCAGGAGAAAAAGCCGATCCGCGTATGCGCTCGCATGCGGCCCGTAGGGGATATAAGTTAGATTCGGTCTCCCGTCCGGTATGTACGGAAGACTTTTTCGACTTCGACCTGATTATCGGAATGGACAACCGTAACATAGACGATCTGAAACGGAAAGCCCCGGATTTGGAATCCGTGGAAAAGATACATCAGATGACGGAATATTCCCAGAACAAGCTGTATGACCATGTCCCCGATCCGTACTATAGTGGAGCGGAAGGTTTCGAGCTGGTCCTTGATCTGCTGGAGGATGCTTGCGCTGGGCTACTGGATGAGCTTGTACAGTTTATTTCTTCAAATCCGGATAACTGATTCGTGTATGGTACATGATCTTCAGTTTTTCCACAAAGACATTCTTAACCGTTTCCACATCCTTGAACGTCAGCGGGGCATTACGCATCAGTCCGTCGGCAATCTGTCCGTCTATGATCTTGTCGACTAAGGCACGAATGTTTTCTTCCGTGTGTTCTTTCAGGCTACGGGAGGCCGCTTCTACGGAATCAGCCATCATCAGGACGGCAGTCTCTTTCGAGAACGGGTTCGGCCCCGGATAGGTGAAAGCCTCTTCGTCTATTTCGCGGTCGGGATACTGGTTTTTGAAAGAGTTATAGAAGTATTTGGCTTTTCCGCGTCCGTGATGGGTACGGATAAAATCGATGATGGCTTTTGGCAACATTGCTTTTTCTGCGATCTTGACACCGTCGTTCACATGATTGATAATGATTTTCGCGCTTTGGTCGAACGATAGCTGGCTGTGCGGATTGATACTGCTTTGGTTTTCGGTAAAGAATGCCGGATTCGCCATCTTACCGATATCATGATACATGGCTCCTGTACGTACGAGCTGCGCGTTTGCTCCGATAGCGGCAGCCGCTTCCGACGCTAAGATCGACATCTGCAAAGAATGTTGGAAGGTTCCCGGAGATATTTCGGACAGCTTTTTTAGGATCGGCGTATTGATGTTGGAGAGTTCGACCAACGTAATGCTGGACACATAACCGAATGTCTTTTCCAGCATATAGACTAATATGTAAGTAAACATCAGCAGGATAAAATTGATGCCGAAATAGAGCATCATCATCCAGTTGATCTTCTTGAAGTCCGCTTCCTGGTAGATGGACAGGCTGATGTAGCAGAGCGCATAGGACATGAAGATGAAGAAAGCGCAGCGGATCAGTTGGGAACGTTCGTATAAATCCCTCAAGCTGAATGTCACGACCATGCCGGCAATCACCTGTAGCAACAGGAATTCGTGTGGGAAAGGCACCATTAGTGAGCAGATCAGCACGATGATCAGGTGTGTGAACAGCGCCGTGCGCGAGTCGAAGAACGTGCGCACGACAATCGGCACGATAGCGAACGGGAGGATATAGACATTGAACAACCCGTACGTCACGCAAAGCTCTGTTAGTATGCAGCTCACGAATACGCATAGTACGAGGAAAAGCGCATTCCTCCTGTTATGCAGGATTTTCAACCGGAAAGACCACAGGTACAGCCAGAAGCAGAAGAGAATACCGAATACCAGCACGAACTGGCCTCCCATGATGATACCTTGCCGTTGGGCTCCTCCGGACTTGGTCTCGTGTACGATCTTAAGGGAACGGAGCACATTGTAAGTATGGTTGTCGATGATTTCGCCCCGGTCGACGATACGTTCTCCTGCCTGTATCATGCCGTTGGCCAGCGGGATGCTGTTCAGGATATCTTCCCTGACTTTTTCCGACATCGTCTTGTCGTATGTGATATTTTCCACCAAATAATTGTTGATATCGCAAGATTGCAATACCGACTTGTCCAGATAAGAGGGGCAATTGTTGATGATAAACTCATACGCCGTCTTGACTGTAAAAAAATCGCTACTGTAATGGGGGTGCGCTACGCTGCTCGCGAGCAGGTTGATGCGGGGATATTCCTCCTTCTTGAGTTCATCCATGTCCTGGGTAGAAATGATACCATCCCGGTATAGCTTTTGCAAGCTGTTTTCGATATACTGCATATAGGCCGGAGTCGCCCGGTTCCTCAGCGTGCCCTGATAGTCGGCGCGTAGTTTGTCTATCTCTTCAGATTCGATTGTGGTATCCAGTCGGTAATAAGGCTCGAACTTTTTGAGAGCGCTGTCGCGTTCGGCCTGTACTTCCGCATCAGTCTTGTAGATCGGGAAGTCGCTCGGAGCGGTAAGCAACCCGTACCGCCAAGGTTTTCCTTCATAGAATTGGTAACGGAATTTTCCTTCCCTCGGAAAGAAGTAAGCGATCAACAAGGCCGCCACAATAAAATAGACACTCGGATGTATGCTATAGTTATTTGCTTTCATAATGTTCTGTTTTATGTATTGAAAGGCGAAATGTACATAAAAAAGTTTACTAAGAGAAAAAAAAGGGCTACTTTTGCCGCAGTAAACGGAATTATGATTTATGAATTGTGATTTATGCGTCGTTATAAATCACAATTCATAAATCACAAATCATAAATCACATAGAAAGATTATGACTCAAAGGAAAGTTAGAGTCCGGTTTGCACCGAGTCCCACTGGGGCCTTGCATATCGGAGGTGTTCGTACAGCTTTATACAATTATCTATTTGCCAAACAGAATGGTGGAGATCTGATTCTCCGTATTGAAGATACCGACTCGCAGCGTTTTGTTCCCGGAGCGGAAGCCTATATTATAGAAGCGCTTACCTGGTTGGGGATCAAGTTTGACGAAGGTGTCGGCTTCGGAGGCGAATACGGGCCTTACCGTCAGAGCGAACGCAGGGATATTTACAAGAAGTATGTCGATCAGTTGTTGGACGCCGGTTGTGCTTATATCGCATTCGATACCCCCGAAGAGCTGGATGCCAAACGGAAGGAAATCCCCAATTTCCAGTATGATGCGTCTACCCGTATGCAGATGCGCAACTCGCTGACTCTTTCCGAAGAAGAAGTGAAGTCCTTGATCGATGCCGGCAACCAGTATGTGGTCCGCGTCAAGATCGAACCGGATGAAGATATCCATGTAAACGACCTGATCCGTGGCGAAGTGATTATCAACTCTTCTATCCTGGACGATAAAGTCTTATATAAATCAGCCGACCAGTTGCCTACTTACCATCTGGCCAATATCGTGGACGATCATTTGATGGAAGTGACGCATGTGATCCGTGGTGAAGAATGGTTGCCGAGTGCCCCGCTTCACGTACTGTTGTACCGTTATTTCGGATGGGAAGACACGATGCCCCGGTTTGCACACCTGGCTTTGCTTTTGAAACCGGAAGGCAACGGCAAGTTGAGCAAGCGTGACGGTGACCGCCTGGGCTTCCCGGTGTTCCCGTTGGAATGGCATGACCCGAAGAGCGGTGAGGTTTCTTCTGGTTATCGCGAGAGCGGTTACCTGCCCGAAGCGGTTGTCAACTTTCTGGCCTTGTTGGGATGGAATCCTGGTAATGATCAGGAAGTAATGAGCATGGACGAACTGATCCATAGCTTCGATCTGAGCCGTTGCAGCAAGAGCGGAGCCAAATTTGATTATGAAAAGGGAAAATGGTTCAACCATCATTATATCCAGGCTATGGACAATAAGGAAGCAGCCGCCCTCTTTATGCCGATCCTCGAAAGCCACGGTGTGAAAGCAGACCCAGCCTATGTGGAGAAGGTCGTAGCCATGATGAAAGACCGTGCCACCTTTATCAAGGACTTGTGGGATCTTTGCTCGTTCTTCTTCATCGCTCCGACGGAATATGATGAAAAGACACGCAAAAAACGCTGGAAGGAAGACAGTGCCGCCCAGCTTGCCGAACTGATCGAAGTGCTTCGCGCACGTGAACCGTTCGATATCGAAGGTACGGAAGAAGAGGTAAAAGCCTGGATCGAAAGCAAAGGCTACCATTTGGGAAATATAATGAATGCGACTCGTCTGGCCCTTGTCGGTGAAGGCAAAGGTCCGCATATCTTCGACATAACGGAAGCCTTGGGTAAGGAAGAGTCTATCCGCCGCATCCAGAGAGCGATAGATAAATTGTCAATTGACAATTGATAATTGACAATTCTTTTATCATGTACAGCTTACTCATACATTTCTATGCCTTTATTGTCGCTATGATTTCTCCTTTCCACCGGAAGGCACGCCTGATGCGTTTCGGCCAGTGGAAGACGAATAGCATTTTGCGTGAGAAGATAGACCGGAATGCGAAGTACATCTGGTTTCATGCTTCTTCGTTGGGAGAGTTTGAGCAAGGGCGTCCTATGATCGAAAAGGTCAAGGCGCAATATCCGGAATATAAGATATTGCTTACATTCTTTTCTCCCTCAGGCTATGAAGTGCGGAAAAACTATAACGGGGCGGATATCGTTTGCTATCTGCCTTTCGATACGCCTTACCGGGTAAAGAAGTTCCTGAATCTGGCGAATCCTGCTGTGGCTGTTTTCATCAAGTATGAGTTTTGGGGAAACTATTTGCGTGAGTTGAAGAAGCGGGGAATCCCGGTTTATATCATTTCAGCGATCTTCCGTCCCGACCAGTTGTTCTTTCAATGGTTCGGAGTTCCTTATCGAAAGATGCTGTACTGCTTTACGCATTTGTTTGTGCAGGACGAACGTTCGAAGGAACTGCTTGGGCAATATGGCATCCGTAACGTGACGGTCTACGGCGATACCCGTTTCGACCGTGTGTTGGACGTGCGTAATCAGGCGCGTGAGTTGCCAGAATTCGAACGGTTTGTAGGGGAAAGATGTCAGACGCTGATCGCCGGGAGTTCCTGGCCGCAGGATGAGGAGATACTGATCCCTTATTTCAACGAGCATCCGGAGATGAAGCTGATCATCGCCCCGCACGAGATTCACCGGGAACATCTGATGTATATCGAGTCGTTGTTGAAACGCCCGTCTGTCCGCTTGTCCGATGTGATGCAGGACAAGAGCCTGCTCGAAGGGAAAGATTGTTTGATCGTGGATAGTTTCGGGCTGTTGTCTTCCATCTATCGGTATGGGACGATCGCCTATATCGGCGGCGGTTTCGGAGCCGGCATCCATAATACGTTGGAGGCGGCGGTTTACGGTATTCCGGTGTTGTTCGGTCCCCGGTTTCAGAAGTTCAAGGAGGCCCGTGACTTGATCAAAGTGGGCGGAGGATTCTCGGTCGCATCAAAAGATGAGTTCGTGGCCAAGATGGATGAGCTGTTGACCTATGCAGAGGTCTTGAAGGCTGCCGGCGAGAGTGCCGGCCAGTTTGTGAAAGGCAATGCGGGTGCGACGGATGGGATATTGAAGGAATTGGCTTTATAAGCTTTGTAGAACGAGGCGGCATCAAAAGTGTTCTGTCATGGCGGACTTGATCCGGGGATGACGGATGACGACTTTTGATGCCGCCTTTTTTTAATCTGGTAATAATGAATATTAGACATTCTTTGTTGGGGCTATTCTTGCCCCTTTCTTTGTTTTCCTGCCATACGGTGGAGAAGGAAGCAGTCGGGCGTCCTTTGTCCTCTTATGTAAATCCGTTTGTAGGAGCTTCAACGAATACAGAACTGGCGGGCGCGAGTCATGGACTTGGAAAAACGTTTCCCGGGGCGACAGCTCCTTTCGGTATGGTGCAGGTCAGCCCCAACACGATTACCGGAGGCGACAACGGTCCCGGCTATAGTTATGAGCATACGACTATCGAAGGATTCGCATTTACGCAAATGTCCGGTATCGGCTGGTACGGCGATTTGGGGAACTTCTTGGTGATGCCTACAATCGGGGATTTGCATACATTCGCCGGCACGGAAGACAAGCCGGAAGAAGGATATCGTTCCCGGTATGACAAGTCGACCGAAAAAGCCTCGGCAGGCTATTACTCTGTTTTTCTTTCCGATTATAAGATTCAGGCGGAAGCGACCGCTTTGCCTCATAGCGGAATGCTTCGTTTCACTTTCCCGGAAAGCAAGGAGGCCCGCATACAAGTCGATCTGGCCCGGCGGGTAGGAGGAACATCGACACTTCAGAGCGTAGAGGTGGTGGACGACCATACCATCAAGGGCTGGATGCAATGTACGCCTGATGGAGGCGGTTGGGGAAACGGTGACGGTAAGGCCGACTATACGGTCTATTTCTATGCCCAATTTTCCAAACCTTTTTCCGGACATGGCGTTTGGTCTGCCGATATTCCGGACGATTGGGGACGTAAACGTGAAGATGTTTGTAGCGAGCGCTATCGCGAAGCAATCCGCCAAGCAGCCATCCATCCTTCCGTTTCGGCATTTGAAGGCAAGCACTTAGGCTTTTATGCCAATTTTGAAACCAAACCAGATGAAGTGATCTTGCTAAAGAGTGGTATCTCTTATACCAGTTTGAAGAATGCGGAGGAGAATTTGGCGGCGGAGATGAAAGACTTCGATTTTGACCGGACGCATGCCGAGTGTGTCCGTCTTTGGAATGACGAGTTGGCGAAAGTCTCCGTCGAGGGAGGAACCGACGAGGAAAAGAGGGTTTTCTACACGGCTCTTTATCATACGTTGATTGATCCGCGCCTTTGCAGCGACATCAACGGTGAGTACACCGGGGCGGATAAAAAGATCCATCAGACTGGCAAGTTCCGTAAACGGACGATCTTCAGCGGATGGGATGTCTTCCGTAGCCAGATGCCTCTTCAGACCATCATCAACCCGGAGATGGTGAACGATCTTGTCAACTCGCTTGTGGAGATAGCCGACCAGAGTGGTAACGAATATCTCGAACGGTGGGAGCTCTTGAATGCTTACTCCGGCTGCATGGTGGGCAATCCCGCCATTTCGGTTTTGTGTGATGCTTACCGGAAAGGTATTCGGGATTATGACGTGGAGAAAGCATACCGCTATGCTCTGAACACCTCCCGGCGCTTTAGCAATAATGACGACGGCTATACGCCCGGCAATATATCCTGCACGCTGGAATACGATTATACGGATTGGTGCATGGCCCGTTTGGCCGAGTGGTTGGGGAAAGAGGGCGACCGGGCTCATTTTGACAAGCGTGCCCTGTCGTATGCAACTATCTTCGATCCTGAATCGGGATGGTTCCGTCCGCGTAATGAGAAAGGCGTCTTTTCTTCTTTGCCTGAAAAAGGACGTTTGCAAGAGGGCTATGGCTGCGTGGAATCCAATCCTTACCAGCAAGGATGGTTCGTGCCGCACGATGTCGAGGGGATGATCCGCCTGATGGGAGGCCGTGAAAAGGTTTTGGCCGACCTGACGGATATGTTTGAGAAAACACCGGGCGACTATCTCTGGAATGACTATTATAACCATGCCAATGAACCGGTCCATCATGTGCCTTTCCTGTTCAACAGGTTAGGGATGCCTTCGCTTACCCAAAAATGGACACGCGACATTTGCCGAAACGCTTATCACGACAAAGTGACCGGCTTGGTAGGAAACGAAGATGTCGGGCAGATGTCGGCTTGGTATGTGTTGGCGGCTGCCGGCATACATCCGATATGTCCGGGCGATGGCCGCTATGAGATCACCAGTCCGGTATTCGACCGGGTGGAGTTCCGTCTGGACCCGGCTTATGCTGCCGGTGGCTCTTTTGTGATCGAAGCCCGTGACAACAGTCCGGAGAATATCTATATCCAAAGTGCGACGCTCAACGGGAAGAAGTATGATAAATGTTACCTGACGCACGATGATCTGGCGGCCGGTGGAACGCTTGTCCTCCAAATGGGTGTCAAACCTTCGGATTGGGGAAAAGATTGATCGGATGATACCTTTCGGCGGAGAGGCGTTTTCTGGCTTCACCCTGTCTCGTCCTGAAATAGGTTGACTGTGTATTAAAAAATCCTGTTATAGGTTATTCATAAATGTAAACAACAGACAAACTGTCCCGTCCTAAAGTGGTATTTGATATTGTATAATATGCAATGATATGGATATTTATGTCGTTTTTGCTAACTTCTTTAGTTTTCGGCCTTGGTCGAAAAGGTTTTTGACTAAGGTCGAAAGCCCTTTTGACTAAGGTCAAAAACGTATTCGACAAAGGTCAAATGTTTATAGGTTGCATGGTTTTGCAATAGTAATATGATTGCTATCCTCTAAATATAGCCTGTTCGTAAGAAAAACGAGAAATACTTACTTTTGTTTGCCTGTATAGTTTCTTCTCTCTATATTTGTGTCCGTACACTTGCATGGCGTTGCAGGTCCCTGCATTTTATTGATTACAAGAAGCGTTTAAAAGATATTATCCGGATATTGAAACTTCGACACTTTCAGACCAGAGGATAATAGGCAACTGAACGCTCACGTACCTTCCTTGTTATATATATTCATGCCTGGCATGGGTATGTCTTCAAGAATAGAAGGGCGTGGGCTGTTGTTTATATCACTGGTCGGGCAGTCGAAGGCCTCAATATCAGGTATATCAACAGTTCCCACGCCTCTTTTTATGAAAAAATCATCCGGTTCGGGAATTGCCGGATAATTTAATTCTTTATTATTATGAACAAAACGAAAACGTTTAAAAGGCTGCATCTGCCCATGTTAGTCTTTTTGTTTTTTGTGTGCACGACCACGCTTTCCTATGCCCAGCATATGGTTTCCGGCGTAGTCAAGGATGTGACCGGTGAGCCTATCATCGGGGCGAACGTAGTCGAGAAAGGGACTACGAATGGTTCCATTACCGACATCGACGGTAAATTCTCTTTTTCCATCTCTAAACCGGTTGTTACGTTGTCTGTTTCCTACATCGGGTATCAGCCGCAAGACTATGCTTACAAAGGACAAGGGAGTGTGATTATCATCTTGAAAGAGGACCTGCAAAATCTGGACGAAGTCGTGGTTGTCGGCTACGGTGTGGCCAAGAAGCGGGACTTGACCGGTTCGGTTGCCTCCGTGAAGGGAGAGAAGTTGCAGGAGACGGCTTCTTTCAGTGCGGCACAGGCGTTGCAAGGAAGGGCTGCCGGTGTGACGATTTTGTCAACGAGTGCAAAACCGGGCGAGGATGTGCAGGTTCGTGTGCGTGGTAACCGTTCTTTAAAAGCGACAAACGATCCGTTATATGTCGTGGACGGTATTCCTATCGTGGTGGCATTGAGCGAATTGAGTCCATCCGATATTGAATCGGTCGAAGTGTTGAAAGATGCTTCTGCCACGGCTATCTATGGGTCGCGTGGTGCGAATGGTGTTATTCTGGTAACAACAAAGAAGGGGAAAGAGGGTAAGGTGCAGGTCGATTATAACGGCTATGTAGGTGTACAGCAAGCTGCCCGTAAGATTGAAATGTTTGATGGCGGAGAGTGGGTCGAAATGGTACGCGAGGCGAATCGTGCCACAAACAAGACTACTCCGTATCCGCTTGTCCCGACATTGGATTGGGATCGTAAGATCGGTTATTTCAATGCAGATCCGAGTATAATGAACAAGATCGAACAGGGATATGACGAAAACGGTGTCTGGCATTCTGACCGTGTCCCTTACACCGACTGGACAGAGGAGGCCTTGCGTGTTGCTCCGATCCACAATCATGAAGTCAGTGTTCGAGGTGGTACGGAGAAGCTGAAGATGCTCGCTTCCGCAACTTATTTCGGACAAGATGGTGTCGTGAAGGGACAAGATTATCGGCGCTATTCGGTTCGCGTCAATTTCGACTGGACTTTGAATAAATATGTGAAGGTCGGCGGTTCAACCTCTTTCTCTCATCTTGATCGTAACAACGGGGGGAATCTTTATGATGGAGTGAAACTGACATATCCATTGGCTGACATTTATGATGCAAATGGAAACATTATTGAAGCCCGTCCCGGTAATGATCCGCAGCTGTGGAATAAATTCCTGAATATAGAACATGAGAAGAAGGAGATAAAGAAAGACCGTTTCCTGGGAAGTTATTATCTGGATGTTACGCTTCCGTTCGATATTAAATACCGTTCGAATGTCGGTATCGACATAGGTCCCTGGTACGGCAACGAGTTCTACGGAGCGTTGAGTTCGGACCGTTCCGGCAGTCCGGCGCGTGCTGTCAATGCCCGTGACAACCGCCGTATGTACACGTGGGAAAACCTGTTGTTCTATAACAAGACCTTCAAAAAAGATCATACCCTGGGCTTGACTTTCCTGCAATCCATCCAGCAGGAAACATACGAGAAGTCGGAAATCAAAGTGAAAGACCTGCCTTACGAGAACCAGACTTGGAACAATGTCGGTTCGGCCCAGACGATCGAGTCCGTATCGAGCGATTATCAGCGTTGGAATCTGGCTTCTTTCATGGGACGTGTGAATTATAACTATAAGGACCGATATCTGCTGACGGTATCTGCCCGCTACGACGGTTCTTCCCGTCTGGCTCCGGGGCATAAATGGGTGTTGTTCCCCTCTGCTGCCCTTGCATGGCGTGTCAAGGAAGAATCGTTCCTGAAAGATGTCGACTGTCTGAGCAATTTGAAGCTCCGCCTGGGTTGGGGTATCACCGGCAACACGGCTATCGATCCCTATAAGACGCAGGGTAACCTTGAGTACGGGCGTTACAGCTATGGTTCGAACGGTGTGCTGGCCTTCTATCAGAAGGAGATGCCGAACCCGAACTTGTCATGGGAAAAGACCGAGCAATGGAATGCCGGTATCGATTTCGGTTTCTTGAACGGCCGGATAGGTGGGAGCGTGGATTTGTATCTTCAGAATACGAACGACCTCTTGATGGACCGGCAGTTACCGATCGTTTCCGGTTTCGGCAATGTGACGACCAATATCGGGCAGATTCGTAACAAAGGTCTGGAAGTAACCTTGAATACGGTCAATATCGATACGAAAGATTTCAAGTGGACGACCGACTTCATGTTCTCCGTCAACAAGGAAGAGATCGTGGAACTCTATAACGGGAAAGTCGACGACGAAGGAAATAAATGGTTTATCGGCCAGCCCGTGAAAGTGTTCTATGATTATAAGGCCGACGGTATCTGGCAACTGGAAGATGCTGCCGAACTCGAAAAGTGGGGAGGCATCTTTAAGCCCGGCGATATCAAGATTGTCGACCGCAATGGCGACTATAAGATCACTTCCGAAGACCGCTTTATTCTCGGTCATGAGAATCCGAACGTGACGTTGAGCATGAGTAATTATTTTAATTATAAGGATTTTGATTTCAGTTTCTTCCTGAATGGTGCTTTCGGACAGACGAAATCTTTCAACCGTGAACTCCGTTTGAGCGGACGTTATAGTGGTGCGAAAGTAAATTACTGGCGTATTATCGGCGAGGATGAAAACGGCAACCCGATCAGTAACCGCAGTAACGAAGCTCCGCGCCCGAATATCGACTTCGAGAACCCGAACTACATTTCTTCCCTTTATAAGGAAGACGCTTCGTTCCTGAGAATCGGCCAGGTGACATTGGGCTATACGTTGCCGAAGGCATTGTTGCAGAATGTCGGTATCCAGAAGTTGCGTGTATATGCAACCGTACAGAATGCGTATGTCTTTACGGGCTATTCAGGTACGGACCCGGAAAGTGGCGGTGACTTCAATGAACCGATGCCGAGGACGTATCTGTTTGGTGTGAACCTGAGCTTTTGATAATAACTAACATGATAAATAGACGATAGTATGAAAAATATAATAAAATATGGTTTGCTGTCTTTAGTGGCAGCGGCCGGCGTGTCGTGTGAATCTTTCCTGAATGAAAAGGTGGTCAGCGGGGTGTCGTATGATTATCTGGAAACAAAGACCGGTATAGAAACTGCTGTGAACGGCGTTTATTCGACTATGCGCTGGTATGTCGGTGGCGAGCGTTATTATTGCCTGACCGAGTATGGCGTGGATTATGTCTGGGAAGGGGCCGATGGCGGTAATAAGGATGCTTTCAATAAATACAGCAATCAGTTGAACTCTTCTTTCGGTATGTTGTATGAATTTTGGGAAAATGCTTATAAAGGTATTACACGGGCCAATACGGCTTTGATGTATCTGCCGAAAGTGGGAGATATGACCGATGCCGAGAAAACGGCGCGTGAAGGTGAACTTCGTTTCATGCGTGCCTATTTCTATTTTGATCTGGTTCAGCAATTTGGACGTATTCCTTTATTGACGGAAGGAAACGTTTCTGAAATCAAGACCGACTTTAAACGTGCTTCGGTGGCGGATGTGTATGCGTTTATTATTAGCGATTTGCGTCAGGCTTATGAAGTGTTGCCTGATGTGGCCATGCAGGCGGATCGTGGTCGTGCAACCAAATGGTCGGCGGCTAATTTGTTGTCGAAAGTTTATTTGACAAGGGGGAGCGCTATCAAAGATCAGCGCGGACAACAACCAACCGATATGGATAGTACGGCTTATTTTGCCGAAGCGGTTATCAACTCCGGAAAGTTCGCCTTGGATTCGGATTATTCAATGACATTCGATCAGGACAGACAGAAGGTGTTTTCTGAAACAATCTGGGGTGTCGAGTTTACAAACGATGTGTTGTTTAACGGTTCGGAAGGAAACAAGATGCACCTGTATTGGGTTCCGACTTACGAAAAATTGCCGGGTTTGCAACGCGACCTTCAGCAAGGGCGTGCTTGGAAACGTATGCGGCCGACTCCTTATTTGCAAACCCAGTTGTTCGACCACCTGAATGACTCCCGTATGTATAAGATGTTCAGTTGGGTGTTCTATGCGAATAAAGAATCTTCCATCCCTGTCTGGAAAGACAAATATTATTACGTAAATGAAAATGGAGAGGAGACGGGTGATTTGCTTTATGAAACGCCTGCTGAACTGGTTGGCAAACCAAAGTTCGCTTTAGGAGATACGGCGGCTTACTTTATCCCGAAATATTATGGCGCGAAAGATTATAAAGGTGCTGTGATCGACAAAGCGAAAGACCGCCAGATGCAATTGGACATCGCAAAGGCGCCTTATACATTGATTCCGATCGATGAAAACACGAACCACTTTTTCCCTTGCCTGAAGAAATGGCTCGATACGCAACGTCCGGATATGAACTATGAACAGGGAGGACGTAACTTTGTCCGTATGCGGCTGGGTGAGACGTATCTGATAGCTGCCGAAGCTTATGGCAGAAAGGGGGATTTCGAGAAAGCGGCTTCGCTGATCAACGTCGTCCGTAAACGTGCCGCCTACAAAGAAGGAGAAGCCAAACCGCAGGAGTGGTGGCAGATAGATGGTGGCGATATGGCTAACCTGGCTGGTTCGACTGAAAAGTCGATGCTGGTGACGCCGGCAGAGATCAGTGACGATTTTATCGGTTTTATGCTGGATGAGCGTGCCCGTGAAACATACGGCGAGATGAACCGCTGGGAAGACTTGGTGCGTACGGAAACGTTGTACGAGCGTGTGAAAGAGTTTAATCCGGATGCCGCTCCGAACATAAAGGAATATCACAAACTACGTCCGATTCCGCAGAACCATATCGACCGCCTGTCTCCGAAGCCATCTGCCGAAGAGGCGCAGAATGAAGGATACTATTGATAGTTGAAAATCGAAAGTTGAAAATTGAAAATTAAATTCCGTTCCAAGAACAATGACCGTTTTTATAATTTTCAATTTTCAACTTTCAATTTCCATTACTCTTCTTCTGCAAACATCGGGTCCCAAGCCGGTAACCGTGTCGGTGTCTGTTTCAATACTTCCCGGACTTTGTCGGTGATGTATTTCTTGTTGACAACCAAGCGGAACATGTATTCGTTGAACCATTCGTCCGTCATGATCAGGTGGCCGTTGTTGGCACCCGGTCCCCAACTGTTTTCCACCATCCACTTTTTAGGTTGGCCGTTGGCATCCAAATCTACCGCCATCAGTGTCATGGCATGGGAAGAGCCGCTGGCGAATGTCTGGATGCGTTGTTTCTTGTCCATACCGAAAGTCGTGCCCATCAACGAGCCGTAGTCATAATAGTTGACATCGAGCACTCCGCGGTTGCGGTCGAAGAATTTGCCCACGTCGCAGGAGAAATACATCATGGTGCTGTCCTTGATGGAGGCGATCGCCATCTCTTTGATATCTTCTATCGGAAGGTTGACGTATGTCCAGTTCTTGCCGTCATAGGCATGGCGGTCAAAGTCGATCTCATATAGTTTATAGAAGTCGCGGCTCGGATCGTTCATCAGCATGACATAGTTGTTCTTCAAATCTTCGCCCACGAATTCCTGATAGAATGATTGCGGGGTGTATTCTTTTGTCTCGACCGGTTTTCCGCTTGCGTCTTTGCGTGTCCAGGTGAATTTCGTAGGAGGTTCTCCGAGGTTGAGGACCAGCATACGGTAGATTTCGCCCAGCATCTCGGTTTTGCGTTTTGCCAGCGCTTCCGGTTTCGAGCCTTTTGCGTCGCGTAGTTCCAATCCGTATTCTTTCAATTTCAGTCCGATCAGGTTGGACATACGGCTGGTATTGTCGCTGCTATAGGTTTCGACCATGACACCGGAAGGAACGATGCCGTATTTCATCAGGTTGTCGGATATGCCGGTGAATTGTCCGCCGTCTCCGATCGGATTCTTGAACAGCCATTCCACCATTTTGTCGTTGATCGGCTTTTCCCGTGTATCAATGATTCCTTGCAGGAAAAGGTTTGCTTTTTCAAGCTGGTCCCAGAAGAAGTTGTAGTTCTGCGAGAGTTCGAATTCCGGCAGGTTATACTTGGCGATGACCTGCGCACGAATAACATTCAATCCTGTAAACAACCAGCAACGGCCGGAGGATTTCTGGTTCGTGATCCCTTTACTGTTCACTTTGTTTGAAAAGTAGGTGTCGAAATTGTTTTTGCTGTCATTGTTGACTGCCAGTTTGTTGATGTCGTTGCCCGCGATTGCATTGTGAATGGCTTTGTCGGCCGGCGTTCCTTTGTAGGCTTGCTTGATTTCCTGCAACATTCCGGACGAGATGCCGCCCTCTGCCTGCTGTCCGTAAGCCGATAACGATAGCCCGAATGCAAGGGCTGTTATCCACAGATTGTTCTTTCTCATGATATAATTTGTTTAGTTTTTTAAGTGTTTTGTCACAAAAGTAGTTTAATTTCTTTATATGGAGGTTACTCGGTGGCTCATTTAGCTCCCTTGCCTGGTTCATGTTGGAACGAGGATGAATGATATAATTGTATATGTATTTGAATAATATTTACATTGTAATGAATAATATTTATTATTTATTGCATGTTTATAAATTATTGAATACTTTTGTTGTAAAGTAATCTTTTAGTCAAGTATAAACAAGAATAAGAAATAAATCTATGAATAACGAGATCAAAAGAAGACTCCCCTTGCAGTGCCCGGCTTGTGACGCGCCTTTGAAAGTGGGTCGGATGTTTTGTGGGCAATGCGATACGGAGGTGTGCGGTACATTTGAACTGCCTGTACTGGCAAAACTGACGGATAAGGAACAGCAGTTTGTAATCGACTTCATCAAATCCAGCGGAAGCCTGAAGGATATGGCGAAGAATATGGGAGTCAGTTACCCTACTGTCCGGAATGTATTAGACGATCTGATTGATAAACTAAATAAAATCGAATAGGTTATGAACAAACAACATCTTTATGGATTGATTAATCCTTTTGAACGGATTGCCGGTCTGGAAGCATTGCTTTGGGGACTGGCTGGAATGGTGGTATCGACAGCTCTTTCTTTTTATTCCGGCTGGCATTATCACGGGTTGCTGCATTTTGGTCCGGCTCCGAATCCGGCGTGGTGGTGTTATGCGGTGGAGCACCTTGCCGTCTGGCTGATTCCGGCTGTTATGTTTTATTTGGGAGGATTGCTGCTTTCCCGTTCACGCATACGGATGGTCGATGTGTTGGGAACGGTCGTTTTCGCACAATTGCCGTTGATCGTCATGAACCTTTTCAACTTCTTGCCGCCTATGCAGAAACTCGCACAGATAGATGTGAACATGCCTCCGGCAGAGATCATGCAACAGCCCGGATTCCTTGTCGGAATATGGCTGTCGCTGGTCTCTTTTGTCTTTTTGATCTGGGCACTGGTCTGGATGTTCCAGGCATTGAAAGTGTCCTGTAACCTGAAAGGCTACAGGTTGGGAATCCTCTACTGCGTGGGGATCTTCGGCGGAGACGTGTTTTGCCGCTATCTGATAAAATGGGTGTGCTATTGATGGAACAGCAGATTGCGCAGTCCGGCGATATCCTCTACGATATAGTCCGCCCCGGCTTGCGATAACTCTTCCCGGTCACCGTAACCGTAAAGCACACCGATCGAATCGAGCCTGTTCTCTTTGGCCCCGATGATGTCATGTTTGCGGTCGCCGATCATGACGACTGATAGATGATCCGTCAGGTTATTGCTTTCCAATACATGACGGATCACATCTCCTTTTGTATAGAAGGAACCGTCCAGGCCACTGCCCGCGACGAAAGTGAAGTAACGGGCGATATCGAAATAGTCCAGGATGCGTTTGGCGAAGACTGTCGGTTTGGATGTCGCCAGCATCAGGATGCGCCCTTGCCGGGTTGCCTCTTCTAAAAAGTCTTTCATGCCGTCATACAGTTTGTTCTCATAAATGCCGGTGTCGGCAAAACGTTCCCGGTACTTTTCTGTAGCCTCTTTGGCCTGTTCGTCTGTGAAATGATAGAAATCCCGGAACGAGTCCAGAAGAGGAGGACCGATAAAAGGACATAACTCGCGAAGGTCATTCACTTGTATGCCGAAATGATTCAATGCGTATTCGACGCATCGGGTGATGCCGATCATCGGATCTGTAATCGTCCCGTCCAGGTCCAGCAGGATGTATTTGTACTCTTTCATTTGCAATTGTATTGTTTATCCTGTCCCGTGATAGCGGGTCAGTGCTCTTCTTTATACCAGGATGAGTACATGTGATAGTTCTTGGCTATCTTCTGGTTGATCTCTTTTGCCTGTTCTGGGTCCACCTTCTTTACGAACTTGGCCGGTATGCCGGCGTAGATGCTTCCCGGCTCGACGATGGTCTTGCTCAGTACGACCGAACCGGCAGCGACGATCGCTCCTTCACCGATCACGGCATGGTCCAGTACGACCGAGCCCATCCCGATCAGGGCGCCGTTGCATATCTTTGCCCCGTGGATCGTGACGTTATGACCGACCGACACATCGTCGCCGATCTCAATCGTCGATTTTTCGTATAAGGTGTGCAGGACGGAACCATCCTGTATATTCACCCCGTTGCCGATCCGGATGGAGTTTACATCGCCTCGCAACACAGTCCCGAACCAGATACTGCAACCTTCGCCTATCTCTACATCGCCGATAATAGTGGCGTTGTCTGCTAAAAACGTGTCTTTACCTATTTGGGGAGTAAAGCCTCTTACTGATTTTATTAAAGCCATAACTTTTTAATTGACAATTAATAATTGACAATTGACAATTGACAATTTAAGAGAGAACGACAAACCTATTGTCAATTGTCAATCGTCTGTTGATTAAATTTCTGCCGTTTTTTCTTTTAACCAAGCCTTCTCTTCTTCAGTCAAATGCGGGCTTACCAAGTCGTATACCATCTGGTGGTATTTGTTCAGCCATGCATGCTCGCGTACAGAAAGCATGGACGGGATAACCAGCTTCGTATCGATGTAACATAACGTCAAAGTTTCGAAACCGAGGAACTTTCCGAATTCCGTTTCACTGTCTTCATGGATCAGGATCATATTCTCGGTACGGATGCCGTATTCGCCGGGGCGGTATATGGCCGGTTCGTCACTCATCACCATGCCCGGTTCCAGGATTACCGGGTTTTCTTCCATGCGGATGCTTTGCGGCCCTTCATGTACGTTCAAGCAATGGCCGATGCCGTGGCAGGTTCCGTGCAGATAGTTGATGCCGGCATCCCACAAAGCTTTACGGGCGAAGGCGTCGATCAAGCAGCCCCGTATGCCTGCGGGGAATTTGCATTTGGCAATTCCGATAGTGCCTTTCAGGGCGCGGGTAAAGTCCTTCTTCATTTGCTCGCTCGGCTCGTCGCAAAGGGCGATCGTACGGGTGATGTCGGTCGTTCCGTCCAAATACTGGGCTCCGGAGTCGAGCAGGTACAAACTGTCCGTTTTCAACTCCGTGTCCGTTTCGGGTGTGGGAGAATAGTGTACGACCGCTCCGTGAGGACCGTAGCTAGATATGCTGGCAAAGCTGTCCATGACATATTGGGGCTGTTCGGAGCGCAGAGCCGTCAACTTGGCAGCGGCACTCAGCTCCGTCACCTTTTCTCCGGCTTTAAGCATCTTTTCCAGCCAGAAGTAGAATTTGGTCATGGCGATGCCGTCTTTCAGGACGGCGTTGCGGAATCCTTTTATCTCTGTCTCGTTCTTGATGCTTTTCAGGTGATTGGCGGGCGAGGTTCCTTCTATCAGGATACTGCTTTTGGGCAGTGCATTGTAGATGGCTACGTTGGTTCGTTTGCTGTCGATGAACACCCGTGTCCGTTCCGGCAGTCGTGACAGGAAGGTTGCCAACATGCCGTAGTCGGCTAGTGTCACTCCTTCTTTCTTTAGATGTTCTGCTATTTCAGCGGGTATCTTCTTCGGATTCACGAACAGTACGCTTTCCTTCTCGGAAACGAATGCATAACTGATGACGACCGGATTATAGGCAACGTCCGTACCCCTGATATTGAAGGTCCAGGCCACTTCGTCCAATGCGGAGAGAATGGTGCAGTCGGCTCCTGCCTTGTGTAGCATCTTGTTGATATCTATCAGTTTGTCTTCTGTTGATTTTCCGCTGAGTTCGATCGGCATTTCAAACATCGGAGCTTCAGGGATGGCGGGACGTTCTTTCCAGATCGGATCGATCAGCGAAGCGTTTGTATTCAGTTTGATCTCTTTTTCCGCTAATGCCTTTTCCAGTGAGCGGGCATCTGCCAGGCTGTATGTCTCGCCGTTCAGGCCGACTGTCTGTCCCTCTTTCAGTTCGTGTGTCAGGAACTCCGGGATTGTCGGGGTTTCGGGTAACATCATTTTGAAAAGTTCGATACCTGTCCCTTCCAGTTGGGTGGAGGCTTGCAGGAAATATCGGGAGTCGGTCCAAAGCCCGGCTTTATCGGCTGTGATTATAACTGTTCCGGCCGAACCTGTGAATCCGGAAATCCATTCACGGTATTTCCAGCAGTCGGCAGGATATTCACTCATGTGAGGGTCGGAAGTCGGAATAATATAAGCATCGATTTTATGCTGTTTCATTGCTTCCCTTAGGGCGGCAATACGTTCAGGAATGTTTGTTTTCATCGCATTTTGTTTTATGTCAACATTACTATTGGCAAAGTTATTAAATTTCTTCTCTTTCTATGTCCTTGGAATAAAAAAATCAAATCTACTCATATTTCTGCTTTATAAGTTATCTGTATTCAGATTGCAATAAAGGAAGATGACTAGTATAATTTCTGAAATATCTGTACCTTTGCGAGAAAACCTTTTTAATAATAATATTAGGAAAAGCTAAAAGTTAGTATATGAAAAATATAATGTTATCGCTTATGACTGCAATGGTTATGACTGCCTGTACGGGGCAGAAGGCTGAGAAGGTGGAAGCTACTCAGGATAATTTCAATTATGTCGTGGATCAGTTTGCTGATCTTCAGATATTGCGTTATCAGGTTCCGGGATTTGAATCCTTTTCTTTGAAGCAGAAACAATTATTATATCATTTGTCGGAAGCTGCCCTGATGGGCCGGGATATTTTGTTCGACCAGAACTGTCGTTATAATCTGCCGATCCGCCGTGCGCTGGAGGCTGTTTATACCGGCTATAAAGGAGATCGTACGGATCCGCAGTTTGTTGCTTTGGAAACTTATTTGAAACGGGTTTGGTTTGCCAACGGCATCCATCACCATTATGCGGAAGACAAATTTGTTCCCGGCTTTACGCCTGAGTTCTTCCGGACTTGTATCTCGCAGATCGGTTCTTCCGCACTTCCGCTACGTGAAGGGCAGACGGTGGAACAGTTTGTCGCCGAGATCAGTCCCGTGATCTTTGATCCGGCTGTGATGGCGAAGCGTACGGTGCAGAGTGGCGATGTCGACCTGATCCGGGCTTCGGCCAACAATTATTATGGCGAAGGAGTTACCCAGGTAGAAGTTGAGGATTTCTATGCCCGGATGAAAGCTGGGAAAGACACGATTTCTCCGATCTCTTACGGCTTGAACAGCCGTTTGGTAAAAGAGAACGGCAAGTTGGTCGAAAAAGTGTGGAAGGTAGGCGGCCTCTATTCGCCGGCACTCGAAAAGATCGTGTCGGAATTGCAGAAAGCCGTGGCTTTTGCCGAGAACGATGCGCAAAAGTCAATCATCGGGAAACTGATCGAATATTATCAGACCGGCGACTTGAAAATCTTCGATGCCTATTCGATCCTATGGGTGGAAGATACGGCATCGGATGTTGACTTTGTGAACGGCTTTATCGAAACATACGGAGATCCGTTAGGAATGAAAGCCAGCTGGGAGTCGACCGTGAACTTTATCAATAAGGAGGCAACGAAGCGAACAAAAGTGATCAGCGATAATGCGCAGTGGTTCGAAGATCATTCTCCTGTAGATAAACGGTTTAAGAAAGAAAAAGTAAAAGGAGTCAGTGCCAAAGTAATTACGGTTTCCATGTTGGGAGGTGATTGCTATCCGGCAACTCCGATTGGCATCAACTTGCCGAATGCCGACTGGATTCGCCGCGATCATGGTTCGAAATCCGTTACGATCGAGAATATCACTGAGGCATATGACAAAGCTTCTCAGGGAAATGGTTTCAATGATGAATTTGTCTGGAGCGATAAGGAGCGCGAAGGATTGAAGAAATACGGATTCATCACCAACAATCTGCATACCGATTTGCATGAATGCTTGGGACATGGTTCCGGTAAATTGCTTCCCGATACCGATCCGGATGCTTTGAAGGCCTACAGTTCGACTTTGGAAGAGGCGCGTGCCGATCTTTTCGGTTTGTACTATCTCGGAGATGCCAAGCTGGTGGAACTCGGACTTGTGCCGGATGCAGAGGCTTATAAGGCTGAATACTATAAATATATAATGAATGGCCTGATGACACAGCTGGTCCGGATCGAGCAAGGCAAGAATGTTGAAGAAGCCCATATGCGCAACCGTCAGCTGATTGCCAAATGGGTATATGAAAAAGGAAAGGCTGATAACGTGATTGAACTGAAACAGCGGGATGGCAAGACATACGTGGTGGTCAATGACTATGCCAAGCTGCGTGAACTGTTCGGAACTTTGTTGGCGGAAGTGCAGCGTATCAAGAGTGAAGGTGATTTTTCCGCCGGAAAGAAACTGGTGGAAGAGTATGCCGTAAAGGTCGACCCAGCTCTTCATGCCGAAGTGCTCGAACGCTATGCCAAATTGAACCTGGCTCCGTATAAGGGATTCGTGAATCCGGTGATGAAGGAAGTCAAGAACGATAAGGGAGATGTAACGGATATTGTGCTGGATTATACCGAAGGGTATACCGATCAGATGCTTCGTTACAGCAAGGAGTATTCGTTTTTACCTTCCTATAATGAATAATAAAGCGTATGTTACAGAATGAATTAAAAGAAATACGGACCCAGCTTCGCCTGGCGATGAATGGAGTGATCTCTACCAGCATGCGCGAGAAGGGTATTGTCTATAAGCTGAATTTCGGTGTTCCTTTGCCTGAAATCAAGCAGATTGCCACTACACATAAACCGGACTCTGAGCTGGCCGCTGCTTTGTGGAAAGAAGACATCCGTGAATTCAAGATATTGGCTTCTTTCTTGCAGCCGGTAGACGAGTTCTCGTCCCAAGAGGCGAAGCAATGGGTGAAAGAAATCCCTTATTTGGAAATTGCAGAGCAGTGCAGCCACAATTTGTTTTATAAGTTGCCGGATGTGGAGGATTTGCTGCTCGGGTTGATTTTTAATGTGGAAGACGAATATGCACGTACGGTGGCTTATCTAGTCTGGGCCGAACTGTTTAAGGAAGGAAAGGATTTGATAGCACCGGTGAGGACCGCATTTGTCGCGGAATGTATGCGGACGCTTGCCCAGACTGATTTCGAGGCGTCCTTCAAAGAAAAGCAGGCTGCGGTGAAAGCCATGAAATTTTATGGAAGACAGTCGGCTGAACGGGCGCAGCAAATGTTGGGCGGGTTCGATGATTTTCCTGAATTCATGCAGACGCCCGAAGGGCAGGAAATATATAATGATTTAAAATTTGAATTTGAATATTGCCGTTAAGGCTTTGCGTTTAAAATAAATGCGCTAACTTTGTCGGTCGCGTGGAGTCGCAACTTGAAGATGGATGCAAAAAAGTACACAGAGATGCAAGACCTGTTCACCAGATATCTTGCCGAGAAAAAACTACGAAAGACGGAGGAACGCTATGCCATATTGGAGTGTATATGCAGTTTCCCCGGTCATTTTGATATGTGTTTGCTTCATCAGAAACTGGAGGAAATGAATTTTCATGTCAGTCGGGCTACTGTTTATAACACGGTCGACGTTTTGGTAGACAGCGGCTTAATTGTGCGCCATCAGCTGACGGCCCAGGCTGTACAGTATGAATTACGGATGCTGGCGGAGACACACTTGCATCTGATCTGTATGAAATGCGGGGCAATCAGAGAGCTGAAGGATGCAACACTAAAGAAAGATGTCGGAGCGTTGAAGATATCGCGTTTCACTCCGGAATATCATGCGCTTTACATTTATGGCTTATGTAGCAAATGTAAGTACCGGCTTCAGCGGAAGAAGTAAGAATATTAACATCTATATAATATATAAACGATGAAAGTTGACGTTCTATTAGGATTGCAGTGGGGTGACGAAGGCAAAGGAAAAGTTGTCGACGTTTTGACTCCGAATTACGATGTGATAACTCGTTTTCAGGGAGGTCCCAATGCTGGACATACTTTGGAATTTAACGGTGAAAAGTATGTATTACGTTCCATCCCTTCTGGTATTTTCCAAGGGGGTAAGGTAAACGTTATCGGTAACGGTGTCGTACTGGATCCGTTGTTGTTCCAACAGGAAGCGGAAGCGCTTGCTGCCAGCGGGCACGACCTGACCAAACAACTGTGTATCTCTAAGAAAGCTCATTTGATCTTGCCTACTCACCGTATATTGGATGCTGCTTACGAAGCTGCGAAAGGGTCAGGCAAAATCGGTACGACCGGTAAAGGTATCGGTCCGACTTATACGGATAAGATCAGCCGTAACGGTCTGCGCGTAGGCGACCTGTTGCATAATTTCGATGAAAAGTATGCAGCTGCAAAAGCAAGACATGAAGCGATTCTGCGTTCTCTGAATTATGAATATGATATTACTGAATTGGAGGCACAGTGGTTCAAGGCTTTGGATTATTTGAAACAGTTTCGTTTGATCGACAGCGAACATGTGATTAATAACTATTTGAAAGAAGGTAAGTCTGTTTTGGCCGAAGGTGCACAGGGCACGATGCTGGATATTGATTTCGGTTCTTATCCGTTTGTGACTTCTTCCAATACGATTTGTGCAGGTTGCTGTACAGGTTTGGGGGTTTCCCCGCGTAACATCGGTGAAGTGTATGGTATCTTCAAAGCTTATTGTACACGTGTCGGTAGCGGTCCGTTTCCGACAGAACTGTTTGATGAAACAGGTAGCAAGATCCGTCAGATCGGACATGAATATGGTGCTGTAACTGGGCGCGAACGCCGTTGTGGCTGGATTGACTTGGTTGCGCTGAAATATGCGATCATGATCAACGGTGTGACGAAACTGATCATGATGAAGAGCGATGTGCTGGATGGCTTCGAAACAGTAAAGGCTTGCATTGCTTATAAAGTCAATGGCGAAGAAACAACAGAGTTTCCGTTTGAAATCAATGAAGGCATCGAACCCGTATATGTGGAAATGCCGGGTTGGAATGTCGATATGACGAAAATGCAAAGTGAAGACGAATTTCCCGAAGAGTTCAATGCTTACATCTCTTTCTTGGAAGAAGAGCTGGAAGTTCCGATCAAGATTGTATCTGTCGGTCCTGACCGTGAGCAAACAATTGTCAGATATACCGAAGAATAAAACCTGAAAATAATACAAAATGGCAGAAGACCACATCCCGGAAGGATGATCTCCTGCCATTTTTATTTTTGGCAGACTTTTTGTCGTTTATGATTTAGTATAACTATTATAAATTAGAAAAATATGAGCATGTATTGGATTATATTTATCGGTTTTGCCCTTCTTAGCTGGTTGGTTTCTTCCAGACTCCAGAACAAGTTTGAAAAATATTCCAAGATTCCTATGCCGAATGGTATGACAGGAAAGGATGTGGCTGAAAAGATGTTGCATGATAACGGGATTTATGACGTAAAGGTGATTTCCACTCCCGGACATTTGACGGATCATTATAATCCGGCAAACCAGACCGTCAATCTGAGTGAATCGGTTTATTACAGTAACAGTATTGCTGCCGCAGCCGTTGCAGCTCATGAATGCGGACACGCTGTCCAGCATGCTACGGCTTATGCGCCTCTTCGGATGCGTTCGGCTTTGGTTCCGGTCGTCAGCTTTGCTTCCAACATTATGACATGGGTGCTGTTGGGTGGTATGCTGTTGATTAATACGTTTCCCCAGTTGATGCTGTTTGGTATTATTCTTTTTGCATCGACGACTTTATTCAGTTTCATTACACTACCGGTCGAGATCAATGCCAGCCAGCGGGCTTTGGTCTGGTTGAGCAATGCCGGCATCACAAATGTCTATACGCATGACAAGGCTGAAGATGCTTTGCGTTCTGCTGCTTACACGTATGTAGTGGCTGCCTTGGGTTCGCTTGCTACATTATTATATTATATCATGATTTTCCTGGGGGGAAGAAGCCGGGATTAAACAGGAAGCATTACCTTTGCAGCCTAAATAATATAAATTAGTGAATCATGCAAAAGCCGTCTATCCCTAAAGGAACAAGAGATTTTTCGCCAGAAGAAATGGCGAAGCGTAATTATATATTCAATACTATCCGCGAAGTATATCATCTGTACGGATTTCAGCAGATCGAAACGCCGGCTATGGAAAACCTGTCTACGCTGATGGGCAAGTATGGAGAAGAAGGCGATAAGTTGCTTTTCAAAATATTAAATTCCGGCGATTGCTTTTCCGGAATAACGGATGAAGAACTGTCGGAGCGCAATGCCGTAAGATTCGGAATGAAAGCTTGCGAGAAGGGTTTGCGTTATGACCTGACGGTTCCTTTTGCCCGTTATGTGGTACAGCACCGTAATGATATCGCTTTCCCATTCAAGCGTTACCAGATACAGCCGGTATGGCGTGCCGATCGTCCGCAGAAAGGTCGTTACCGTGAGTTTTACCAATGTGATGGAGATGTGGTAGGTTCCGATTCGTTGGTAAATGAAGTCGAGCTGATCCAGATTATGGATGAGGTATTCCGCCGTTTCGGAATCCGTGTCTGTATCAAGATGAACAACCGTAAGATTCTTTCCGGCATTGCCGAGATAATCGGTGAAGCCGATAAGATTGTCGATATTACGGTCGCTATAGATAAACTGGATAAGATCGGTCTGGATAATGTAAATGATGAATTGCGTTCTAAAGAATTGTCTGAAGGTGCGATAGCCCGTTTGCAGCCGATCATTATGCTGAAAGGTACGAATCGTGAAAAGCTGGCTGTTTTGAAAAAGGAACTGGCAGCATCGGAAATAGCGATGAAAGGTATTGCCGAGATGGAATTTATCCTGGACCGCATCGAGAAGTTAGAGCTGACAGCTGATTTGGAACTGGATCTGACGTTGGCACGCGGTCTGAACTACTATACGGGTGCTATCTTCGAAGTGAAAGCGTTGGATGTCCAGATCGGAAGTATCACGGGGGGCGGACGCTATGACAATTTGACCGGTGTGTTTGGTATGGACGGTATGTCAGGTGTCGGAATTTCCTTCGGTGCCGATCGTATTTTCGATGTTCTAAACCAGTTGGAACTTTATCCGGTTGATTCTTTGAAGACCACGCAACTGTTGTTCGTGAATTTCGGCGAGAAGGAAGAAAACTATTTGTTGCCTCTGATCTCGAAAGTGCGTGCTGCCGGTATCCGTACGGAGTTGTATCCTGAATCAGCCAAAATGAAGAAGCAGATGGGATATGCCGATACGAAAAAGATCCCGTTTGTGGCGATTGTCGGTGAAAACGAAATAAATGAAGGCAAGATCAATCTGAAAAACATGTTGACAGGCGAACAGTCTCTTGTCACATTAGAAGAACTGATCGAAAGATTCTAGCTGCAATTTCAATTTTGTGCCTTTAGGTACACCCGTTTCTACTATAAATAGACTGATAATTGAACTTCCCCATTCATTTTCTTGTTGTAATGGGGAAGTTTTTTTGTAACAGGATGGTCATCCTGTCAGATATATTTGCATTGTCTGTCTTTCTAAAATGCAAAATTGTCAGTCTTTTTCCTGACAACAGTTTTGGCACAGTATTCGCATAGACGTTTATGTGCGATAAGAAAGCACAAGATTAACGTAATATTATTAACAACTAAAAAATATACAACGATGAACATTAGACCATTAGCAGACAGAGTGCTGATTAAGCCTGCTGCAGCAGAAGAAAAGACACTTGGCGGAATCATTATTCCCGATTCAGCAAAAGAAAAACCTTTAAAAGGTGAAGTTGTCGCCGTAGGTAACGGAACAAAGGATGAAGAAATGGTTGTAAAGAATGGCGACACTGTACTGTACGGCAAGTATGCAGGTACGGAAATCGAACTGGACGGTGAAAAATATCTTATCATGCGTCAGTCTGATATTTTGGCTATTATCTAAACAATTGACAATTGATAGTGGATAATTGACAATTAAGAAATATTTATACATTTATATAAAACGATAGAAATCATGGCAAAAGAAATTAAATACGATATGGATGCCCGCGACCTTCTGAAGAAAGGTGTGGATGAATTGGCTAACGCAGTAAAAGTAACACTGGGTCCGAAGGGACGTAATGTGATCATCGAAAAGAAATTCGGTGCTCCGCACATTACAAAAGACGGTGTAACGGTAGCTAAAGAAGTTGAAGTTGCTTGCCCGTTTGAAAACATGGGTGCTCAGCTGGTTAAGGAAGTTGCTTCCAAGACTAACGACAATGCCGGTGACGGTACGACAACTGCAACAGTTCTGGCACAGTCTATTATCGGTGTCGGTCTGAAGAATGTAACGGCGGGTGCCAACCCTATGGACTTGAAACGTGGTATCGACAAAGCGGTGGCTAAAGTCGTAGAAAGCATCGCTGCCCAGTCTGAAGCTGTTGGTGACCAGTTCGAAAAGATCGAGCATGTTGCCAAGATTTCTGCTAACGGTGACGAAGCTATCGGTAAACTGATCGCTGAAGCTATGCAGAGAGTAAAAACTGAAGGTGTTATCACTGTAGAAGAAGCTAAAGGCACGGAAACAACAGTAGACGTGGTAGAAGGTATGCAGTTCGACCGTGGTTATATCTCTCCGTATTTCGTAACCAACACGGAAAAGATGGAATGCGAGATGGAAAATCCGTATATCCTGATCTACGACAAGAAGATCTCTGTATTGAAAGACTTGCTGCCTATTCTTGAACCGGCAGTTCAGAGCGGTCGTCCTTTGTTGATCATCGCTGAAGATATCGATAGCGAAGCATTGGCAACTTTGGTTGTAAACCGTCTGCGTGGTTCTTTGAAGATCTGTGCTGTCAAGGCTCCGGGCTTCGGCGACCGTCGTAAAGCTATGCTGGAAGATATCGCTGTCCTGACAGGTGGCGTTGTGATCTCCGAAGAAAAAGGCTTAAAGCTGGAAGGTGCTACTATGGATATGCTGGGTACGGCTGAAAAGGTTACGGTAGACAAAGACACGACTACTATCGTAAACGGAGCAGGCGATAAGGATGCTATCCAGGCTCGTATCGGCCAGATCAAGACTCAGATCGAAAATACGACTTCCGACTACGATAAAGAAAAACTGCAGGAACGTCTGGCTAAGATGGCCGGTGGTGTTGCCGTATTGTATGTAGGTGCTCCTTCTGAAGTTGAAATGAAAGAAAAGAAAGACCGTGTTGACGATGCCCTGCATGCAACTCGCGCCGCTATCGAAGAAGGTACGGTTCCTGGTGGTGGTGTTGCTTATATCCGTGCTATCGAAGCACTGGAAGGTCTGAAGGGTGAAAACGAAGACGAAACAACCGGTATCGAAATCGTTAAACGTGCTATTGAAGAACCGTTGCGCCAGATCGTTGCTAACGCAGGTAAAGAAGGTGCGGTAGTTGTTCAGAAAGTAAAAGAAGGTAAGGGTGACTTCGGTTACAATGCCCGTACAGACAAGTATGAAAACTTGTGTGCAGCCGGTGTAATCGACCCTGCTAAGGTAACACGTGTAGCTTTGGAAAATGCCGCTTCTATTGCTGGTATGTTCCTGACTACGGAATGTGTGATCGCTGAAAAGAAAGAAGAAGCTCCGGCAGCTCCTGCCATGAACCCGGGTATGGGTGGCATGGGCGGTATGATGTAATTCTTCCCATAAGCATAAAATCTGAAACGGCTGCTTCCCGAAAGGGAGGTGGCCGTTTTTTTATTTAAAAAGTATGGTTACAGTTTGGCAGTTTCAAAAAAGTTGCTACCTTTGCAACCGCAATCAAGAGAGATTGCTTCACTGAAAAGTGCTGAATTGCCCAGGTGGCGGAATTGGTAGACGCGCACGTTTCAGGTGCGTGTGTCGAGAGGCATGCAGGTTCGAGTCCTGTTCTGGGCACTTCAAAGCGGATGACTTATATGGTTGTCCGCTTTTTTTATATTCCCTTATGAGGTTCGATTAAACTTTGAACCATTATTTCCGTCTCTTATAGAAGGGGAACGGAAGGAGATAATGATTATTTTCTTATATTTACCCCAAATTAGTGAGTAGGAATGCAACAATATATAGAGGAAGAGATAATAAAACAATTACGTGATCCGGCGCATCAACGTGATGCCTTCGCGCAGGTTGTCAATTTCTACGGGGAGAAGTTGTATTGGCAGATACGAAAGATGGTGTTGGACCATGACGATGCCAACGACTTATTGCAGAATACATTCCTGAAAGCCTGGATGAATATCGACTATTTTCGGGGAGAGGCGAAGTTGTCGACTTGGTTGTATAAGATTGCGATAAACGAATGTATAACCTTTCTGAACCGCCAGCGTGTGCAGAACAATGTCTCGATTGACGATACGGACGTGTTTTTGCTGGAGCGCCTGAAAGGAGACGAATATTTCGACGGGGATGCCGCACAGATGAAACTGCAGAAAGCCATCCTGACATTGCCGGAGAAACAGCGTGCCGTTTTTAATATGAAATATTTTGACGATATGAAATATGAAGATATGTCTGAGATTTTCGGAACTTCCGTAGGCGCTTTAAAAGCTTCCTATCATCATGCGGTGAAGAAAGTAGAGGAGTTTTTAACAAAAGACATTTAAACCTTTCGTGTTACCATTTGTCAAAAGAACATAAAAGAGAGATGATATGAAAACAGAACAAAACAATCTGGACCGTCTTAAAGGGAAAAATCCTTTTACTGTACCTGAGGGGTATATGGAGGGATTGACGGCAAACATTATGAGTCAGCTTCCCGAAAGAGAGCCTGAAGAGGAGGTGAAAAAGGTTTCCTTGATGGATCGTGTTCGTCCCTGGTTATATATGGCAGCCGTTTTTGCCGGATTGGGGTTGTTTTTTAAAGTTTTGGTCGGATCCGAAGATAAAGCGGCGAAAACCGACTCGCTACTCGTAAAAACAGAAGTGTCTCCAGCCTCAGTTTCTGCTTTGCAAGCGGCCGAGGATGAAGAATACTTGGAGTACCTGGAAGAGCAATATGCCGGTTATATATTGGCAGAAGAAATAGGGGAAACCGAATAAATTGAAAAAAAATAAAGTTTGACAAAATATTTTTGAAAGAATGCTTGTATGAATAAAATATTTTTTATTACATTTGTGGCGTGTTCAGTTGTGTTCTCATTCAGTGCTCACGCTCAAAGTGGGAAACAGCATCGCAATTTTGATAGAGAAGCGTTCTTTGCTAAGAAGAATGCTTTTATTACGGCAGAGATGGGGTTAACCCCGGAAGAGGCAGCATCATTTATACCTCTTTGTAACGAACTGCAAGAAAAGATGTTTGAGGCCGGTCGTGAATGTCGTAAACTATCCAAAGATTTAAAGCATAATGAAAATGCAACCGATGCTGATTACTTGAAGGTGATTGATGAGTGTGTGAGCGTGAACATGAGGCAGGCACAGTTGGAAAAGGAGTATTATGAAAAGTTTAAAAAGATATTGTCTCCAAAGAAACTTTATAGATATAAACGTGCGGAAGGAAAGTTTGCGCGGGAATTTATGAGAGGAGGAGACGATAGAAAAGAAGAGAATAGAAAGAAATAAAATATTATCATTATTTGTGTTTTTTGTTTAGATTTAGTTTTGGCGTTTAAGTTAAGGGAGGGGTGGCGACGTGATGTCGGTTCCCCTTTTGTTTTTATAGCCCTTTCGCTTTTGCTTCGTTCCAGATCCGGTCCATTTCTTCCAAAGACATATCCTTTAATGACTTGCCTTCTTTGATAGTATGCTCTTCCAAATAGTTGAAACGGCGGGTGAATTTCTGGTTTGTGCGTTCCAAGGCATTGTCCGGATTGATCTTATAAAGGCGGGCTGCGTTGATCAGACTGAAGAACAGGTCTCCGAACTCTGCTTCCATCTTATCTGCATCCATCTTGTCGATTTCAGTCTTCAGTTCGGTAAACTCTTCGTGCACCTTATCCCAGACCTGGTCGCGTTGTTCCCAGTCGAAACCCACGTTGCGGGCTTTGTCCTGGATGCGGTGAGCTTTGACTACGGAAGGAAGTGAAGTGGGGACACCTTCGAGAACTGTCTTGTTGCCGCCTTTTTCCTTTAGTTTGAGTTGTTCCCAGCTCTGTTCAACCTTGCCGGCTGTTTCGGCCTGAGCGTTTCCGAAGACATGCGGATGGCGGTAGATCAGTTTCTGGCAAAGGCTGTCGCACACGTCTTTGATGTCGAACGCCGCTTTTTCTTCACCGATCTTGGCATAGAAGACAATGTGCAGGAGCAGGTCGCCCAATTCTTTTTTGATGTTATTGTTGTCATCTTTCATGATGGCATCGCATAATTCGTAAGTCTCTTCGATCGTATTCGTGCGAAGACTTTCGTTCGTTTGCTTACGGTCCCACGGACATTTCACACGAAGCTCGTCCAGAATGTCGAGCAGCTGTCCGAAGGCTTCCATCTTTTCTTGTTTTGTTGCCATTTTTAGTTGTTTGGTTGGAGAGGAAGGAGGTGTGTCAAATTTCATCTTTCTCTTGCCGGGGGATGAATTCCCCGGCAAGAGATTGAATTCTCTATCTTTTTAACACACAGCCTATAAGATGTTATTTATTCTTTTCTTGTTCTTTAAATACCTTCAGCCCGTTTTCCAGGAATTTGATATAGTCGGGGACACTTTCGTTAAATGCATACGACGGGCCGAGCGGTTTGCCTTCGGCATTCAGCAGAATGTAAAACGGTTGGGCGTTTGCACCGAACTTACTACGTTGCAAGTAACTCCATTTGTCGCCGATTGTTTTCAATTTGCGAGTCTTGCCATGCTCTTCGATTGTGATCGGCTGCGGCAGCTTCGTCTTATCATCGACCATCAAGGTGATCAAGACATAATCATTTTCCAATATCTGTTTCACTTTCGGGTCGGTCCAAACGGATGCTTCCATCTTGCGGCAGTTCACGCAACCGAAACCGGAGAAATCGATCATGACCGGCTTGTTCACCTTCTTGGCATAAGCCATACCGGTTTCGTAATCGTCAAAAGCAGCATGCACTTCACTGTTGTACAGGTTGAAATCCTGAGTGTACAAGGGAGGAGCGAAAGCACTGATCGCTTTTAGAGGAGCCCCCCAAAGGCCCGGAACCATATAAACGGCAAAAGAGAAAGAAATGATCGCCATGAACAGGCGCGGCACGGATACGTACGGAAGGTCGCTGTCGTGGCTGAACTTGATCTTACCCAACAGGTAACAACCCAACAGGATAAAGATCACGATCCAAAGCACGATAAACACTTCGCGGTCCAGCAAGCGCCATCCGTAAGCCAGGTCGGCAACCGAAAGGAACTTCAGCGCCAGTGCCAGTTCAAGGAAGCCTAACACCACCTTGACGGAGTTCAGCCAGCCTCCGGATTTCGGCATGCTTTGCAGCATGTTCGGGAAGATGGCGAAAAGGCTGAACGGAATAGACAATGCCAAAGCGAAACCGAACATGCCGATGGCCGGTCCTACCGCCGTTCCCATCGAAGCAGCCTGTACCAGCAAAGTCCCGATAATCGGACCTGTGCAAGAGAAGGAAACCAACACCAACGTGAACGACATGAAGAAAATACTGATAATGCCCGTCGTCGAATCCGCCTTCGTGTCCAGTTTATTCGTCCAGGAGGAGGGTAATACCATTTCGAACGCTCCGAAGAAAGAGATGGCAAAGACTACTAACAACAAGAAGAATATGATATTGAAGATCGCATTCGTCGACAGGTCGTTCAGCGCACTTGCCCCGAATATACCCGTAATCAGCAATCCCATCACCAGATAAATCACAATGATTGAAAGTCCGTACGTCATCGCATCTCGTATCGCCTTCTTGCGGTCCTTCGTCCGTTTAAGGAAGAAGCTGACCGTCATCGGGATCATCGGCCATACGCAAGGTGTCAGCAAGGCGATCAATCCACCCAGGAAACCGGCGAAGAAGATGAACAACCAAGATGTGTCGGTTGCTGAAACCGTCGTGTCGCCGAATGCCTTCAACTGGTCGATGACAGGAGTCCAGAGGGCTGCGTCGTCGGTCAGCTCGTTGGAGGCGCGGACTGGCCTGTTCTCTGCTTTGTCCTTGTTGGTAACAGGGGCGGGAGCCTTCAGCTCGGCCACTTCTTCCACCACTTTTTCAGTATCCGGCTGCACGGCTGTCACATCGTCTTGTTCGACTTCCGGTTTTTCGACCACTGTTTCGGCGGCGGCTGTCATCTTTATATTCTTTTTGTCGAACGAAAAACTGACGCGATCGGGGGGCAGACAAGTCTCGTCGTTGCAAGCCATAAATTCCACTTCACCTTCGGCTTTGAACTTGGCTGGGTCGGTCACTTTGAACTTTTGGGTGAACGAAACGGTCCCTGGATACCAACGCAGGTTCATGGCGAACAGTTCGTCGTATACGGTGGTCGGTTTGACAGATGAAGTCGGTTTGCCGATCAGCTCGGCTCCTTTCAGTGTCTCGAATGTGAACGAAGTGGAGACAGGGCCTCCTTCCGGCAAGTCCTGGTCATACAAATGCCAGCCTTTATCGGCAGTAGCGGTAAAAACGATCTCTTTCTCTGCGGAGCCGGAGTCGTTCAGTTGTATCTTCCATTTTACAGGCTGGAGAATCTGTGCCTGTACGGTCAGTGCGACAAGCACCAACATCAAGGTACTAAAGAGCTTCTTCATATTATTTTTACTATTTTTGTTATTTAGCTAAAGAGGTAAATTTATCAGGAATGCGTGTTTCGAAATGCATCTCTTCGCCTGTTACCGGATGAATGAAGTTGAGCCGTCGGGCGTGAAGCATCAGCCGTCCGGTAGGATCTGTCTCCGCACCATACTTGTAATCGCCGGCGATGGAGTGTCCGATTGATTGCATCTGTGCGCGTATCTGGTTCTTGCGTCCTGTCTCCAGGTCGAGTTCCAACAGCGAGTAGGCTCCGTTGCTGTGCAGCAGGCGGTAGCGGGTGATCGCCTCTTTCCCGTCTCCTTCGGCTGTCACATACACCTGCATCTTTGCATTTTCGGTCAGGTTGGAGACGATTAGGTCGGAATCTTTCTCAGGGCGTCCTTCCACTACGGCCACGTATGTGCGTGCCGTGATGGCAGAGTTCCAGTTCGATTGCAATGCCTTTTGCACTTGCAGATTCTTGGCGAACATCATCAGCCCCGAAGTGTCGCGGTCCAGGCGATGGAGCACGAATATCTTGTTACGTGGATCTGTCTTCTTGACATATTCGCTGAGCAGATGAAGAGCTGTCCGTTCCTTCACGCGCGTGCTGGAAACCGAAAGTAAGCCTTCTTTCTTGTTTACGACTATCAGGTCGTCGTCTTCCCAAACAATTGTGAGCAGTGGATTGTTGAACTCGACTTTTCCCCGTTCGTAGCTGATTAACACCTCGTTGCCCGGTGTGAGCGGCGTGTTGAACTGGGAGGTTACCGTGCCATTGACTGAAATCTGTCCGTGGGCGAGTAGTGCCTTGACTGAACTTTTACTTTGTTCGTTTAAAAGACCGAACAGGAAAGGAAGTAACGTATTCTCTTCTTTCACTGTAACTTTACGTCCTCGAGGGGCTCTGGATCTATCTGTGCCTCTGTATTCTGAGCGTCTTGCCATATTCCTAATTATATATAGTTTACAAAGATACAGGCTTTTGGTCAATGCTGCAAGGAGATGCGGACAAATAAAATAAATCGGCTGTTACTGTTTTTCTTTGTATTTATTAGGAATTCCCTCTCTGTTATCAGTAAGTATGCGGCTTTTCTGTCATGCATATTGGCTATGGTGACCAAAGTTTAATTGGGAAGCCCATTTACGATAGTAGTAATAGACCAACTGCCACCTAGAAAAGTCTAGGGGAAGCATCTACCATTGACAACCGGTCTTAACTAAATAAAATATGGCGTTCCAAATCAGTCGCGAATCATATTTCCTCTTTCTTGCAGGTTCAACACTTTTGTTATATATTGCACTCGGTTTCCGTTAAATCAGTTTGATACATTTTTTTTAAGTTTGGTCACTTTAAAAAAGAAATAATCCGGCTAATACGGAAACTTCTTTAAAAAAAGATTTCAATCATTTTTAAACAGGCTCTAAATTTAAGCCATGAAATAGAGATACCATGAATTGGAGTAGAAAAATGCCGAAGTCCGTTTGTGTTCTTCTTTTAGGAACAGCCCTATTGTCTTGTTCGGATCAGAAAGAAATCCAAATCACCGGAACCGTGCGGAACTTGAACGGTGGAATGATCGTTTACCAGCAATCTATCGCAGGCATGATGAATACGAAAACGATCGATACGTTACAAATCCAAAGCGATAGTACATTTACATTGACGTTACCGGTTGAAGATTATGAACGGGTGAATTTCATTTTGTATGGAAAAGCGGTATTGGGTTCGGTTATATCGAAAGGAGGAAAAATACAATTGGATGTAGATGCAACGGCTCAAAAACCTTTGACTATCCGGGGAGTGGATGAGAAGGCAGTAGCCGTTTCCCGATTGCTCAATCGACTGAATGCCGCTGTTTGGGATTTGCGTGCCCGCCGTGGCGACCGTTGGCAGATTGCTAAAGATACTGTAGCAACATCTGTAGCCCAAAAACTGAAAGATGATGCAGTCTCTCTGGAATCGCAATTGACGGGTTTGGATGAAGACTTACAGGAAAAAGCCCGGCAAGATATACGGATGCAGTTGTTGCTGGCTTTTCAGAACCAGACGATGGGTGCATTTTATCAGGCATCGGAAGCGACAAGGCAGAATTGGTTTGTCGAGTTGGATCAGATGACGGCCTTTTGTATCCCGGATAATCCGAACAGTACTTTCAGTCCGGCCTTTTATGATGTGGTCTCCAATGAAATTGGTATCCGATATTATATGCGTCAGGAATCTATTCCGGAAGGTGTAGAAAAAGGTATCGGTTTGATGTATTACGGTTTTGAACATCGTTTACAGGGCAAGGCACAAGAGGCAGCCATGGCCCAGCTTTTCCTGGAAGATCAGGAAAGGCAGATGAACGATCCGAAGATGCCGGTTTATGCCGAACGTTTCCTGCAATTATATCCGGAAACTTCCTGGCAACCGCTGGTGCAGGAAGCAATGGAAAAGAACCGGGCGTTTAACCACACCCGGATTCCGGAAGATCTTCATTTCCCGGATGTCTCACAAGCGAAAACTTTCCAGGATATTATCGCACCGTATAAAGGGAAAGTTATCTTTATGGACATTTGGGCAACGTGGTGTGGTCCTTGCCGTGATTCCTTTGCTTTTGTAAAGCCGTTGCAGGAATATGCTCAGGAAAAAGATATTGTTTTGCTGTATCTCTCGATTGATAATCCGGAAGCTGAAGAGAAATGGAAGAAGATGGCTGCTCATTATGACCTGAAAGGGGAACATATTCGCATTCAAGAGGCTTTCAAGCAGGAAATTTATGATACGTTTGGTTCGAATGGAGCCTTGTATATTCCACATTGCGTAATCATTGGTAAAGATGGAAAGATACGTCAGAAAGTAGCGGCTTCGTCGGAGAAGATGGAAGAACTGAAGAAACAATTGGAAGAAGCGATTAAATAAACGACGATGTCTTTACGTAAGTTTATAAGACGAGGTATCGGATTGCTGGGCTTTCTCTGGTTTGTTTCGGTTTACGCATATCCGATTCCGGACAGTATTGCTGTCCGCTTACAGGGTTTTGTCTCTGCCTTAGAACAGTTTGGAAAGGCTTTGCCTCAGGAAAAGGTATATCTGCATTTTGATAATACCAGCTATTATCAGGGCGATCAGATTTGGTTTCAGTGTTATGTCGTGACTTCCGAATTCAATCGGCCTACAGCGTGGAGCAAGACGTTGTATGTGGAATTACTGAATCCTGGAGGTGAGATTGTCTCCAGGCAGATTTTACCAATCCGCAACGGTCGTTGCCAGGGGAATTTTACGTTGACGCACTTACCTTTCTATTCCGGTTTTTATGAGGTACGTGCTTATACCAAATATATGTTGAACTTTGGAGAGGCAACAGTCTTCTCACGTATTTTCCCGGTGTTCGACAAACCGGATTCAGAAGGCGATTATACCCAAAAAGAAATTTGCCGACATCCGGGAAAGTATCCGCAGAAAAGGGAAAAGACCAGGAAAGAAAAGAAACTGAATCTCCGCTTTTATCCTGAGGGCGGAACGTTGATTCGCGATGTCCCGGTGCGGGTTGCCTTTGAAGCGACCGATGCTTTCGGTAATCCGGTGGATGTCTCCGGTTGTATCCTGAATAAGGAAAAAGAGGTCGTTTCGACATTCCGGACAAGTCACGAAGGAAAAGGTGTTTTTACCTATGTAGCTGATACGGAAGAAGTAAAGGCGGAAGTTGTTTGGCGAGACAAGAAATATCGCTTTTCTTTACCGGAAGCAGAGGAACAGGGATTCGCTTTTTCGGTTGACAATCTAAGTATCCCGGATAGTTTGGCTATTACGGTACAGAAGAATCGTTTTACGGCGGCTCAGGTATTGGGAGTAGCGGTTATGAGCCGAGGTAAATTATATAATTTCTGTATGCTGACGGTCAAGAGGAATCAGCCCTTCTCTTTTCGACTGGATAAGAAGAATTTACCGGTGGGTGTGTCTCAACTGGTCTTGTTTGATAAAGCCGGACAGGTTTTGGCTGACCGGTTGGTTTTTGTTGGAAAGCCGGATACCTTGTCGTTGGCTGTTCGGACGGATAAAGAACAGTATCTTCCGTATGATTCAATAGGTATTTCTTTCGAAGTGAATGATCCGCAAGGACAGCCGGCACAAACGCTCTTGTCGGTGTCGGTCCGGGATGGCCGGGAAGAAGTGGAAAGCAGGCATTCGATGTTGACGGATCTGTTGCTGATGTCGGAAATCAAAGGGTATGTACGCCGTCCTTCCTGGTATTTTGAGTCGGATGATACGTTGCATCGTCGGGCTTTGGATGAATTGTTGATGGTGCAAGGCTGGAGGCGTTATGAATGGAAGCATTGGGCCGGTGTGGAACCTTTTGAACTGAAGTATCTGCCGGAGCAGGGAATCGAACTGCACGGCCAGGTAGTTTCAATGGTTCGTAGTAAGCCGCGTCCGGATGTGCAAGTAACTTCTTTTCTGACGAAGCGAGGCGAGGAAGACAATCCGACGGATCAGAATACATCCTGCTTCGATGTTTTTACTACGGATAGTTCAGGACGGTTTTCTTTTATTTCTCAGGTGGAAGGAAAATGGAATCTGATTCTATCTGTTTCCGAAAAGGGGAAGAAGAAAGATCATCGGATTGTTCTGGACCGGGTGTTTCATCCGGAGCCTCGGAGATATCCAATGGCAGAATTGCAGGTGCATATTTCAGGCGATGAAAAGGTCTCTTTGCCCGATACACAGCTGAATGATACGGTATTTATGCAAGAAAACATGGAGCAATTATTCAAGGCGTATGAAGATTCTCTGCGAAAACTGGGAATGGACGAAAAGATTCATCGGATCGATGAAGTGGTGGTTAAGGCCAAGAAACTAGATAAAGCTGCCGAAGTTTATAAAACCCGGACCAAGTCGATCGCTTATTATGATGTCGCTTCCGAAATGGACGATATTCAGGACCGTAATGGTTTTATCGGCGATGATATTCATGAACTGATGATTAATATGAATTCTGAGTTCTATCGGGAGCATAGTCCAGGCGGGCAGGAATATCTTTTTTATAAAGGGCGGATGGTCCTTTTTGCGATCAATTACGAACGTACCTACCACAATGAAATGGATTATAATAAGTACCGCTTACTTCCTTTAGAGGCGATTAAATCCGTTTATATCAGTGAAGACTTTGGAACGATCTGCCGGTATGCCGATCCGCGTTTTACACCGATTAATATCGATAAATTATATCGGTGTGTTGTCTTGATCGAAACTTATCCGGAAGATCAGATCTCTGTGAAAGGTGGAAAAGGCGTACGCAAAACCTGGCTGGAAGGATATAGTGAAGTGAAAGACTTCTATCAGCCCGATTATCGCGTATTGCCGAAAGAAAATGATTATCGTCGTACCCTTTATTGGAATCCGGCATTGTCAACGGATGAACAGGGAAAGGCTTATATTCGTTTTTACAACAACAGTCGTTGTAAATATCCCCGGATTACGGTTGAAACTCTGACGGAAGATGGAAAAATCGGAGTTTTCCGGCAGTGATTATTTGATACGGTTACCATGTATTTTCGCTTCCTTTCTTGCCTGCCGATTTTACTTTGCTGCTATTTGCAAAAGACTATGTCCTTAACAAAGACTTTTGATTGACGTTTTCTGCAAATCCTCTATCACTCTATCACTACGAAGGTTGTAGCTATTAATATTCAAGCGTTAGAGGAGTGATACAGGACGTTTTCCTCTATCACTCCTTTATCACTCCTCTATCACTGTCTCGTCCTGATTTTGGTTGACTGTGTATTAAAAAAATCCTGTTATAGGTTGTCTATAAATGTAAAAAAACAGACAATCCTTTCTTAATCCTAAAATAAGTTACCTTATCCTGTTTCACTACAGGACAGGGGGCTTTTCACAGCCAAACTCATCGGCCGGGGAGCGCCCAAGCGGCAAGGGGCAGGGCCA
>ENA-OQNI01000073-OQNI01000073.1-human-gut-metagenome-genome-assembly--contig:-NODE-73-length-158352-cov-7.741463_pt1 | contig 158352 bp, 142 predicted proteins | sample MGYA00242627_ERZ504876 | MGnify/ENA primary metagenome ERZ504876 (study PRJEB26092, sample SAMD00036386) | human gut metagenome | host: Homo sapiens | study: EMG produced TPA metagenomics assembly of... | reverse complement strand
AAAACCGCAGATTCGGGTTGCCTGCATAGCAAGTTACCCAAATCTACGGTTGCACAGCACGGCATACTTCCTGTGCCGTGTAAAATCCTTATATTTTTTCGTTGTCCTCTTGACGGGGTGCGGGTCAATGTTAGCACCCTAGAGGTCAAGAAATCCAGGGCAGGGTGCATCATGAGACCCCCCATTTTTCTTTTTTAATGCGGACACAGACTGTCCGCATTATCTGTTAGGATGGGTGCGAGAACCGGGGATGGACCTGGAGCCGTCTCCCGAGAGGAGGAGCAACATGAACACACAAACACACCGCACCTGTATCCGGATGAGCCAGGAGGAATACGACCTGCTGAAAGAGAAAAGCAGGGCTGCCGGACTGTCCGCCAACGCCTGGCTGATGAGAGAGCTGGAGCGAAACCGCCCTATACTCTACCGGGAGAAAGAGACGAGAGCGGCCATCGCCTTTGCGGATGAGGCTGGCCGGGACATCAACGCCGTGGCCAGGGCATTCAACAGCGGCTGCGGCACCGCCCAGCAGCTGGGCTTTTCCGTCCGCCGCCTGGCCCAGGTGGTGGAGCAATTCCGGCAGGTGCGAAAGCTGGGGTACCCCTATGCGGTATAAACACAAGCCACGCCCACCTATGCGGGACAACAGCTGTTCTCTGTCCGTCCGCATGACGGAGGAGCAGTACCAGCGGCTGTGCCGCTATCTGGCCATCACCAGACTGCCGGTCACAACTTATTTCCGCAAGCTGATCAAGTAAACCACGATCCACGCCCGAATGCCCAGGCAGAAGATAGACCCGCATCCCGCCGTAAACCATATCTACTCCAACATCCGGCAGATCGCCCGCTGCCCAAAGGCCAGAGAACTCGCCCCGGAGCAGATTGCGCAGCTGGAGTTTCTGGCGGACAAGCTCTGTGAGGAGTACTTCCTTCTCTCCACCCAGTAATAGCCTCTGTAAGGCCACAGGAGGCCCCGTGTGGCCTCGCAGGCCCAGAGGGGGGATAGGTAGAAACTGGGCGCTTTCAGCCGAATCGTCAGGAGCGTCACTTTTATGTCACAGGAGCAGAAAATTGCCTTTGACAATAGTGTCAAAGGCGATCCGCGGGAGGAGCGGAATATACCACAGAGCCGTGAGACCGCTTTTGATGAAATCACCAAAAGCGCTGCCCAGCAAGGTTTGGCAAAGTTGCCGAACCTTCCCGACCAGAGATGGAGGAAACGAAAATGTCAGAAGAAGCGAAAGATGATGTTCAACAGGTAAAAGCGGAACGCCTTCAGCGCTCCCATGGGCGGCTTATCCGTGTGGTGTCTGTGTTCCCGCAGCAAGGCAGCGCCACCCCGGAGGACAAGCTGAAAGCCCTCATCAACCTGGACGCGCAGCAGGGAAAGCTGTGTGCCTAAAGGACTGGACATTGCCCAGGCTTTGGGGTATTGTGTAGGCGCGATGCGCTGAATCGGTTTGACGAGAAAAAAGGAGGGCTGTATGAAACAGTCAAACCAGAATGAGATCACCGCCCTGTACTGCCGTCTTAGCCAGGATGACGGGGCGGACGGAGAGTCCAACAGCATCCAGAACCAGCGGAATATCCTGGAGCGGTACGCACGGGAGCACCGCTTCCCCAACCCCCGCTTTTATGTGGATGATGGCTATTCCGGGGGCAGCTTCAACCGCCCCGGCTTCCAGCAGATGATGACGGATATGGAAAACGGGAAGATCCGCACCATCATCACCAAGGACCTGTCCCGGCTGGGACGCAACCAGCTCCACACGGGGCTGTACATCGAGGAACGCTTCCCCATGTTCGGCGTCCGTTACATCGCCATCAACGACAATGTGGATACCGACCGGAGCGAGAGCACAGAGCTGATGCCCTTCAAGAACCTGTTCAACGAGTGGTTTATTCGGGACACCAGCCGGAAGATCCGGGCGGTGCAGCGGGCCAAGGCGGAGCGCGGGGAGCGGCTGGGCACCAGAGCGCCCTACGGTTACCGCAAGGACGAGCAGGACCGCAAGAAGCTGGTGGTGGACGAGGAGGCCGCCGCCGTGGTGCGCCGTATTTTCGCCCTGTGCGCCGCTGGGCAAGGACCCAGCCAGATAGCCCGACTGCTGAAGCGGGAACAAGTGCTATGCCCTACGGCCTACGCTTACAAAACCTTTGGCGTTGCCCATAGCAGTCTGAATTTGAATGATCCCTATGGGTGGTCCGACAGTACGATTGCCAACATGCTGGAGAATGAGATTTACCTGGGCAACACCATCAATCTCCGGTACAGCACCCGTTCCTACAAGGACAAGCGGAAAGTGGAACATCCCAGGGAGGAATGCATGGTGCTGGAAAATACCCACCCCGCCCTGGTGAGCCGTGAGGTCTGGGATATCGTCCAGCGGGTACGCCAGCACAAACGGCGACCTACCAAGATGGACGAGCAGAACAAGTACTCCGGGCTGGTGGTGTGCGCCGACTGCGGAAGCACCATGGTGCTCCACCGCGCCCATACCATGAGCCGGTCCTACAACCACTTCACCTGCCGGACTTACAAGAAGGACGGCACCCTCTGCACCGCCCACTATATCCGGGAGTGTGTGCTGGATGACGTGGTTCTGGAGGATCTGCGGCGGGTGACAGCAATGGCCAGGGAGCACACCCAGGAGTTTGCCGCATACATCGGCAGCAGACAGTCTGCGGAGATCCGAAAAGAGATGCGTGGGCTGGAACGGGAATTGGCCGCTATGAAGAAGCGGAGTAAGGAGCTGAACAGCATCTTCAAGCGCCTTTATGAGGACAGCGTCCTGGGGCGGATCACAGCGGAGCAATTCCAGACGCTCTCCGGCAGCTACACCCAGGAGATGGAAGCGCTGAATAAGACCATCCCAGAAAAGGAAACTGCCATTCAGAGGCTGCGGGAGCAGGTGTCCGGCACAGACCACTTTATCTCCCTGGCAAAGCGGTACACAGACATCCAGGAGCTGACACCGGAGCTGCTGCGGCTGTTCATCCGAAAGATCGTGATCCACGAAAAGGACGTGAAGTGGAGCAAGCACGCTCAGCAGACGGTGGAGATCCACTACAATGACATTGGCTGTGTGGAACTGCCACAGCCGAAAGGTCAGTCCACCGCCAAGGGTGCGTGAGACAAAAAGAAGTCCCCGGCAGATACTGCCGAAGCAATATCTGCCGGGGGTTCAGACACCTGCAAAGTTACCCCTGTCAGGGGGAACCAAAAGGGTGGCGGCCGTTTTTTACAATTTGGATGGGAAGCGCCTTACCGCTCCTCCCGGAAGTAATTGAGGCCCAGCGCCTGAGGCTGGCCGGAGCCCTCCCGCTTGCGCACGGAGGTGACCACCAGTACCACGGCGGTGATGATAAAGGGCAGGGCCTGGTAGAGCTGGGTGGGCACCGCGGCCAGCCAGCCCAGCCCCTCGGGGAAGGCGGCGGCCAGGCTGGAGCCCGACACCCGCAGGGTGTTGAAGAAGCCAAAGACAAAGGTGCCCAGGATGGCCAGGGCGGGGTTCCAGTTGGCGAAGATGACCAGAGCCACCGCAATCCAGCCGTAGCCGTTGATCCAGCAGTTGCTGTTGAAGGAGCCGGACATGTTCAGGGCCATATAGTACCCGCCGATGCCCATGACACCGCAGCCCAGGCAGATGTGGATATACTTATACCGCTTTACATTGACGCCCACCGAGTCGGCAGCACCGGGGTTCTCGCCCACCGCTCGCAGCCGCAGGCCGGGGTTGGTGCGGTTGAGATACCACCACATCACCAGGGCGATAACCACGCCCAGATAGACCAGAACGTTGTGGTTAAACAGTCCCTCACCCAGCACCGGGATCTGGGACAGGCCGGGAATGGGCAGGTTGGCAAAGCCGTCTTTGATGTTGGCGTAGTCGTTCATGACCGGCCAGCTGATGGTCTTGACGCCGTTGCCCACAAAGAAATACACACCCAGGCCGAAGGTCGTCAGGGTCAGGCCGGTGATGTTCTGGTTGGCCTGGAGGGAGACGGTAAGAGCGGCAAACAGCAGGCCGCACAGCGCCCCCATCAGGAAGGCCATCAGGATGCCCACGCCCAGACTGTTGGCGTAGCAGCCCACGATATAGCCAAAGATGGCGCCCACCGCCATGATGCCTTCCACGCCCAGGTTCAGGCTGCCCGACTTTTCCACCATGATCTCTCCGGCGGTGCCGTAGAGCAGAGGGATGTTATAGACCACGATGTTGTGGATGAAGGTGGTTACCACCCCCATTTTATCCATTTCCATTCTCGCCGCCCCCTTTCTTGGTTCGAACGATCTTGAAGCGGATCAGGAAATCCGCGGCCAGCACCAAAAACAGAATGGCGCCCTGGAGCATATCCGCAAAGCTGGAATCCACCTGGGCAAAGGTGGCTGCCGCCACCGTGGAGCCGTGCTGAAGCATGGAGATGAGGGCCGACACCAGGAAGATGGCTCCGGTATTCAGCTGAGACAGCCAGGCCACGATGACGCCGGTCCAGCCCACATCGTCGGTAAACGAGGAGGACAGGATGCCCACGGTGCCCACCTTGAAGGCGGCGGCCAGACCGATGAGACAGGCGGACAGGAACACGGTGCGCAGCACGATGCGGTTGACCTTCATGCCCGCATACCGGGCGGTGCCCACGCTGTCGCCCACCACGGCGATCTCATAGCCCTGCTTGGAGTACTTGAGGTAGCCGTAGACCAGCACGCCGATGATCAGGGTAAAGATCACGCACACGTTGAGCTGGAATTTACCGATGGGAATGGTGGGGAAGGAGACCTCCTTGCTGAAGTTAGCAAACACCGGACGGGCCGAGGAGGTATCCAGGAAGAAGTTCCAGGAGGCCTGGGTCTCCCCCAGGAACACCAGGAAGTACAGGGCCACATAGTTGAGCATCAGGGTCATCAGGGTCTCGTTGGTGCCGAACTTCACCTTCAGCGCCGCTACCAGAGCCCCGTACAGCCCGGCGGCCAGCATACCGGCCAGGCACATGAGCAGCAGGGTCACGCCCTCCGGCAGCACGCTGCCTAGCTTCAGCGCCACCGCGCCGGAGGCCACCGCGCCCAGAATGAACTGACCTTCGCCGCCGATGTTCCAAAAGCGCATTTTAAAGGACAGAGATAGGGCCACCGAGGTGAGCACCAGGGGGACAAAGACCTTGAGATAGTTTTCAAAGGTCTTATAGGCGATCTTGTTGCCGATCATACCCATGGTGAACATGCGTTGGTAATAGGCGATGGGGTTGACTCCGATGGCCAGCAGCAGCAGGCCGCCCACCACCAGCGCCAGCAGAACCGCCCCGAGATAGAGCGACAGCTTTTTCCACATCGGACAGCTGTCCCGCTTAACGATATGAAATCCCATGTCACTCCTCCTCCCTCTTGCTCTGCTCCAGCTGCTCCTGGGAAATGTTGGTGTCCTTGGCGATGCCGGCAGGCTTGTCCTCATACTTGTTGGTCAGATCCAGCGCGCCGGTCATCATCAGGCCCAGCTCCTCCTTGCTGGTCTTGTGGGCGTGGACCACGCCCATCACCTTTCCGTGGCACAGCACCATGATCTTGTCGCACAGGGCCAGCATCACGTCCAGGTCCTCGCCCACAAAGAGGATACCCACGCCGTCCTTTTTCTGCTGGTTGAGGATGTTATAGATGGCGTAGGAGGAGTTGATATCCAGGCCGCGCACCGGGTAGGCAGTGACGATGACGTTGGGACCGGCCTTGATCTCCCGGCCCAGCAGCACCTTCTGCACGTTGCCGCCGGACAGGCGGCGCACCGGCGTCTCGGTGGAGGGCGTCACCACACCCAGCTGCTCAATGACCTGCTCCGCCGCCGCCCGGCCCGCTTTCCGGTCCACCAGGGGGCCTTTGGTCTCGGAGTAGTTTTTCAGGATCATATTGTCCGTAATGGACATGGAGGGCGCCAGGCCCATGCCCAGCCGGTCCTCCGGGATGAAGGACATGGAGATGCCCTTTTCCAAAATGGCCTTGGGGGAAAGACCCACAATGTTGTCTCCCTTGTGGATCATCAGGCCCGACCGCACCGGCCGCAGCCCGGCGATAGCCTCACATAGCTCCTTCTGGCCGCAGCCTGCAATGCCGGCCACACCCAGGATCTCGCCGCCGCGGATATAGAAGCTCACCTTGTCGATGGCCACCGCGCCCTCGTCGTTGTCGATGGTGAGGTCCCGGATCTCCAGCAGAGGCCGGGTCTTTTCCACCACAGGGCGCTCGATGTTCAGGTCCACCTTCCGGCCCACCATCCACTCGGTGAGCTCCTGCTCGTTGGTCTGGGCCGTCTCCACGGTGGTAATGTACTCGCCCTTGCGCAGGATGGCCACCCGGTCGGAAATGTCCATTACCTCATTGAGCTTGTGGGTAATGATGATGATGGAGTGTCCCTGCTCCTTCATGCGGCGCAGCACCGCAAAGAGCTTTTGGATCTCCTGCACCGTCAAAACGGCGGTGGGCTCGTCCAGAATGATGACCTTGGCGCCGTAATACAGCACCTTGATGATCTCCAGGGTCTGCTTTTCCGACACGGCCATGTTCTTGACTTTCTTTTTGGGGTCGATGTCAAACCCAAACTTTTTGGCCATGGTCTCGATCTGGGCATAGCGGTCCTTTTTCAGCAAAAGGCCCGCCTTCTCCTTGCCCATCCAGATGTTGTCCGCGGCAGAGAAAACCTCCACCAGCTTGAAGTGCTGATGGACCATGCCGATCCCCAGGCGCTTGGCCTCCTGGGGGGAGTGGATGGACACGGACTTGCCCTCCACGAAGATCTCTCCTCCGTCGGGCTGGTAAATGCCGGAGAGCATATTCATCAGCGTGGTCTTGCCCGAGCCGTTTTCTCCCAACAAAGCCAGGATCTCGCCTCGGCGCAGGGTCAGGTTCACGTCCTTGTTGGCCACCACGCTTCCGAAGGTCTTGGTAATCCCCCGCATTTCAATGGCGTATTCCTCCGCCATGGAATCACACTCCCTCTTTCGTATCTGCAAATCGTTGTCGGTTTTGTTTCAGGTTTGGTTTTTCCAGTTCAAACCGGACCTTGTTCCGGCCCAAGCTGCAAAAATCAAAACCGGGCCGGCCGGTTGGCCGGCCCGGTTGTTCGGGTCTTCAGACAGCTGCGCGGGCGGATCAGGCCACCACAACGCCCTTCACCAGGTAGTTCATGCTGCCGGTGATGACGCTGTCCTCCACGGAGGGACCGCCGGCGGGCACGATCTCGGTGTTGGCGGCAACGACCACCTGGTCGTCCTTCACCTCATCCCGGTCGCTGGTGACCAGGGGAGCGTCCACCTTCTCGATGGTAGCCTTGCCGTCAGTGACGGTGATGTTCAGCTTCACGCCGGAGAACACGTCCCACTCGCCGGAGGCGATCAGGGCCTTGACCTGGTCAATGGCGTCCTGAGTACCGGCAGCGCAGTTCTCGCTCAGGGGGGACACGTCAACCATGCCCTCATTCAGGCCGCCGTAGTAAGCGGGGCCGCCCATCTTCTCCACAAACTGGTCAGCGGACTCACACTCCATGGCGGTCTGAATGGCCAGCTTGTAGTACACATCCCAGTTCCACACGGGAGCGGTGAGGTGGGCAGCGGGGGCATCGGCGGTCATGTCGGAGTTGTAGCCGCAACCGAACTGGCCGGCCTTCTCCGCGGCCAGCTGGGGCTGAGCGGAGTCACAGTGCTGAGCGATCACACCGCAGCCGTAGCTCTTGATGAGCTCCTCGGCAAAGGCGTACTCGTTGACCTCGTCGGTCCAGGTGCCGAGCTCCTTGACATAGACGGTGGCGTTGGGGTTGACGGCCTGCACGCCCAGGGTGAAGCCGTTGATGCCGGAGCAGGTCTCGGCGTACTCGGTGTCATAGGCGGAGACATAGCCGATGTTGTTGTTGCCGGTCTCCAGGCTCTTGAGACCAGCGGCGATGCCGGCCAGGTAGCGGGCCTGATAGATGCGGCCGAAGTAGTTATTGTAGTTGGTGTCGTTGCTCTTGAAGCCGGTGGCGTGGGAGAAGATCACGTCGGGATACTCCTGAGCCTTCACTTCCATCTCGTTGAGGTAACCGAAGGAGATGCCGAAGATGATGCTGCAGCCCTCACCCACCAGGGTGTCCACGGCGGCGCCCACCTGGGTGTCGTCCTCAGGAACCTGGTCCACGATGACCAGCTGAGTCTCGGGATCCATGCCCAGCTCCTTCATGGCCTTGGTGATGCCGGTGTGATGGGCATAGGTGTAGCCGGCGGTATCGCTCTTCTTGTTGATATAGATGGCGCCTACCTTAAAGTCGGAATTGCTGGTCTGGGAGCCGCTCTGGCTGCCGGAACCGCTGCCGGAACCGCTGCTGCCGCAGGCAGCCAGGCCCAGGACCATGGCAAGAGCCAGTACAAGTGCGAGAATCTTCTTCTTCATGTGCAAAGTTCCTCCTTGTTTTCTCATTCGTTTCCTATTCCTCTTTTTTATTAAAACCAGTTTTCCCGGTTTTAACCACGGTAAGGGGACGCTCAGTCCACGAACTCCACGCCGGTCTCCTCGTTCATGCTCTTGACTCTTGCCAAAGACTCCACCCGCAGGCCCTCGGCGCGCAGGCGGTCACCGCCGGGCTGGAAGGCCTTCTCGATGACGATACCGGCGCCTACCAACTCCGCTCCGGCGTCCTTCACCAGCTTGGCCAGCCCCTCCAGGGCAGCGCCGTTGGCCAGGAAGTCGTCGATGAGCAGCACCTTGTCGCCCGGGCCCAAAAACTCCTTGGCCACAATGATGTTGTACACACGGCCGTGGGTAAAGGACTCCACCTGGGAGGTGTACACCTCACCAGCGATGTTCTTGGTCTGGTTCTTTTTGGCAAAAATCACCGGGCAGTGGAAAAACTGCGCCGTGATACAGGCGATCCCAATGCCCGAAGCCTCAATCGTCAGGATCTTGTTCACGTCGCAGTCTGCAAATCTGCGCTTAAATTCTTTGCCGATCTCCGCGAAGAGATCGACGTCCATCTGGTGGTTGAGAAAACTGTCCACCTTCAGCACGTCGGTGCCCCTGACCTTCCCATCTTTGCGAATCCGTTCCTTCAAAAGCTCCATAGGCCGGCCGCCACCCTTTCTATCTGTAAAATATAAACAAATAATGCACGGAAACAACGGCGTGGCCCGACAGTGCGGGCCACGATCCGATAGAAATACATTTTTATTGTACAAAATAATTGCCCATTGTGCAATCCCTTTTCAAAATTTTTTGTGACAGGACTGTGAAAGCAATAAAAAAAGCCTCTCCCAGCTGGGAGAGGCTTGAAGCAATGCAATTAGTCGGTGACGTAGGGCAGCAGGGCGACCTGACGGGCGCGCTTGATGGCCTCGGTCAGCTGACGCTGATGCATGGCGCAGGTGCCGGTGGTGCGGCGGGGCAGGATCTTTCCGCGCTCGGAAGTATAGCGGCGCAGCTTGGCAGCGTCCTTATAGTCGATGCACTCGACCTTGTCCACGCAGAAGGCACAGACCTTGCGGCGCTTGCGGCCGCGGGGAGCCCGGTTTTCACGTTCCATAGCCATGAGAGTAACCTCCTTTTACGACCATATACGGTCTAAGATTTAAAACGGCAGCTCGCCGTCGTCGTCAGAGAGTTCGGCAAACTGGTCGCCGCCCATGGAGGGGGCGCCGTAGCCGGAGGGGGCCGCAGACGCGGCCGGAGCAGCGGGGGAAGCGTAACCGCCGGAGGCATAGCCGCCGGAGTATCCGCCGCCGGAGGCGTAGCCGGAGCTCTGATAGCCTCCGTCGCCGTCCCGCTTGGAGTCGCCGAAGTAGACGTTATCCGCCACGATCTCGGCGCTGCGGCGCTTGCCGCCGTCTTTATCCGTCCAATCCCGGATCTGCAGCCGGCCCTCTACCACGGCCATGCGGCCCTTGGTGAAGTAGCGGCTGACAAACTCGCCGGTCTGGCGCCAGGCTACCACGTCGATGAAGTCGGTGGAGCGCTCGCCAGTGGACTTGTCCTTAAAATCCCGGTCCACCGCAAGGGTGAAGGAGGCCACAGCGGTCCCAGTCTGGGTGTGGCGCAGCTCCGGGTCACGGGTCAGGCGACCCATGATAATAATTCGATTGAGCATTTTAGCTCCCCCTTACTGGTCCTTGCAGACGATGAGGGAACGCATCACGCCGTCGGTGATCCGGAAAATACGGTCCAGCTCGGCGGGGATAGCGGCAGCGGCGTTGAAGGTCATCAGGACGTAGTAGCCCTCCATCAGATCGTTGATGGGATAGGCCAGACGGCGCTTGCCCCACTCGTCGATCTCGGAGACGGTACCGTTAGCCTCCACGACGGCCTTGAACTTCGCAACCAGAGCAGCGATGGCCTCCTCGCTCAGAGCGGGGTCCAGGATATACATCGCCTCGTAGTTCGCAGTGATCTTTGCCATGTTTCTTGCACCTCCTTATGGTCTTGTGGCCCCCGGTCTTCATGCCGGGAGCAAGGATAAGGCCCGCCTTCTCAGGAAGACAAGCCTAATTATTATATCTGATTTTGTCCAGAAGTCAAGGGGTTACCTCTATAATAATTTAAAATTTTTCCACCTTGAGGTCCTCCCGGGGGAGCTTTTCCCAGGAAAAGAGGGGGACGAGCTGCTGGGCGGTGATGGGCGCGGGCTCCGGGATGAGACCGGCCAGATGGGCCAGGCGGCCCAAAAGCTCGGGCGCGGTATACCGGCTCTGGAGCTCCCCCAGCTCCTGGTCCCGGTCCCGCTTGGCCAGCCGCCGCCCGTCGGCGGCCAGCAGCAAAGGCACGTGGCCGTACTCCGGCTGCGGCAGCCCCAGCAGCCGCTGGAGATAGATCTGCCGCGGGGTGGACGAGAGCAGGTCACTGCCCCGCACCACCTGGGTTACCCCCATGGCGGCGTCGTCCACTACCACCGCCAGCTGGTAGGCGTACACCCCGTCGGAGCGGCGCAAAATGAAGTCTCCGCAGTCGTTTTTTAAATCCTCTTTGTATTCTCCATATAGAAAATCGCAAAATGTAATGGATTCCTGCCCCACTTTGACCCGCCAGGCCGGGCGGCGGGTCTGGCTGAGGGCCTCCCGCTCCGCCTCGGTCAGCCGGGAGCAGCGGCCGTCGTAGATGGTTTGCCCGTCGCTGCGGTGAGGCGCCGAGGCGGCCAGGCGTTCAGCCCGGGTGCAGTAGCAGGGGTAGATGAGGCCCCGCTCCTCCAGGGCGTGGAAAGCCTGTGCATATACCGCGGTGCGCTCCGACTGGTATACCGGCTCGTTATCCCAGGTGAGTCCAAGCCACTCCAGATCCCGCATCACCTGGTCGCACCAGGCCCGGGTACACCGGTCCGGGTCCAGGTCCTCCAGCCGCAGCACCATCTCGCCCCCCTGGCTCCGGGCGCTGAGCCAGGCCAGCAGCGCCGACCACAGGTTGCCCAGGTGCATCCGTCCGCTGGGGCTGGGGGCAAAGCGGCCCCGCACTGTTTTCTGTTCCATGGTCCACCCCTCCTCTCCTTGTTGTGCCAAGGATACCACACCCCGCCGTCTCCCTGCAAGGCTCTTGCCAGAAAGCCCCAAGGGCGGGTATAATGGAGGGCGAAAAAATTCCAGAAATTTTTTCGTCTCCACGCAATAAAATGCCCCCGTTCCCCATTTCATAAATGACAGGAGAAATGCGCCATGCTAATGCTATTGGCAGCACTGCAAAGTGAATATGGCGTCCCCGACCCCCAGCAGCTGGAAGGGCTGATGGCGGGCCTGGCCGCCGGAGACCGGGAATCTCTGGCTCAGCTGTACCACCGCACCCGGGCGGCGGTATACGGCCTGGCCCTGTCCATTCTGGGCAGCGGACACGACGCGGAGGACGTGACCCAGGACACCTACGTGACCGCCTGGGAGAAGTGCCACCTCTACCGCCCTCAGGGCACCCCCATGGCCTGGCTGCTCACCATTACCCGGAACCTGGCCCGCATGAAGCTGCGGGACCGTGGCCGCACCCAGGACCTGGGAGAGGAGCAGTGGCACGCTATCCCCGCCCAGTCCCCCTCGGTGACCCCCGAGGACCGGGCCGTGCTGGAGGCCGCCCTCAACATCCTCAGCGACCAGGAACGGCAGATCGTGGTGCTCCACGCCGCGGCCGGTCTCAAACACCGGGAGATCGCCAAGCTGCTGGAGCTGCCTTTGCCCACCGTGCTGTCCAAGTATCGCAGAGCCCTGTCAAAACTCAAGACCAAACTGGAAGGAGATGACGCCCCATGACAGACCATGAGTTGGAACGCCGGCTGCGCACCGCCCTGGATCACGCCGCCCCCAACGACCTGGAGGGCGTGCTCTCCCGGTGTGAAACGGGGAAAGGAACTGTGATCGACATGACAAATGCCGTGGAAACGAAGAAGAAAAAGAGACGCTGGGCTCCCCTGGCGGCGGCCGCCTGTCTGGCCCTGGTGCTGGTGGGCGGCGGCGGAGGCTACTACTATTACAGCGCCAACAACGCCGTGGCCTCTCTGGTGTCCCTGGACGTGAACCCCAGCATCCAGCTGGAGGTCAATAAAAACGAAAAAGTTCTCTCCGCCACCCCCATGAACGACGACGGAGCGGAGATTTTGGACGGCATGGACCTGAAAGGCACCCAGGCCGACGTGGCCATGTATGCCATCATCGGCTCCCTCCTGCAGCACGGCTATGTGGATGAGCTGGCCAACTCCATCCTCATCACCGTGGAAGACGACGACCAGGCGCGGGGCGAGAAGCTTCAGCAGGAGCTCACCGCCCAGGCCGACGCCGCCCTGGCCAATGCTCAGGTCAACGGCGCGGTGCTGGCTCAGACCCTCCAAAACAGCGAGGAGCTGAGCCAAAAGGCCCAGGAGTACGGCATTTCCACCGGTAAGGCCGCCCTCATCCAGGCCATCGTGGAGGGCAGCAACAACACCAAGACCTTTGAGGATCTGGTGGGCCTGTCCATCAACGAGCTGAACCTCCTCTATACCGCCCAGGCTCCTCTAGAAGGACAGACTTCCGGCAATGAGCAGAACAGCGGCGCGGCAAACGCCGCTCCCATTACCACCTCCGGCTCTGCCAGCCAGAGCGCCTACATCGGCCTGGAGGCCGCCAAGGAGGCCGCTTTGAAGCACGCCGGAGTCTCCGCCTCCGACGCCACCTTTGTGGAGGCCGAGTACGACTACGACGATGGACGCATGGTCTATGAGGTGGAATTCCACGTGAAGGGCACCGAATACGACTACGAGATCGACGCCCAGACCGGCGAAGTGGTAAAGTACAAGACCGAGCAGAACGGCGCCAACACCGGCTCCTCCACCAATACCTCCTCCTTCATCGGTGAGAGCGCCGCCAAGCAGGCCGCCCTCAGCCATGCCGGGGTGAGCGAGAGCAGCACCAAATACTGCAACGCCTGGCTGGAGTACGACGACGGCCGCGCCGAGTGCTATGAGGTGGAATTTATGGCGGGCAACACCCGCTATGAGTACAAAATTGCCCTCACCTCCGCCACCGTGCTGGAGAGTGAGCGGGAGAGCTACGGCGGCTCCGGAAGCTCCGGACAATCCACCGGCCAGAGCGGCAGCCAAACCAGCGGCGGCTCCGGCACTTCCTCCACCGACATCGGTGCGGAAAAGGCCAAGTCCATCGCCCTCAACCACGCAGGGGTCAGCGCCAGCCAGACCTCCGAGATGAAGGTGGAGCAGGACTGGGACGACGGCGTTCTGGAGTATGAAGTGGAGTTCAAGGCCGGCGGGGTGGAGTATGAGTACACCATTCACGGCGGAACGGGACAGATTTTGAAGTACGAATCCGATCGGGATTAAGAAGAAAGCCCTGGCTGTCAACGGCAGCCAGGGCTATTTGTTTGGGGAAAAGTTACGCCCTGCGGGGCGTCCTACTTTGCCCACGGCGGCAAAGTAGGCAAAACGCCGCCGGGGGCCGCCTTCGAGGAACACTTTGCCTGCGGCAGTATTCCTAGGCGGCTTGCCCCCGGACCCCTGTTTACGAGAGAGGGTCACTTTGGACTTTTGGTCACTTCCGGCGTCCTAAGTTTTGACCGTGCATCCCTCTACTCTCGGCCCACTGGGGCCTACCAATCTAAAATTTACAGGCGGGCGGCTCTAACGCACCCCGCCTCCTGCATCCCTACCTGTTGGGTGCGGCGGTGGTCGGGCGGATGTCTCCCACAACTGCCCAGCTGCCACGGTTTTGCCAGAGTAGGCGGTGTCATTTCAGCGTGATGTCCACCGAATTTTGCACATAAAGGGCCTAAGGCCCGAGGCAAGAAGGACCAGCGGTCTTGTCTTTGCCCGCCGGATAAAATTGCCCATTTCCCAGGAGGGCGTCCCCCGTAATCGGGGGTCTGGGGGACGACGCCTATGAACACCGGCGCAAGCCAGGTGTTTATCGAAGGAGTCTCCCAGCGATTCTTTGGTGACTTTCTGATCGTTCAGAAAGTCACCCGCCCCGCAGGGCGGAACCCTCACTCTTCTCCCCTGGCCTGCCTTAAAAACTCCGCATCCTTATCATCCAGAGCATGCAGCCCCGCAAAATCCTCCATGTGGTGGGTAAACTCATGGGCCACAGTGGCGAAGATCTCGTCCTTCCAGGTCTCCTCATCCTCGTCAGCGAGCAGAGCAGCAAAGGAACCGTAGTAGAGTACGATATACCGCCCCAGCATATCATTGCAGTACTCCCCCATGATGTACATCTCCCCCGGGGGAAACTCCGGGTCGGGCAGGGCCTGCTCCTCCAGCTGGATGCCTCCGTCCAGCTCTTCAAAAAACGCGTCCGGGAACTGCTGGGCGATCTCCTCCAGCCAGTCCCCCATGGTCTCGTAGCTGGGCACCATGGCAAATGCCTCCTTTTCTTCCTTTTCCTCAGGATACCAAAAACCATGCTCCCATACAAGGGGCAGAAAACCTTCGAAAAAACTTAAGAATTATTCCATATCAATTTAATCTTTCTGCGGTATGGTATAGAAGACATCCCTTGGACAGAAAAGAGGTTTTCCCTATGCCATCCCGTTCCCGCGAGGCTGCCGCCTCCACAAAGAAAAAACGTCGCCGTTCCCCCCTGCCCTGGATTCTTCTGGTCCTGGTGGCAGTGGTGGGAGGCTATCGCCTCTATACCGGCTATTTTCCCTTCCAGCCCCGCCAGTCCCTGGACGGCCAGACCATTAGCAGCGAGACTCTTTCCCAGCTGCGCGAGTTGGCCAAGGAGGAGACCCAGGCCAAGTATATACTGAAAAATCTGGACGACTACCCCGCCAATCTGCTCTCCCTGCTTGCCCGCAACAGTGAGACTCTGGACTTTGTGGCGGGCTACCCCCAGCACAAGCACGACACCCCCGCCGACACGGTGGGCGAGGTGACAAAGGGCGAATTCCCCCTGCTCATGCAGTGGGATATGCGCTGGGGCTACGCCAACTACGGCGATGGTCTGATGGCCCTCAACGGCTGCGGTCCCACCGCCCTGTCCATGGTGATCTGCGGCCTCACTGGAGACAACACCATCACCCCCTACACCGTTGCCCAGTACGCCGACAGCCAAGGGCTGTATGTGGACGGCGTGGGCACCAGCTGGGATCTGATGCGCACGGGGGCAGAGCACTTCGGTCTCACCGCCAAGGAGCTGCCCCTGGACGAGGGCGTGGTCACCCGGGCTCTGAAAAATGGCCAGCCCATCATTTGCAGCGTTGGCCCCGGCGACTTCACCACCAGCGGCCACTTCATCGTGTTGGTGGGGATGGAGGACGGCAAAATCCGGGTCAACGATCCCAACCACCACTCCACCAGCTCCCAGCTTTGGGACTATGACACCTTGGCCGGACAGATCAACAATCTGTGGGCCTACTCCCTGGCCTGACCCTTCCCTGTCGGAGCAAAACGGGGTATAATAAAGATGAGAATCCGTGCCCTGATTTGGAACCCCTCCACCCTGTATTCCGTCTAAATTAGTAGAGAGGAAACACCGGAAAGGAGTGTACTGCCATGAAACGAACGGTATCCATCTTGCTGGCTTCCGCCCTGCTCTTATCTCTGGCAAGCTGCGGCCCCAAAGGGGAGTCCTCAGACCCAAAGGGCAGTCAGAGCTCGTCCCAGAGCCAGGCCGAGGCCGTCTTTACCACCCTGAAGGAGCCCACCTACCCCGAATTTCCCCAGTTTCCTCAGCAGCCCGAGGACGGCCCTGACGCTGACTGGGACGCCTACTACAACGCCTACGATGAGTATTACAGCGCGGTGATGGAGCTGCGCAGCGGCGGCATCCCTGAGGGCACCCGCTTTGCCCTGAGCGACTTTGCCGCCAAGAGCACTCCCCTGGCTCTGGCAGGCCAGGAGGGGAAAAACGCCGCCTACTCCCCTGCCTCCCTGTGGGCCGCCTTGGCCATGCTGGTACCCTGCGCCCAGGGAGACAGCCAGGCCCAGCTGCTCTCCGCCCTGGGGGTGGCCGGTCAGCGGGAGCTCACCGACCAGGTGGGTCGCCTGTGGAAGGGCCTGTACACCAACGACGGGGTGAGCAGCCTCATTCTCTCCAACTCCGTGTGGCTCAATGACGCCCAGGAGGGGGACTACGTCCAGTCCACCCTGGACACGTTGGCCCGGGACTACTTTGCCGGGGTATACACCACCCCCATGGGCACTGCCGGAGCCAATCAGGCCATCACGGACTGGATTTCCAAGGAGACGGGCGGTCTCATTGGCAGGGATGGGCCGGTGGTGGAGACCGCGCCGGACACCCTACTTCTGCTGGCCTCCTCCCTTTACTACAAGGCAGCCTGGCTGGAGCCCTTTGATGCCTCCCAAACCCAGGCGGGAGACTTCACCACCGCCGCAGGGAATACCGTCTCCGCAGACTTTATGCACGCTTCCAAAGCGGGTAGTTTTCTGAAACGGGATGGCTATCAGGCTGCTGCTCTGGAAACCCAACTGGGCGAGATGTTCTTCGTCCTGCCCGAGGAAGGCACAGCTCCCGAGACACTGCTCAATGACCCCAACTTCCTGTCCAGCCTCAGCTCCGGAGCCGCCGATGTGCAGTACGGTACGGTGGAGTGGTCGGTACCCAAGTTTGACCTGTCCGCCGACCTGGACCTGATGAACACCCTGAAATCTCTGGGCGTCACTGACCTGCTGGATGGCGACAAAGCGGATCTCAGCGGTCTCACCTCTCTGGACGCCTATCTGAACCAGGCCCAGCAGATGACCCGGGTGAGTGTGAACGAAGAAGGCGTGGAGGCCGCCGCCGTTACCATATTGGGCATGGGAGCGGGCGCGCCGCCTGACGAAACCTGCATCATGGAGCTGAACCGTCCTTTCCTGTTCGTACTGCGCAGCCAGGGTGTGACCCTATTTGTGGGCGTAGTGAATGAGGTGTAATTCTTTCTCTGATATAGCAAGCGTCCCCGCAGGGTGAGTTCCTGCGGGGACGCTTTTTGTGTTTGGAGGGTTCCGCCCTGCGGGGCGGGTTCCTTTCTGGATCACCAGAAAGGAACCAAAGAGTGACTGGGGGGCTCCTTCGATGAACACCTGGCTTGCGCCGGTGTTCATCGAAGGAGCCCCCCAGGCCCCCGTTTACGGGGGACGCCCTCCTGTCAGATAGTAGAATCCTCCCGGCGGCCCAAAGACAAGATCTGTGATTCTTCTTGCCCCGGGCCTTAGGCCCTTTATGTGCAAAATTTGGTGGAAAGGTGCGTTGAAATAACACCGCCTACTCTGGCAAAGCCAAGGCGGCTGGGCAAGCATCCCAGAGGCGAAACAAAGTTTTGCACAAAGTTCTTTGCCAAGCTTTCTTTCAAGAAAGCGGAGGTTATTCGACGGTTTTCAAAGACTCCACCATATCCAGCTTTTTCAGCTTCCGGTGGGCTGCCAGGTTCACCACCAGAGAGAACACGGTGGTCAGCAGCACCGCCCACAGATAGCTGGTGGGCGCCACGGTGCGGCCGAACATCAAAAGGTCAATTTCCACCGTCAGGATCAGCCACTGGTGGAGGAATTTACCCATCACCATGCCCATGGCCACGCCAAACACGGTGAGAATCACGTTCTCGCGGTAGATATAGGCGGACAGTTCTCCATCGTAGAAGCCCAGCACCTTCAGAGTAGCCAGCTCCCGCATACGCTCGGTGATGTTGATGTTGGTCAGGTTGTAGAGCACCACAAAGGCCAGGGCCGCGGCACACACGATAATCAGCGCCACCGCGTAGTCCACGCTCTCCAGGCTGGTGCCGAAGGTTTTTCTTGTGTCCTCGATGCGGGTAAGCGAGCTGACGCCGTCCAGAGAGACCAGCTTCTGCTCCAGCTCCTGGGCGCCATCGGCCTGGGTGTCGTAGGAGACCAGCACGGCATTTTCCTCCGGAGTCTGACCGAAGACCTGCTCATAGTAGGTGCTGGACATGTACACGCTGTGCTGGATATAGTGCTCGGTGATGTCGGCCACCCGCACCTCCACCCGGCTGTCTCCGTCCAGGGTGATGGTATCTCCTACCTCCACGTCCAGCAGCAGGGAGAGCTTTTCCGTGAGGATGACCCCATCCTCGGGAAGGGTAACGGTGTCATTGTCGGTGCGGTGACGCAGGTTGACAAACCGCTCCAGCACCTCACTGTTTTCCACCACCTCCAGGGTGGCGTCAGCGGTATAGGCGTCGGTCTCGGCGGTGACGGTCTCGGTGTGTTCCTTCGTCCAGTCCCCTACCAGCTCGCTGCCCTCCAGCGACTTTTCCACCTCGGCCCACTCGCCGGGGGTAATATGCTCCACCAGCCCCAGCTGGGCGGAGTAGCGGTAAATCTCCTCATACTGCTTCTCCATCACCGCAAAGATGGAGTCCCGCAGGCCAAAGGCCGTAACAATGAGGGCGGCGCAGCCGCCGATACCGATGACGGTCATCCAGAACCGCTTCTGATACCGGAAGAGGTTGCGCAGGGTGATCTTATAGTTGAACGACAGCCGCCGCCACAGAGGAGTGATGCGCTCCAGCAGGATGCGCTTGCCCATGGGGGGCGCTTTGGGCCGCATGAGCTGGGCAGGCACGGCGGCCAGGGTATTGAAGCAGGCCCCCAGGGCGGACAGGGTGACGGTCCCCACCGCCGCCAGACAGGCCGTGACCGAAGTGACCGGCTCAATGCCGTAATGGATGGGACCAAAGGTATAGATGATTTTCCAGGAGGTACAGATGATCCAGGGCAGCAGGGTCAGGCCCACCGCCAGACCCACCAGGGAGCCTACCGCACTGGCCAGGAAGCCGTAACCCACGTATTTGATGGCAATGGCGCCCTTGGAGTAGCCCAGAGCCTTCATGCCGCCGATGGCCACCCGCTGCTCCTCCACCATGCGGGTCATGGTGGTCAGACACACCAGAGCCGCCACCAGGAAGAAAATAAGGGGGAATACGCTGGCCAGGTTGCCCATGCGGTCGGCGTCCATGGAGTAGCTGACAAAGCCCATGTTGGTGTCCCGGTCCAGCAGGTACCACTCACAGTCGTCCAGATCGTCCAGATCCCGCTGGGCCTGCTCCACCTTCTTCTTGGCGTCGGCGATCTCAGCCTCGGCCTCCGCTTTGCCGTCCAGGTATTCCTGGTAGCCGTCGGCGTACTTGGCCTCGCCGTCGTCCAGCTCCTTCTTGGCGTCAGCCAGTTCGGCCAGTCCGTCAGCACGCTCCTGCTCCAGGGTCTTCTTGCCGTCCTGGAGCTCGATGAGGCCGTCCTCGTACTCCTTCTTGCCGTCCTGCCAATCCTTTAAGCCCTGGGCATAGTCGGCCTCGCCGTCGTCCAGCTTTTTCTTGGCGTCCTCCAGTTCCAGGCGGCCGTCCTCCAGTTCTGCCCAGCCGTCCTCCAATTCCTTCTTGGCGTCGTCCAGTTCCTTTTTGGCGTCCTCCAGCTGGGCTACGCCGTCCTCGTACTCCTCCTCGCCCTCTTCCAGCTACTTTTTAGCGCTGTTGAGCTGACGCCGGGCAGAGGCAAGCTCCGCCTCGCCGTCATAGATCTCCTGCCAGCCATCCTGAATGGCCTGGTTTCCGGAGAGGAACACAGAGGTGGACACAGGTACTTTTTGCCCATTTACCGTGGTATAGAGCTGGTCCAGCTGGGATTGCAGCTGCTGGGAGGTGGTATTGGTGAGCCCCGCCGCATCCCGCTGCGCCCGCAGGCTGTCCAGCTGCTGCTTATAGGGAATGACCTGCTCCAATCCGGCCAGTTCGCCCTGTCTTTGAGCCAGCGTCTGCTGCTGCTCGGCAATCTGTCCCTCCAGTGCTGCTTTTTGGGCCTCATAGTCCTCGGCGGCCGGGTCCAGAGCGGCCAATTGGCCCTCCAATGCCTGAATTCCACTCTGGAGAGCGCTGATGGCGCTCTCCAGCTGGCTTTTCTGTGCAGTCAGCGTGCTGGTATCCACATTGGCGTAGTCCCCCAGCTGGCTCTCCAGCTTGGCAATGCCGTCCAGCAACTGAATGCCGCTGGATAAATTGTTCCGGGTGGTATTGAGTACGCCGTCAATGACCGCGCCCTGCTCCCCCGCCATGGCGGAGAGCAGCTCGCTGTTGCTGCCGTAAGTGGGCAGGCCCAGGGCGGGCAGCTGATTGCGGAACTGGGTCAGGCCGTCCTGGAAGGCGGCCTCCTGCTGCTGCAGCTCCCGGCGGCCCGCGTTGAGCTTGGACACGCCGGAATTATACTGCCTGACGCCGTCGTAATACTCGTTCCAGCCATCGTCCAGCTCCTTTCGGGCGTCCTCCAGCTCGGCCACGCCGTCCTCATATTCCTTGACGCCGTCCTCGTATTTCCGCTCGCCCTCGTAGTAGTCCTGCAGACCGTCCAGATATTCCTCCCGGCCCTCCTCATAGTCAACCCAGCCGTCATCCAGCTCTTTTCGGGCATCTTTGAGCTCGTTTTCGCCGTCCAGCAGCTCCTGCCACGCGTCGGCAAGCTCTTTTTCCCCGTCGGAGAGCTCCTGCTTTGCCTTGTCGATCTCCTCCTGGGCCTCGTCCCGGATAGAGTCTCCCCGCAGCTGGGCCCGCTCTTTGGAGAGAGGTTCCAGCTGGTCGGTGCGCTCCTCTACCAATTGCTCGTAGGCATCGCTGTAAGTCATCAGCTGGGAAGCGCCCTCAAACAGGAGGTAGGCGTCAGTATAGGTCTCCATATCGAAGGATTCCATGGGCAGCAGAATAAAATAGCTCACTTTTCCGGTGCCCAACGTGGAGGAGCCTCGCTCCACACCGATGTACAGCGGAGAGTTGGCACTTCCAACTATGGTAAATTCTGCCTGCTTTAAAGCGTCCTTATAATCCACGGTTCCGGTGTCTAATGTGATCGTATCCCCCACAGAAAGGCCTGTTTCCTGCAAAAATCGGGGTTCTACCAAACATTCTCCGGCCTTTTCCGGGAGTCGGCCCTCCTGCAGGTCGGGGATGTTCAAATTATCTGTAAAGGATAATACCTTCACAGTAGAATCCTTATCCTCAACCTTCACCGTCGCGTCGATGGTATAGGCCCCCTGGGCCAGCTCCACCCCCTCCTGACGGCTGAGCACCTCCACGTCCTCCTCCGTCAGCCCCAGGGTGGACACCACCCGCAGGTCCATCAGCCGCTGGGCATCCAGATATTGGTCCACGCTGTTTTTCATGTCGGGCTCGGTCACCCGCAGGCCCGCCAGAAAACAGACCGCCAGGGCGGAGAGGATCATGATGGAGATAAAGCGGCTGCGGGTATTCTTGATCTCCCGCAGAGTATCGGTGAGCAGGCGGTTGGGGGTGCGCTTTCTCCTGTTTTTCATGCCGCCGCCCCCTTTCTTTGTCTTAAATCGTCCATATTGTTCTAAAAGTGCTCCTTATTGTGCTGTTTTTGCCCTGTTTACCACTCAATCTCTTCCACGGGCATGGGATTCTCGTTGCGCACGATCCGGTCCACCCGGCCGTTTTTCACGTGGATCACCTTGTCGGCCATGGGTGCAATGGCGGTGTTGTGGGTGATGACCACCACCGTCATCCCCTGCTGGCGGCAGGTGTCCTGAAGGAGCTTTAAGATGGCCTTGCCGGTGATGTAATCCAGCGCGCCGGTGGGCTCGTCGCACAGCAGCAGCTTGGGGTTTTTGGCCAGCGCACGGGCAATGGCTACCCGCTGCTGCTCGCCGCCGGAGAGCTGGGCGGGGAAGTTATTGAGCCGCTCCCCCAGTCCCACGTGGCACAGTACCTCCTGGGCCGGAAGAGGTTCCTTGCAGATCTGGGCGGCCAGCTCCACATTTTCCAGGGCGGTGAGGTTCTGAATCAGGTTATAGAACTGAAAAACAAAGCCGATGTCATAGCGCCGGTAGGTGGTCAGCTGGCGGGAGTTGCATTTGCTGATCTCCTTGCCGTCCACCAGAATGGTGCCCTCGTCGCAGGCGTCCATGCCGCCCAAAATATTCAGCACCGTGGTTTTGCCCGCGCCCGAGGGACCCACGATGATGACAAACTCCCCTTTTTCAATGTCAAAGGTGATGTCATCCACCGCCGTGATGGTGACTTCACCCATTTTATACCGCTTGACCACGTGCTCCAGTGAAATATATGCCATACCCGTCCTCCTGTTGATTAAGGAACATGTGTTGATTATTTTTACACTTTATATTATAGTGGTTCCAACGGCAGACGCAAGGGACACATTTGCCCATTCTTGTCTGAAACCCAACAATTTTCCACATTCTGTCCGGAAAATGTGGAAAGATTTCGTAAACTTTTCAGGAGGGAGCTATATGATCCAGGACACCCAGGACCGCCGGGTTCGCCGCACCCGGATGCGTCTGCAGCAGGCCATGCTGGAGCTGCTGAAAGAGAAGGACGCCCGCTCCATTACCGTGCGTGAACTGACCCAGCGCGCCGACGTGAACCGGGGCACCTTCTACGCCCACTACAAGGATGTATTTGATCTGCTGGACCAGATGGAGCAGGACCTGTTTCAGCGTTTGACCCAGCTGTTGTCCTCCTATTCCACCCAAGATTTGCAGCGGGGGCTCACCCCCCTGCTCACCGACGTGTTCCGCTTTGTCCGGGACGATCCGGTGCTGCGGCTGGCCTTTTTGGACCAGCGCACCCAGGATTCCTTTTTCCGGCGGCTGGACCAGCTGATTTATAAAAAGTGCCAGGAGGACTGGCAGGGGCTGTTTCTGCCCGTAGACCAGCAGCTGTGGAACTGCTGCCTGGACTTTTTGGTGTCGGGCGCGGTAGGACTGGCCCGGGGCTGGATGGTACGTGGTTTTCAGGAGGAGCCGGAGCAGGTGGCCCAACTGGCCAACCGGCTGATCCTGAACGGCCTTTCCCTGTCTTAAGCGGAAATATTTTCCTGAATCGGTGCCGTTTTCCGCCTTTCGCCCCTTGTCACTTTTTGGGGAAAAGAGTAGAATATTTTTAGTGTGTGTATGTTATCCCTGCGGGAAACCATTTGTAAGGAGAGACGAGTTTTGAAACCTTCCAAAGTATGCGCCGCCATGCTGTGCGGCGTCTTTGGGGCGGTGCTTTTTACCACCCCGGCATTGGCTGCCGCGGCCCCCAATGACCTGCGGCACCACTGGGCTCAGACCCAGGTATACACCTTGATGGAACATGGCATTATCGCCGGCTATTCCGACCACACCTTCCGCCCGGACCAGCCGGTCACCCGCCAGGAGGCGGCAGGCCTGGTTTACGGCCTGTTGGAGGAGATGGGCGTGGAGCTGGACGACGGGTCGGAGATCCCCGTCTTCGGCGGCACCACGGAGGATATCCCCCAGCAGGTGCTGGAGGACTGGGAGAAGTATCATAACTCCCTCCAGCGTCCCAGCGAACCGGAAGAGGGGGAGGAAGAAACCACGATCCCCGGTGACGATGTGACGTTCCCCACCTATACCGACCTGGACGACAGCTGGGCCAAGGACAAGATTCTGTGTCTGGAGGCCAACGGCGTGCTGCCTGAGGACGGCACCGGCCTGTTCCGTCCTTTCCAGAACCTGACCCGGGGCGAGGCGGCTCAGATCCTGTATAACAGCATCTGCCGCTGGCCGGAGCTGTTTTCCCTCACCCCTGTGACCGAGTCGCCCGACATTCACGACATGGACGGACGGCCCGATGCGGAGGCCGTGCTGTCTCTGGCCCGGCTGGGTGTGGTATCCGGCCGCGGCGACGGCGGTTACTACCCCGACGACTCCATCTCCCGGGCAGAGTTCTCGGTACTGCTGCTGAATCTGGCAGGCTATCCCCTGATGACCGACGTGGAGTTTGATCCCCTGCCTGCATGTACGGTGATCCCCACCCCCTACATCAGCCAGGTGTACCCCTCCGCGGCCTGGGTGGGCTGTGAGCCTACCTCCCTGCTTATGGGCCTGAAGGCCAAGGGCTACGCCCAGAACGTGACGCTGGATCAGTTCCTGGCCGACCTGCCTAAGACGGAATCCAACCCGGCCAAGGGCTTTGTGGGCTCCCCCTACGTCCCCAGCGAGACTCTGCGCACCACCATCTATCCGGCTCCTCTGGCGGAGTACGGCCGGCGGTACGGCAATGTGAAGGACTTCTCCGGCAAGTCCGTAGAGGAATTGTGGGAGGAAGTACTGCTGGGCAACCCGGTGGTCATTTACGTCACGCTGTACTGGAAGCAGCCCTATTACCGCAATTTCAACATTGAGGGTACCACCCAGAGCCTGCTGCGCAACAACCACGCGGTACTGGTATGCGGCTATGACGCTACCACCCAATACTACTACATTGCCGATCCCTACAACATTGACGACCGCTACCACGACTACTTCTACTGGATCTCTGCCGATGTTCTGGATCCCCTGTATATGGTGCGGCAGCACGCGGTGGCAATTGAATAATCTGTTTTTTATGGGAAACGCCCGGGTATACCCGGGCGTTTCTTTTTGCTTTCCACGGAGAGAATGTTACTTTGCCCACGGCGGCAAAGTAACCAAAACGCCGCCGGGGACGGCTCCGATGAGCGCCTACGCGCAGCGGCGCGCTTATAGTCGCCTTTCCCCGGACCCCATTTACGGGGGACGCCCTCTTGAAAGATAGACTCTTGCGTCCGGCGGCTCCGAAAACAAGACCTTGCCTCCTTCTTGCCCCGGGCCTTAGGCCCTATGTGTGCAAAATATGGTGGACAAGTGCGTTGAAATTACGCCGCCTGCCCTGGCAAAACCGTGGTAGTTGGGTCAATTACATAGGGCCGCACAGGCCTATAAATGGGATGTCTCCATCAAGCTTTGTTCCACATAGCGCTGCACCAGCTCTTCCACGGTGCAATGCTCCCAGCGGGCTATGTAGGCCAAGTCATGGGCTGTTCTATCGTCCAGTTCCACGGTAATTTTATAGCATTCCTCCTGGTTCATACCAACACATCCTTACACTATTATACACCAACTAGTGCAAGGTGCAATCACTTGTTTTTTAAAATCAGGTTGGATACACTAGGAGATGCAATCTGATGCAAGGTGGTGGGAAAATGGCGGAAGCGCTGTTGGTAAACCGCACCCGGTTTACTTCATCTTTAAAAAATGAACTGATGCGGGATTTTAACCGACTGGCGGAAGAAACCAGGATTCCAAAATCCCGTCTGATGGATGAAGCAATTGAAGATTTATTGAAAAAATATGAAAAACGGGTGGCGGAATAATCCGCCACCCGTTTTCCCTTATCGTTATCTTTTATAAAAAAGTGGGAGCGACGTAAAACGTCACTCCCACAAAAAACTTATTTACGGGCGCAGAGGCGAAACGAAGTTTCGCACAAAGTTCTTTTGCCTACTTTTCTTTCAAGAAAAGTAGGTTATCCGCGGACGGCGCGGGTACGAGCCTCCTTGCGGTCCTCCATTCTGGAGACAATGAGGGTACAGGCGGCGTCGCCGGTGATGTTGACGGTGGTACGGCCCATATCAAAGACACGGTCGATACCAGCCACCAGTGCAATGCCCTCGATGGGCAGACCCACGCTCTGGAGCACCATGGCCAGCATGACCATGCCCGCGCCGGGAACGCCGGCGGTTCCAATGGAGGCCAGCGTGGCGGTAAGCACGATGGTGACCATATCGCCCAGGGACAGGCTCACACCGTAAGCGGTGGCAATAAACACGGCGCACACGCCCTGATAAATGGCGGTACCATCCATGTTGATGGTGGCGCCCAGAGGCAGCACGAAGGAGGCTACTTCCCGGCGGGCGCCCAGGCGCTCGGTGCACTCCAGGTTAAAGGGCAGCGCGCCCACAGAGGAGGCCGAGGAGAACGCCATCATCATAGCAGGGGCCATTCCCTTGAAGAAGGCCAGCGGGGACAAGCCGCCCAGCAGCTTCACCGTGGAGGAGTAGACGATCAGCGCATGGAGGATATAGCCCACATAGGCCAGTGCCAGTACCGCCACCAGATCCCGCAGGATCATGGGTCCGTTCTCTGCCACCACAGGGCAGATCAGGCAGGCCACGCCGATGGGAGACAGCTTGATGATGAGGTCCATGATCTTCATGAACACCTCGTTGAAGCTGTCCACCACCTGAGCGGCCACCAGCCCCTTCTCCCCGGCCAGCAGGATGCCAAAGCCCAAAAACAGGGAGATCACAATGACCTGAAGCATGGTCGCGTCAACCAGAGGCTTAATCGCATTGGAGGGGAAGATGTTGACGATCACGGTCATAATGCTCTGTCCCTCGGGAGGGGTGTAGCTGAGGTCGGTGGTATCCAGCACATGGAACAGGCCCATACCAGTGGCTATATTGGCCAGGATCAGAGCCAGCACCACGGCAAAGGCGGTGGTACACATGTAATACACCACAGTCTTTCCGCCGATGGCGCCCACCTTGCTGATATCCTTCATGGAGATCACGCCAGAAGCGATGGAGAACAGCACAATGGGCACAACCACAAATTTTAACAGGTTCAGGAAAATATCGCCCCAGGGCTTGATGTAGTTTTTGGCAACGTCGATCCCCGCCCCATCGGGTACGTTCATCAGGATCAGACCGGCCACCACACCGACTGCCAGACCAATAAAGATCCAAAACGCCAGGGGCAGCTTCTTTTTGCTTGTCATGCAGCTCTCTCCTCCCGCTTCTTCACAAACGCATGTTTTTGTCCCCCGCCTTGCATTTTTGCGGGGCGTCCTCTTACTCTTTCAGTATACACACCTCCCCCGATTTTCTCAACCGTTTTTCCGGCTTTTCCTGAAATTTTTTTCAGATTTCACCCATACCCTCTCCCCTCCGCTTCCCGTTATTTCCAAATATTTTTTTCAATTTTGCATGTTTTGAATGTCTGTCATGCTTTTCCCGGGAAAAAAGAATTTTTTCCGGTCGACCTGCTTCGCCCTTTTCTATTCCAAAATATGGTAAACTATACTTGTAAATATTTCCCAGACAGGAGGGGTAGCGATGCAGCTGCTGCGGAAAAAAGGCATGCTGGACAGCACGCGGGTGCTGTTTCTGCCTGTGGACGACATTTTTCCTAATCCGGACCAGCCCCGGCGTGTCTTTGCCCAGGGAGATTTGGAGGAGTTGGCCCGGTCTATTCAGGCTCTGGGACTGCTCCAGCCGCTGACGGTACGGCGCACCGAGGGAGGTTGGGAGCTGGTGGCGGGCGAGCGGCGGCTGCGGGCAGCCAAGCTGGCCGGACTGCGGGAGGTCCCCTGCCTCTCCCTGCAAATCGACAGTCAGCGCTCCTCCCTGCTGGCGCTGGTGGAAAACTTACAGCGCAAGGACCTGGACTTCTGGGAGGAGTCTCTGGCGTTGGACAAGCTGATTTCCACCTACCACCTCTCCCAGGAGGAGGCCGCCCGGCGGATCGGCAAGAGCCAATCAGCGGTAGCCAACAAGCTGCGGCTGCTGAAGCTCCCCCGCGAGGTGCTGGAGATCCTGCGGGACGGCGGAGCCACTGAGCGCCATGCCCGGGCACTGCTGTGCCTGGAAGACGCCCAGCTTCAGCTCCAGGCGGCCCAGACCGTGGTGGAGCAGCATTTGACGGTGGCCCAGACGGAGGCTCTGACGGAAACGCTCCTTCTCCCCCCGCCGCCGGATCAGCCCGCCCGCCGTCCCCGGCGCACCTTTGTGGTCAAGGATGTGCGGCTGTTTTTAAATACGGTCCAGCGGGGGCTGACGCTGATGCGCACCGCGGGAGTCAACGCCCAGTGTCAGCGGGAGGACGGCGAGGAAGAAATTCTGCTCACTATCCGTATCCCCCGGTCCCCTGCCCGCGGATGACCTGTGGAGCGGCAGGGATGTTTCACGTGAAACATCCCTGCCGTTTTTTCTTGTCCTGCCATTGTTTCACGTGAAACATCCCTAGCTTCTTTTCTTTGTTTCACGTGAAACATCGTTGCTTTGCCCAAGAGAAATGCAGGAAACGGCTTGAAAGTGCGGGCTGCGGTTGTTATAATGGAACTCTGGAATCACACCGCTGCTTACTTATATATAAAGGTAGCCCTGTGATGGCCTCATTTTCCGTCAGGAGGTAGCTGAATGGCCAGAATCATTGCCATTGTCAACCAGAAAGGCGGAGTGGGCAAGACCACTACCACCGTAAACATTACCGCATCCCTGAAAGCTCTGGGCAAACGGGTGCTGCTGTGCGATTTTGACCCCCAGGCCAACGCCACATCGGGCATGGGCGTGGACAAGAACACCGCCTCTCCCAACGTGTACGATGTGCTGATCAATGGAGCAGACCCCAAAAAGTCTGTGGTTTCCACCAAGTACGGCGACGTGATCCCCTCCAACAAGGCCCTGGCAGGGGCAGGCATCGAGATGATCGCCATCCCCGACCGGGAGCACCTGCTGAAAAAGGCGCTGGACAGCCTGGCTAAGAACTACGACTACATCTTTATCGACTGCCCCCCCTCCCTGGAGCTGCTCACCGTCAACGCCCTGTGCGCGGCCCACTCTCTCATTGTGCCCGTCCAGTGCGAGTACTACGCCCTGGAGGGTCTGAGCGACCTGCTGTCCACCGTGCGGCTGGTCAAGCGGGGCCTCAACCCCAAGCTGGCCCTGGAGGGCGTGCTGCTGACCATGTTCGACAGCCGCACCAACCTGTCTCTCCAGGTGGCGGAGGAAGTGAAGCGGCACTTCCCCGGTCAGGTGTATGCCACCGTTATTCCCCGAAATGTGCGGCTCAGCGAGGCTCCCAGCCACGGCATGCCGGTGACCGACTACGATCCCTACTCCCGGGGCGCGGAGGCCTATCGGTCTCTAGCGGAGGAAATGGCATCCGCAGAGGGCTGACCCCCTCTCCCCTACGGCGGCGCTGCCGCCTATGATCTTTGATCTTTGATTTTGGAAAGCGCTGAACCACAGGTCGTATCCCGTTGGCCCAGCCCTTTCTTACTGGAAAGGAAGGTGTACCATGGCAAAACGAAAGACCGATCTGGGACTGGGTCGGGGACTCAACGCCCTGCTGGGCGACCCGGAGCTGCCCACTCAGGGAGAGGGCTCCATCTCTTTGCCCATCTCCCAGGTGGAACCAGGTTTGAACCAGCCCCGGAAGCGGTTTGATCCGGAGACGCTCAGCGATTTGGCTGAGTCCATCCGCGTCCACGGCATTATCCAGCCCCTCACGGTACGGCGGCTGGCTTCCGGCTACTATCAGATCATCGCCGGCGAACGGCGGTGGCGTGCCGCCAAGCAGGCCGGTCTCACCGAGGTGCCGGCCGTCATTATTGAGGCAGACGACCGCAAGGTGATGGAGCTGGGCCTCATTGAGAACCTTCAGCGAGAAGACCTGAACCCGGCAGAAGAAGCGCGGGGCTATCAGGTGCTGATGGAGGAATACGGTCTGACTCAGGAGCAGGTGGCGGAGGAGATGGGCAAATCCCGTCCTGCCATTGCAAACACCCTGCGTCTGCTGGCTCTCCCCGAGGATCTGCTGAAGCTGGTGGAGGAAGGAACTCTGTCTGCCGGCCACGCCCGGGCCATTCTGGGCGCGCCTACCCAGGCCATGCAGCGCCAGGCTGCCAAGCAGGTCATTGCCCACGGCCTGTCCGTGCGCCAGACCGAGAGTCTGGTCAAGGCACTGCAGAAGCAGCCGGCGGAGAAAAAAGCCGCCAACAATGAGATTGCCCTGTACCTGGGAGAGCTTGAAAAGTCCCTGTCCAGCAATCTGGGCCGGAAGGTGACCATCTCCCACCACGGCAAAAAAGGCAAGATCCAGTTGGAATACTACAACCCCGAGGACCTGGAGGCCCTACTGAGCCTGCTCAATACCCTCCACGGAGAGGAGCCCAATTCCTATGAAGAATGATGAACGTACCCCCTCCCCTTCTCAGGAGAAGCGGGAATCCGCGCCGGAGAAGCAGGAGCCTAAGAAAGCCCCGGCCTATGTACCCCCTGCCACCAAGGAGAAGCGGCAGAAATCGGTGTTCAAATACATCACCATTCTCTTTGCCGCCGCCTTTGTGCTGATGCTGCTGGCCTTCATGATGGAGCGGCGGCAGAACGAGCAGGTGGTGGACAGTCTGAACCAATCTGTCTCCGGCCTGCGGGAGTCGCTGAGCAACATGCAGTCCGCCCAGGATATCTACGACGAGAACATGGAACTTATCGAGCAGATCAATGAGCTTCAGTCGGAGAATGACCGGCTCACCAATGAAAATCGGGACCTCTCCAACAGCCAGAATAACAATGAGAAGTCCGTGGAGGCGATGGGCTGGTTCTGGCAGATCGACGAGGCCTATGTTCTGGGCAAGTACAGCCTGTGCCGCAGTCTCATTGATCAGATGGGCGAGGAACTGGTTTCCGCTCTGCCCACTGAGGCGGTAACCGACAATGGCCGCTTCTCCCCGGCTGACCGGTATCAGGAGATCTACGACGCGGTTTATTGATTCAGAATTTTTTCCACATTTTTAGTTTAGAATGTGGAAAAGTTTTCGCCACACTTTGAGAAATGGTTGCTTCTTTTTGCTTGTCCAAAAAGAAGCTGAAAAGACCCCGGGGGCCGATTCCGGTGAGCACCAAGCCTGCGGCGGTGCTCACAGTCATCTTGCCCCCAGACCCCCAGTTACGGGAGACGCCCTCCTGTGAGGTTAATCTGACCTTCCGGCGGGCAAAATTTAGTTCTGTGATACTTCTCGCCCCGGGCCTTAGGCCCTATGTGTGCAAAGCTTGGTGGACAAATGCGCTGAAATTACACCGCCTGCCTGGACAAAACCAGGGTAGCCGATAAGTCAACCAGGCGAGGGAAACGGTGCTTTCACCTCCCCCCTCCCCTACGGGCGAGAGGCGAAACGCAGTTTCGCAGAAAGTTCTTTTGCCTACTTTTCTTTCCAAGAAAAGTAGGTTTCACGTGAAACATTAAAACCATACCAAATGAACAATATTGGAGGAACAGACCATGCTGGATATCAAGTTTGTCCGGGAAAACCCCGACGTGGTAAAGGAAAACATCAAGAAGAAGTTCCAGGATCAGAAGCTGCCCCTGGTGGACGAGGTGCTGGAACTGGACAGCCAGAACCGTGCCGCCATTGCCGAGGCTCAGGAGCTGCGCACCCAGCGCAACGCCCTCAGCAAGCAGGTGGGCATCCTGATTGGCCAGGCCAAGAAGGACCCCTCCAAGCTCCAGGAGGCCGAGGAGGCCAAGGCCAAGGTCAAGGCCAACGCCGACCGTCTGGCCGAGCTGGAGGCTCTGGAGACGGAGCTGGCCCAGAAGATCCGTCACATCATGCTCCAGATCCCCAACATCATTGATCCCTCCGTGCCCATCGGCCCCGACGACTCCGCCAATGTGGAGGTGCAGCGCTTCGGTGAGCCCGTCACCCCCGACTTTGACATCCCCTACCACACCCAGATCATGGAGTCCTTCAACGGCATCGACATGGATGCGGCCGGCCGCGTGTCCGGCAACGGCTTCTACTATCTGATGGGCGACATTGCCCGTCTCCACGAGGGCGTGCTGGCCTATGCCCGGGACTTTATGATCGACAAGGGCTTCACCTTCTGCATTCCCCCCTTCATGATCCACGGCAACGTGGTGGAGGGCGTTATGTCCCAGACTGAGATGGACGCCATGATGTACAAGATTGAGGGCGAGGACCTGTACCTCATCGGTACCTCCGAGCACTCCATGATCGGCAAGTTCATCGACCAGATCCTCACCGAGGACCAGCTGCCCCAGACCCTCACCTCCTACTCCCCCTGCTTCCGCAAGGAGAAGGGCGCTCACGGCATCGAGGAGCGCGGCGTGTACCGCATCCACCAGTTCGAGAAGCAGGAGATGGTGGTCGTCTGTAAGCCTGAGGACTCTATGGACTGGTACGAGAAGATGTGGCGCTACTCTGTGGAGCTGTTCCGCTCCCTGGACATCCCCGTGCGTCAGCTGGAGTGCTGCTCCGGCGACCTGGCCGACCTGAAGGTGAAGTCCTGCGACATCGAGGCCTGGTCCCCCCGTCAGCAGAAGTACTTTGAGGTCTGCTCCTGCTCCAACCTGGGCGACGCCCAGGCCCGCCGCCTGAAGATGCGCGTCAAGGGCGAGAAGGGCACCTACCTGCCCCACACCCTGAACAACACCGTGGTGGCTCCTCCCCGTATGCTCATCGCCTTCCTGGAGAACAACCTCCAGGCCGACGGCAGCGTGAAGATCCCCGAGGTCCTGCGCCCCTACATGGGCGGCAAGGAGCTGCTGATCCCCAAGAAATAAGCAGGCGGACCGGAGAAGCTGCGGCTCCTCCTCTCCCCTCCCCCGCTGCCTGGTCCCGAAGGGCGCGTTCCCTTCCGGCCAGGCAGCGGCCAAATATATAACAAGGAGCTTGTGTGTATGTCTCAGGGAACCAGAAAAAAAGAACTCTCCCTGCTGAACCTGCTCTTCTGTATCCTGGTGGTGCTGATCCACTGCCTGAGCCAGCCGGTCTCCGTGCTTGACCGCAGCAGCTGGCAATACGCCCTTGTTCTGTGCGTGCAGCGCCTGGCCTTTGTGTCGGTCCCCGGCTTCTTCTTCCTCAGCGGTCTGAAGCTTACCCTGTTTGCAGACCGACACCGCAGCCTCATGAAATACTGGCTGGGCCGGGTGCGGACCATCCTTCTCCCCTACATCCTGGCGGTGGCCATCTACTACCTCTACTTCTGGACCCACCACTACTTCCCCTTCTCCCAGGCGGATTTCGGAGGATACCTGGTGCGGGGCGATCTGTCCAGCCACTTCTACTTCGTGGTGACCCTGGTGCAGTTCATGGTGCTCACTCCGCTGTTTCTCTGGCTGGCCCGGCGGTTTGACCCGGTGGTGCTTCTGCCCTTTGCCCTGGGCCTGACCTGGCTGAGCTCCCTGTATCTCCAGGCCATTCTGACCAGCGCTGTCCCCGGCGTAACGTTTCCCTACGGCGACCGGGTATTTGTCTCTTACCTAATTTACTACCTGGCAGGCTGCTGCGCAGGCCAGTCCTATTCCAAGTTCCTGGCTCTGCTGGAACGCAACGCGCCTCTTATCGCTGTCCTGGCCGTTCTCTTTGCGGCGTGGGATGGGGTGGCCAGCTGGCTGGGCTTTTCCGGACGGCGGGAGATCCCCTATCTGGAGCTGGTCCACACCTTGTACATTCTCAGTGCTATTCTGCTGCTGTTTCTGCTGGCCGCCCGTGACCGGGCTCCCCTGTCCCGCCTGTGGGCGGCGGTGGACCGGGCCAGCTACCTCATCTACCTGTACCACTGTCTGATCATTGTCATCTTCAATGACCAGGTGATCCGTCTGAACCTGTCGTCGGTGGGGACAGAACTGGTGCTGCGGCTGCTGGTAGTCTACCCAGTGACCATTGGCGGCGCCCTGCTGTGGCAGTGGATGATGAGAACGCTGCGTCAGCATCTGACCTCCGGTGGCCGACGTGTCGGCACCCGGTTGTAAAGGGTTATATCCTTTTTGTATTATTTTATCTGTTTATTACACCGCTCTCCAGCGGATAGCGGCCTCCCCTCCCCTTCTCCGGGTCATTTTCCCCCGAAAAACGGCTCCAGAGCAGAATCTGCTCAAAACCCTTGTGCCCCAAGGGTTTTGAGCTTCCCATTTTTGGAGGTCTTTCCGCTGCGGTTTGGAGGTTCTTATGTCAGACGAAAAACGTCCCGGCGAGGACCAGGGCTACACCCCCGCCTCCCCGGTGAAGCGGACCCTGGCCTGGATCGGTCTGAGCTACATGGTGATCCTCGTGGCTCTGACCACCTATTACTTTTTTACCGGCACCACGCTTGGTAACCTGGGTCCCCTGCTGACAGTGCCCGGCCTCATCGGCCTGGGCGCGGTGAGCATTGTGAGCTGGCGCTCCACCGGCCGGCCGGGCAAGGTGCCCGCCATTCTTCTGGCCGTGATGTGCTGGGCGCTGGCACTGGCCACCCTGCCCATCGGCATTGCCGGACTGCTGAGCAACTTTGGAGGTTGACGCTGTGAAGGAGATCATATCTTCCGGCCTGGCGGAGCTGGGCCTTGCCGACCGGGTGCCGGAACACGCCCCGGAACAGCTGGCTGAGTACGGCCGGCTGATGCTGGAGAAAAACCAGGTGATGAATCTCACCGCCATCCGGGAGGAGGACGGGGTTGCCCGGCTGCACATGCTGGACAGCGCCGCTCTGCTCAACTGGGGAGACTTTGAGGGCAAGACATTGCTTGACGTGGGCACTGGCGCCGGTCTGCCCGGCCTGCCGCTGAAGATCCTGGTCCCCTCCCTCCAGGTCACCCTGCTGGACAGCCTGAACAAGCGGGTGGACTGGCTCAATGAGGTGTGCGCCCAGCTGGGTCTGGAGGGCATCCAGGCCGTCCACGCCCGGGCGGAAGAGCAGGCTCTGGTAAAAGGCTGGCGGGACGGGTTCGACGTAGTCACCGCCCGTGCGGTAGCCGAGCTGCGCCTTCTGTGCGAGCTGTGCCTGCCCTTTGTCAAGGTAGGCGGCGTATTCCTGGCTATGAAGTCGGTAGACAGCCAGGACGAGCTGGATCAGGCCGCCCACTGCATCAAAATGTTAGGCGGCCGGGTGGAGCCTGTGATGGACTACCCTGTCCCCGGTGCGGGAGTGACCCACCGTCTCATCCCCATCCGCAAAGTGGCTCCCACTCTGAAAGGCTATCCCAGAAGATGGGCTAAAATCCAAAAGAATCCGCTCTGATTTTGGCTTAATTTGGTTTATTGTTGCCTTTTTTTGCTTTTGAGTGAAAATTATTTTAATTTGACCATGTTTTTTTCAAAAAAATCATTGACGTACCTTAGATTTGTGATAGACTGGAATTGGTGTATAGGAGGAATTTCATGGGAAGCGTAATCGTAGTTACCTCCGGCAAGGGAGGAACTGGAAAAACCTCCATCACCGGCGGCGTGGGCTCCTGCCTGGCCAGGCTGGGCAAGAGCGTGCTGTGCATTGACATGGACATCGGTCTGCGCAATCTGGACATCTCCCTGGGACTCAGCGACCGGGCTCTGATGGACTTTTCCGATGTTGTGTTTGGCCGCTGCTCTCTGGAAAAGGCGGCGGTGAGCCACCCGGATCTGCCCGGCCTGTCTTTGCTGACCGCCCCTATGTCCTTTACCCCTCAATTGACCCAGTGGCAGGTTCAGGAGCTGCTGGATGCGGCCCGGAAGCGGTATGATTATATTATGATCGACTCCCCTGCCGGCCTGGGACCCGGCTTTCAGTTGGCCTCCTGCGGCGCGGACCGGGCCCTGGTGGTATCCACCAACGACGCCTCCTCCCTGCGGGATGCCCAGCGCACCGTGGCTGAGCTGGACCGTCTGGAGCAGATCCATCTGGTCATGAACCGCATCCAACCCAAGCTGCTGCGCCAGCTGCGCACCACCATTGACGACGCCATGGACGCCGCGGGCCTGCCCCTCATCGGCGTGGTCCCCGAGGACCCCAGAGTCATTTTGTCGGCCAATCAGGGCCGTCCCTTGATCCTGGGCGGACGGCAGGGCGCCGCCAACGCCTGTTTAAATATCGCAAAACGAATCCAGGGCCTTCGCGTGCCCATCATGCGCATTCGCTGATTTTTTCCTTTTTATTACGATTACAAGGAGGTAACCGCCACCATGAATATCGCTATCATGTGTCATAACCGCAAGCAGGAGCTGATGGTACAGTTCTGTACCGCTTATTGCGGCATCCTGTCTAAGCATACCGTCTGCGCCACCAATGCCACGGGACGGATGGTGGCGGAGGCCACCGGTCTGCCGGTCAATCTGTTTTTGTCCCATGAGCATGGCGGCATTGAGCAGATCGGCCAGCGCATCATCTACAACGAGATCGACCTGGTCCTCTTCTTCAACTCTCCCCAGGACAACAGCATGGATGAGGACGTCATGTATATCGCCCGTCTGTGCGATCAGCACTCCGTGCCTATGGCTACCAACGTGGCTACCGCGGAGCTGCTCATCCACGGCCTGGCCCGGGGCGATCTTGACTGGCGCATCGTCATGAACCCCAACCGGGTTCCCTTTGCCCTGTAAGGCAGAAAGATTGATTTTTTCCCCTATTTAGGGTATCATAGCACCATATAACCGCCATGACGGCGCATGAGTAGTCCGGTTACCGCCCGACAGAGAGAAACCCCACGGCTGAAAGGGTTTTAGGGAGATGGCCCGGAGGAAGACGGCGCTACCAGCGGGCTCGGAAACGGGCGTGGTCTCCCCTGCCGCAACACAGGGGCGAAAGGGAACAGGGTCGCCCTGTTCTGAAATTGGGTGGCACCACGAAGCGTTTTCTTAGGCGCTCTCGTCCCAATCCCGGGACGAGAGCGCCTACTTTTCTTGTAAGAATAGTAGGCAAAAGAACTTTCTGCAACGCTTCGCTTTGCTTCTGGGGTTCCGCCCTGCGGGGCGTTGGTGATATTTCAATCATTTGCAGGGGCGGCCGTTGTCCCCCTAAGAAAACGTTGTTACTTTGCCCGCGGCGGCAAAGTAACCAAAACGCCGCTGGGGGCCGCTTCCGGTGAGCGCCTTCGCGCAGCGGGCGCTCACAGTCATTGCCCCCAGGCCCCCATTTACGGAGGTGTGTCCCTTTGGATCTTAGGTATTTTCCGGCGGGCAAAATCAAGTTCTGTTCCCGTTCTATTCTCGGCCCACTGGGGCCTGTTGCCATCAAAATTTGAAGGCACTGCCACTCTACCACACACCGCCTGATGCATCCCTACCTGTTGGGTGCGGCGGTGACCGTGGGCGGGCCAGCTGCCACGGTTTTGCCAGAGTAGGCGGTGTCCGTACAGCGCGCACACCTTAAATTTCCGCTTGGTAGGGCCTAAGGCCCGGGGCAAGAAGGACCAAATGGTCTTGTTTTAGGCCGCCGGGAGGATTCTATGATCTGACAGGAGAGCGTCCCCCGTAAATGGGGGTCCGGGGCGACGACGCCTATGAGCGCCCGCTCCGCGCAGGCGCTCATCGAAGGAGCCCCCCGGCGATTCTTTGGTGACTTTCTGATCGCTCAGAAAGTCACATCCCCGTCCTGGTTTTAAAAAATACTTCAAAGAAAGGATTTTGATACCGATGAGTAAAATTCAACCTCGCACCCTGTCCGGCTTCATGGAGCTCCTCCCCGCCCGTCAGGCCCAGTTTGACCGCATGGTAGAGATCCTGCGGGAAACCTATTCTCTCTACGGCTTCACCCCCCTGGACACCCCCCTCATTGAGGCCAGCGAGGTGCTGCTGGCCAAGGGCGGCGGCGAGACCGAGAAGCAGATCTACCGCTTCATGAAGGGCAACACCGACCTGTCTCTGCGCTTCGACCTCACGGTTCCTCTGGCCAAGTACGTGGCCCTTAATTACAGCAAGCTCACCTTCCCCTTCCGCCGCTTTCAGATCGGCAAGGTGTACCGTGGCGAGCGCGCCCAGCGCGGCCGCTTCCGTGAGTTCTATCAGGCCGACATTGACGTCATCGGCGACGGGAAGCTGGACATCTCCAACGAGGCGGAGATCCCCGCCATCATTTACCAGGCCTTTACCCGTCTTGGCCTGAAGCGCTTCCAGATCCGGGTCAACAACCGCAAGGTTTTGAACGGTTTCTACGCCATGCTTGGCCTCACCGAGAAGTCCGGCGAAATCATGCGCACGGTGGACAAGTTGGATAAGATCGGCGCCGAGAAGGTCAAGGAGCTGCTCATGGAGGAGGAGATCGGCCTCACCGAGGAGCAGGCCGGCGAGATCCTCACCTTTATTGCCATCACCGGCTCCAACGAGGCGGTTCTCTCCGCTCTGGAGGGCTACCGCGGCCGCAACGAGATCTTTGACCAGGGCCTGGACGAGCTGAACACCGTGGTCAAATATCTGGCTGCCTTTGGCGTGCCCCAGACCCACTTCGCCGTGGACCTGACCATTGCCCGCGGTCTGGACTACTACACCGGCACCGTCTACGAGACCACCATGCTGGACCACCCGGAGATTGGTTCCATCTGCTCCGGCGGTCGTTACGATAACCTGGCGGAATATTATACCGATAAACAACTCCCCGGAGTTGGCATTTCCATCGGTTTGACCCGTTTGTTCTTCGTTTTGGAGGATCAGGGCTACCTCAACGACGCCCTGAACACCGCTCCCGCCGACGTGCTGATCCTGCCCATGACCGATGACCTCTCCCCCGCTATCGCTCTGGCCACCACCCTGCGCCAGGCCGGCATCCGCACCCAGATCCACGCCGAGCAGAAGAAGTTCAAGCAGAAGATCTCCTATGCCGATAAGCTGTCCATCCCCTATGCCGTGTTCCTGGGCGAGGACGAAATCTCTTCCGGCGTGTGCGCCGTGAAGGACCTCCAGTCCGGCGAGCAGGTAAAGCTCTCTCCCGCCGAGGCGGTCTCCCACATCCAGGCCGGCCTGGACAAGCTCAATCAGGGTAAGCCAATCCTGGATAAGGGGGAGTAACCTCTCCCCTCCCCTGCCAGAGGCAAAACGAAGTTTTGCATAAAGCTTTTTTGCCTACTTTTTTCTCGAAAAAAGTAGGGCCCCTTCCGTTCCCAGGCGTACGAAAGGAGTATAGCCGATGAAAAAGAAGCTCTTGCTTTCTCTTTGTCTGATGGCGATAGCTGTCGTTGCCTTCTGCCTGTGGTACACCCGCCCCCAAACCTTCTGGCAGGCCACGGGCATGGACCGGGACAACATTACCGGCGCATCGGGTTACGCTGTTGAGGGCCATGTCACGGCTGGACAAGCCAGCCTGCAGACCTGGATGCTGAATGACCTGACCCCCGGCCAGGAGGACTATGAGGGCCTGCTGGAGCTGCTGGAGCAACCCTCCTACCGCGCCAGTCTGGAAAACCTTCTGCCGCCCTCCTCCTCCCACCCCGCTACAAATGTCACTGCTTGGGTTTCCTTTTCGTTTGCGGATGACCTGGTGACGGTACAGGCCGACTATCCCGGCAAGGTGTGGATCTCCTTCACCGGGCGGCACAGCCGTACCCTGGTCTTTTCCGTGTCTCCCCGGGACTTGAACGAGACCCTGGCTGACTTTATTCAGCAGCAGGGAGTAGCGGGCAATTCTTAGTTTTTTAAAACAATTTGCTATTTTCTAACTTTCTAATACAAAATGGAGTTGATTTTCATGGATAATTTGCAGAATTTCCACCGCACCAACTACTGCGGCGAGCTGCGCCTGAGCGATGCGGGCAAGACCGTGTCCGTGTGCGGCTGGGTCCAGCGTCAGCGCGACCTGGGCGGCCTGATCTTTGTGGACCTGCGTGACCGCACCGGTCTGGTCCAGCTGTCCTTCGACGACAGCACCGACAAGGCCATCTTCGAGAAGGCCTCCACCCTGCGCTCTGAGTACGTCATCGCCGCCACCGGTTTGGTGCGGGAGCGTGAGAGCAAGACCAACAAGATCGCCACCGGCGACATCGAGATTTATGTCTCTGAGCTGCGCCTGCTGGCCAAGGCCGAGACTCCTCCCTTTGAGATCGTGGAGAACTCCAAGGCCAACGACATGCTGCGCCTGAAGTACCGCTATCTGGACCTGCGCCGCCCCGACATGCAGCACGCCATCGCCACCCGCCACAAGGTGACCAAGATCTGCCGGGACTACTTTGACGAGCAGGGCTTCCTGGAAATCGAGACCCCCATGCTCACCAAGTCCACCCCCGAGGGCGCCCGTGACTATCTGGTTCCCTCCCGTGTCCACCCCGGCAAGTTCTATGCTCTGCCTCAGTCCCCCCAGCAGTACAAGCAGCTGCTGATGCTGTCCGGCTTTGACCGCTATATGCAGATCGCCCGCTGCTTCCGTGACGAAGACCTGCGCGCCGACCGTCAGCCTGAGTTCACTCAGATCGACCTGGAGATGTCCTTCGTCAACGAGGACGACGTGATGGGCATTCAGGAGGGCTTCCTGAAGCGGGTCTTCAAGGAGGTTCTGGATGTGGACGTGCAGACCCCCTTCCTGCGCATGCCCTGGCGTGAGGCTATGGACCGTTTCGGCTCCGACAAGCCCGACCTGCGCTTCGGCTTTGAGCTCAAGGACATCAGCGACATCGTGAAGGACTGCGGCTTCGGTGTGTTCTCCGGCGCGGTTCAGGGCGGCGGCTCTGTACGCCTCATCAATGTCAACGGCCACGCCGCTGACTTCCCCCGCAAGAAGATCGACAAGCTGGGCGAGTTCGTCAAGACTTACAAGGCCAAGGGTCTGGCCTGGACCCGTATGCACGACGGCCAGGTGACCTCCTCCTACCAGAAGTTCCTCACCGAGGAGGAGAACAAGGCCATTCTGGAGCGCGCCGGCGCCAAGGACGGGGACCTGATCCTCATCGTGGGCGACGTGAAGGACGAGGTCGTCTTTGCCGCGCTTGGCGCTCTGCGCTGCGAGTGCGCCAAGCAGCTGGGTCTGCTGGATCCCAAGGACTTCAAGTTCCTGTGGGTCACTGAGTTCCCCATGTTCGAGTACAGTGAGGAAGAGGGCCGCTACGTGGCCATGCACCACCCCTTCACCGCTCCCATGGACGAGGACCTGGACAAGCTGGAGACCGACAAGAAGAACTGCCGCGCCAAGGCCTACGACATCGTACTCAACGGCACCGAGCTGGGCGGCGGCTCCATCCGTATCTCCGTGCCCGAGACCCAGCAGGCCATGTTCCGTGCTCTGGGCTTCAGCGATGAGGACGCCCAGGAGCGCTTTGGCCACCTGATTAACGCCTTTAAGTTCGGCGCGCCTCCTCACGGCGGCCTGGCCTACGGCCTGGATCGTCTGTGCATGCTGATGGCGGGCGCCGAGTCCATCCGCGACGTCATCGCCTTCCCCAAGGTGCAGAACGCCAGCGAGCCCATGACCAACTGCCCCGACTTCGTGGATGATAAACAATTGGATGACCTCTCTCTGGCCGTCACCCGCCGGGAAGAGACTTCTGACGAGGAGTAACCGCTTTCTTGAAAGAAAGCTTGGCAAAGAACTCTCTGGGAAGCTCCGCTTCCCTCCACCCTTTCACACAGATATTTGGCAGGAGCGACATAGTTTGCCGCTCCTGCCTTTATTTTTTAAAATCGACTTAATTTGCCTCAAAAAATTGACAATATCACAACTTAGTGGTATAGTACGTAAGATATCAGTAAAGAGACTGTAAGAAAGTGTGGAGAGAACCGCCCCGATTTCCGGACGCGTTTGCCTCCGCGCTGTTTTTTAGGAGGAAGCTATGAAAAAAGCACTGATCGTTTTTCTGTGCGTGCTTTTGACCGGCTGTGCCCCGACTTCTGGCACAAGCGCCCAATCCACCGTCTCTCAAAGCACGCCCCAGGATTCCAGCGTCCAGTCCTCCGACAGCTCCAGCCAGGACAGTTCTTCTGGCGCACCGGACGCATCCCAGGATTCGGAGGAGCCCCCCTCACAGCCTGATCCCAGCGTCACTTCCGGTTCCACAGAAAATCAGGACCAGATCATTGAGGAACTGCTCTCCACTATGACTGTGGAGGAAAAGGTGGGCCAGATGTTCTTTGTCCGCTGCCCTGACACAGGTGCGGTCGAGGCGGTGTCCCAGTATAAACTGGGCGGATACATTCTCTTCGGTCGTGATTTTAAAGACAAAACCGCCGAGCAGGTCCGCAATGACATCAGCTCCTATCAGAGCGCATCCGGCGTGCCTCTGCTCATCGGAACCGATGAAGAGGGCGGCACCGTGGTCCGTGCCAGCTCTAACTCCAATCTTTTCTCCCACCGCGGCCTCTCTCCCCAGGCCCTCTTTGCCGAGGGCGGCATGGACAGCATCATTCAGGATGCCCGTCAGAAGAGTGTGACCCTCCTGGGACTGGGTGTGAATGTCAATCTGGCTCCGGTGGCTGATGTATCCACCGACCCCAACGACTTTATCTATGACCGCTCCTTTGGCCAGGACGCCCAGGCCACCGCAGAATATGTGTCCAACGTGGTGAAAACCATGGATGCAGAGGGCATTGGTTCCGTCCTCAAGCATTTCCCCGGCTATGGGAATAATGTGGATACCCACACCGGTGTGGCCATTGACGAGCGTCCCTATGAGACCTTCCAGACCAGCGATTATCTCCCCTTCACCGCCGGTATCCAGGCGGGAGCCGACGCGGTTCTGGTCAGCCACAATGTGATGTCCTGTGTGGACAATCAGCTGCCTGCCTCCCTCTCCCCTGCTGTGCATAACGAGCTGCGCAGCACTTTGGGCTTCCAGGGCGTGATCATGACCGACGATCTGGCCATGGATGCGGTAGCTGCCTATGCCGGCGACCAATCTCCCGCCGTCATGGCGGTAAAGGCCGGCAATGATATGATTATCACCACCGACTTCCAGACCCAGATTCCTGAGGTGGTACAGGCCGTCAAAAGCGGCGAGATCGACGAGGCGCAGATCGATCAGTCGGTGACACGGGTTCTGCAGTGGAAGTATGATTTGGGCCTGCTGGGCAATTGATTCTGCTAATAAAACCATCTTACCGGGAACCCGGTGAGGTGGTTTTTTATTGGTTCCGCCTTGGGAGACGCAGAGGACGAAGGTTCCTTTCTGCTCGCACAGAAAGGAACCAAAGATGCGCCAAGGGGCTGCTTCCGGTGAGCACCACGCCTGCGGCGGTGCTCACAGTCATTGCCCCCTGGACCCCCGTTTACGGGGAACGCCCTCCAGAAAGACTTTTATACCCTCTCGGCGGGCAAAAACAAGTTCTGTGGTACCGCTTGCCTCGGGCCTTAGGCCCTATGTGTGCAAAATGTTGGTGGACAAATACGTTGAAATGACACCGCCTACTCCGGCATAACCGTGGCAGCTGGGCAGTTGTTGGGCGCATTTATACGGTCACCACCGCACCAAACAGGTAGGCAGGCACCAGGCGGTGTGCGTTAGAATGAAGTAGCTTTAAATTTCGATGGCAAAAGGGCCTAAGGCCTGAGAGTAGAACGGAAACAGGTCTTGATTTTGCCCGCCGGAACTAACTGCCTGGCCAAAGTGGCCCACTCCCGTAATCGGGGTCCAGGGGTGGCGACTAGGAACACCCGCCTGCGGCGAGGTGTTCGTCGGAGCCACACTCCCTGGCGCGTCTCAAGGTAAATTGCCCCGAAGGGGCAAGAGAAGGTGGCCTGGGCCATTGGTTACTTTCTGCGCGTGCAGAAAGTAACACCCGTTTTCTATCCAAAACAAAATTATCCACATTCTCCTACGAAAATGTGGATAAAAAATCCGGGACCCTGTGAAAACAAGGTCCCGGATGTGCTTATGGATGGTTTTTACCGGCCGTTGGGGGCGTAAGCCACCACAGTGCGGCGGTTGGGCTCCACACCAGTGGAGTAAGTTGTGACATTGGGATAGTCCTGCAGAGCGGCGTGGATCACGTGGCGCTCGTAGGCGTTCATGGGCTCCAGGGTCATGTTCTTACGATACTTGACCACCTTGCCCGCTACCTTCACGGCCAGACGCTGGAGGGACTCCTCCCGCTTGGCCCGGTAGCCCTCGGCGTCGATGTGGATACGCACCCGCTTGGACTGGCCACGGTTCACAGAGTAGTTGGTCAGCTGCTGGATAGCATCCAGAGTCTCACCCCGGCGGCCGATGATGGCGCCCAGGCCGTGGCCCTGGAGAATGACCTTATAGCCGGTCTCGCTGCGGTAGATGTCAGGGGTAGCCTGCACGTTCAGGTGCTCCATCAGGCCCTCCAGGAACTCCCGGATCTTCATGGCCTTGGGATCATCCTCGGCGGCGGGCTCCAGCTCAGCCACAGGGGCAGGGGCGGGCTTCTCCTCCTTGCCGATGATCACCTCGTCCCCAGGCTGCAGGGTGTTCTCCTCCTCCTGCTTGGGGGCGCTCTCAGCGGCAGCAGGCGCGGGCTCCTCCTTGGGGGCGGGAGCGGCCTTGGGGGCCTCAACCACAGGCTTAGGCTCCTCAACAGGGGCCTTTACCTCCTCGGCGGCGGGAGTCTCCTCCTCGCCGGGCACCTCATAGCTTACACGGACCTTGGCGGGGTTGCCGCCGAAACCCAGAAAACCGGACTTGGCCCGCTCGATGACCTCCACGGACACGTCGTCCCGGTCCAGACCCAGCTGGAACAGGGCGGCGGCGATGGCGTCCTCTTCGGACCGGCCGGTGGTCTCGATCCACTTACGCATAATCAGACACCCTCCTTCTTGTCATCCTCGTCCTGGGGCTGCTCCTGGACTTTCTCCACCGTCTCAACGGCTTCGGTGACCTCAGCGGTCTCAGGGGCGACCTCGCTCTGGGGCTGCTCCTGCTCCGGGGCGGGGATCTCGGGGGCGGGCTGCTGGACATTCTGGGCGGTCTCAGTGGCTGCCTGCTTGTCCTCGGGCTGCTCCTTCTTCTTGTTCTTCTTATTCTTGCTTCGGATCTTCTCGTCCTCCGCCGCCTTCTGAGCGGCGATCAGGTCGCTGGGGTCCACATAGGGAGTCACCCCGCCGAAGCGGTTGGGGTCGTAGGCACGGCCCCGGGCATAGGCCCGGATACCGATGCGGCTGTCATCCTTGTTGATAGCGGGGCCGGCATCCTCGTCCTTCTTGGCGGACTTCTTCTTGCCGCGGTTCTTCTTCTCTTCCTCCAGACGGCGCTGGCGCTCCAGACGAGCTTCCTCCTTGCGCCGCTTCTCCTCTTCCTTCTCCTCCAGCTCGCGCTGAGCGGCGGCGGCCTGAGCGGCCTCATAGTCCTTCTTCAGCAGCTTGCCGCAGATGATCTCCTGGAAGATGGAGAAGAAATATTGGGCGATCCAGTAGATGGACAGACCGGCGGGAACGGTAAAGCCGATCCACAGAGACATCAGGGGCATCATGATCATCATGGTGCGGTTGGTCTTGGCGGTAGCCTCGTCCTGAGCCTGATTGCGGCTCATCTGGTTGGTCTTCAGGCTGATCTGCATGGACAGCAGAGACATGACCACAGACACCAGGGGCAGCAGGAACAGGCCCACAGAACCCCAGCTCAGTCCGCCCTCCCAGAACTTCCAGTTGGGAATATCGGCCAGATTGATGCCCAGGAAGTGGAAGTCCAGATTAAACAATCCATTTCCGGCATCACCCAGCGCAGCCTGGATCTGAGCCAGCATACCATCCTTATTCAGGGCCTCAGCCATAGCGATCTGAGGATACGCGCCGGTGTTGGCAATGCCGGTGATCTCTGCGATCTTGGCAATTGCGTCCTTAGGCACATCCATCAGGTAAGTCAGGGGCTCACGGATGATATAGTACAGGGGGATCAAAATGAACAGGGGCAGGAAGGACCACAGGCAGCCGCCCATGGGGTTGACCTTCTCCCGCTCATAGAGCTTCTGGACCTCCATCTGATAGCGCTCCCGGTCCTTGCCGTACTGCTTTTGCAGCTGCTGCATCTTGCCGGAGAGCAGGTTCATCTTGATCATGCTCTTCTTGCCCTTCAGGGACAGAGGGAACAGGATCAGCTTTACCACCAAGGCAAAGAGGATCAGAGCAATGCCATAGCTGGAGAAGAAGTTGTAGAAAAACATTAACAGCATGGCAAAGGGTTTCAGAATAATACCCACAATGGTACCTCCACATATTTAGTTGGTTCCGGCTTATCCTCAGGGTACGGGGTCGTACTCAATGGATTTTTGCCGGTGAAAGGGATTGCACCGCAGAATACGGCGCAATGCCAGCCAGCCCCCCTTCCACGCTCCATACTTTTCCACTGCCTCCAGAGCATAGGCCGAGCAGGTGGGAATAAAGCGGCAGCATGGGGGGCGCAGAGGCGAAATTTCCCGCTGATAAAATCGGATCAACCACAAAAACAGCTTTTTCATTTTGGTTCGGACTTGGCTCCCTCTTGGGGACACACCAGCTCCAGCTTACGCATCAGCTGAAGAAAGCTGCGCTCCAGATCCCGGTAACGGCCGTAGATCACCCGGGTGCGGGCCACCACCACAATGTCATAGCCCGGCGCAAGCCGAGCTTCATTGGTACGGTACAGCTCCCGGATTCTCCGGCGGGCACGGTTGCGCTTGACGGCGTTGCCCAGCTTCACTCCTGTCGTGATGCCAAGCCGGCTGATTGGCCGGTTGGTCTTGCGGCAGTAGATGGCAAAATAGGGCGACACCGCGCTGCGGCCCTTGTTGTACAGGCGGCGGAATTCATGATTTTGTTTTAAGGCAATGGTGTGCTTCATAAACTCCTCCGCTTTCCCGCTTTCTTGAACGAAAGCTCCTACTTTTCTCGAGAGAAAAGTAGGCAAAAGAGCTTTCTGCGAAGCTCCGCTTCGCTTCTGCTGTAAATCCAAAATGATAGCTTCAATAGGACAAAAAAGCACAAAAAGTCCCGCATATGGGTGTAAGAGAGCATGAAACCGGGTAGGCTTGTCCCTCAAAAATGGAGAGAGGGCCTGTCCTACACACTTCTCCTTGTCATGCTTCAGCGGCTGCGCAACGCGCGGCTTCCCTACCCCTTTTGGCCTTCGGCCATTTCCCCCTGACAGGGGGAATCGGCCCTCCGTCTCGGGCGCAAAACAGTGCCGCTTTCGCGGCCCTTCGGTTTTTTGCCCTCGCTCCGGTCCATCCGCGCTGCTCCGCACGCCTCCGCATTTCGCTGTATGCACCGCAGGGGCGGGGGAATCATTCCCACGCCCCTAAATATGCGTTTCTGAATTGTGTCCTTCTGCCATATCGCATAGGAAGATCCGGTGTGCCCAGGCCATACAGCTCAGGCAAAAACGGGATCTGTCCAGCCCACGGATCAGTGGGTCAGACGAGCGCGGCCCTTCGCACGACGGCGAGCCAGAACCTTGCGGCCATTGCGGGTGGCCATACGCTTACGGAAGCCGTGCTCCTTGGAACGCTGGCGCTTCTTGGGCTGATAGGTACGAAGCATGGGGGACACCTCCTCACTTGAATTCAAGCCGGCATCACCGGCCCAACAACAGCCGTTTCCGGCTGCGGTCTGCGTCAAAAGCTGGGCCTGCGGGGGGCACAAAACCATCCCCGGGCATATCCAGTACGGATTATTATAGACGAAAGTTTTTCTCCTTGTCAACTATTTTCTTTTCCTTTTTCCATCTTTTTTCCGTTCCTCCCGAAAAAACACAACATCTTGTGTTCATATTGCTACCTGCCCCATTGCTGGAAAAAATCACCCATACTATTAAAATAAAAAATACCCCGGAAAACCAGGGGGAACGCCTTGCGGCAGGGTGGTTTTTTTGCTATAATGACGATGACGAATTGCGCCCATTTTTTGATTGCGTCCGGAAAACAAACACCAAATGGGTCCCCTGCCCAGTTTGGGCCGGCAGGGACCCCATTTTCTTTTTCCCCGCTTTCTTTCTCAGGGCCAGGCCCTGTATTTCGGAGCTGCCGCTTTCACGCCCCCGGCGCTCTTGTTCAAGGAGGTTTTTCCATGAATCCTGCCGCTGACGTCTGGGCAAAGGTTTTGACCCTCATGCAGCCGGAGATGACCGCCACCACCATCAACACCTGGTTTGACGACGCCACCGCCGTGGCGCTGGAGGACGACCGTTTTGTCCTCTACTCCCCCACCCGGTTCAAGCGGGACATCATCGCCACCCGGTACGTCTCCAAGATCCAAAACGCCCTGCGGGAGCTGTTCTCCGCCGAGATGGACGTGGTGGTCCTTACGGAAGGGGAACTGGACCAATACCAGCAGCCCGCTCAAAAAAATGATTTCTTCCCCGGGACAGAGGAGTACACCTTCGAGCGCTTCGTGGTGGGCTCCTCCAACAAGTTTGCCCACGCCGCCGCCCGCGCGGTGGCCGACAACCCCGGTCAGAGCTACAACCCCCTGTTTATCTATGGCGAATCCGGTCTGGGCAAAACCCACCTGCTTTACGCCATCGCTCATACCATTCATAAGAACCACCCGGAGTACAAGGTGGTCTACATCAAAGGAGACACCTTCACCAATGAGCTCATCCAGGCCATCCGTGAGGGCCGCAACGCGGAGTTCCGGGAGAAGTACCGCGGCGCCGACGTGTTCCTCATGGACGACGTGCAGTTTATTGCCGGCCGTGACTCCACCCAGGAAGAGATGTTCCATACCTTCAACACCCTCTATGAGCTGAAAAAGCAGATCGTCTTCACCTCCGACCGTCCTCCCAAGGAGATGCTGCGTCTGGAGGACCGACTGAAGACCCGCTTCGAGTGGGGCCTGTTGGCTGACATCCAGCCCCCCGACTACGAAACCCGTATGGCCATCATCAAAAACAAGGCCGTGCGCATGGGGGTGGAGCTGCCCGAGTTCCTGCTCCAGCTGATTGCCGAGAACATCACCGCCAACGTGCGGCAGATCGAGGGTACCGTCAACAAGATCATGGCCTATCAGCAGCTCATGGGCGACTCGGTGGACAAGGACACCGTGGTCCGGGCCGTCAAGGACATGTTTAAGGAGAAGTCGGACATCGTACCCACAGCCGACGTCATCATTGACGAGGTGTGTAAGTTCTATAACATCGAGCCTGCCACCCTCCGTGGCCAGGGCCGTGCCAAGGACATTTCCCTGGCCCGCCAGATCGCCATGTATCAGATCCGCCGCATGACCAACCTCTCTTTGAAGGAGATCGGCAAGGAGTTTGATAACCGGGACCACACTACGGTGCTGCACTCCATTGAGCGGATTGAGGATTTGGTTAAGACTGACCCGGAGAAGGCGGAGATCATTAAGGATATTACTTCGAATATCAATATCCGCTACGAATAACCTACTTTTCTCGAGAGAAAAGCGGGCAAAAGAGCTTTGTCCAAAACGAGTGTCCCTTTGGTTAGGCAGTTAGTTCCGGCGGGCAAAATCAAGATCTGTTCTCGTTCGATTCTCGGCCCACTGGGGCCTGATGCCATTCAAATTTGAGAGTTCTTATATTCTAACGCACACCGCCTGGTGCCTGCCTACCTGTTTGGTGCGGTAGTGATCGAGCGGACAGTTCACGTCCGGCCACGGACCAGCTGCCACGGCTTTGCCAGAGTAGGCGGTGTCCGTACAACGCGGACACGTTTAAATTTCTGACCAAATAGGGGCCTGTGTCCCTGAGGCAAGAAGGATGCAAGATCTTGTGTTCGGAGCCGCCGGACGCAAGTGCCCATCTTCCAGGAGGGCGCCCCCCGTAAAATGGGGGTCTGGGGGCAATGACTGTGAGCACCGCCGCAGGCAAGGTGCTCACCGGAAGCGGCCCCCAGCGATTCTTTGGTTACTTTCTGATCGTTCAGAAAGTAACATCCGCCTTTCCCCGCCCCGCAGGGCGGAATACTCTTAGTAGAACCACCTATTTCCAGTATAATTGAATATTAACTGCATAAGTATTCATTTTATATAGCATATTTAAAAAATTCCCAGGCCCCAGTACATCCCGGTTATCCACACTTAAATGTGGATAACTTGGTGTATGTTGTGGAAAACTCCCGTGGGCACCACTACCTGTGGAAAGGGACCAAAATTCTTCCCCACCCCCTGTGGACGCGCTTTCCATTGCGAGAGTAAGGCGGACGGCGTTTTTCCACATTTTTTCCCCCTACGGGCTACTATTACGAAATTTAATCCTCTCCTCTCTTTAGAGAGAGCGGGGAGGAGCGACGCGAAGGAGGCAAACCCATGAAATTTTCCTGTGAAAAGGCACTGCTCACAGCGGCTGTATCCATTGCATCAAGAGCGGTTGCAGCGAAAAGCTCCATCCCTGCCATGGAGGGAATCCTGATTGAAGCCGATACCCGACTCCGCCTCACCGGTTATAATTTGGAAACCGGAATCCAGGCCACCGTTCCCGCTGAGATTAAACAGCCCGGCTCTTTGGTGCTTTCTGCACGCCTTTTTGGTGAAATTATCCGCAAAATGCCCGATGATATGGTGGTTTTCACCTCAAAAGATTACATGGTCAACATCAAGTGCGGCATGAGCGAATTCAATATTTTAGGTACCGATCCCGAGGAGTTCCCCGAGCTGCCCACCGTGGATCAGCAGAACTCCATCACGCTGGAGCAGTCCGCTCTGCGCTCCATGATTGCACAGACCCTGTTTGCTGTCAGCGACAATGAGAGCCGCCCCGTCCACACCGGTTCCCTCTTTGAGGTGGACCACAACGATTTGACTGTGGTGTCCGTGGACGGCTACCGCCTGGCGCTGCGCCGGGAGAAGGCTGATAAAATTGAAGGATCGGAACAGTTTTCTTTCGTGGTGCCCGGTTCTGCCCTGAGTGAAGTAGAGAAGATCTGCTCCGGAGAGGGGCCTGTTACGGTAAACCAGGGTGCCCGCCACATTCTGTTCCAGGCCGGAGACACCGTGTTGGTCTGCCGCCGGCTGGAGGGCGAGTTCCTCCCCTACCGCAACGCCATCCCCCGCAACAACCCCATTCAGATTCAGTGCGACACTCGCGCCCTTCTCTCCTCCATTGAGCGCGTCTCCTTGATTATCAGTGAGAAGCTCAAGAGCCCGCTGCGCTGCGTGTTCGGAGATGGAATGGTAGATATTACCACAAAGACCGCCATCGGTGACGCCGCCGACCAGTGCCCCATCGATGGAGACGGCCAGGGCCTGGAGATCGGGTTCAACAATAAGTATTTGATGGATGCGCTGAAGGCCGCTCCGGCGGATAAGCTGCGTCTGGAGTTCTCCTCCAGTGTGGCTCCCTGCGTCATACTGCCCGCCGAGGGGGAGGAGACCTTTGTCTACATGGTGCTGCCTGTCCGTCTGAAGGCGAATTAAACTACTTTTCTTTCAAGAAAAGTAGTCCACGCTTTCTTGAAAGAAAGCTTAGCAAAGAACTTTCTGCAAAGCTTCGCTTTGCTTCTGGGGCTGCCGCCCTGCGGGGCGGCGTCCATCCGTGAAAAAGTTTGAGACGATATTTCGTTTTTGAAAATAAGGAGTGACTATGGAAAAAGAGACTGTCCAGATCCGCACGGAGTTTATTAAGCTCCAGGATCTGCTGAAATTTGCCGGAGCCGTGGAGACCGGCGGCGACGCGAAACTGATCATTCAGGAGGGCCGGGTCAAGGTGAACGGGGCGACCTGCACCATGCGGGGCAAGAAAATGCGCCCCGGGGACGTGGCCTGCATCGACGACCAGCTGGAGCTGACCGTCCAATGAAGTTAAACCGGCTGGAGCTGGACTTTTTCCGCAACTATGCCCACGTGGAGGCCACCTTTCACCCCCGGGTGAATCTCATCTACGGGGACAACGCCCAGGGAAAGACCAATCTGCTGGAGGCCATCGCCTACCTCTCCTCTGCCCGGTCCCACCGGGCCCGGTATGACCGGGAGCTCATCATGTTGGATCAGCCCCAGGGCTACATCAAGGGAGAAGTAGACAGCCGGGAGCGCACCTTTATTTTGGAGGCCAAGCTCTGCCGGGGCAAAACCCGGCAGCTCTGGTCCAACGGCCTGCGGCTGAAAACCGCTGGAGAGCTGGCGGGGATTTTGACCACCGTCCTCTTCTGTCCCGAGGACCTCTACCTCATTCGGGAGGGGGCCGCCGCCCGGCGGCGCTTCTTAGATGGGGCAATCTGTCAGCTGCGGCCCAGGTATGCTCAGGCGCTGGCGGAATATAACCGCCTCTACGAGCACAAGACCCGGATTTTGCGGGACTGGCAGGAAAATCCCTCCCTGCTGGATACGTTGGACGACTTTAATCTCCGCATGGCCCAGTTTGGCGCCCGGATCATTCACTACCGGGCCCACTTTGTCCGGCGGCTGGGGGAACAAGCCCCCGCCATCCACGCCGATTTTTCCGGCGGGCGGGAGCAGCTTGGTCTGCGGTATGAGACGGTTTCCACCGTTCAGGACCCGCTAGGTAGTGTGCAGGACATTTTTGAAAGCCTGATGCGCCACCAGGAGAGCCACCGCCGGGCGGAATTGGACAGCCGCCAGTGTCTCAGCGGTCCCCATAAGGATGACTTGGTGGTGGAGCTGGACGGCCAGAGCGCCAAACAGTTTGGCTCCCAGGGCCAGACCCGGACGGCGGCCTTGTCCCTGAAACTGGCTCAGCGGGAGATTTTTCAGCAGGAGACCGGCGAGTGGCCGGTGCTGCTGCTGGACGACGTGCTGTCTGAATTGGACGGAAAACGGCAATCCTTTGTATTGAACCGCATCCAGGGCGGTCAGGTGTTCATCACCTGCTGCGAGCCGGAAAAACTGGACGGCCTGGAGCGGGGCAAAAGCTTTCAGATCCAGGGAGGGAGCGTTCTCTCCCAGCGCTTGGTGTAAAGGAGGCGGCGGGATGCCCATTGTCATTGGAATTTTCTTTCTGCTGCCCCTGTTTTTCGGCGCTTTGGCGGAGTATCTATGCTGCCGCCTGCCCCGGCGCCGGTTTTGGCGGTTTCTGCCGCCGGTGATTGCGGTTGTCTTTCTGATCGTGGCCCTTTGGGTCCGGATACAGAATTGGGAGAGCAAAGACGTCTCCCCCCTCACCCAGTTAATTATTTTTCCCGGCGTGCCCGCGGTGGCGCTGCTGCTTGGGATGTATTTGGGGTGGAGGTTTTGGAAGTATCTTTGGTCGCCGAAGATTATTGATGATTTGCGTTGAAAGATAGGGTTCCGCCCTGATGGGCGGCCTACTTTGCCCACGGCGGCAAAGTAGGCAATGGCCCAGGCCACCCTCTCTTGCCCCTTTGGGGCAATTCACCTTGAACGCCGCTGGGGCCGCCTTCGGTGAGCACCTTCGCGCAGCGGGTGCTCACAGGCGGCTTGCCCCGGACCCCATTTACGGGAGTGTGTCCCTTTGGGCGGTTGGTCCGTTCCGGCGGTCCTAAGCTTTGACCTTGCTCTCTTCTACTCCCGGGCCTTAGGCCCTTTTACCACTAAAATTTTCCGACATTGCCACGCTAACATACACCGCCTCCTGCGTCCCTACCTGTTTGGTGTGGCGGTGGTCGGTTAGATCCCCAGCTACTGCCCAACTGCCACAGCTTTTCTGCACCAGGCGGTGTCATTTCAACGGTATTTCTTTCAAAATTCAAATATATAGGCCCTAGTGGGCCGAGGCAAGTGGTATCACAGATCTTCTCTTCGGGCCGCCGGAAGGTTTCAATCAAATCCCCAGGAGGGCGTCCCCCGTAACCGGGGGTCTGGGGGGCAGATGACTGTGAGCGCCCGCTGCGCGAAGGCGCTCACCGGAATCAACCCCCAGGGCATTTTTGGTTCCTTTTTGGGCAAACAAAAAGGAACCCGCCCCGCAGGGCGGAACCCTCCCCCAACCAACCAAATCCACAAAACAGACCATGAATGTGGAAAAAGGAGGCCACCATGTATCTTCATATCGGACAATCGGTGGTGGTCCCCTACCGCCAGATTTTAGGCATCTTCGATTTGGATAACGCCAGCTGGGCCTATAAAACCCGGGAGTTCCTGGAGCGGGCCGAGCGGGAGGGCCGGGCAGTCTGGCTGGGCGACGACCTGCCCAGATCGTTCATTTTGGTGGGCGAGGGAAACGCCCCACCCACCGTCTACATCTCTCAATTATCCACCACAACTCTGCTGCGGCGGATGGAAAATAACTCCTTTGAGTAATATCTACCTATCAACAATACGGAAAGTTGAGAGAGGAGAGGGAAGAAGTCCCTTCTTTCCCCTCCCCTCTCAACCCTTCCAACGACTTGACCGGAGGTAAGCATATGGCAGAAAACAACGAGCTTCAGCAGCTCAATTCCACCCAGGTGGAGCACGAGTACGGCGGCTCTGAGATCCAGGTTCTGGAGGGCCTGGAGGCGGTGCGCAAGCGCCCGGGCATGTACATCGGCTCTACCAGTGAGTCGGGACTTCATCACCTGGTGTACGAAATTGTGGATAACTCCATCGACGAGGCCCTGGCGGGCTACTGCACCGATATCACCGTGACCATCAATCCCGGCAATACCATCACCGTTACCGACAACGGCCGCGGTATCCCCGTGGACATCCAGCCCCAGACCGGCCGTCCCGCTTTGGAGGTCGTCTTCACCGTTCTCCACGCCGGCGGTAAGTTCGGCGGCGGCGGCTACAAGGTCTCCGGCGGTCTGCACGGCGTAGGCGCCAGCGTGGTAAACGCCCTGTCCGAGTGGCTGGAGGTCCAGGTCCACAAGAACGGTGAGATCTATGAGATGAAGTTTTCCCGGGGAAAGATCACCCAGGAGATGAAGGTGGTGGGCAAGACCGATCATACCGGCACCACCGTCACCTTCAAGCCCGACCCCGAGATGTTCGACACCCTGGAGTACAACTACGAAACCCTCCACACCCGCATGCGGGAGGAGGCCTTCCTCAACGCCGGACTGCGCATCCAGACCGTGGACCTGCGCCCCGGCCAGGAGAAGGAAGACGACATGTGCTACGAGGGCGGCATCCGGGAGTTTGTTACCTTCATCAACCGCAACAAGACCCCCATCCACGACGGGGTGATCTACATGTCCGGCGCCCGGGAGGACTCCATGGCCGAGATTGCCATGCAGTATAACGACGGCTATCAGGAAGTCATGGTCTCCTTCGCCAACAACGTCCACACCCCCGAGGGCGGCATGCACGAGGAAGGCTTCCGCCGGGCGCTCACCAACACCCTCAACGCCTACGGCCGGAAGATCGGCGTGCTGAAAAATGACGACAAGGTGTCCGGCGACGACTGCCGCGAGGGTCTCACCTGCGTCATTTCCGTCAAGCTTACCGAGGCCCAGTTCGAGGGCCAGACCAAGGCCAAGCTGGGTAATGCGGAGATCCGCACCCTGGTAAATGCCGTGGTCTCCGAGAAGCTGGAGATCTTCCTGGAGGAGAACCCCAAGGTGGGCAAGCTCATCCTGGAGAAGGCAATGATGGCCAACCGGGCCAGAGAAGCCGCCCGGAAGGCCCGGGAGTCCATCCGGAGAAAGACTGCCCTGGGCGGCGCGGCGATGCCCGACAAGCTCCGTGACTGCAACGAGGCCAACCCCGAGCTCACCGAGCTCTACATCGTCGAGGGTGACTCCGCCGGCGGCTCGGCCACCCAGGGCCGGGACAGCCGCTTCCAGGCTATCCTCCCCCTGTGGGGCAAGATGCTCAACGTGGAGAAGGCCCGGGCGGACAGGGTGTATGGCAACGATAAGCTCACCCCCGTCATCACCGCTCTGGGCGCGGGTATCGGAGATGACTTTGATCTCAATAAGCTGCGGTATCATAAGGTCATCATCATGGCCGATGCCGACGTGGACGGCGCCCACATCCGTACCCTGCTGCTGACCTTCTTCTTCCGCTTCATGCGGCCTCTCATCGACAATGGCTATGTGTACGCCGCCGTCCCTCCCCTCTATAAGCTCACCAAGGGCAAGACCACCCGGGTGGCCTTCTCCGACGAGGAGCGGGACAAGATCTCCGCCGAGCTCCGTGGAGACAACCCCAACGCCAAGGTGATTATCAACCGCTATAAGGGCCTGGGCGAGATGGACCCCCACGAGCTGTGGGAGACCACCATGGACCCCGAGAAGCGTACACTCAAGCGTATCGAGCTGGACGACGCCGTCCGGGCCGATGAGATCTTCACCCTGCTCATGGGCGAGAAGGTGGAGCCCCGCCGGGAGTATATCCAGGAGAACGCCAAGAAGGCGGTCAACCTGGACTTCTAAGCGGTCCTTTGTCCCTGTTTTTTCAGCCATCCTTCAAGGAGGAAACAATAGATGAGTAAAAAACCCCAATACGATCCCGAGGAGATCCGTTTCCCGGACCAGGTGATCAAGACTGCTCCCCTGGTCAAGGAGATGGAGGACTCCTACATCGAATATGCCATGTCCGTTATCGTGGGCCGGGCTCTGCCCGACGTGCGGGACGGCCTGAAGCCGGTACACCGCCGCATCCTCTACGCCATGTACGAGGACGGCCTCACCAGCGACAAGCCCTTCAAAAAGTCGGCCACCTGCGTGGGCGACGTGCTGGGCCGCTACCATCCCCACGGCGACCAGTCGGTCTATGACGCCCTGGTGCGTCTGGGCCAGGACTTCTCCATGCGCTATGTGCTGGTGGACGGCCACGGTAACTTCGGCTCTATCGATGGCGACCCCCCTGCCGCCTACCGTTACACCGAGGCCCGCATGTCCAAGCTCTCCAACGAGATGCTCCGGGACATCGAGAAGGAGACGGTGGACTGGGACCCCAACTTTGACGAGAGCCGCAAGGAGCCCCGTGTCCTGCCCAGCCGCTTCCCCAACCTGCTGGTAAACGGCTCCTCCGGTATCGCGGTCGGCATGGCCACCAACATTCCACCCCACAACCTCACCGAGGTCATCAACGCCGTCATCTGCGTGCTGGACAACGAGAACGCCACCCTGGACGACCTGATGGAGCACATCCAGGGCCCCGACTTCCCCACCAAGGGCATGATCATGGGCCGCAGCGGCATCCGCGCGGCCTACGCCACCGGCAAGGGCCACATCCGGGTCCGCGCCCGCACTGAGTTTGAGGAGTTCGGCAAGGACCGCACCCGCATCATCGTCACCGAGATCCCCTATCAGGTCAACAAGCGCATGCTCATCAAGAACATGGCCGACCAGGTGGAGGACAAGCGTCTGGAGGGCATCTCCGACATTCGGGACGAGTCCGACCGCAACGGCATGCGCATCGTCATCGAGCTCAAGCGGGACGCCAATCCCCAGGTGGTGCTCAACCGCCTCATTGCCCAGACTCAGCTCCAGGTGACCTTTGCCATCAATATGCTGGCTCTGGTCCACGACCAGAAGCAGCCCAAGATCCTCACCCTGCGGGAGATTCTGGACGAGTACATCGCCTTCCAGGAGCAGATCATCACCCGCCGCACCATCTACGACCGCCGCAAGGCCCAGGAGCGGGCCCATCTGCTGGAGGGTCTGCTCATCGCCCAGGACAACATTGACGAGGTCATCAAGATCATCCGCACCAGCTACGACAACGCCAAGGAGCGCCTGATGACCCGCTTCGGTCTGGACGACGTGCAGGCTCAGGCTATCCTGGATATGCGCCTGAAAGCCCTCCAGGGCCTGGACCGGGAGAAGCTGGAGGCCGAGTACAAGGAGCTGGAGGAGCGCATTGCCTACTACGACAAGCTCCTTTCCGACGAGGGGCTGCTGCGCCAGGTTCTCAAGGACGAGCTCACCGAAATTCGGGATAAGTACGGCGACCAGCGGAAAACCGAGATCGCCTTCGTGGAGGACGACTTGGACATCGAGGACCTCATCGAGGAGGAGCAGTGCGTCTTTACCCTCACCCAGGCGGGCTACATCAAGCGTACCCCGGTGAGCGAGTACGCGGCCCAGTCCAAGGGCGGCCAGGGCCGCAAAGGTATCACCACCCGGGACGAGGACTGCGTGGTGGACGTGTTTACCGCCTCCACCCACGACTACCTGTTCTTCTTCACCGACACCGGCAAGGTGTACCGGAAGAAGGGCTACCAGATCCCCGAGAGCGGCAAGACCGCCAAGGGCACCAACATCGTCAACATTCTCCAGGTGGAGCAGGGCGAGAAGGTGCAGACCATGATCCACACCCGGGAGCTGGACAACCCCGATCTGTACCTGGTCATGGTCACCCGCAACGGCACCGTCAAGCGTCTGCCCGTCACCGCCCTGAAGAACATCCGCAACAGCGGCATCCGTGCCCTGCGCCTGGAGGAGGGCGACCAGCTCATCTCCGTACGGGAGACCGACGGCACCAAGAAGATCCTCATCGCCACCCACGACGGTATGGCGGTCTGCTTTGACGAGAACGACGTGCGGCCCATGGGCCGTGACGCCGTGGGCGTGCGCGGCATCCGCCTGCGGGAGGGCGACTATGTGGTCAGCGCCGCCCGGGCCACCGCCGGCCGCACCGTCCTTACCATCACCGAGAAGGGCTACGGCAAGCGCACCCCCGTGGAGGACTACCGCGTCACCAACCGTGGCGGCATCGGCATCAAGAACTACGCTGTCACCGAGAAGACGGGCAAAATTGTGGGCATCAAGGTGGTGGACGGCAGCGAGGACCTGCTGCTGGTCACCCAGGCGGGTATCCTCATCCGTACCCACGTGGACGCCATCCGGGAGGCCGGACGTGCCACCCAGGGCGTTATCGTTATGCGCTTCAAGGAGGAGGGGGACAAGGTGATCTCCCTGGCTCTGGCGGAGCGGGAGGAGACCGCCGAGGTTGCCCAGCCCGAGACCGCGGAAGCGGAAACCATGGAAGCAGAAACCACTGAAACCCCGGAAGAGACCCAGGCTGACCAGGAGTGATAGAGCGCTCCTGGTGAGAAAAGGAGGTTTGTCCCGTGAGAAGACGTCGTGTGACCTATCGTCCCAGTAAGGCCCAGGGGGCCTTTGGGGTGGCCGTTGGCGCCATCTTTGTTGTAATCGGACTGGTGATGGTCATTCCTATCTTTGGCCTGTTTGGTGTCCTTTGGACACTGATTGCCGTGGGAATCACCGGCATGAACGCCTACCAGGTCTTCGGAAAGGGCTATGCCGGACCGGAAATCACCATTGAAGAGGACGAGGAGCCCCGTCGTGGGGCATCCTCCGCCCCTGCTCCCCAGACCCACGACCACATTCCTTCCACGTCTCTGGATGTGAAGGGACGGCTGGAGCAGCTCAAGGACCTGAAGGAGGCCGGGCTGCTCAGTCAGGAGGAGTACGACAAGAAGCGGCAGGAGATTTTGAAGGGGCTTTGAGTAAGGAGGATAATCCGATACAAAGACGCCGTATGATCGACCGACCCAATCAGGTCCAGGGGAAAAGCTGGATCTCAGTGATTTGGGGCGTGATACTTCTTATCGTTGGTTTTGGGACGATGATGTCTACATCCGCTGCCATTGGCGCTGTGTGGACGCTGGTTGCCGTGTTTCTGATCGTGAACGGCGTCCGTAAGGCCCTTGCGCCCAAGAACGCCTCCAAGCTGGGTGACAGTGTGGAGAAGGTTGTGTCCCGGATTCAAAATAAGGATCCCGAGAAAAAAACCGTCCGCAGCAAACAGGAGACCCACGACCATATTCCCCCTACCGCCCTGGATGTGGAGGCGCGGCTGGAGCAGCTGCGCAGCCTGAAAGAGGCGGGGCTGATGGACAACGCGGAGTATGAGCAGCGGAAGCAGAAGCTGTTTAAGGGGCAGTAAGTAGAATTCCGCCCTGCAGGGCGAGAAGGGGCGATGTGCCTTTCTGAACGATCAGAAAGGCACGAAAGAATCGCCGGGGGACGGCTCCGATGAGCGCCTTCGCGCAGCGGGCGCTCATAGTCACCTTTTCCCCGGACCCCTAATTACGAAAGTGGGCCACTTTGGTTTGTTCGTCATTTCCGGCGGGCAAAATCAAGATCTGTTTCTGTCCTACTCTCGGCCCACTGGGGCCTTTTGCTATCAAAATTTGAAGGTATTTCCCCTCTAACGTACGCCGCCTACCCCTACCTACCTGTTTGGTGCGGTGGGTGTCGTTCTAGTGCCCCCGCAACTGCCTAGCTGCCACGGTTATACCCAGCCAGGCGGTGTCCGTACAGCGCAGATGCGTTCAAATTTTAACGCAATAGGGGCCAGTGTCCCCGAGGCAAGAAGGATGCAAGATCTTGTGTTCGGAGCCGCCGGACGCAAGTGCCAATTTTCCAGGAAGGCGTCCCCCGTAATGGGGGTCTGGGGGCAATGACTGTGAGCGCCCGCTGCGCGAAGGCGCTCACCGGAAGCGGCCCCCAGCGGGTCTTTGGTTCCTTTCTGACCGTTCAGAAAGGAACCCGCCCTGCAGGGCGGAACCCTCTTTTTTCTTTGCAAAAACAGTCAAAATCCATCCTCTCCCAAGGAGAAATGAATGAAAACCGTAACAATTTACACCGACGGCGCCTGCTCCGGCAACCCCGGCCCGGGCGGCTGGGGCGCGTGCCCCAAAAAGTAAACTTTTTTGGGGTCCCTGACAGATTGAAATCCTCGGGCGAAATGAATTCGCCCTGCGGCAAGGTTTTTGCCAGAGGCAAAAACGCTTGAACGCGCCATACGGCGCGGGGCGCACGGTGTGCGCCCTCAAAATCGCGCCCAAGGAGAAGTATATGAAAACCGTAACAATCTACACTGACGGCGCCTGCTCCGGCAACCCCGGCCCGGGCGGTTGGGGCGCGATTTTAATGTACGGCCCCCACAAAAAGGAGATGTCCGGGGGCGAGCCCCAGACCACCAACAACCGCATGGAGCTTACCGGAGTCATCTCCGCCTTGCGGGCCTTAAAGGAACCCTGCGTGGTGGAGCTCTACTCCGACTCCAAGTACGTCATCGACGCCCTGGAGAAGGGCTGGGCCAAGGGCTGGCGTGCTCGGGGCTGGGTCAAAGGAGATAAAAAGCCCGCCCTCAACCCCGATTTGTGGCAGCAGCTGCTGGAGCTGTGCGAGTATCATACCGTCAACCTCCACTGGGTCAAGGGCCATGCGTCCAATCCCTATAACAACCGCTGTGATGAACTGGCCGTAGCCCAGAGCCAGAAGTTTAAGTGATCCACTTGGGCAGAAAGTAAGGGATTTTGTGACAAAATCCCCTTGACAGCGGAAGATTTGTTCAGTAGAATGTCATCACAAAGCTGTGACAGAGAACAGTACCCCCCGCCGGGGCGCAAGAGAGAGGATGGTCGGTGTGAATCCTCCGAAGGCGGGTTGGGGAACGGCCCTCTGGAGCGCGGGCAGGAAATGGCCCGCCGGTCCCCGCCGTTACCGGGAACGAAGTGCGTACCAGCCAGGTACGAATTCAGGTGGAACCACGGACATTTTTGTTCGCCCTGAGCCGAAAACCGGCTCAGGGCGTTATTGTTTTTTTGCGACAAAATACACTGCTCTGAGCCAAATCAATCAGAAAAGGAGCGTATCACCATGAAAAACAGCGAAAAGACCATGGAAAAGATCGTTGCTCTGTGTAAGGGCCGCGGCTTTATCTTCTCCGGCAGCGAGATCTACGGCGGCCTGGCCAACACCTGGGACTACGGCCCTCTGGGTGTGGAGCTGAAGAACAACGTCAAGAAGGCCTGGTGGAAGAAGTTCGTCCAGGAGAACCCCTACAACGTGGGTCTGGACGCCGCCATCCTGATGAACCCCCAGACCTGGGTGGCTTCTGGCCATCTGGGCGGCTTCTCCGATCCTCTGATGGACTGTAAGGAGTGTAAGGAGCGCTTCCGCGCCGACAAGCTCATCGAGGACTGGTGCAGCGAGAACGGCGTGGAGCTGGACAAGCCCATCGACGCCTTCTCCCAGGAGGAGATGAAGAACTTCATCGAGGAGAAGAACATCCCCTGCCCCACCTGCGGCAAGCACAACTTCACCGACATCCGTCAGTTCAACCTGATGTTCAAGACCTTCCAGGGTGTCACCGAGGACGCCAAGAACACCGTGTATCTGCGTCCTGAGACTGCCCAGGGTATCTTCGTCAACTTCCAGAACGTGCAGCGCACCACCCGCAAGAAGCTGCCCTTCGGTGTCTGCCAGATCGGTAAGTCCTTCCGCAACGAGATCACCCCCGGTAACTTCACCTTCCGTACCCGCGAGTTTGAGCAGATGGAGCTGGAGTTCTTCTGCAAGCCCGGCACCGACATGGAGTGGTTCCAGTATTGGCGTTCCTTCTGCCGCGACTGGCTGCTGAACCTGAACATGAAGGAGGAGCACCTGCGTCTGCGTGACCACAGCCCTGAGGAGCTGTGCTTCTACTCCAAGGGTACCACCGACTTCGAGTTCCTGTTCCCCTTCGGCTGGGGCGAGCTGTGGGGCGTGGCCGACCGTACCGACTACGACCTGACCCAGCATCAGACCACCTCCGGCAAGGATATGACCTACTTCGACCAGGAGACCGGCGAGCACTATATCCCCTACGTGGTGGAGCCCTCTTTGGGCGCCGACCGTGTGACCCTGGCCTTCCTGGTGGAGGCCTACGACGAGGAGGTCGTGGGTCAGGACAAGAAGGGCAACGACGACGTGCGCGTGGTCATGCACTTCCACCCTGCTCTGGCTCCCTTCAAGGCTGCCATCCTGCCTCTGTCCAAGAAGGAGGTCCTGGCTGGTCCTGCTCAGAAGCTGCGTGATGAGCTGAGCAAGTACTTCATGGTGGACTACGACGACACCGGTTCCATCGGCAAGCGTTACCGCCGCCAGGACGAGATCGGTACCCCCTACTGCATCACCCTGGACTTCCAGACCGTGGGCGACGAGAACACCCCCGCCGACAACTGTGTCACTATCCGTGACCGTGACACCATGGAGCAGGTGCGTATCCCCATGGACCAGGTGAAGAGCTGGCTGGAGGAGAAGCTGGCTTATTGATCGCTTTCTTGAAAGAAAGCTTGGCAAAGAACTTTGTGCGAAACTGTGTTTCGCCTCTTCGCTTCGCTTTGCCTCTGAGTTTTCAATAAAAAACGTGGGAAGGACCAACTTGGTCCCTCCCACGTTTTTTTGATTAAAAATAAAACAGATCTTCAAATTTTTTGTCCAGCGCGATGCACAGCACCAGTGCCAGCTTGGCGGTGGGGTTAAACTGCCCCGTTTCAATAGAGCTGATCGTCTGTCTGGATACACCCACCAGCTTGGCAAGGTCCCCCTGGGACAGATTTTTTTCCGCCCGGGCCACCTTCAAACGATTTTTTAAAACCAGCTGGTCGTCCATATCCTCACCATCCTGACAAATACTTGACTAAATTATACACGATCATGGCCAAACAGAAAAGAGCCATCCCAGCCTGAGAGCGTTGCTTGAGGTTGACCGCCTTGTAGAGGCAGCACCCAAAGGAACAGGCCCAGAACATGGCCAGAATATCCCCCACAGGGATGTGGTTGATCAGCTTATAGGTGGTCAGCAGCAGTCCAATGCCAAAGACAAAAATCAGACTAAACGATTCGCCTTGAATACGAATGGTCTTTTCCCGCTCATCCTGAAGATGATTTTCCCGACGACTTTTTTCCAAAATCTCGTTCTTTTCCAAAGATAGTCCTCCTTACGGCAGCGTTTCCATGACATAGGCGGCCAAAGCGACCAGCGTGCCCAGAGTGGCTAAAATGGCGGTTATAAACGTGACCCGCTCCCTCCGGGCTCCGTACTGACCAAAGGCCTCGCAGGCGAGGTATCCCAGGAAAAACGCCAGAGGCAGCTGGTTGTCCAATCCCCGGAGCAGATTGTAAGTCATCACCAGGACGCACAAAAATATAAAGCCAACTACCCCCCATTGGCGGCCTTTGTTCCGGGCATCAATTTTCCCCTCGTCCCAGAGCAGGTTTTCCTTCCGACACTTTTCCAGAATTTCTTTTTTGTCCATACAAAAAACTCCTTTTGTCTGTGGCGGACCGGCCGTGTCCTCCGTGGTTGAGATAAGGATAGCATGGTGTGATTAGATTGTCAAGTACACTTGGCATAAAAATAAGTGAACTTGATATTGTGCAAAGGACACTTTGATAAAACACGTGGGAGCGACGCAGCACGTCACTCCCACAAAAATTGATCTTACGGGCGCAGAGGCGAAACAAAGTTTCGCATAAAGTTCTTTGCCAAGCTTTCTTTCAAGAAAGCGGAGCCTACTTTTCTTTTAAGAAAAGTAGGCTAGCGGGAGAGGAGCTTTTTCATGCCGTCCTCCAGCCCCTCCACCGTGAGGGGGAACATGGGGAAGATCCGGGCAATGGTGTCATAGGTCTGGGTCCAGTACTGTCCCCAGGTGGGGCGCTGGCTGGGGTTGAGCCAGATGACGTTGGGATACTTCCCCCGGAAGCGGTGGAGCCAATCCAGCCCCGTTTTTGGGGCGTTGGGATCCCGGTTGGGCGAATAGGAATAGTCTCCCATCAGCTCATAGGGAGCCATCTGGGCGTCGCCCACGAAGATGACCTTGTACTCACTGGAGATATTGTCCAGGATCCACTGGGTGTTCTGCCCGTACTCCGAGAGCATGGTGGGCGAGGTAAACACCCGGCCATAGGGGCAGTTGTGGAAGTAGTAGACCTTCAAGTCCTTGAAGTGTCCCACTTTGCTCACTGCCTGGAACAGAGCAGAGCACAGCTGGGCATAGTAGTCCATAGAGCCGCCGGAGTCCATGAGCAGCAGGACCTTGACGGTATTTTCCCGGGGCCGCTTGTAGCGCACCTTTAACATGCCGCCGCTGTCGGCGGTGTCCTTGATGGTGTTGTCCACATCGAACTCCGTGGGAGGCAGGTCCACCAGGCCGGAGAACTGGCGCAGGTGCCGCAGAGCCACCTGGAACTGGCGGGTGTCCAGGGTGTTGTCCCGGCGGAAATCCCGGAACTTTCGCTCCCCCGCCACCCGGAAGGCACGCTTGTACATGCTCTGACCGCCCACCCGGATACCCTTGGGGGACAGGCCGGAGTTGCCGAAGGTGGACATGCCGTGGGTGCCCACCCAGTAGTTGCCGCCGTTGTGCTGCTCCTTCTGTTCCTGCATGCGCTCTTTCAGCATGCGCTCAATTTCTTCCTCGCTGAGCCCCATGTTTTTCAGGGCCTGCTCCTCGTCCCAGTTGGCGTAGTCCTGGAGTACGTCGGGCCGGTTGAGCCAGTCCATCAGCTCCTGAGACACCTCCTGCTGGAAGGGCACGTCCTTGAAATATTCCAGAAAACAGCGGTCGAAGCGGTCAAAGTCGGCCTCACTCTTCACCAGCAGACAGCGGCACAGGTGGTAGAACCCGGTGAAGCTGGAGCCGTGGAGCCCCTTGTCCATGGCCTCCATCAGGGCCATCCACTCGGTGAGGGAGACTTTCAGGCCGTTTCGCCGCAGCAGGTAGAGAAAATCCTCAAACATGTTGGTTCCTTTCCATTCCACAGCCGGGAAAAATTCCTGGCATCCCGCGCCGGAGCATGGGAAAACAAGCCGTGGAAGTTCTTTTTGGTTCTTTTTCTTTCAAGAAAAAGAATCACCGCCAGACGCGGCGCAGGGCGTCCATGTCCTCGTTCTTCTTCAGCAGCACCCCCAGATAGGGTACCTCCTTGCCGATGCGGCTCACGTCCACGCCGCCGTGCTGGAGGGCCTGGATCCAGTCGATGATCTCGCTGGTGGAGGGCTTCTTCTTGATCTGCGGCAGCTGGCGGATCTTGTAAAAAGCCTCCAGCACCTGGGTGAGCAGCTTCTCATCCAGATCGGGATAGTGGACCCGGACAATGTCGGCCATCAGCTCCTTATCCGGGAAAGCAATATAGTGGAACACGCACCGGCGCAGGAAGGCGTCGGGCAGCTCCTTTTCCGCGTTGGAGGTGATGATGACCACCGGGCGGTGCTTGGCCTTCACGGTCTCGCCGGTCTCAGGGATGTAGAACTCCATGCGGTCCAGCTCCCACAGCAGGTCGTTGGGGAACTCCAGGTCGGCCTTGTCGATCTCGTCAATGAGCAGGATGACCTGCTTGTCGGCGGTAAAGGCCTCGCCCAGCTTGCCCAGCTTGACATACTTGGCGATGTCGTCCACGCCCTGGCCGCCAAACTGGCTGTCATAGAGGCGCTGCACCACGTCGTACACATACAGGCCGTCCTGGGCCTTGGTGGTGGATTTGATATTCCAGATGACCAGCTCCTTGTCCAGAGCCTGGGAGATGGCCTGGGCCAGCATGGTCTTTCCGGTGCCCGGCTCGCCCTTGATGAGCAGGGGCTTTTGCAGTACCATGGCGATGTTTACTGCCCGAAGCAGCTCCTCATCGGCCACATAATTTTGACTTCCTCGAAATTCCTTCATGGTCGTATCCTTCCTGGCCCAAGGGCCTTTGTGTGCTTATTCTTTGGAATTGTATAATCTTTTTTGATTAAATTCAAGTATTTTGCCTTATTTTTTGAAAAAGGAAAAACAAGCGCGTCCGGATCGATTCAAACCCGGACGCGCGTTTTGGTTGAAAACATTACCCAATCAAAAGCATCAAAATGGGGATACTAATAAAGCTGGCCAGGGTGCTCAGACAGGCTCCCGTGGCGGCGTACTGCTCATCGGCCCCGAAGGCTCCAGACAGCACCGGTACCTGACTGACCACGGGCAGGGCGCTCTCCACCACAAACACCTGCATGGCCAGGCCGATCACGCCAAACAGATGGCAGATGCCCCAGCAGATGACAGGAGCCACCCCAAGCCGCACCACCAGCATGGTGGGCAGGCCGGGCAGCAGGCGCAGGTTTTTTAGACCCACTTCCCAGATGATGTAGCCGCAGTAGATGAGTGCCAGAGGCGACACAGTGTCTCCGATGTACCCGGCAAACTTCATTACCACGGCCGGCAGCTGCAAATCCAGCACCAGCATCAGAATGGAGAAGATGACCCCCAGAATGGGAGGCTTGCTCAGCAGGTTTTTGAAAAAGCCCAGCACCGTGGTTCGGGTGCCTTCGGCGGTGCCGGAGCGCTGAATGAGCATAATGCCCAGAGACTGGAGAAAACTGGTGTTTCCCAGGTAATAGATCATCACATAGGGAAGGCATTCGTCCCCAAAGAGCTGAGTACATACGGGCAGGCCGATAAACAACGTGTTGGACAGGCCGGTCATGACCACAAAGACGCCCCAGCGGGAGCGGGGCAAGTGCAGAAGCTGAGCCAGTCCCGCAGCCAGCAGCAAGGTGATCGCCATACCAAGGACAGCGGCAATCAGCATAAAGCCCGCCTGAACCAGCATGTCATGACTGAGATTGGAAAGCAGTCCGGTAATACAGGTGCAGGGCACAGCGATGTTGACGATGTACTTGCTTAAAAATTTCTTTTCCGACGGGCCCATCCAGCCCCGCCAGCCCATAAAAAAGCCCACACTCATCAGAGCCATCAGGATGAGGGAGGCGGACAGGGCGTTAAAAAATCCGGACACAGGCTACCCTTCTTTCCATCATAAAGCCAGCAGGCCCCCGCTTTCGCGGGGGCCGTATAAAATCATTTACTCTGCTTTCGGGGTGCCGGAGCCGCTCCCATTTCCTCTGGGACGGCGGCGGCGGGGACGGCGGCGCTTCTCGCCGCCCTCAGCGGGAGCGGAGAACTCGCTTTTAGGGGCGCGGTCGGCGGGCTTCTCCTGGGGCTTTTCCTGCCGTTGGGGGCGCTCCTGCTTGGGACGGGGAGGCCGGGCGGGCTTTTCCTGCCGCTGAGGACGCTCTCCCTCCTGCTGCTGAGGCTTGGGAGAATCACTGCGGCGGCGGGAGCGGCTGCGGCCGGAGCTCTTGGTGGGCTTGGCGGGAGCGGGGGTGTCAAAGCCCTCGTACTGGGGAGTCTCTCCGTTGAACACCGCCTCCAGGGCGGCGGCCAGAGGAGACGCGGAGCCCTTCAGATCGGGCACCTCCTCCTTCTCCACGGGCTTGCGCAGCTTGGCCAGCTCCTCCAGGGGAGGCTCCATATAGCCCTCGGGGCGCTTGCCCTTGCCGTTGCGGACGATGCAGATCTCGCAGTTCTGATAGCACTTGGGAGTCTCCGGAGCGCTGTCCAGACGCACCTGCACCGTCTGGCGCAGCAGGTTGACGCTGGACACGGTGCCCGCTCCGTCGGGGGTCTCTACAAAGGACTCCTGCTTGGGAGAGTGCTTGACAAGGTCCTCATAGGCGTCCTGCTCATACTTCAGGCAGCACATCAGCCGCCCGCAGGTGCCGGAAATCTTGGTGGGATTCAGAGACAGGTTCTGGGTCTTGGCCATCTTGATGGAGACCGGCTGGAACTCGTCCAGGAACTGAGAGCAGCAGAAGGGCCGTCCACAGATGCCCAGACCGCCCAGCATCTTGGCCTCGTCCCGCACGCCGATTTGACGCAGCTCAATGCGGGCATGGATGGCACTGGCCAGGTCCTTTACCAGGGCGCGGAAGTCCACCCGGCCCTCGGCGGTGAAGAAGAAGAGTACCTTGTTGCCCTCAAAGCTGTACTCGGCCTCTACCAGCTTCATCTCCAGACCGTGCTGGGCGATCTTCTCCTGGCAGATCTGGAAGGCCTTGGCCTCCTTCTCCTTGTTGCGCTCCCGGACCTTTTCGTCCTCCTCGGTGGCCCGGCGCAGCACCGGGCGCAGAGGTGCGGTGAGCTCCATCTCATCGATGGGGGTGTTGCCCTGGGTACATTCGCCGTACTCCACACCCCGGGAGGTCTCGACGATCACCCCTTCGCCGGGCTGGAAGACCTCGCCGTTGGGGTTAAAATAGTACTGTTTGCCTCCGCTTTTGAAGCGGACGGAAATAATTTCAACCATGGTTGTTCTCCTTATAGGTTGTATCTCTCAATTTAAAAAGCAGGGTTCCGCCCAGCGGGGCGGGTTCCATTGTTTAGAGACGGATGTTACTTTCTGCTCGCACAGAAAGTAACCAAAGATGCGCCAAGGGGACTCCTTCGATGAACACCTCGCCGCAGGCGGGTGTTCATAGGCGTCGCCCCCCTGGACCCCCAATTACAGGGGACGCCCTCCTGAAAAACTTCTATACCCTCCCGGCGGCCCTAAGACAAGATCTGTACTCCTTCTCGCCTCGGCCCACTGGGGCCTACATGGGCAGAAATTAAAAAGGTTCTGCGCTGTACGGACACCGCCTACCTGGGCAAAGCTGTGGCAGCTGGCAGATTACGCCGCCCCGCAGGGCGGAACCCCAGAGGCGAAGCGCAGCTTCGCACAAAGTTCTTTTGCCTACTTTTCTTTCAAGAAAAGTAGGGCTTACTTTTTTCTCGAAAAAAGTAAGGCACAGAGCCAGGGAAACAGGGCGGCGGGGCCTACGTTCAATCCCGCGGCCTGGCGCATTTCTTTCACGCCCTGAGCCGCCCGCAGTGCCCGGGCGCGGTCGGGTGCCTGGAGGATCTGATCCCCCAGAGCAGCGCCGGTGAGATCCAGCAGGCTCTGGGTGTCCTCCCGGCTCAGTTTGTCCAAGGTGAGAGAAAACTCCAGCAGCTCCAGCTCCTGACCACTCACCAACAGACGGGCCAGCTTGTCGGCCTTGTCCTTCAGGGCCTGGGCCTGTTCTCCCCCGCCGGCCAGCTGTTCCACCGCCCGGCCCAGCAGGCCCTGACAGCGATTGGCGGCGTCGGCAAGCTCATCCCGGCTGGCCTGGGGAAAACGAGCCTGGAGCCAGGCAAGGCACTCGTCGGGAGCTACCGGGTCCAGGGTGAGGGTCTCACACCGGGAGCGCACCGTCTCCAGCACGCCGCCCGCATTTTCTGCCAGCAGCAGAAAGGCGGCATAGGCCGGTCCCTCCTCCAGCAGCTTGAGCATGGCGTTCTGGGCGCTGGCGTTCATCCGGTCAGCCCCCTCCAGAATGTACACCTTCCGCTCCCCCTCGTTGGGGCGGATATAGGCGTCGGAGCGCAGGGCGCGGACCTGGTCCACATTGATAGGCTTGCCCTCCCCCGCTCCGGCAATCCAGGCGATGTCGGGGTGGATGCCACCCTGGGCTTTGCGGCACTGGGGACAGTGTCCGCAGGGGCGCTGGTGTTCCGGGGCGGTACACACCATGGCCTGGGCCAGTAGGCCGCCCAGGGTGTGCCGTCCGGAGCCCACCGGCCCGGAAATGATATAGGCGTGGGACAGTCCACGGCCTCCCTCCTGCTGGGAGAGCTGAGCCTTCAGACGGCGGTTGCCCGCCAGAGCAGAGAGTTCCATAGCGTTCCTCACATACGGTAAAAGTTTGACGATTTGATGTCAGGGGCACATAACGGGGACATCTGAATTATTATATCCTATTTCCCGCAAATAGGCCAGTTCTTTTTCCCCAATCACCTCGCCGGGAGCCACCACCGGCACGCCGGGGGGATAGGGAGCCAGCTGGCCGGCCGCAACCCGGCCCAGGCAGTTCTCCAGAGGGAGACGCTCCACCGGGGCGAACAGGGCTTCCCGCAGGGAACGAACAGGCTTGGGCATCGGCGGCGGGGGCAGGATGGGCGGTGTGCCCAGCAGGTTCCGGTGCCGCTGGAGAGCCTCTTCCAGGCGATGAAGGTCGTCCTCGCTGTCCTGGGCGGTGAGGATGAGCACCACATGGCCGCTGTCGGCCATCTCGGGCCAGATGTTCTCCCCTTCCAGGGCTTGTGCCAGGGCATTCCCATCCGGCGAGGTCAGAGTCAGCCGGGTAGGGTCTAAGCGCAGCTCTCCCTCCTGCAAGCTGGGGAAGGCGGCGCGGAGGGCGGCAGTGCGCCGGGCCACCCGGCGGTATTCCTCCATCCCTTTTCCGTCTAAATAGTCCCGGGCACAGTCCAGGGAGATCATCATGGGGTAGGACGGGCTGGAGCTGCCAAACACCGAGGTCATCTGCCGCACCCGCCGGGGGTCCACGCCGTTGGTGAACAGCAGGGCGGACTGACCCAGGGCGGGCAGGGTCTTGTGGGCGGAGCAGATGAGGGCGTCGCAGCCCGAAAAGGCGTCCACGCCTAAAAAGGGCAGGTGGGCTCCATGGGCGCCGTCCACGATCAGGTTTCCACCTCGGGCATGAATGATGAGGGAAAGTTCCTTGATATCAGACAACACTCCGGAATAAGTTGGAGATGCAATACAGATAGTTTTGATATTTGGGTGGGAATCCAGCAGGTTTTCCACATCCGTGGGGGAAATTGGGCCAGCGATCCCCTCCCCTGCCCTCCAGGGCCGGGGCAGATAGACAGGCTCCAAGTCCAGCAGAGCCAGGGCGTTGTACACCGCCCGGTGGCATCCCCGGTCGATCAGCACCTGGTCGCCGGGACGGCAGAACAGGGCCAGGGCAGCGTGGAGTCCCAGGGTGGAGCCGCCGGTAAGAAACAGGCAGTTGTCCATGCCGAACCGCTCCGCCCACAGCTTCTGGGCCGTATCAAAGGGCTCGCCGCCGGAAAAGAGGTCGCCGGTGGGCTCCACCTCGGTCACGTCCAGCGGAGCGATGGACTGAAGCTCCGGGACAGGCAGGAAGCTGCCCTTGTGGCCGGGCATGTGAAACCGGGCAGGTTTTTGTGCGGCATAGGCGCGGATGGCGTCATAGAGTGGGGTCATGGTTTGCCTCCTGTGGACCGGTCAGGACTGACCGGTGGGGTCGATTTTGTGCTGGCGGTAGTACTGGACGTAGAACAGGTCGTTGACCAGCTCCTCCTGCTCCTCCTCCAACGTGTCGGTGAGTTGTCCATCCGGAGTCAGGTAGAGGCCCTGCTGGTGGACCAGAGGAGTGGCTTGGCGGACTTCCCGGGTAAACTGGAGATAAGACGGGCCGGTCCAGCCGCACTGGTCAAAGAGCTCCTGCATCAGGAAACAGGGGGAAAAGTCCCCGCCGTCCCCCTCAAAATCGTTGTTCAATACCTCTTTGGCCGCCGAATTGGCCCAGATGAGGTAGGGGGTGGAGTAGTATTCATAGAAGCTCTCCAGGCTGGTCATGGAGAAGTCGGCTCCGATGCCCTCATAGGCGGAGTTGCCGTTGCCGCCCCAGGGCTTGTGGTCGCCGAAAAGGACCACAACCACAGGCTCCTCCATCTCCTCCAGGTCGTGGACCATGCCGGTGAGGGCGGAGATGGTCATGCTCACGCCGTGAAGGTAGTTGTTGAAGACGTGGCAGCTCTCCTCGGGCAGGCCGGTCTCCTCCGGGTCCAGATAGGCCTCGTTGGCGGTGTAGGTCCACTCGTAGGGACCGTGGTTCTGGTAGCTCACGGAGAAGGAGAAGACCGGGCCGTTGTCCTCCTCCAGCTGGGTCTGAAGGTCTTTGACGATCTCATCCACCAGCAGATAGTCGGAGTTCCACTGAGCACCCACCGGGTCCACCAGTTCCTCGTAGTGGTTCTCACTGAACCAGTACTCCTGGAAGCCCAGGTACTGGTTGATGTTCTGGCGGTTGTAGAACCAGCCGTAGCCGGGGTGGCTGCCTCGGGTGTTGTAGCCCTGGCGGTCGAAGTACCAGACATAGGAGTCGGTGGGCTGGGTAAAGTCGTCATAGCTGCTGTATCCCGTCAGGAAGCACCACTCCGTGTCCACGGTGCCGCCCGCAAAGATGTTGGTCAGCAGGTTGCCGGATACGGATTCTTCCTCCAGAGCATGCCAAGGGGCGTATACCTCCTGAACTGCCTCCACCTCGCCCAGGGCGGAGAAGTCGGTCAGGTCGCAGAAGGCCTCCAGCATGATGCCCACCACGTTGACCTTCTGATCGGCGGGAATGTCCTTCTCCTCATAGCTTTCCAGAATGGTCTGGGCCACCTGGGCGTCGTAGCCCTGGGGCTGGGAGGGCAGCAGAGTCTGCACCGTATACAGGAAGGGATAGAGCACACCGTGGGAGACGTAGACCTCGGAGTCGGACCAGGGGTTGATGAGCTCCTCCCCCGGGGTGGTCTGCTGGTAGAGGTGGCTGCTGAAGTAGGAGCCCCACAGGGCGGCGGCAAGGAGGGCCGCTGCGGAGAAAAAGCCCATCAGGCGCACAGAGAGGCGGCGCACACCCCGGGGCAGCAGGATCAGCGCCAGCAAAAGGCCCAGCCCCGCCCACAGCAGCGTGTTCTGGATCAGCGGTGTGATCTCCAGGGTGTAGCCTCCCACGATGCCGCCGGCCTCGTTGACCAGCTTGAGATCGGAGGCCAGCAGCGGGTCGCCCCGCAGCTGCATCTTGTAGAAGTTGGCCAGGGCGATGCCCAGCACCGGCAGGGCGGTGAGCAGGTAGGCGGCCCAGCAACGGCCGATCAAAAAGTAGAGCAGCCAGATGAGCAGCACCGGGGCCAGCAGGTTCAGCCACAGCAGCATGGGCTGCTGAAGGTAGTAGTCCATTAAGGCCTGGCTGGATAGCTCCGAGTCGGCCGCGGCCGCCAAAGGCAGGGTCAGCCAGCCCAGCAGCACGCCCAGGGCGGTGAGCCCCAGAGAGAGCCACAGATGGTGCCAAACCAGGTATCGGGGGTCGCTCCCTTTGGGGAAGCGGATGACACGATAGAGATGGGCCAAGAAGATCCCTCCCAAAGAAAATGTAAAATGCACGTAAAGCGTAAAGAGCAGTATAACATATTTTTTGTCAAAGAAAAAGGTATGAAGTGTGAAAGGTGCACATTTTCCACCGACTTTTCCACACCCCCGCTTTCTTGAAAGAAAGCGGGGCAAAGAACTTTGTGCAAAGCTCCGCTTTGCTTCTGGGGATGCCGCCCTGCGGGACGGGAGAGGGCGAAGTGTTCTTTCCAGCGATGGAAAGAACCAAAGATCGCCGGGGGACGGCTCCAATGAGCGCCCGCTGCGCGAAGGCGCTCATCGAAGGCGGCCCCGGCGCATCTTTGGTTACTTTCTGTGCGAGCAGAAAGTAACATTCCTCCGTTTCCAAAAAGAAAAAAATAAAAAACCCGGCCGCCAGAGCTTGGCGGCCGGGTAAGAAGAAAAACAAGTTAAGGCAGATAAGACAGGGGATTCACAGCGGTTCCGTTCACGCGGACCTCAAAGTGACAGTGCACGCCGGTGGAGCGTCCGGTGGAGCCCGCCTTGGCGATCTGCTGTCCCTTGTACACCTTGTCTCCCACCGAGACCAGCAGAGAGGAGTTGTGAGCGTAATAGGTCTGGGTACCGTTGTCGTGGGTGATAATGACCAGATTGCCGTAGGAGCCCTTGTAGCCGGCATAGGTGACCGTGCCGCCGTCGGCAGCGCGGATGGCAGCGCCGTAGGAGCAGGAGATGTCCAGGCCGGAGTGGTAGCTGTAACTGCCGAAGATATACCGCCCGCCGAAGTAGGAGGTGATGCGGCCGCTGATGGGCCACTGGTAGCTGCCGGTGGAGGCCGTCTTGGGCTTCTCCTTGGTACCCACCGCCTTGACCGTGGTGGTGGCCTCACGCAGAACGGTGGTGGAGTTCACCACGCGGTTGGTCTCTTGACCGTTAACGTAGGTGACGGTGGCGTTCACTTGGGACTCACCCTCCACACCCTGGGTGATGATCTTGCTGTTGCCTACATACATGGTGGGGTCTTCCCGGGTCTCCACGGGACATTCAATGGCCTCGGTGTAGGTCACGTCCTCCACCGTCTGCACGGACAGCACAGGAGTCAGCTCCTTCACGTTGAGCACATCGCCTACCATCAGGCGGTCCAGATTGGCCTGGGGGTTCAGGGCCATCAGGTCGCTCAGGGACATGTCGTTGGCGTAGGCGATGCCGTAGAAGGTGTCGCCCTCCACCACGGTGTAGGTGGTAGAGCCGTTGCTGTTGGCCCGCAGGGCCTGCTCCATCTCATCAATGGTCAGGATGGAGTCCACGGCGTACACGGGCTTGATTTCCACCGTGTTCAAGAACTCCACCGAGGTGGTGTTCTCCGTGGTGTACTGGTCCTTAAAGCTCTGGAGCAGGTCGTTCAGGGCGTCCTGGTCCTTGACCACGCCCACCGCCTTGCCGTCTACCACCACCTGGTACTTGCGCAGCTCACCGCTGAGATCGTCCAGCTGGGTGTAAAAGTAGTTCTGGATATCCTGCTCCGAGGACAGGTCGGAGCGCAGGGAGATGGTGAATTCATACTCCAGGTTGCCCTGTACGTGGTAGTCATAGCCCAGAATGGAGGAACCGGTGGACTCCACATTGGCAATAGCCTCATCCACCACCGAGGCGTCGGCCACCACGCCCACCGTCTCCCCGTTCACCGTGACGGCATAGCTGGGAGAGTAGAGGGCCAGCAAGGTCATGGCCACGCCCACAGCGGCGGAGCCAGCCAAAAAGGAGATGGGGCCGGTGGCCCGGTTGCCCGCCACCACGTTGTGCAGGCGGTGAGCCGCCCGCCGTCCGTGGATGCGGGACCACTCCCGGGCAGTCTTCCACCACGCCTTGGCGTTCTTTTTCCAATTTTCCCACCGCTCCCGCTCTGCTCCGGCAGCTTCGGAGGGCTGAGCGGCAGGGGTCTTCAATTCGGTGATCTCCTGCATAGTCTACCTCAAATCATACGGTCAACTCTGTCCCGGAAAGAAATGACAGAGTGGAAAAGAAATGATTACAAATTGGTTACAAAGCCACTATACACGCAAACGCACATGCCGTCAACACCTTTTTTCCAGGAAAATGATGAATTTTTTTATAACAAACCGGGAAAAGTGCAAAAAAGCACAAAAACCAGAGCGGTTTTTGTGCTTTTTTTGCAAACGCTTACCCATCCAACTCCCAGGGGACGAAGGTGAAGGACACGTCCCAGGGACTCTGGCGGTAGACCAGGTAGGAGATATCTCCCTTGCCGGGAAACTCATTTGTAACCCACCCGTTGAAGGGAACCAGGGGCAGGGTGACGGACTGGGCGCCAGCCTCCACCTGCTCCCAGGCGTATTCCAGGCGCTGATGGTAGACGGTAAAATTACAGGCATAGAGGGCCACCAGCAGCACGCACGCCCCGGCCAGAGGGAAGCGCAGCCAGTTCATACTCTTCAGACCTTGGGTACGGGCGCAGGTGTACAGCTCGCCGGCCACCAGCATGAGGACCACGTAGCCGCAAAACAGGTTCCGGGGTCCCACCGGGGAGACAAAGAGCAGCGGCCCGTTGAGGATGCACAGGGACAGGGCCAGCAGCAGAATCCGGATTTTGGCCGCTCCGCCCCGCCACTGGAGCAGAGTAATGAGCCACACGGCGGCCATCAGAAGGCCCAGGATCAGCTGTCCGTCGCTGTAAAGACTCTCCGTCCGGAACAGGTCGCCCACGGCAAAGAAGAGGCAGACCAGATGAACCAGCCCCAGCACGCCGCCCCACAGCTTCCACCAGGGACAGCCCTGGCGGCGCAGCAGCCACACCAGCAGGAAGCTAATGAGCGCAGTGGCCACAACAGGGAGAACAAAGGTGTCGGTGACAATGCGGTGAAGGTTGTCCCGGGCCAGCTCCAGCCCCACCGAGCGGGTGTCGCTACCCGCCTGGGCGTAGCCGGGAGACAGGAACATGATGGCCGCTCCCAGCCAACTGCCCAGAGCCAGAGCCGTGGCTCCCGGCAGCCGGTCCCGGCAGAAAAACCAGGCCCAGGTCAGCACAGCCAAGGCCGCCAGAGCCAGATAGATGGTCACTGTCTCCATAAACAGGCAGCAGGCCAGGGCCAGCAGAGCGGTGCGGGCCAGAGAGACGGGGCGTTTGGGATTCTTCTCCATCCAGCCCAGCAGGATCAGCAGCCCCAGCATGGGCAGCAGATAGTTGACCAGTGCCGCGCCCCAGGAGTAGACCTGCTGCCACAGCCCCCGGGAGGAGATGACCACCAGGGCGGCGGAGAGCAGGAAGGCCTCTCCCCTGCCCACCGCTTTGGAGCGGAAGCGCCGGGCCAGCAGCAGGACCAGGGAAATGAGCGCGCCGCCCAGCAGCACGCCCCGGAGAAAGGCCAAGGGGGTGATATACAGCTTGGCCTGGAGCACGCCCAGCAGGTTGCCCAAGTAGCGGCCGTTGTGAGGGACACCCACCACCAGGGCGTCCTGGGTGTTGGGCCGGGTGAGGAGCAGGTCCTGCCAGCTGTCAAACTTCCAGAAGATAAAGTAGCAGTCGTCACACTCAGGGACAAACAGCAGTCCCAGCACCAGCAGAGCCAGCAAAACAAAAGGAATCGCCCAGCGGGGGGCAGAAGAATGTGATTTCATGTCAGACTCCAGCGTGATCGGCCCGGGAAACGGGCGGTAATAAAACATCCCCCGCTTTCTTGAAAGAAAGCTTGGCAAAGAACTTCCTGCGAAGCTTCGCTTCGCCCCCGTCCTTTCCTGAGTTCCGCTTGCTTTTCCTTTCAGGCGGTGGACGGCCATTAAAATCGCCTCTACGGTAAAACCTTTCGGATGTGCGTAGAGGCGAATATCATCTGCTCGGTACGAACCAATTATCTTGGCTTTGCCCAGGCAGGCGGTGTTATTTCTGTGCAGCAATGCGGAATTTCACATACATAGGGCCTAAGGCCCGAGGCAAGAAGGAGACAGGGTCATGTCTTTGCCCGACGGATGAATTCTGCCATGCCGCCAGGAGGGTGTCCCACGTAACTGGGGGCCTGGGGGAAAGGTGACTGTGAGCGCCGCCTGTGGCATGGCGCTCACCGGAGCCGTCCCCCAGTCACTCTTTGGTTCCTTTCTGGTGATCCAGAAAGGAACCCGCCCCGCAGGGCGGAACCCTTCTCTAATAACTTAACCTTTTTTCTTGGAAGCCAGCTTCATGCGCTCGCCGTGATCCAGGATGCGCTTACGCAGGCGCAGGTTCTCGGGGGTGCACTCCAGCAGCTCGTCGTCGGCCAGGAACTCCAGGCACTGCTCCAGGCTCATCTGCTTGGGAGGAGTCAGGCGCAGGGCGTCATCGGAGCCGGAGGCGCGCATGTTGGTCAGCTGCTTCTTCTTACACACGTTGACGGAGATGTCCTCGGCCTTGGGGGTCTCGCCCACGATCATGCCGGCGTAAACGGGCACGCCAGCGCCGATGAACAGAGTGCCGCGCTCCTGGGCGTTGAACAGACCGTAGGTCACGGCGTCGCCGGTCTCGAAGGCCACCAGAGAGCCGGTGCTGCGGCGCTGGATCTCGCCCTTCATGGGAGCGTACTTCTCAAAGACGGAAGCCATGATGCCCTCGCCCTTGGTGTCGGTGAGGAACTCGTTGCGGTAACCGAACAGGCCGCGGGAAGGAACCAGGAACTCCAGCTTGGTGCGGTTGCCCACGGGGTTCATGGACTGGAACTCGCCCTTGCGGGAGCCCAGCTTCTCCATCACCGCGCCCACGCAGTCGTTGGGCACGTCGGCCACCAGGCGCTCGATGGGCTCGCACTTCTTGCCGTCGATCTCCTGGTAGAGCACACGGGGGGGAGAAACCTGGAACTCATAACCCTCACGGCGCATGGTCTCCATCAGGATGGACAGAGACATCTCGCCGCGGCCGGCTACATTAAAGGAGTCGGTGGAGTCCTCCATCTCGGTGACCTTCAGGGACACGTCCTTCAGAGTCTCACGGAACAGGCGGTCCCGCAGCTGGCGGGAGGTGACGAACTTGCCCTCCTTGCCCGCGAAGGGAGAGTCGTTGACGGAGAAGGTCATCTCAATGGTGGGAGCGGAGATCTTTACGAACTCCATGGGCTCCACGCAGTCGGGAGCGCAGATGGTGTCGCCGATGGTGATGTCGCCGATGCCGCTCATGGCAATGATGTTGCCGGCGGTGGCCTCGGTGACGGGCACCTTGGCCAGACCGTCAAACTGATACAGGGCGGTAGCCTTGGCCTTCTTGGCGGGAGCGTCGGGATCGTGGTAGTTGCACACGGCGATCTCCTGGTTCTGCTTGATGGTGCCCCGCTCGATGCGGCCAATGGCGATACGGCCCACGAACTCGCTGTAATCGATGGAGCTCACCAGCATCTGGAAGGGAGCTTCCTCGTCCACGTCGGGAGCGGGGATATACTCCAGAATGGTGTCGAAGAGAGGCTTGAGGTCGCTGCCCGCCTCGTCAGGCTGGACGGAGGCAGTGCCCTGACGGCCGGAGCAGAAGAGCATGGGGCTGTCCAGCTGCTCGTCGGTGGCGTCCAGATCCATCAGCAGCTCCAGCACCTCGTCGATGACCTCGTAGACACGCTGGTCGGGACGGTCGATCTTGTTGACCACCACGATGACCCGGTGGCCCAGCTCCAGGGCCTTGGACAGCACGAAGCGGGTCTGAGGCATGGGGCCCTCGGCGGCGTCCACCAGCAGGATAACGCCGTTGACCATCTTCAGAATACGCTCCACCTCGCCGCCGAAGTCGGCGTGGCCCGGGGTGTCCACGATGTTGATCTTCACATCGCCGTACTGCACGGCGGTGTTCTTGGCGGTAATGGTAATGCCGCGCTCACGCTCCAGATCGTTGGAGTCCATCACGCGCTCCACCACAGTCTGATTCTCACGGTAGACGCCGGACTGCTTGAGCATCTGGTCTACCAGGGTGGTCTTGCCGTGGTCGACGTGAGCAATAATGGCGATATTTCTCAGCTTCTCATTCTTCATCTGCAAATTCCTCCTGTATGCCGTCAGCCGCTCCCCTGCGAAGCAGCACAATACGCTTTGACGAAACATTATACCGCCAGATGGCGGAAAAAGCAACGGTCCGTGAAAAAATCTCACACAAATTTGACTCAAAACCACCCCTCTCTTCCAGAAAAAAAGACGGCAGGGCGGTGGAAAGAGATGTGGAAAAGTGTGTGGAAAGTGTGTAAAACCGAAAAGATGTTCGACAGCCCTTGACAAACTCGAACATATGTTGTATTCTACGAATAGAACATCTGTTCTTGGCTCCCATGGAGCAGGAACTGGAGGATACAGGGAGGGAACGCCATGCAGACCGTATATCAGACCATCTCCATCCGACCCCGGTGGGAGTCTTCCCGGGCGGAGGAAAAGATCATTGATCTGGCCCAGTACCGCCGGAAGCTGGAGCGGGAGCAGCGGCAGGAAGAGCTGGAAGAGGCGGATGTGCAGCCTCGGGTCCGGTCCAGCCAGCGGCGCAACCGCTGGGGGCTCTACTGGGATGCGGTGGCCAGTTTGGGTGTGGTGGCCATGGCGGTGACCTTCTGCGTGGAGTTGCTGTTGTGAGGCTTAATTTATAAAGAGGAAGGATTCCGCCCTGCGGGGCGGGTTCCTTTTTGCTTGCCCAAAAAGGAACCAAAAATGCCCTGGGGGTTGATTCCGGTGAGCGCCTACGCGCAGCGGGCGCTCACAGTCATCTGCCCCCCAGACCCCCAAATACGGGGGACGCCCTACTGTCAGATTATAGAGTCCTCACGGCGGGCCGAAGACAAGATCTGTGATTCCTCTTGCCACGGCCCACAGGGGCCTATCTGGTCAGAAATTAAGAAGTGTCTGCGCTATACGGACACCGCCTACTCTGGCAAAGCTGTGGCAGCTGGTCCACCGACCACCGCCGCACTGAACAGGTAGGCAGGCAGCAGGCGGCGTGCGATAGAATCAAACAGCACACAAATTTGGATGGCAGAAAGGCCCTATGGCCTGAGAGTAGGACGGAAACAGATCTTGATTTTGCCCGCCGGGTTTTACCAAAAGCCCGAAGTTGCCCGCCCTCGTAAACGGGGGCTTGGGGGCAAGCCGCCGGTGAGCGCCGCCGCAGGCTGGGCGCTTACCGAAGGCGGCCCCTTGGCGCATCTCAAGGTGAATTGCCCCAGAGGGGCAAGAGAGGGTGGCCTGGGCCATTGGTTACTTTCTGTGCGAGCAGAAAGTAACACCCGTCCCCATAAAAACAAAAAACTTATCCACATTTTTATCAAAGCCTGTGGACAAAAAACCGGAACCTGAGCAGCCCCAAGAGCCGCCAAGGTTCCGGTTTTTGATTACTTGGTTGAAAGAAAAAGTCAGGCAGAGACACAGATTCCAAGCACCCGCTGCCCCAGCGCATCCAGCAGCAGCACGTGCTCCCCGGTCCGGGACAGGATCACGCAGCGGCCCACGCCGCCTTCCACCGCCTGGAGGGCCAGCTTCAGCGTCTCGGCCAGAGAGGCGGGCAGCGCCCCCTCTTCCAGCAGGGCGGCGGCCTTCTTGCCGTCCATGCGGAGAAGCTCCGCTTGGCGGTTCTCTCCCAGAGCCAGAGAGGGCTCCTCGTCCACAAAGTAGATGAGTTTATCCACATGAATGCTCTGCGCGGTGGACAAAGCCTGCGCCTGGTCCTGCATCAGCACTGCGGTGCCGCCCACAGCCGTGATGGCGGCGACATCGGCGGCAATGTCCTGTCCGTTTTCCGGCAGACAGATGACAAAGGTCTTGCCCTTCAACTGCTCCAGAGCAGGCAGGGTCTCCAGCGCCTTTTGGGCCGGAGCGGCGGGGGTGAGACGGTGGCGCAGGTCGTACTCCTGCAAAAACGCCTGGACATACTCCACGTCGGTAGGGGTGTCGATATACTCGGTGCCCCGCTTCTGCCGGGTCTCCCGGCCTTTGCCGGTGAGCAGCAGCACCGTGGGGCGCTCACTCTCCAGCACCGCCTGGCGAATGGCCTCGCCCCGGTTGGCAATGATGCGGCAGCGGGCTTTGCCCTTTTCCACGTTGGGCCGGATTTCCTGGCAGATGTCCAGGGTGTCCTCCTCCCCGCTGTCCTCCTCGGTGAGGTACACCCGGTCACACCAGGCACCGGCAGCTTCGCCCAGGTCGTGGCGGCGGTCGTAGGCTTTTTTGCCCGGGCAGCCGAAGACGATGGCCAGCTCCCGCTGGGGGTACTCCGCCCGGACGGAGGAAAAGAGGGTCTCAAAGCTCAGGCGGTTGTGGGCGTAGTCCACAATGGACAGCACCTGCCCGTCGGCGTTGGCGTACACCTCCATGCGGCCGGGCACCCGCGCCCGCACCAGTCCGTCGTACACCGCCCATTCGGGGATGTCCAGGGCCTCGCACAGGGCGGCGGCTCCCAAGGCGTTCTCTACGTTAAAGAGACCCGGCATGGTCAGCCGCATCTGGCGGGTGTACCGGGGGGTGCGCAGGGTGAAGAGGATCTGTCCATCCTCCTTGTGTACGTCGCTGGCGTACACCTGGGCGGCTGGGTCCTTCTGGGAAAAGGTGATGATGGGCGCTCCGGCGGCCTGGGCGGCCTCCAGTACCCGCTGGGCGTGGTCGCAGTCCAGGTTCACACAGCTGATGTGGGCCTGGGCAAAGATCTTCAGCTTGGAGGCAAAGTAGTCCTCAAAGTCGGGGTGCTCGATGGGGGAAATGTGGTCGTAGCCGATGTTGAGGAAGCAGGCGGCGGCAAACTCGGTACACAGGGAGCGGTGGTACTTCAGCGCCTGGCTGGACACCTCCATAGTCACATACTCCAGCCCCGTCTGGGCGGCGTTGGCGAAGTGGCGCTGGAGGTCCAGAGGCTCTGGGGTGGTGAGGTGGGACTCAAAGCGCTTCACACCGTCGTAGGTGTCGATGGAGGAGACAACGCCCGTCTCCCCTCTCCCCTGGCTCTCCTGGTAGCGGTCCAGGATGGACTTCATATAGTAGGCGGTGGATGACTTGCCCTTGGTGCCGGTGATGCCGATGACCTTCACCTTGCCGGAGGGGTGGTCGTAGAAGCGGTCGGCCAGCGGGGCCAGCACCTTTCGGGTGTCGGTAATGGCGATGCGGGGCAGGCCGGGGACGGTGTCCTCCTCCTGGCTGACGCAGGCCATGGCGCCCTGGTCCCGGGCCATCTCCAGGAATTTGGTCTGGAAGTGGGCGCCCTTGCGGATAAACAGGGTGCCGGGGGCCACCTGCCGGGAGTCGCAGGTGAGGCCGGTGACGCGCTGGCTCCGGTCCAGGCCGTCAGGGATAGGGGCGGCAAGCAGGTTCTGCTCTGCGAGCAGGTCCAGATAGTCGCCCAGGGTATGAACGGGGATGGTCATAGCGGATACCTCCCAAATGGAAATCAGAATACAGCCCGCAGAGGCTTATGGCACAGTTCAATGGAGCGCTGGGCCAGCACGGCCATAGCGTCCACGTAGAAGGGAGACAGGTGGTGCTGGTTGGCAAAGACGGACAACTCGGTGCAGGCCAGCACAGCGCAGTCGCAGCCCTGCTCCACCAGGTCCTTGGTAAAGGCGGCAAACTTCTCCGGGTCCCCCGCCTTGCCCGCTTTGATGTCGTCATAGATGAGAGACATGACCTGCTTTTGAGCGGCGGGCCGGGGTGCGGCGGCGTAGATGCCGAAGGCGGCAAATTCCCGCTGGTACAGACCGGTGCGGATGGTGCCGTCGGTGGCCAGGATGCCGGGGCGCTTTTTCCCCTGGCTTACCAGCAGCCGGGCGGTCTCCCGGATCATGTGGACGATGGGGATGGAGATTTGCTCCTGCACCCGGTCCAGGAAGTAGTGGGAGGTGTTGCAGGGCACCGCGATGGCGGTGCACCCCGCCCTCTCCAGCATGCGGGCGTCGGAAAGCAGGCGCTCATAGACCTCGTCCTTCTGTGCCTGGGTGCCCAGGATGGCCGCGGTGCGGTCGGGCATGGCGCAGTCGGAAAAAATCAGCACCGAGAGGTGCTCCTGATCGGTGCGGGCGTCGGTGCGGTCGATGATATATTGATAAAAGGTGTTGGTGGCCTGGGGGCCCATGCCCCCGATGACGCCAAGACGGTCGTTGCTCATCTAAAATACCTCATTTAATTGGGGCGAATATATCGTAGGGGCGACCTGCGGTCGCCTAAGGAGACGGATGTTACTTTCTGTACGCGCAGAAAGTAACCAAAGACGCGCCAAGGGGGCTCCTTCGACGAACACCTGGCTTACGCCGGTGTTCATAGGCGTCGCCCCCCTGGACCCCCATTTTACGGGGGACGCCCTCCTGAGGGATGGGAAGTTTTATCCGGCGGGCAAAGACAAGTCCATCTGGTCTTTCTTGCCTCGGGGGCACTGGCCCCTACCCGGTCAGAAATTTCAAAGTGTCTGTGCTGTGCGGACGCCGCCTACTCTGGCAAAACCGTGGTAGCTGGTCCACCCGACCACCGCCGCACCCAACAGGTAGGCAGGCACCAGGCGGTGTACGGTAGAGCCGCCCGCCTATAAATTTTAAATCGGTAGGGCCTAAGGCCCGAGAGTAGAACGGGAACAGAACTTGATTTTGCCCGCCGGAACTGACTGCCCGGCCGAAGTGACCCGCTCCCGTAAAAGGGGTCCGGGGAAAAGCTGACTGTGAGCACCACCGCAGGTAGGTGCTCACCGGAAGCGCTCCCCGGCGGCGGTTTGCCTACTTTGCCGCCGTGGGCAAAGTAGGCCGCCCTGCAGGGCGGAACCCTCTTTACTCCTGCGGCTTCTTGTTATACTTCTCAAACCGCTTCATATTTCCCAGGTGATTCTTCCACACCCGCAGGCGGCGCTTGAGGGACGCATCCCCTTCATACACCAGGGAGTGGTGATCGGCTCCGGCGCGGATGAGGGACTTCATCTCCTGGTGATACTTCTTGGGAGTGAAGTCAAAGGCCACCTTTTTGGGCACCATCCGCCACAGAGAGCGGTTCTTGGTGATCTCAAAGGGCAGCTCCTTCTCCTCCACCCGGTCCTCCACCACCAGCTTAGCAATATTATGCCCCGATCCGGTGACATAGTAGTTGCTTCGGCCCTGGCGGCAGTTGATTTCAAAGGCCTTGTATTTGCCGTCCCGCTGGTCGTACTTGATGTCAAAGTTGGAGAAGCCGGTAAAGTGCAGGTTCTCCAGCAGTCCCTTGATTTTCTGGGACAGCTCCTCGTCGTGCTCGGTAAGGATGACGGCGTGGTTGCCAATGCCGTGGGGGGAGTGCTCCTCCAGCAGCACGTGGCCCAGACACATGAGCTTCACCTTGCCGTTGCGGTCGGAGTAGTTGGTCAATACCCGCATGTAGGTGTCGTCCCCGGGGATGAACTCCTGGAGCACCATGTGGTCGGGGTAACCGGCGGCGTACACCTGATCCAGGGCGGCAAGCAGCTCCTCCCAGCTCTGGCAGATGTAGACCTTGGCCAGCTCGTGCACGCCGCAGGCCCAGTAGGCCACGCTGTCGGCGGGCTTGGCGATGTAGGGCGGTCCCCAGGGCAGGGTGAAGTCGTGGCCCATGGACTTGTCGTAGATAAAGGTGGCGGGGTGGTCGATGCCGTACTGGTCGCACAGGGCGTAGAACTTCTCCTTGTTGATGAGGGTGTCCAGCAGCTCCCCGTCGATGTAGGGGGCGATGGCGTTTTCCGGCAGCTGATCCTTGCAGTGGGCGGCCAGCTGCACATAGCTGTCGCCGCAGCCCATGACCAGGACCTTCTTGTCCGGAAATTCCTTGCACACCTGAGCTACATTCTTGCGGAAGGCGTCGGCGCTCTCGTTATCGGCGCACACCCGGTAGTCGATGATGGCGCTGCCGTGGCAGGGGAAGGAGGGGTAGCGGCCGTAGGCAATGCTCTTGACGCCGTAGGCCTCATGAAAGGCACGGGCCACGCTGTACACGTTGATATCGCCGCCAAACAGCAGCGGCTGGAAGGATAACTGACTCATAGCAGGATGACTCCTTTTGTTTCCTTATGGTAATATCTGCGGAAAAACCGCATTATCGAAATTCAATGGGCATACCCCGGGCGTAGAGGGGATCCAGGTCAAAGGCGGCCACATCTCCCGCGGAGCACTTCACATCGGTGACATTCAAGATGGTCTCGGAGGCGCCGATGGAACCGATGACCCGCACCCGCTGGCCGTTGAGACGCACGGTACGGTTGCGGCTGCGCCGCCAGGCCCGCCACAGCTCCAGCAGGCTCTGACTCCTGGGGCGCTCCACCCCAAAGCCGTTCTGGTAACCCACCGGCAGGACAGCCACCCGGGTGGGCTTTTTCATGGCGATGAGCTTGTCCGCGCCCACGGTGTGCCCCTTGGGCAGCCAGCGCACCTCGGTGATGGAGGCCTCGCCGTAGCCCACGGTGGTCAGTCCGTCCCCTTTCGTGCGGCGGCAGCGGCCCAGAATGGCCGACCCGGCCCGCACCGCGTCCAGGCGGGCGTCATCAAAGTGCATCAGGGCGAAGGAACCGGCGGCGTGGACGGTGCCGGTCTCAAAACCTGCCTGGTGGATGGCCTCCAGTACCTGCTGGAATTGCTTGAGCTGGCCGTCCACCTCCTGGCTCTTGCCGGTGACGGCGTGGAGCTGGGTGTAGATGCCGGACAGAGCCACGTTGGGCAAAGAGCGGTAGGCCAGCAGGATCTTCTCCGGCTCGGAGATGAGAAACCCCCCAAAGCCCAGGCCGGTGTCCACCTGGATGTGTGCCTCGGCTACGGTGGAGCGGTTCTCCGCCACGGCGTTCAGGGCCAGGCCGGTGTCCACGGACGAGACGGTGCACACCACGCTCAGGTCCACCAGCCGTTCCAGCTCGTCCCGGTCCACAGTGGAGCGCAGCATCAGGATCTCCTCAGTCTCAAAGCCCGACTCCCGCAGCAGCTGGGCCTCCTCCACCGAGTTGACGCCGAAGCGGGTCACACCGGCGTCCCGGAGCAGCCGGGCCAGGCGCACGGCGCCCACACCGCCTCCCTGGCCGGACACCACGCCGTACAGGGCGGCGCCCTGGGCCCGCTCCTTGATCACTGCCATATTGTTTCGGATGGCGGAGCGTTCAATGATCAATCTGCGCATGGCGGTATGACTCCCTTCTCTGTCTGCCGGCAAGCTTGGCCGTGGGATCTCCTGGAATATTTTATTTTATCACCATATCAGGGAAAAGGCAACGGAACGCAAGGGGCCGTGGAGAGAAACCAGGGGTAGTTTTCCCAAGGTTTACAAAAAGTTTATAAATGCTTCCACCCCCCTCTGGCCTTGTTTCAGGGGCCAAAAAATGATATAATACTATGATTAAACTAATAAATTAGTATGGAGGACTCCATGGAACGTAATACAACCACCATTTCCCGGGAGGACATCGCCCGGCAGATGGATCATTGTCACGCCGTCGCCCAGATCAATGCCCAGCGTCCCCAGCCCCCTCTGGCCTTTGTGGATACCTACGGCTGTCAGCAGAATGAGGCCGACTCCGAGCGCATCCGCGGCTATCTCCAGGAGATGGGCTACGGCTTCACCCAGGACGAGGAGCAGGCCGACGTCATTGTCATCAACACCTGCGCCATCCGGGAGCACGCCGAGCAGCGGGTACTGGGCAACCTGGGCGCTCTGGTGCATGTAAAGCGCCGCCACCCCGGCCAGCTCATCTGCCTGTGCGGCTGCATGGCCCAGGAGGCCCATGTGGCTCAGAAGGTGAAGGAGTCCTACCGCCATGTGGACCTGGTCTTTGGTCCCCAGGTGCTGTGGCGCTTCCCCGAGTTCATCCACAGCCTGCTCACCGCCCGGGGCCGGGTGTTCCAGACCCCCGACCTGCCCGGTTCCATCGCCGAGGGCATCCCCGTGGTGCGCCAGGATAAGGTGAAGGCCTGGGTGTCTATCATGTACGGGTGCAACAACTTCTGCTCCTACTGCATCGTGCCCTATGTCCGGGGCCGGGAGCGCTCCCGCCAGCCGGAGGATATCCTCTCCGAAGTGCGGCAGCTGGTGGAGGAGGGGTATAAGGATATTACCCTGCTGGGCCAGAACGTAAACTCCTACGGCAAGGACCTGGAAAATCCCATGGACTTTGCAGACCTCCTCTCCAAGGTCAACGACATCCCCGGGGACTTCCTCATCCGCTTTATGACCTCCCACCCCAAGGACGCCACCCAGAAGCTCTTTGAGACCATGGCCCGGTGCGAGAAGGTGGCTCCCGTGCTCCACCTGCCCTTCCAGGCGGGCAACGACCGCATCCTGAAGGTGATGAACCGCCGCCACACCCGGGAGCAGTATCTGGAAAAGATCCGGGTGCTGAAGGCCCTCATCCCCGACATCGTGCTCACCTCCGACGTGATCGTGGGCTTCCCCGGGGAGACCACCGAGGAGTTTGAAGATACCCTGAAGGTGCTGGAAGAGGTGCGCTACGACGCCCTGTTCACCTTCATCTACTCCCCCCGTGTGGGCACCCCCGCCGCCAAGATGGACGACCCCATGCCCCGGGAGGAGAAGCTTGCTAACTTCAACCGCCTGGTGGCCCTCCAGGACAAAATCTCCGAGGAAAAGCACGCCGCCTACATCGGCAAGACGGTGCGCTGCCTCATCGACGGCCAGGGGGATGATGCGGAGTATCCCTTTACCGCCCGGACGCCGGGGAACCGTTTGGTGAGAGTGAAGGGCGGTACTGCTGATGATGTGGGGCAGTTCCGGGAGATCAATATTATTGGGGCCAATAAGTGGTCGCTTTACGGAGAATTGGCAGAAAAATAACTATTTTTTGTAGAGACGGGAGTTGTTCTTTCCAGCGATGGAAAGAACCAAAGATCGCCGGGGGACGGCTCCGATGAGCGCCTACGTGGAGCGGGCGCTCAAAGTCGCCTTGTCCCTACCCCCTCTGGCCCTTCGGGCCATCTCCCCCTGACAGGGGGAGTCGGCCCCCGGTCCCCCTGTTTACGGGAGCGGGTCACTTTGGGCTTTTGGTAGCTTTCGGCGGTCCTAAGCTTTGACCGTGCTCCCTCCTACTCCCGGGCCTTAGGCCCTACCAATCTAAAATTTACAGGCGGGCGGCTCTAATGCACACCGCCTAGTGCATCCCTACCTGTTGGGTGCGGCGGTGGTTGGATTGCCGCCAGCAACTGCCCAGCCACCTTGGCTCTGCCAGACTAGGTGGTGTCCGTACAGCGCGGATACTTCTAATTTTTTGACCCGGCAGGGGCCAGTGCCCCCGAGGCAAGAAGCATCACAGATCTTGTCTTTGCCCGCCGAGAGGTCATAATCAATCCCTCAGGCAGGTGTCCCCCGTAGCTGGGGGTCCGGGGGTAAGAGACTATGAACACCCGCCCTTGGCGAGGTGTTCATCGGAACGCAACCCCCGGGGCATTTTTGGTTCCTTTTTGGGCAAACAAAAAGGAACCCGCCCCGCAGGGCGGAACCCTCTCAAAACACAGAAAAAAGAAACTCACAACGCAGAAAGACGGTGAACCCATGGCAGAACTGACCCCCATGATGAAACAATATCTGGAGATGAAGGACCGCAACCCGGACTCCATTTTGTTTTTCCGACTGGGCGATTTTTATGAAATGTTCTTCGACGACGCCAAGCTGGTGTCCAAGGAGCTGGACCTGACCCTCACCACCCGGGACCGGAACAAGCCCCCGGAGGAGCGCACCCCCATGTGCGGCGTGCCCTACCACTCCTGTGAGAGCTACATTGCCCGGCTCATCGCCAAGGGCTACAAGGTGGCCATCTGCGAGCAGACCGAGGACCCTGCCACCGCCAAGGGGCTGGTGGACCGGGATATCATTCGCATCATCTCCCCGGGCACCGTTATTTCTGCCTCCATGCTGGAGGAGGGAAAAAACAACTTCCTCAGCGCCGTCTATGCTGACGAGTCGGGGGTAGGCCTGTGCCTGTGTGATATCTCCACCGGCGAGGTGTTTGCCACTTCCTTCCCTGCCGGACCGGAGGCCCGGGACCACCTGGAAAACGAGCTGGGCCGCTTCCACCCCACCGAGGCGGTGCTCTCGGAGGGGGCCTGGGCGCTGGCGGGCCTCACCGACTTTTTGAAGGACCGGCTGGACTGCATGTGCCAGCACTGGGAAGAGGAGGGCTTTGCCCTGGACCATGCCCAGGAGATGGTGGATAAGCAGTTCACCGCCGGGCTGGAGACCCTGCCTGCCGGGGACACCGCTGCTGTCCAGGCTACGGGCGGGCTGCTCCGCTACCTCTATGACACCCAGAAAACCGATCTGGGTCACATCGCCGCCTTCTCCTACTACACTACGGGCCAGTTTATGGAGCTGGACCTCACCGCCCGGCAGACTCTGGAGCTCACTGAAACCCTGCGGGGCAAAGAGAAGAAAGGCTCCCTCCTGTGGGTCATGGATAAGACCCGCACCCCCATGGGCCACCGCCTCATCCGGGGCTGGATGGAGCGGCCCCTCCTCTCCCCCGTGCAGATCGCCAGGCGGCAGCAAGCGGTGGGCGACCTGGTGGAGGACATCATCACCCGGGAAGAGCTGACCCTCACCCTGCGGGAGGTCACCGACCTGGAGCGGCTCATTGGCCGGGTGGTGTACGGCACTGCCGGAGGCCGGGACCTTACCGCCCTGGCCTCTGGCCTGGGGAAGCTGCCCCGCATCCGTCAGCTTCTGGAGCCCTGCTCCTCTGCCCTGCTCCAGTCCCTGGCCGAGCAGCTGGATGATCTGCCCGAACTGCGGGAGCTTCTCCAGCGTGCCCTGGTGGACGAGCCTCCCTTCTCCGTGCGGGAGGGCAAATTCATCCGGGAGGGGTACAGCGAAGAGGTGGACCGGCTGCGCAACGTGATGGACCACGGGGCGGACATGCTGGCCGACCTGGAGGCCCGCACCAAGGAGCAGACCGGCATCAAGAACATGAAGGTGGGCTATAACAAGGTCTTTGGCTACTACATCGAGGTGGCCAAGTCCCAGACCAACCTGGTACCCGAGGGCTGGGTGCGCAAACAGACCACCGTCAATTCCGAGCGTTACATCTCCCAGGAGCTGAAAGATCTGGAGCACACTATCCTCTCCGCCCAGGACAAGGTGGTAGCCCTGGAGTATCAGCTCTTCTGCGAACTGAAGGACACCGTCTGCCGCCACGTTACCCAGGTGCAGAAGAGCGCCGCCGCCGTGGCTCAGGTGGACGTGCTCAACTCCTTTGCCACCGTGGCCGCTGCGGGCAATTACTGTATGCCCCAGGTGGACAATTCCTCGGTGCTGAACATTGTGGAGGGATGCCACCCGGTGGTAGAGAAGATGCTCAAGGACTCCCTCTTTGTCCCCAACGACACCCACATGGACGACGGGGACGACCTGTGCGCCATCATCACCGGCCCCAACATGGCGGGCAAATCCACCTACATGCGCCAGGTGGCCCTCATTACTCTCATGGCCCAGATGGGATCCTTTGTCCCCGCCAAGTCCGCCCACATCGGAGTGGTGGACCGGGTGTTTACCCGCATCGGAGCCAGCGACGACCTGAGCGCGGGCCAGTCCACTTTCATGGTGGAGATGACCGAGGTGGCCCAGCTGCTGAAAAACGCCACCCGCCGCTCCCTGCTCATCTTGGACGAGATCGGCCGGGGCACCTCCACCTACGACGGCATGGCCATCGCCCGCTCGGTTCTGGAATATTGCGCCGATAAGCGGCGGCTGGGGTGCAAGACCCTCTTTGCCACCCACTACCACGAGCTTACCGTTCTGGAGGGCGAGATCCCCGGGGTGAAAAATTACAACATCGCCGCCAAAAAGCGGAAAGACCAGGTGATTTTCCTGCGGAAAATCGTCCGGGGCGGGGCTGACCAGAGCTATGGCATCGAGGTGGCCCAGCTGGCGGGCGTACCCGACCGGGTCATCAAGCGTGCCCGGGAGATTTTGAAGGACCTGGAAGCCGGAGGCGTGGAGCGCCCGGTGGCTGCCGTCCAAGAGGACAGCGGGCAGGTGTCTCTGGGAGATCTGGGGGGCGAGACGGTGCTGAAGAAGCTGCGCATGACCGATGTGAATATCCTCTCGCCTATTGAAGCGCTGAATCTGCTGAATGAATTGAAGCAGGACCTGAACTAAAGTTCTGTGTAATCTTGTAGGGACGGGGGATGTTCTTTCCAGCGATGGAAAGAACCAAAGATCGCCGGGGGACGCCTTCGATGAGCACTTGGCTTTGCCAGTGCTCATAGGCGGCTTTCCCCCGGTCCCCCATTTACGGGGGCGTGTCCCTTCGGTTGTTTTGTAATCCCCGGCGGTCCTAAGTTTTGACCGTGCCTCCCTCTCTTCTCGGGCCTTAGGCCCTTTTGCCATCAAAATTTGAGGGTATTGCCGTTCTATCGCACAACCGCCTGGTGCCCACCTACCTGTTTGGTGCGGCGGAGGTCGGGCGGATGCCTCGGCAACTGCCCAGCTGCCACGGTTTTGCCGGGGTAGGCGGTGTCCGTACAGCGCAGATACTCCGAAATTTTTAACCCGGTAGGGGCCTGTGTCCCCGAGGCAAGAAGAATCACAGATCTTGTCTTTGCCCGCCGGATGAAATTGCCTATTTTCCAGGAGGGCGTCCCACGTAAATAAGGGGGCTTGGGGGGCAGATGACTGTGAGCGCCCGCTGCGCGAAGGCGCTCACCGGAATCAACCCCCAGCGCATCTTTGGTTACTTTCTGTGCGAGCAGAAAGTAACATCCGTTTCCTTCCCATAAAATGGACCCATTCCCCCTAAAACAATACGTAAAGGAAAAAACTTTACATAGGAACAGGAGGTCCCCATGAAAACCCCGCCTCAGTATGTTTCTCAACTTCTGGCTTTGGTGCTGGGCGGCATCGGCGTGGCCTTTATCCTTCTAGGAGCCCTGTTTATCTGGATGGACCTGCCCGTGCAGGGCGGTGGAGGTTGGAGCTTTTCTGCCCTGGGGTTTGTCCTGCTGGTGGGCGCGGGACTGTGTCTGGTTTGGTACGGGCGGAGAAAGGATCTGTGCCGCCGCCTGCTGGAGCGGGGTGTAAAAGTGGAACATGTGGGCTGTTCTATCGAAAAATGGGTGTGGATCAACTGGAATACCCGCAGTTTTACAAACATTCCGGGGCAAAACTCCCCCTGGGTGGTGCGCTGCAGCTACCGGTGGGAGGACAAACTCCACACCGTGACCAGCCCCTTGGTGTGGAACCAGCCCGCCCCGGTCCAGTACCCCGTCATCTATGTGGACCCAAAACACCCCCGGCGCGCCTATATTGACCCGGATACCCTGTCCTTTCTTGTATTTTGAATCCAATTTTGTTCCGAAATCGTTTTGGAGGTACCTATGCCAACCATTCAAGTATTAGACTCCCACGTAGCCGACCTGATTGCCGCCGGCGAGGTGGTGGAGCGGCCCGCCAGCGTGGCCAAGGAGCTGATGGAAAACGCCATTGACGCCGGGGCCTCCAAGGTGACGGTGGAAATTTCCCACGGCGGACTCACCTTTCTGCGGGTGACCGACGACGGCAAGGGCATCCCCGCCGGGGAGCTGAAAACCGCCTTTCTTCGCCACGCCACCAGCAAGCTGCGCACCGCCTACGACCTGGAGGCCATCGGCACCCTGGGTTTCCGGGGCGAGGCTCTGGCGGCCATCTCGGCGGTGTCCCGGGTGGAGGTAATGACCCGCACCGCGGATGCTCCCCTGGGGGCTTCCCTCTCCCTGGAGGGGGGCGTGCCCGGCGAAATCGAGGAGGCAGGCTGTCCCCTGGGCACCACCATGGTGGTCCGGGACCTGTTTTATAACACCCCCGCCCGGCTAAAATTTATGAAGAAGGACTCCGCCGAGGGAGCCGCCGTGTTTGCGGTGGTCCAGCGGGTGGCTCTGTCCCACCCAGAGGTGAGCGTCAAGTTCATTCGGGACGGCAAGCAGGAGCTGCTCACCCCCGGAGACGGTGCCCTTCAGAGCGCGGTGTACGCCGTGCTGGGCCGGGAATTGGCCCTGGGCTTCCGGGAGGTGAAGAGCGGCGGTGACGGGATCAAAGTGACCGGTTTTGTCTCCCAGCCAGCCTGCTGCCGGGCCAGCCGAAACTGGCAGTTCTTCTTTGTCAACGGACGGCAGGTAAAGTCCCGCCTGCTCATGGCGGCTCTGGAGCAGGCCTACCAGAACCAGAAGATGGTGGGAAAATTCCCCGCCTGTGTCCTCCATGTGGAGGTGAAGCTGAGCCAGGTGGACGTAAACGTCCACCCCGCCAAGACCGAGGTGAAATTCGGCAGCGAGCGGGAGGTATTCAATGCCGTGTACCACGCCGTCCTCTCCGTCCTGGAGGGGGACCGCAGCCATCCCCAGGCCACCTTCTCCCCTGCCCGGCCCAAGCAGACTCCTGGCCAGACCACCATGCCCGGACTGTCCGCCCAGACCTACCGCCAGCTCACCGTGGCTGACGTGGCCGCGCCCCGCTTTACTCCCAAACCCCGTCCTACCTGGACGCCGCCTCCCGCCGCCGCGACCCGGCCTTCTGTCCCGAAAAAGGCCCCCTATGTGGAAAGCGGTGTGGAAAACTTGGTGGAGAAAGTGGACAACTCCGTACACCCTGTGGAAAACTTTGTGGACAAAGTGGATAAGATTCCGCAGGAAACCTTATTAAACTCCAAAAAGCTGGAGAAACACGCACAAGTTATCCCTTCCGAACCTCAGCCCCAGCCCATCCCAGAGCCAGTGGCCACGCCGGAACCCAAGGACGAGCCGGTGGAAAAACCTGTGCACATGCCGGAGCCGGAGATAGAGGTCGAGCCTGTCCCTGAGGTGGAGCCCTGGCGCTTGGCCGGAGAGGTGCTGAACACCTATATTATTGTGGAGCAGGGAGACAAGATTCTGCTCATCGACAAGCACGCCGCCCACGAGCGGATGAATTTTGACCGCATGAAGGCCCAGGGGTACCAGGCCATGGCCCAGACCCTACTCAGTCCCGCCATCTGCCGTCTGGCTCCGGAGGAGCAGGCGGTGCTGCTGAGCAATCTGCCCCTGTTGGAGGAGTTCGGCTTCCAGGTGGATGACTTCGGCGGCGGAGCCCTGGCGGTGCGGGAGGCTCCGGACTATCTGGACGTGGAGGACATCCCCGATACCCTCTCACAGCTGGCCCAGAAGCTGCTTACCACCGGACACGCCGATCCCGCCGCTGCCCGGGACGAGCTGCTGCACACCATGGCCTGTAAGGCGGCCATTAAGGGGGGCTGGAAGACCAGCCCTCAGGAACTGGAGCGGGTGGCTCAGGCAGTGATGGATGGAAGTGTCAAATACTGCCCTCACGGGCGGCCGGTGGCGATTGAGCTGACACGGAAAGAGCTGGAGAAGCAGTTCAAGCGGGCCTAATGTAGGGACGATGTTCTTTCCAGCGATGGAAAGAACCAAAGATCGCCGGGGAACGGCTCCGAGGAGCGCCTTCGCGGAGCAGGCGCTCCAAGTCGCCTTTTCCCCGGACCCCTTGTTACGGGGGTGGGTCCCTTTGGGCTTTTGGTTATCCCCGGCGGGCAAAATCAAGTTCTGTTTCTGTCCTACTCTCGGGCCTTAGGCCCTTTTGCCATCCAAATTTGATGGTTCTTGTATTCTAACGTACACCGCCTGGTACCTACCTACCTGTTTGGTGCGGCGGTGGTCGGGCAGACCAGCTGCCACGGTTATGTCCAGCCAGGCGGTGTCCGTACAGCGCAGATACTTAATCAGGGTCCCTGCCAAAGCCCAGCGAAGCGGGTTTGGTGGGGAGAGGAGGCGCAAGGGAGCGGCATGACGGATGCCCACACTTGGGCGTCCGGAATAGAGCGGACTTTGCGACGACGAAGGGGCCTGTGTCCCCGAGGCAAGAAAAACGCACGGTCTTGTGTTCGGAGCCGCCGGACGCAAATGCCAAATCCTCAGGAGGGCGTCCCCCGTAGCCAGGGGTCTGGGGGCAATGACTGTGAGCACCGCCGCAGGCAAGGTGCTTACCGGAAGCGGCCCCCAGCGCATCTTTGGTTACTTTCTGTGCGAGCAGAAAGTAACATCCGTCTCTAAATAACGCAACCCGCCCCGCAGGGCGGAACCCTCCTCCCCTGACAACATAAGAAAGGAGCCCTGTTATGAGTTGGAACGCCGCACTATACTACTACCACCTCTCCCGGGGTGGGGACTACTTCGGCCTGCCCAAAGAGGGGTGGGAGAGCTCGGCCCACGCCGCCCTGGTGCTTCCCCGGGACAAGGGTCCAATCCACATTTCGCCCTGGCTGGACAACTATGGCCGCTACGGGGTAAGCTGGAAAGTGGCAGTTACCTGCCAGGTGGAGCTCCAAGCCCCCTATACCTTGAAAATCACCGGCGGCGGCGCAGTGCGCCGGGGGCTCAATACCGTACTGGATGGGCTGGAGCAGGGCTATAAGATGCTGGGCGGCAAGGGAGAGCTCACCCCGGATTTCGGAGCTCCGGAGCTGGCGGCTCAGCGGGGACTAAAATCGGATAACGCCCAGTTTACCCGGTGGGTGCTCCAGAGCGCCGAGCTGCGGCAGGGCTTGAAAAAGTTGGAGAAGGCTTCGGTTCGGGTGGAGCCCCTGCTTCCTGACAGTACCCAGCATATGGTCTGTGTCCTGACGGATATGGACAGCTTTGATGTGGACGATGTCATGCTGGAAGACTGGAAGCGGAAGAGCGCTTATGAGGAGACCGGCGTGTTTGAGCGGCTGGACGCACTGGTGGAGCTGCTGGAGACCGCCCGGAACGCAGTGACCGCCTGGCCCATGCCCCAGACCTATGAGGGGCCAAAATAGACCATTGACCGGGGGAGTATAATAGAGGTAAACTCCCACGCAAGAGAGGTGAACCCCCATGCCCCCTAAAATCTTAGTGATCGTCGGCCCCACAGCCTCGGGCAAGACCCGCATGGCGGTGGAGCTGGCCCAGCGCCACAACGGCGAGGTGATCTCCGCCGACTCCATGCAGATCTACCGCACCATGGACATCGGCACCGCCAAGCCCACCAAAGAGGAGATGGGGGGCATCCCCCACCACATGATCGACGTGGCCGACCCGGAGGAGGACTTCTCCGTGGCCCGGTACGTGGAGATGGCCGCCCGGTGTGTGGACGACGTGCTGGAGCGGGGCAAGCTGCCCATTGTGGCCGGTGGAACAGGGCTGTACATCGACTCCCTGCTGTCCGGACGCACCTTTGCCCCCTTCTCCCCCGACAGCGCCCTGCGGGGTGAGCTGGAGCGGGAACTGGCGGAAAAGGGCGGGCAGGCCATGCTGGAAGCCCTGGCCCAGGTGGACCCGGAGGCGGCACAGCGCCTCCACCCCAACGACCACAAGCGCATTGTCCGCGCCCTGGAGGTCTACCGCTCCACCGGCAAGACCATCACCCAGCACAACCGGGAGACCCAGGCCATTCCACCCCGGTATAACGCCCTGACCATTGGCCTGGCCTTCCAGGACCGGCAGGCCATGTGGCGGCGCATTGACCAGCGTGTAGACGAGATGGTAGCTGCGGGCCTGGAGGATGAGGTACGCCGGCTTCTCACCAGCGGCATCTCCCCAAAATGCACTGCCATGCAGGCCATCGGCTACAAAGAGTTTACCCAGGCCCTGTCTGGGGAGATGACCTGGCAGGAGGCCACCGACGTGGTAAAGCTGCGCTCCCGCCAGTATGCCAAGCGGCAGCTCACCTGGTTTGGCCGCAATCCCAACACCCGCTGGGTGCGGTGGGACGATCCCCCGGAATTTGAGCAGGGGCGGCGGGCTTCGACAGAATATATGGAAGAATTTGGTATATCATAGGGGCACTCAGGCCGGGACTCCGGCCATAGAAAAAGGAGTGCTACATATGCAGAAAACAAATAATCTTCAGGAGATCTTTCTCACCCAGGTCCGCCGGGAGCGCCGGAATGTCACGGTTTTTTTGATGAATGGCTATCAGATGCGGGGCTATGTCACCGGGTTTGATGCCTTTACGGTGGTATTATCCAGCGACGGCAAACAGATGGTCATTTACAAGCACGCTATTTCCACCATTGTACCTGAGCGGCCCATTCCCCTTACCTCTCCGGAGAGCTGATTCCCTCCGGAGATCGATCCAGCCCCCTGCCAGCGGGCAGAAAGAGAGAACGCTATGAAACAAGGACGACCCCTTATCACCTTTGTCATCGCCCTGTTTGCCGGGGCGCTGGTCCTGTATTTTCTGATCAGCTTGTGGAAAACCTTCCAGGACCCCTTTACCACCACCTATACGTACAGCTATACCCTGAACGACAGCATCCAGACCGAGGGCCTCATCATTCGGGATGAGCAGGTTCTCTCCGGCAGCGGCGGCATTGTGGATGTGACCCGGGGCGAGGGCGAAAAGGTGGGCGTCAACCAGACAGTGGCTCTCATCTACCGGGACGACCAGGCCCGCCAGAGCCAGGAGCAGCAGGAGGCCCTGCGCCTGGAGATCACCCAGCTGCAATATGCCCTTGGCCAGGGAGAGGATGTAAGCTCCGCGGCCAAGCTCAACGACGATATTTTAAACGCCATGGTGTCGCTGCGGACGGCCAGCGCCCAGCAGGACTTCAGCGACCTGGAGGACCAGGTGCTGGAGGTCAAGGGCAAGGTGCTGCGTCGGGAGTACACTTACAGCGACGAGCTGAGCGCCGAATCTCTCACCACCCGGCTTCAGGAGCTGGAGACCCAGTATCAGACCCTGCGCAATCAAAGCTACTCCGCCATTACCCAGGTCACCGCGCCCACGTCGGGCACCTTCTCCACCCTGGTGGACGGGTATGAGGGGCTCATCAATTCGGAGAGCGCCGGGAACCTTACCCCCCAGGCCCTGCAGGACCTGCTGAATCAGAACCCCGCCGGCGACAGTGCCGCCGTGGGCAAGCTCATCTCCTCCGACAAGTGGTACTTTGCCGCCGTGGTCACCCAGGAGGAGGGCGAGCGGCTGGAACAGGAAGGAACGCTCACCCTCCGCTTTGCCGGAGATTTTACCCAGGATATCTCCATGAAGGTGGAGAAGGTGAACCAGGACGGCCAGGGCCAGGCGGTGGTCCTTCTCTCCAGCGACCGCTATCTGGAGCAGACCACTCTGCTGCGCCGGGAGACGGCGGAGCTCATCTTCAACAGCCGAACTGGTCTGCGGGTGCCCAAGAGCGCTCTGCGCATGGTCACCACCACCTCCACCGACGAGGAGACCGGTGAGACCACTGAGACCGACACCCTGGGGGTCTATGTGGTCACCGCCGGACGGGCGGAGTTCAAGCCTGTGACCATCCTCACCGAGGGGGACGATTTCTATGTAGTCCAGTCGGTGCGGGAGGACAAAAAAGCTCTGCGGGCAGGGGACGAGGTCATCGGCCAGGCCACAGGACTGTACGACGGACAGCTGCTGCTGTATTGATGGAACCAGCCCGCCCCATAAGGGCGGAAGGACAAAAGAAAGAAGGAAACAAAGATGTCCATTCAGGAGCATGTGAACGCAGTACGGGAAAAGATGACGGCGGCTGCCAAGGCCGCCGGACGGGATCCCGGGGAGATCACCCTGTGCGCTGCCACCAAGGTGCAGACCGACGACACCATCCGGGAAGCCATTGCCGCGGGAATCACGGTATGCGGCGAGAACCGGGTGCAGGAGCTCACCGCCCACCTGGAGGCCAACGCCTATGAGGGCGCTCAGGTACACTTCATCGGCCACCTGCAGACCAACAAGGTAAACAAGGTGGTGGGCAAGGTGGACCTCATCCACTCGGTGGACTCGGAGCGGCTGCTGCGGGCCATTGACCGCCAGGCGGACAGGCTGGGTCTGGTGCAGGACGTGCTGCTGGAGGTAAATGTTGCCGGGGAGCTGAGCAAAGGGGGCTGTACCCCCGATGAGGCCTGGGAGCTGGCCCAGCTGGCTCAGTCCTTGGAGCACGTGCGTCTGCGGGGTCTGATGGCGATTCCGCCCATCGCCCAGAAGCCCGGAGACAATACTCCTTATTTTTCCATTATGAAGAAGCTTTATGTTGACATAAAGGAAAAAATGGCCCATAATCAAGATGATATGGATTGCCTGTCCATGGGGATGAGCGGCGATTATGAGGACGCCATTGCCCAGGGCGCCACGCTGGTGCGGGTGGGTACGGCCCTGTTTGGGCCTCGGCCCCCCATGGCAAAACAATAACGCAGAGATATATTCCAGAGAAAAGAGGGTTACTACCATGGGATTTTTAGACGAGTTCAAGCGCCTGGCCCACCCCTATGAGGATGAGGAAGAGGACGAGTTTGACGAAGATTTTGATGCGTCTCACCGTCCCGTGGAGCGCCGGGAGCGTCCCGCCCGCAGCGAGCAGAGCTATGCGCCCATCGACGAGCTGGAAGCCCGCCGCAGCAACAAGGTGGTCAACATCCGGGCGGCCACGCAGCTGCAGGTGGTGCTGGTAAAGCCCGAGCGCTTTGAGAATGCCAGTGAGATCGCCGACCACCTGCGGGAGAAGCGCACGGTGGTGCTTAACCTGGAGTCCACCAACAAGGAGATCGCCCGCCGTCTGCTGGACTTTTTGTCCGGCGTGGCCTACGCCAACGAGGGCAAGATCAAGAAGGTGGCTATCAGCACTTACATCATCACGCCCTACAATGTGGATATCCTGGGCGATCTCATTGACGAATTGGAGAACAACGGGCTGTATTTCTAAATAGCCCTGCCCTGCCCGGTTGCGGGCACAACAGATAAGATTTTGGGGGGATTACTATGCTGACTCCGCAGGAGGTTTCTGAGCGCGCCTTTCCCAAGGCGTCCTTTGGCGGATACAATATGGCCCAGGTGGACGAGTTCCTGGACGTACTGACCGAGGATTACAGCGTCCTTTACAGCGAAAACGCGGTGCTGAAAAGCAAAATGAAGGTGCTGGTGGAAAAGGTGGAGGAGTACCGTTCCACGGAAGAAGCCATGCGAAAGGCGCTGATGACCGCCCAGCGGATGGCGGACGAGCTGGTGAAGGAAGCCCAGGACCAGCGGGACCAGATGCTGCAGCAGGCCCAGGCTGAGGCCCAGCAGCAGGTGGAGTCCATCCGCAAGGAGGTGGAGGCGGAGCAGTACCGTCTGTCCTGCGCCAAGCAGGAGACCGCCGCCTATGTGCAGAAGGTGAAGGCTCTGCATCAGCAGGCCCAGACCTATCTGGACCAGCTGGACCAGATCACGCCCCAGCAGCCTCAGGCGGAGCAGCCCGCCCAGACCGATGCGGTAGACCAGGCGGTCTCCGACATTGACGACAGCGTGCAGCGTCTGGTGGCCAAGGCCATGGCCGAGGCCAAGGAGGAGAACGAGAAGGCACGCCAGGGCCAGGACCTGTCCGACACCGCCGAGTTCCCCGCCCAGGGGGGCAAGGAGCCTGAGCACGACGACATGGAGCAGACCACCCGCATCGACTTCGGGGAGCTGCAGTTCGGCCGGGACTACGAGATCAAGTAAATCTGATACATAAAACACCCCGGAACCTTAGGTTCTGGGGTGTTTTTAGTTCTGATTCTGACGAAAAACGGGCAAATTGATAAACCATTCAGGCAGGGAGCACTCCAGCTCCACCGGCTGTCCGGTGGTGGGGTGGATAAAGCGCAGCCGCCGGGCGTGGAGGCACTGGCCTGCCAGGCCTGGCACCGGCTTTTTTGACCCATACACCGTATCGCCCAGCAGGGGATGGCCCAGATAGGCCATGTGGACGCGGATCTGGTGGGTGCGGCCGGTCTCCAGACGGCACTCCAGGTGGGTGCAGCCGGGATAGCGCCCCAGCACCTTCCAGTGGGTCACCGCCGAGCGGCCCTTGGGGTCCACCGCCATCTTCTTCCGGTCCACCGGGTGGCGGCCGATGGGGGCGTTCACCGTGCCGCTGTCCTCTTTGAAGCCGCCCACCGCGACCGCCTCGTACACCCGGGCCAGGGTGTGGTCCTGAAGCTGGGCGGCCAGAGCCAGATGGGCGCGGTCGTTTTTGGCCGCGATAATAAGGCCGGAGGTGTCCCGGTCAATGCGGTGGACAATGCCCGGGCGCAGCTCCCCGTTGATGCCCGACAGGGAGTCCCCGCAGTGGTAGAGCAGGGCGTTGACCAAGGTGCCGTCGGGGTGTCCGGGAGCGGGATGAACCACCAGCCCCACCGGCTTATTCACGACGATCACGTCGTCATCCTCGTATACCACGTTCAGAGGGATATTTTGAGGCACGATCTCCACCGGCTGAGGGTCGGGAAGCAGCACCTCCACCACCATGCCGGGGGTGGTTTTGGCGTTCTTTTTCAGAGGCTTTCCACCGCTGGTCACCGCCCCCTGTTCCAGCAAGCGCTGGGCGGCGGAGCGGGTCAGGTCCTCCACCTGGCTGGCCACAAAGGCGTCCAGCCGCTCGCCCCCCTCCTGGGCGGTCAGAATGAGGGGGGTCACAGGTTGTTCTCCCGGGACTTGGGTCCCTCCAGCTTGTCCCACAGCAGCAGGTAGTACAGGGCGGCTCCGATGCCGCCCACCACCACGCAGATGTCGGCCACATTAAAGACGGCAAAGTTCATAAACAACACATTGAACATGTCCACCACGTAGCCCTGAAGCGCCCGGTCGATGAGGTTGCCCACGGCTCCCGCCAGCAGCAGAGCCAGACACACCCGGCCCAGGGGGTGGCGGAAGAACTTTTTCACCAGAGCCACCGCCAAAATCACCGACATCACCAGGGAGATCAGGGTCAAAATCCAGGTGTGCTCGTTGAACAGAGAGAAGGCGGCACCGGTATTCTGTACGTAGGTCAGGTCCAGAATGTAGGGCAGAAAGGGCACATGATGCCCCAGGGGGATATTTTGAACCACCAGATATTTTACCAGCTGGTCCAGGGCCACCAGAGCGGCCACAAGCAGGGCGTACAGCATAAGAAAACTCCTTGAAAGGCGACATAATACAAGTAAGATGGACTCTATTTTATCATGTTCTCTGCCCGGGTACAACGGGGAATTTCCAGACAGGGTGTAGATTTTTACCTTCCCCCATACAGCGCCAGGTGGTAAAATAGAAAAAGCAAGAAAACGAAGGAGGGGAACGGTCATGGAGATCCAGGGCCTGCAAAAAATGACCCTGCTGGACTACCCCGGCAAGGTGGCCTGTACGGTTTTTCTGGGAGGGTGTGACTTTCGATGTCCCTTCTGTCACAACGGGGAGCTGGTCCTCTCCCCTGCCCCGGCGGAGATGAACCAGGAGGAGCTGCTGGCCTTTTTGAAAAAGCGCCAGGGTCTGCTGGACGGGGTGTGCATCACCGGCGGAGAGCCGCTGCTGCGGCCAGACCTACCCCAGCTGCTGGAGGCGGTGAAGGCCCTGGGCTACCCGGTGAAGCTGGATACCAACGGCAGCCACCCCCGGGCGCTGGTGGACCTGGTGGAGCGCAAGCTGGTGGACTATGTGGCTATGGACGTGAAAAACAGCCCGGAGCGCTACCCGGAGACGGTGGGCGTGCCGGGTCTGGACGTGGGTCCCATCCGGGAGAGCGTGGGCTTTTTGCTGGAGGGCCTGGTGGACTATGAGTTTCGCACCACGGTGGTGCGGGAACTGCACGACGAAGACAGTTTTCGCGCCATTGGTCCCTGGCTTTCCGGGGCGAAGCGATACTTTTTGCAGTCTTTTGTAGACCGGGACACGGTGATTCAGGAGGGGCTGCACCCCTGGGACCGGGATCACCTGCAAGAATTTGCTGCGCTGGTGCGGCCCTGGGTGCCTTCCGTGGAGCTGCGGGGCGTGGATTAAGAAAAACAGGCGGTGATTTTTCATTGGAAAATCACCGCCTGTTTTTTAATTCGGCTTATTCTGTGGTGTCCGGGCAGTTTTCCGCCAGATCCAGAATGATGTCCACACACTTGTCGATCCCCAGCACGCTGGAGTCCAGACACACGTGGTAGTTTTGAGACATGCCCCACTCCCGATCGGTGTAGTGCTTGTAGTTGATGCGGCGGCGGGCGTCCTTGTCCTGCAGCCGCTTCTCCGGGGCCACCTCCGACTCGCCGTACAGCCGCACGATGCGGTGGGCACGGAAGTCCATGCTGGCGTGGATAAAGGTGTGCAGACAGTCGGTGCGGTCCTTCAGAATGTAGTCGGCGCAACGGCCCACGATGACACAGGGACCCTTGTCTGCCAGGTCCCGAATGACGTTGTGCTGGATGGTCCACAAAAAGTCGGCGGCGGTCATGCCGCCCATGACACCGGGGACGCCCCGGCCCAAAAAGGAGAAGGCAAAGTGGGGCTTGCCGGGGGCAAACTCCCCCTGCTCCTCAATGTACTTGGGGTCAAAGCCGCTCTCCAGAGCCACCTGTTTGACCAGTTCCTTGTCGTAGTAGGGGATGCCAAGGCGCTGGGCCACCGTCTTGCCGATGGTGCGTCCGCCGCTGCCAAACTCCCGACTGACGGTGATGATACTTTTCTTCATAACCGATTAACCTCCTTCGCCGGGCGGGAGACCGCCAACGATTTGACTATATTATACAACATCCAAACTGATTTTGCATGTGTTTTTGCAGCGGCAGTCAAGAGAAAAAGCGGGTTGACAAAGGGCCTGAGGTGTGATAAGATGCCGGCGACGAGTTTGTATCTGTCTCGTCCAAGCCCGAAGCGCGGAGGATAGACACACAGGGGAGATAACGCCAGAGCGGATGCCGGCAAACCAAGAAGGCGTAGACGACTTCTGTTTGGCGGCGAAGTCGGCGAAGTTATCGACCCGGCCGTGTGTCCAATCCGCAGCGTGACAATGCGAAGCGCAAATCGTATTGTTTCGGGTTCGTTCGGGGGGCAACAAAAATGCCCCGCCGTTCTCTAAATAATAAAATGGAGGTTTTTTTATGCGCAAATTTACCACCCGAGACCTGTCTCTGGCCGCCATCATCGCGGCGGTGTATGCGGTTCTCACCCTGATCCTGCCTATCCCCGCCTTTACCGGCATCCAGGTGCGCCTGTCCGAGGCCCTCACCGTGCTGCCCTTCCTGTTCCCTGCCACCGCGCCGGGACTGGTCGTGGGCTGCTTTATTGCCAACCTGTTTTCCCCCTATTCCCTGGACGTGATCTTCGGTACCGCCGCTACCCTGATTGCCTGCATTCTGACCCGGCACATGCCTAACCGGTATCTGGCTCCCCTGCCCCCGGTTCTGTGCAACGCGGTCATCGTGGGCGCGGAGTGCGCCTGGTACCAGGTGGGAGGCTTTGGTCCCGCCTTCTGGCCCGCCTACGCCTTCAACGCCTTTACCGTGGGCTTTGGTGAGCTGCTGGCCTGCTATATCCTGGGCAGCGTGCTGCTGGCCGCCCTGCCTCGGGTGTCCTTCTTCCGGGCGATGATCCCTCAGAAGCGCCTGGAGCGTCTGGGATTTGAGCAGAAGACCCCCAAGCTTTCTTGAAAGAAAGCTTGGCAAAGAACTTTGTGGGAAACTTCGTTTCCCTTCTGCGCCCGTAAGGGAGATTTTTTGTGGGAGTGACGTTCTGCGTCGCTCCCACTTTCTTTGCCCCAAAAGCCACATCTGTCCCTTGCGTTTTGTTCATAAAAGAAACATAATTTATTCACACTTAAAATTTGATTTTCCTGGGAAATGGACTAAGATAAAGTAAATTCGTGATAACAGATCACGTTTCTTCCCCAAGGGGAGATCAGAAAGGATGGAGCTTTTATGCAGGAAGTGAAAAAACCTTCCAAGCGCCCCCTAGTTTTCTATTATCTCATCGGTATGCTCATTTTAATGGTACTGAACATGACGTTTTTCCCGTCTGTGCTGGAAAAACAGGTTCAGGAGGTGAGCTACTCCACCTTCATGTCCATGACCTATGAGGACAACATCGGTCTGGTGCAGATCGAGGGGGATGAGATCACCTTTACCGACAAGGCTCAGGAGAAGATCTACAAGACTACCGCCATCGACAGCGATACTGAGATGGTCCAGCGGGTCTATGAGCACGGCGGCGATATCAACCGCATCGATACCCAGCCCGGACTGCTCACCTCCATTCTGGTGGGGTGGGTGCTGCCCCTGGTGCCCTTCCTGCTCATTGGCTACTTTATCCGCAAGCGGATGCAGAAGAGCATGGGCGGCGCGGACGGCATGATGTTTGGTATGGGCGGCGGCTCAGGCGCCAAGGTATATGTCCCCTCCTCCAGCGGCATCCGCTTTGCCGACGTGGCCGGTGAGGACGAGGCCAAGGAGCTGCTCAGCGAAATCGTGGACTTTCTCCACGACCCGGCCAAGTACGCCGCCATCGGAGCCAAGCTGCCCAAGGGCGCGCTGCTAGTAGGCCCTCCGGGCACCGGCAAAACCCTGCTGGCCAAGGCTGTGGCCGGTGAGGCCAACGTCCCCTTCTTCTCCATCGCAGGCAGTGAATTTGTGGAGATGTTCGTAGGCCGGGGCGCCGCCAAGGTGCGTGACCTCTTTAAGCAGGCCAACGAGAAGGCCCCCTGTATCGTCTTTATCGACGAGATCGATACCATTGGCAAAAAGCGTGACGGTCAGCTGGCCGGCAACGACGAGCGGGAGCAGACACTCAACCAGCTGCTCACCGAGATGGACGGCTTTGACGGCTCCAAGGGCGTGGTGGTGCTGGCCGCTACCAACCGCCCCGACAGTCTGGACCCCGCTCTGCTGCGTCCCGGCCGTTTTGACCGGCGTATTCCCGTGGAGCTGCCCGACCTCCAGGGCCGCATTGAGATCCTGAAGGTCCACGCCCGGAAGATCCGTCTGGCGGAGGACGTGGACTTTGAACCCATCGCCAAGACTGCTGCCGGTGCCTCCGGCGCGGAGCTGGCCAATATCGTCAACGAGGCCGCCCTGCGGGCGGTACGGTCGGGACGGCAGTTTGCCACCCAGGAGGACCTGCAGGAGAGCGTGGAGGTGGTCATTGCGGGCTACCAGAAGAAGAGCCGGGTGCTCTCCGACGAGGAGAAGAAGATCGTGGCGTACCACGAGGTGGGCCACGCCCTGGTGGCTGCGCTGCAGAACCACTCCGCCCCGGTGCAGAAGATCACCATTATCCCCCGCACCTCCGGCGCCCTGGGTTATACCCTCCAGGTGGACGACGGCGACCACTTCCTTATGTCCAAGGACGAGCTGCTCAACAAGATTGCCACCTACACCGGCGGCCGGGCAGCGGAAGAATTGGTGTTCCACTCCATCACCACCGGAGCCTCCAACGACATTGAACAGGCCACCAAGCTGGCCCGGTCTATGATCTCCCGCTTCGGCATGAGCGAGGAGTTCGGCTTTGTGGCCTTTGAGACGGTGAGCAACCAGTACCTGGGCGGCGACGCCTCCCTGGCCTGCTCCCCCGAGACCCAGGCCCGTATCGACAAGAAGGTCACCCAGCTGGTGGATGAACAGTACCAGAAGGCTATGGAGCTGCTGAAGGAAAACGAGAGTAAGCTCCATGAGATCGCCGGGTACCTCTATGAGCATGAGACCATCACCGGACAGGAGTTTATGGACATTTTGAATCGGTAAGATGGATTTCCCCCAGGGCTTGTCCCTGGGGGAGTTTTTGTTTTGGGGAGAGGATGTTACTTTGCCCGCGGCGGCAAAGTAACCAAAACGCCGCCGGGGGACGGCTCCGATGAGCGCTGCGCCTTTGCTTGCGCTCATAGTCACCTTTCCCCCGGACCCCCATTTACGGGGGACGCCCTCCAGGGAGATGGGTTATGACCTCCCGGCGGACCTGAAACAAGCTCCGCAGTTCTTCTTGCCTCGGCCCACTGGGGCCTTCGAATTGGAAAATTAAAAGATGTGCGCTTGAAATAACACCGCCTACTCTGGCAGAACTGTGGTAGCTGGTCCGTTCGACCAGTGCCGCACCAAACAGGTAGGCAGGCACCAGGCGGTGTACATATAAAGTGACAATGCCTTCAAATTTTGATAGTAAAAGGGCCTAAGGCCCGGGAGTAGAATGGAGCACAGTCAAAACTTAGGCCGCCGGGGACTACGAAACAACCGAAGGGACACGCTCCCGTAGCCGGGGGGTCTGGGGGGCAGATGACTGTGAGCACCCGCTGCGCGAAGGTGCTCACCGGAATCAACCCCCAGCGATTCTTTGGTTCCTTTCTGATCGCTCAGAAAGGAACAACCGTCCCCCTCCCCGCCCCGCAGGGCGGAACCCATAAAAAAGTGGGAGCGACGCAGAATGTCACTCCCACAAAAAATTTCTCTTACGGGCGCAGAGGGGAAACGAAGTTTCCCACAAAGTTCTTTGCCAAGCTTTCTTTCAAGAAAGCGGGCTAACGGCGGACGATGTTTTCCGAAATCTCCCCCAGCGCCTGAGCGGCCTCCATATCAAAGCGCTGGCTGCGGGCCAAGTCGGCCAAGGAGACGATGCCCACCAGCTTTCCCCCCTCCACCACCGGCAGGCGGCGCACCTGCTGGCGGGCCATGAGCTGGGTGGCGGCCCGGCAATCGTCCTGGGGCGACACCGTGGCGCACCCCCGGGTCATGATCTCCCGCACCAGGGTCTGGGCGGGGTCCTCCTCGGCGGCCACACAGCGCAGTACGATATCCCGGTCGGTGACCATGCCACGCAGCTTCCGGTCCTCCCCGCACACTGGCAGCACGCCCACGTTGTGACGGCTCAGGAGCCGGGCGGCCAGGGCGGCGGAGGAGGTGGGCTCAATGGTGACCACACTGGGGTTCATCAGATCCTTAACTTGCACAGGGATCATCCTTTCCAGACGCACGGCGTCCTGTTTCTGTCAGTATGCCCCGGGCCTGCCTTCACCATACCGGCGATTCTTTAAATCAGATTAAGAATTAGACGAGAGTGTCAAAATCCCGTTGCATTCTCCCAGAAAAACAGGTATACTTGCATCATTTCCAAGCGGTATATTTTACCGCAGAGAGGAGAACCAACTTGAATAACGAAGGAAAAAAGCCCCGGAAAAACCTGAGCAAACCGGGCAAGATCCTCATCAACCTGCTGGTGACGGCGGTGGTAGGCTTTATCTACTTCTATCTGGGCCTGCCCGCTATCAATCTGCAGTCTCCGGACTTTTACAGCTTCATTTTTGTGCTGTGTCTGGCCTATGTGGCCTCTGCCCTGGTGACCTCCGGCTTCCGGGACGGCAAGACCTCTGGCAAGGCCCGGGTGGGAGACTACTTCCGCTTTATCAAGCAGCAGTGCCTGCCGGTGGGCATCTTTATGGTGCTGCTGGTGGTGGTGGCTCTGGTGGGTCAGATCATCTCTCTGCCCATCTTCCGGGCGGGAGCCTACTGGGACCTGCTCACTGTGGAGAACGGCACCTTTGCCGAGGATATCAGCCAGATTTCCTTTGACAAGATCCCCACCCTGGACCGGGACAGCGCCGAGTACCTGGGCGACCGGCAGATGGGTACCCTCAGCGACATGGTCAGCCAGTTTGAGTACCCCTCCAAGCAGTCGGTGCAGATCAACTACCAGGGCCGGCCGGTGCGGGTCTCCCCCATTGCCTACGCCGACCTCATCAAATGGTTTACCAACCGGGGCGAGGGTCTGCCCGCCTATGTGGTGGTGGACATGGTGACTCAGGAAGCCAGCGTGGTGCGGCTCCAGGAGGGCATGAAGTACTCCTTCTCCGAGCCCCTGAACCGCAACATTATGCGCCATCTCCGCTTCCAGTATCCCACTTATATGTTCGATAGCCCCAAGTTTGAAATCGACGAGGATGGCCAGCCCTGGTGGATCGCGCCCCGGGTGGTGAAAACCATCGGCCTGTTCGGCGGCACCGACATTAAGGGCGCGGTGCTCTGCAACGCCATCACCGGCGAGAGCACCTACTACGACATTGCCGACGTGCCCAGCTGGGTGGACAACGTGTACACCCCCCAGCTCATTATGGAGCAGTACGACTACCACGGCACCCTCATCAACGGCTTTATCAACTCCGTGCTGGGTCAGCGGGACGTGACCGTGACCACCGAAGGGTATAACTACATCGCCCTCAACGACGATGTATATGTGTACACCGGCGTCACCTCCGCCAACGCCGACCAGTCCAACCTGGGCTTCCTGCTGAGCAACCAGCGCACCAAGGAGACCCGCTTCTACGACGCCCCCGGAGCCACCGAGTACGCGGCCATGTCGTCGGCCCAGGGTGTGGTGCAGGATCTGGGCTACACTGCTACCTTCCCCCTGCTGCTCAACATCGCCGGGGAGCCCACCTACTTCATCCCCCTGAAGGACCAGAGCAGTCTGGTGAAGATGTACGCCATGGTCAACGTGGCCCAGTATCAGATCGTGGCCACCGGCACCACTGTATCCCAGTGTGAGCAGACCTATGTGCGCCAGCTCTCGGACAAGGGCATCACCAAGCCGGAAGAGGTGCCTCAGACCACCGCTGAGGGCACCGTGGCCGAGATCCGCTCCGCTGTGCTGGACGGCAACACCTACTACTTTGTCCGCCTGGACGGCGAGCAGGTCTTCTACTCTCTGTCGGCGGCCAAGAATGAACTGGCTGTCATTCTGAACGTGGGCGACAAGGTGACCATTGAGCACGCAGCTACTGAGGAGGGCGGCTCCATTCTGGACGGTTACTCCCTGACCATCGATGGCCGTGCCGCGTCCAACCAGGCCGACACAGGCGAGAATACCGCCCAGCCGGCGGCATAACTTAAAATCTCAAATCAAAGAAGGCCGTCCCGGCAGGGACGGCCTTCTTTGATTGCTTAGTTCAGGTTTTGTTGGACGGTACAGCCCATGCCAATCATGCTGGCCCGGTTGCCCAGCTGAGCAGCGACCAGACGGCAGCCCAAGAAGCTGGACTTCAGCAGGGGATGCACCCGAGCCTCCACCCGGGGCAGGACCTGTGGGGCCTCCATGACCCCGCCGCCTAAAATTACCCGCTCCGGGGCAAAGGCGTGGATCAGGCCGACCAGACCCAAAGCCACCTCGCCGCACCAGCGGTCCACCAACTGGGACACAGCAGGCTCAGCCAGGCGGGCAAAGATAGCGCGGCCATCGGTGAGGGTGGGATCTAGTTCCCGGGCCATGCGGACCAAGGCGGTGGTGCTGGCGTAACGCTCATAGCTGCCCGAACCCCGGTCATCGGCCTGCAGATCCTCCGGGTGGACCAACATGCCGCCGAATTCTCCGGCGCTGGCCATGCCCCGGTAGAGCTGCCCATTCAGAATGCAAGCTCCGCCTACTCCGGTACCATAGCTGACCATAAGGCTGTGGCGGGCCCCCTGGGCCGCGCCGTGGAAGGCCTCGCCCAGAGCGGCAGCGTTGACATCGTTTTCCACTGCGGCCGGCACTCCCAGCTCCTGAGTGAGCAGACGGCCCACCTCCATGCCGGTGTAACCGGGGATATTGTCACATAATAGAATACGGCCGCTCTCCGGCTCTACTTCTCCGGCGGTGGACAGGCCTACCCCGTCAATGGGGCCCATAGCACGGACCAGAGTAATCACCCGGTCCAGCACCGCCTGGGCGCCCTCCTGGGCGTGGGTGGGAGTCTGCTGGGTGTGAGACAGTGCAGTTCCGTCCCACAGGCCGCTTTTAATCATAGTGCCGCCTAAATCAATACAGGCAATGCGATAAGACATGATAGCTTCCTTCCTTATGAGTGAAATTTCTGCCCTCAAGGTACAATACTCTGCGCAAAAGAGTGGGAGCGACGGAATACGTCATTCCCATAAATATATTTCTTACAGGCGCGGAAGGGAAACGAAGTTTCCCACAAAGTTCTTTGCCAAGCTTTCTTTCAAGAAAGCGGTGGGCGCAGAGGCAAAGCGAAGCTTAGCAGAAGGCTTTTTGCCAACTTTTTTCTCAAAAAAAGTTAGTGCATGTCGTGGCTGTTCAGGAGGTTCTGCTTGATGTCCCACAGCTTCTGGCTCAGGTCCACATAGTAGTTGTGGGGGTTCTCAAAGCGCTTTACCTCGTCCCACAGGGAATCCACCTGCCGCTGGCAGTAGGAGCGGCTGGCCTGGAGGTCGGGCACCTGATAGACAAACTCGCCGTTTAGGAAAATGGGGACCATCAGCTCCCGGGCCTCATAGTCGGTGTAGGTCTTGCGCTTCCAGGTGGCGTCGGGGTCAAAGAGTTCCAGAGGCTGGGTGAAGTCAAACTCCTCGTTGTGCAGGCAGATGAGATCGGCCTCCGCCTTGCCCGTGTCCTTGGAGAAGATACGGTAGATCTTCTTGAAGTGGGGAGTAGTGATCTTGGCGGCATTCTCGCTGATCTTGATCTTGGGAATGATATTGCCGCTCTCATCCTCGATGGCCACCAGCTTATATACCCCGCCGAACACCGGCTCGGAGCGGGAGGTGATGAGCCGCTCGCCCACGCCGAAGGAGTCGATACGGGCGCCCTGGCGCACCAGATCCCGGATGATGTACTCGTCCAGGGCGTTGGAGGCAAAGATCTTGCAGCTGGTAAGACCCGCCTCGTCCAGCATCTCCCGGGCCTTCCGGGACAGGTAGGTGAGGTCGCCGGAGTCCAGGCGGATACCGCACTTGGTGATGCCCATGGGCTCCAGCACCTCTTTGAAGGCACGGATGGCATTGGGCACGCCGGATTTCAGCACATTATAGGTGTCCACCAGCAGGATGGCGTTTTCCGGATAGAGCTGGCAGTAGGTCTTGAATGCGGTGTACTCGTCGGGGAACATCTGCACCCAGGAGTGGGCCATGGTGCCGGTGGCAGGGGAGCCGTAGTGCTGGTCGGCCATGGTGCAGGCGGTGGCGGAGCAGCCGGCAATGTAGCTGGCCCGGGCGCCCAGCAGAGCGCCGTCGGGGCCGTGGGCCCGGCGGGAGCCAAATTCCGCCACCGGGCGGCCCTCGGCGGCCCGGACGATGCGGTTGGACTTGGTGGCGATGAGGCACTGGTGGTTGAGGCACAGCAGGACAAAGGTCTCAATAAACTGGGCCTGGATGGCGGGGGCCCGCACGGTGAGGATGGGCTCGCCGGGGAAGATGGGGGTGCCCTCGGGCACGGCCCAGATGTCGCCGGTAAAGCGGAAGGTACGCAGATAATCTAAAAACTCCGGGGCAAAGCAGCCCTTGGACTGGAGGTAAGCGATGTCCTCCTCGTCAAAGCACAGGTTCTGGATGTACTCCACCACCTGGGCCAGGCCCGCCGCGATGGCGAAGCCTCCCTTGTCGGGGACGGAGCGGTAAAACACGTCAAAGTAACAGATCCGGTCGGCCAGTCCGGTCTGGAAATAGCCGTTGCCCATGGTCAGCTCGTAGAAGTCGCAGAGCATGGTCAGGTTTGTTTTTGCTTTCATGGCTGGGGCAGCCTCCTCACATGGGGGTGACAAGACACCCCGAATTGCCTTTATTATACCCGCTCCCCTGGGGAAAGGCAAGGACAAGCGGGGTATTCCGTAAAAAAATTGTTAAAATCCAGGAGAATTTCGAAAAGGGCATGTAATTTTGTTCTGGCTGGCAATACTAAATGGAACAAAGGAGCAAAAAAGGAGGCGTTTGGTATGGATGTGCCCAGCCGTACTCTGGAAAATCTGGCCCGGGGGCTGGCGGAGAAAAATCTGGCCCGCAGCCGGTATATGCTGGCGGCGGGAGCGGCCCACCGGGATGGGCTGGCGGTGGTGGAGCTGCTGTTTGTGCGCACGGCGGAGCAGGAGCGGGTCCATGGACGGCAGTTTGAGCGGGTAGCCCAGGTGGACGAGACCCACGGGGACCGGTTTGCCCGGTGGGCTGGGCGGCTGGAGGATGGGGAGCTGTTTGCCCGGCCTCTCCCCTGCCTGTGGCGGTGCACTGTCTGCGGCCACACCCAGTATGAGGAGGGGGCGCCGGAGCGCTGTCCGCTGTTTCTGGGACCGCAGAGCCAGTTTCTGGCACTGGAGGGGAGGACTGGTTTTAAAGAATTGACTAACCACACCTTAAGGTATCCTTTATACTTTTTTCATTGCCCTGGTCCGGGCAACTATGGTATACTGATTCTATCTGGACAGGACAGCCTGTCCGGTCTGATGATAAAGAAAAGGCGGGATACAAGTTGGAGCGTACCTTTGACGCGCTGGTGGTCGGCGCGGGTTATGCCGGGGCGGTGTGCGCCCGGCAGTTGGCAGAGCAGGGCGGCAAGCGGGTGCTGGTTCTGGAGCGCCGGGACCATATCGGCGGCAACGCCTACGACTGTCTGGACCAGGCCGGCGTGCTCATTCACCAGTACGGCCCCCATATCTTCCACACCAACGACAAGCGGGTCTTTGACTGGCTGTCCCGGTTTACTCCCTGGCGGGACTACCAGCACCGGGTCATCGCCAACATCCCCGACAATGCCGGGGGCCGCATGACCTACCCGGTCCCCTTCAACCTCACCTCCCTGGAGACCGCCTTTGGTCCCAAGGAGGGCAAGCGCCTGGGGGACAAGCTGCTGGCCGAGTACGGCGCGGAGCAGAAGGTGACCATTCTCGAGCTGCGGCAGAACGCTGACCCCGAGATCGCCGCTCTGGCCGACTATGTGTACGAGCACGTGTTTGTCCACTACACCATGAAGCAGTGGGGACAAAAGCCGGAGGCGATCGACCCCAACACCACCGCCCGGGTGCCGGTGTTCCTCTCACGGGATGACCGCTACTTCCAGGACGCCTTCCAGGGCATGCCTCAGGAGGGTTACACCCCCATGTTTGAGCGGATGCTGGACCATCCCAACATCACCGTGGAGCTGGGCTGCGACGCCCTGAAGCGGCTGGATGTGAGCGGGGAGCAGATCAAGGTGGACGGCGAAGTCTTTGACGGCCCTTTCATCTACACCGGCCAGGCCGACGAGCTCTTTGACTTCCAGTTTGGCCCCCTCCCCTACCGCACCCTGGACTTCCGCTTCGAGACCCTTCCCCAGGACGACTTCCAGGGCTACGGCACGGTGAACTACACCGTGGACGAGGACTATACCCGCATCACCGAGTTTAAGCACCTCACCGGCCAGAAGGTGCCCGGGAAGACCACCATCGTGAAGGAGTACTCCCGCGCCTATACCGGAGCGCCGGGAGAGACCCCTTACTACGCTATCATTAACCCGGACAACAATGCCCAGTACGGCCAGTACAAGGCCCTGGCGGAGAAGTTCCCAAACCTCCACCTGTTGGGCCGCCTGGCGGAGTACAAATACTACAATATGGACGCTATCGCCGGCCGGGCGCTGGACCTGGCTGAAGAGCTGCTGAAGTGATTGCGGCGTGAGCCGCCGGGGCGCGGAACACCCGTGCCCCCTCCGACGAGAGGAGATAATTACATATGGATAAGCTGATTACCTTTGCCGTCCCTTGTTATAACTCCGCTGCCTATATGGAGCACTGCGTGGAGACCCTGCTCCAGGGCGGCGACGACATCGAGATCATCCTGGTGGACGACGGCTCCACCAAGGACGACACCCCCGCCATCTGCGACCGCTACCAGGAGCAGTACCCCGACATCGTCCGGGCCATCCATCAGCCCAACGGCGGCCATGGTGAGGGTGTCAACCAGGGCATTCGCAACGCCCGGGGCATCTACTACAAGGTGGTGGACTCCGACGACTGGGTAGACGTGCCCTCCCTGCACAAGGCGCTGGACAAGCTGCGCCAGTTCGTCCGGGATAACAAGCTGGTGGACATGATGATCTGCAACTATGTCTACGAGCACGCCGAGACCAACACCCAGCGGGTGATGAATTACCGCAATGTCTTCCCCCGCAATAAGGTGTTCGGTTGGGACCAGATCGGCCGCTTCCGTCCCTCCCAGTACCTGCTGATGCACTCGGTCATCTACCGCACCCAGCTGCTGCGGGACTGCAACCTGGAGCTGCCCAAGCACACCTTCTATGTGGACAACATCTTTGTCTACCAGCCCCTGCCCTATGTGAAGAACATGTACTACCTGGATGTGGACCTGTACCGCTACTTTATCGGCCGCTCCGACCAGAGCGTCAACGAGAAGGTGATGGTCACTCGGGTGGACCAGCAGCTGCGGGTCACCTACCACATGATTGACTCCCACGACCTGCGCCAGGTCTCTGCGGAGCACAAGAAGCTGGGCCGGTATATGTTCAACTACCTGGCTATGATGATGGCCATTTCCTCCATCTTCCTGGTCATTGACAGCTCCCCCGAGGCCCTGGGCAAGCGCACCCAGCTGTGGGAGTACCTGCGTACCGTGGACTCCGGCATCTACCACAAGATGAAGTACCGCGCTGTGTCCGCCTTTACTGCTTTCCCCGGCTATCAGGGACGGAAGCTGTCGGTGGGACTTTATCGTCTGGCTCGGAAGATTTATAAATTCAACTAACCTACTTTTTTCGAGAAAAAAGTAGGCAAAAAAGCTTTGTGCAAAGCTTTGCTTTGCCTCTGCGCCCGTAAGAGAGATTTTTGTGGGAGTGACGTGTTCCGTCGCTCCCACTTTTTTGTTTGGAGGGTTCCGCCCTGCGGGGCGAGTTCCTTTTTGTTTGCCCAAAAAGGAACCAAAAATGCCCTGGGGGCCGCTTCCGGTGAGCACCTTGCCTGCGGCGGTGCTCACAGTCATTGCCCCCAGACCCCCAACTACGGGAGCGGGTCCCTTTGGGTGTTTGGTAAATTCCGGCGGGCAAAATCAAGATCTGTTTCCTTCCTATTCCCGGCCCTTAGGCCCTTTTGCCATCAAAATTTGAAGGTATTTGCACTCTAACGTACACCGCCTGGTGCCTGCCTACCTGTTTGGTGCGGTCGTCATCGATTGCCCGGCTGCCACAGCTTTGCCAGACTAGGCGGCATCCGTACAGCGCAGCGGTTTTCTAATTTTTGACGCAGTAGGGGCCAGTGCCCCCGAGGCAAGAAGAAAGCAAGGGCTTGTCTTAGGCCGCCGGAAAGTTACGGAAATCTCGCTGGAGGGCGTCCCCCGTAAAATGGGGGCTTGGGGGCAAGCCGCCTATGAGCGCCCGCTGCGCGTAGGCGCTCATCGAAGGCGGCCCCCAACGCATCTTTGGTTACTTTCTGTGCGAGCAGAAAGTAACACCCGCCTCTCCTATTAAAAAAATGAACCCCTTCCCCTTGACAGCGACTCAAAAAACAGATAAGATATTCTGGCAAATAAGGAAAACCGCGTGGAAAAGGAAAAGTACCCGCCTCTGAGACGCACAGAGAGCCGCCGTTTAGGTGCAAGGCGGACGGGAGGAGCCGGGGAACATCACCTTGGAGCAGAGGGCTGAACTTAAGTAGGCCTCTCCGGACGCCCCCGTTACCGGGCAGAACTTGAGTGGCCGGACGTGTTTGTCCGGCAAGAAGAGTGGTACCGCAGAGGATATTGCCTTTGTCTCTTTGTTGAGACAAGGGTTTTTTTGTTTTCTGAGAGGAGTGGCTTTGATGAACTGCCCCAAATGTGGAAACGAAATGTCCCTTGGCTGGATGATTCCGGGGAAAATCTGCCAGCTGGAGTGGGCCCCTGAGCGCGGGCAATTTCCCTTTCCCCGCAAGGGCAGGGTACGGCTCAAACCCACCCCGCCCCCAGATACCCTCTTTGACTTTGTGGAATATCCTGCTTATCTCTGCGCGGCTTGTAAAACCGTAATCTTTGAGTATCAATAAATGGAGGAACACGAGACATGGACTACAATAAGACCATCAATCTCCCCCAGACCGACTTCCCCATGCGGGCCGGTCTGCCCAAGCGGGAGCCCGACATGCTCCAGCGCTGGAACGATATGGACCTGTACAACGAGATGCTGAAGAAGAACGAGGGCAAGCCTCTCTTCTCCCTCCACGACGGCCCTCCGTTCTCCAACGGCAACCTGCATATGGGCCACGCTCTGAACAAGTCCCTGAAGGACTTCATCACCCGTATGTACGCCATGCGTGGCTACTACACCCCTTATATTCCCGGCTGGGATAACCACGGCATGCCCATCGAGAGCGCCATCATCAAGGAGCAGAAGCTCAACCGCAAGCAGATGAGCGTTCCCGAGTTCCGTACCGCCTGCCACAACTACGCCCAGAAGTATATCGACATCCAGATGGAGGGCTTCAAGCGCATCGGCGTGCTGGCCGACTGGGAGCATCCCTACAAGACCATGGACCCCGGCTTTGAGGCCGAGGAGGTCAAGGTGTTCGGGGAGATGTACAAGAAGGGCTATATCTACAAGGGCCTCAAGCCCGTTTACTGGTGCCCCAACGACGAGACCGCCCTGGCCGAGGCCGAGATCGAGTACCAGGACGACCCCTGTACCACCGTGTACGTGAAGTTCCAGATGAAGGACGACCAGGGCAAGCTGGCCGCCTATGACCACAGCAAGCTGTTCTTCGTGATCTGGACCACCACCATCTGGACGCTGCCCGGCAACCTGGCCATCGCCCTCCACCCCGACGAGAGCTACGCCCTGGTGAAGGCTCCCAACGGTGAGACCTATATCATGGCCGAGGCCCTGGTGGAGAAGGTCATGAAGGTGGGCGGCTTTGAGTCCTGGGAGATCGCCGAGACTCACCCCGGCTCCTTCTTCGAGAATATGCTGGCCCAGCACCCCTTCCTGGATAAGACCTCCCGCCTGCTGCTGGCCGACTACGTCACCATGGACTCCGGTACTGGCTGCGTCCACACCGCTCCCGGCTTCGGCGCCGACGACTACCAGACCTGCCGCCGCTACGGCATGGAGATGGTGGTGCCCGTGGACGACCGCGGCCGTCACACCGACTACGCCGGCAAGTACGCCGGCATGAAGACCGAGGAGTCTAATCCCGTCATCCTGGCTGACATGAAGGAGAGCGGCGCTCTCTTTGCCAGCGAGGAGATCGTCCACTCCTACCCCCACTGCTGGCGCTGCAAGAAGCCCATCATCTTCCGCGCCACTCCCCAGTGGTTCTGCTCCGTGGATGCCTTCAAGGACGAGGCCTGCGCCGCCTGTGACGACGTGCGCTGGGTGCCCGGCTGGGGCATTGACCGCATGAAGTCCATGATCCGGGAGCGCGCCGACTGGTGCATCAGCCGTCAGCGCCGCTGGGGTCTGCCCATCCCCGTGTTCTACTGCAAGGACTGCGGCAAGTCCATCTGCACCGACGAGACCATCGCCGCCGTGAGCAAGCTCTTCGGCGAGAAGGGCTCCAACGCCTGGTATGAGATGGAGGCTTCCGACATCCTGCCCGCCGATTTCGCCTGCCCCCACTGCGGCTCCAAGGGCGGCTTCACCAAGGAGGAGGACACCCTGGACGGCTGGTTCGACTCCGGTTCCACCCACTTTGCCTCCATGCAGAAGGACCAGGGCTTCTGGCCTGCCACCATGTACCTGGAGGGTCTCGACCAGTACCGCGGCTGGTTCCAGTCCTCCATGCTCACCGCCGTGGGCGCGCTGGGCAAGGGTGCGCCCTTCAAGGAGTGCCTGACCCACGGCTGGACCGTGGACGGCGAGGGCCGTGCCATGCACAAGTCTCTGGGCAACGGTGTGGACCCCGCTGACATCTTCAAGAAGTACGGCGCCGACCTGCTCCGTCTGTGGGCTGGTTCCGCTGACTACCATGTGGATGTGCGCTGCTCCGACAACATCTTCAAGCAGCTCTCCCAGAACTACCTGAAGTTCCGCAACACTGCCCGGTACTGCCTGGGCAACCTCAACGGCTTCGATCCTGAGAACTTGGTCAAGCCCGAGGAGATGCTGGAGCTGGACAAGTGGGCGGTGACCAAGCTCAATGAGCTGACCCAGAAGTGCTTCGCCGCCTATGATAACTACGAGTTCCACGTGGTCTCCCACGCCATCAACGACTTCTGCGTGGTGGAGCTGTCCTCCTTCTATCTGGATATCATCAAGGACCGCCTCTACTGCGAGGAGAAGGACGGCCTGAAGCGCCGCTCCGCCCAGACCGCTCTGTGGCTCATCCTGGATACCATCACCAAGCTGTTTGCCCCCATCTTGGCCTTCACCTGTGACGAGATCTGGCAGGCCATGCCTCATCGGGAGGGGGACGACGCCCGGAACGTGGTGCTCAATGAGATGAACAAGCCCTTTGGGGACTATGCCCTCAGTGAGGTGCAGATGATCCGCTGGGCCGCGCTGTCCCAGCTGCGGGACGGGGTAAACGTGGCCCTGGAGGCCGCCCGGAACGAGAAGAAGATCGGTAAGGCCCTGGAGGCCCACGTCACACTGGTGACCGACGGCCCGGTGAAGGACAGCAATCTGGAGGAGACCCGTAAGGCGTTTGAGAGCCAGTGGGCCGACCTGTTCATCGTGTCCGATGTGGAGGTGTCTGAGGACGCCGCCCTCTACGCCAAGGGGTCCGAGACCCCCGTTGCCGGGGTCCGGGTGCTGGTGAGCGAGGCCAAGGGCGAGAAGTGTGAGCGCTGCTGGAAGCACCACATCAAGGTGGGTGCCGACCCCAAGCACCCCACCCTCTGCCCCCGCTGCGCCGCCACGCTTTCTTGAAAGAAAGCTTAGCAAAGAACTTTGTGCGAAACTGCGTTTCGCCGCTGCGCCCGTAACAAAATGAAAGGTAGGAGTGACGTTCTGCGTCGCTCCTACTTTTTTCTTGTCAGCCCATATTTAAAAGTTTTCCACATTTTCTGGTGTTTTTGTGGAAAGTAAAGTACAATAGAGAAAAACGGAAGGAAATGAGGTGCCGTGATGACCGATGTAATCGTGGTGGGAGGCGGCCCGGCCGGACTTACCGCCGGGCTGTACCTGGCCCGGGCGGGGCGCAGCGTGCTGGTGCTGGAGGAGAGCACCCCCGGCGGACAGATCAACTTCTCTCCCCTTGTGGAAAACTATCCTGGTCTGCCCCGGGTGGCGGGCAGTGAGCTGGGTGACACCCTGGCCCAGCAGGCCCAGGATCTGGGCGCTCAGCTGGAGTATGAGAGCGTCACGGCGGTAACGCCCCTGGAGGATGGTTTCCAGGTGGACACCGACTGCGGCAGCCACACCTGCAAGGGGCTGATTCTCGCCACCGGTGTTCGCCACCGTCCCCTGGGTCTTTCCGGTGAGGAGGAGTTGGTGGGACAGGGCATCTCCTACTGCGCCGTGTGCGACGGACCCTTCTGTAAGGGTAAGCCCGTGGCCGTAGTGGGCGGGGGCGACACCGCCCTCCAGGACGCCCTGTTTTTGGCCCAGCTGTGTCCTCAGGTGACCCTTATTCACCGCCGGGACCAGTTCCGGGGCGCCCAGCGGCTGGTGGATCAGGTTCTCGCCTGCCCCAACATTCAGTGCCTCATGGACAGTACGGTGGAGGCCCTGGACCAGGCGGACGGCCAGCTCACCGGCATCCAGGTGAAGAACAAGGTCACCGGGGAGATCACCGCTCTGGCGGTGGACAACCTGTTTGTGGCGGTGGGGCAGCAGCCTCAAAACCAGCTCTTTGCCGACCTGGTGGAGCTGGACGAGGCGGGGTATATCCGTTCTTCCGACTGCCGCACCAGCCGACCCGGGGTGTATGCCGCCGGGGACTGCCGCACCAAATCGGTGCGTCAGCTCACCACCGCCGTCAGCGACGGCACGATTGCGGCGTTACTTTTCTTGGAAGAAACATAATCTATAAAGGGAAAATGTGCCTTTCTGAGCGATCAGAAAGGCACGAAAGAATCGCCGGGGGACGGCTCCGATGAGCGCCATCGCACAGCGGGCGCTCATAGTCACCTTTCCCCCGGTCCCCCTGTTGCGGGGGCGGGTCACTTTGGGCTTTTGGTAACTTCCGGCGGCCTAAGCTTTGACCGTGCGCCTTTCTCCTCTCGGTCCACTGGGGCCTGCTGCCATCGAAATTTGCAAGATTATCCGTCTATTTCACACCGCCTTCTGCCTCCCTTCCTGTTGAGTGCGGTGGTGGACAACGCCCATAAAAACAAAAAGGTAGGAGCGACGCAGAACGTCACTCCTACCTTTCATTTTATTACGGGCGTGGAGGCGAAACGAAGTTTCGCACAAAGTTCTTTGCCAAGCTTTCTTTCAAGAAAGCGGGAAAAGTAGGTTACAGGTCGATGACCTCGCCGGAGAGAACTTCGCGGCCATCCACCACCAGCTCGCCGTCCCGGTAGTCCACGGTCAGGCGCTGACCGCTCTCCACCTGATCGGCGATGATCTTCCGGCTGATGAGGGTCTCCACGGTGTGCTGGAGATACCGGCGCAGAGGCCGGGCGCCGTAGATGGGATCATAGGCACTGTCGATGATGAAGTCCTTGGCGGCGGGGGTGAGCTCCACCGTGAGCTGCTTGTCGCTGAGGCGGCGGTTGATGTCGGCCACCATCAGGTCGATGATGTGAGTCACGTTGTCCTTGGTCAGAGGCTTGTAGAAGACGATTTCGTCCAGACGATTGAGGAACTCAGGCCGGAAAGAGCGCTTCAGAAGCTCATTCACCTGATCCCGGGCCTCCTGGGAAATCTCACCGTCCGCACCAATGCCGTCCAGCAGGAACTGGCTGCCCAGGTTAGAGGTCAGGATGATAATGGTGTTCTTAAAGTCCACGGTACGGCCCTGGCTGTCGGTGATGCGGCCGTCGTCCAGCACCTGCAGCAGGATGTTGAACACATCGGGGTGGGCCTTCTCCACCTCATCAAAGAGGATGACGCTGTAAGGCTTCCGGCGTACCGCCTCGGTGAGCTGGCCGCCCTCCTCGTAGCCTACATATCCCGGAGGTGCACCGATCAGACGAGAGACGGAGAACTTCTCCATGTACTCGGACATGTCGATACGCACCAGGTTCTTCTCGCTATCGAACAGAGCCTCGGCCAGGGTCTTGGCCAGCTCGGTCTTGCCGACGCCGGTGGGACCCAGGAACAGGAAGGAGCCGATGGGCTTGTTGGGGTCGGCGATGCCGGCGCGGCTGCGCAGGATGGCCTCGCTGACAAGGCGCACGGCCTCGTCTTGGCCCACCACACGCTGGTGGAGGATGTCCTCCAGGTGCAGCAGCTTCTCCCGCTCGCCCTCCATCAGGCGGGCCACGGGGATGCCGGTCCAACGCTCGATGATGCGGGCGATCTCCTCCTCGGTGACCTTATCTCGGAGCAGAGAGCGCTGCTTGCCCTCGTTGGCAATCTGCTCCTCCGCCTCCAGGGCCTTTTTCAGCTCGGGGATCTTGCCGTACTGGAGCTCGGCGGCCTTGTTCAGGTCGTACTCCCGCTGGGCCTTCTCCAACTGGGCGTTGGCGGCCTCCAACTCCTCGCGGAGCTTCTGGACCTTGCCGATGGCGTTCTTCTCGTTGTCCCACTGGGCCTTCTTGGCGTTAAACTCCTCCCGCATATCGGAGAGTTCCTTCTGGATCTCCGCCAGATGCTCCTGGGAGATCTTGTCGGTCTCCTTTTTCAGAGCGGCCTCCTCGATCTCATGCTGGATGATCTTGCGCTGGATGATATCCAGCTCGGTGGGCATGGAGTCCATCTCGGTGCGGATCATGGCGCAGGCCTCATCCACCAGGTCGATGGCCTTATCGGGGAGGAACCGGTCGGTGATATAGCGGTTGCTGAGGGTAGCGGCGGCAATGATGGCGCCGTCGGTGATCTTTACGCCGTGGTAGACCTCGTAGCGCTCTTTCAGGCCACGGAGAATGGCAATGGCATCCTCCACACTGGGCTCATTGACCATAACGGGCTGGAACCGGCGCTCCAGAGCGGCGTCCTTCTCAATATACTGGCGGTACTCGTTGAGGGTGGTGGCACCGATGCAGTGCAGCTCGCCGCGGGCCAGCATGGGCTTGAGCAGGTTGCCTGCGTCCATGGAGCCTTCAGTCTTGCCGGCACCCACAATGGTGTGCAGCTCGTCGATGAAGAGAATGATGCGGCCCTCGCTCTTTTTGATCTCATTCAAAACGGCCTTCAGCCGCTCCTCAAATTCGCCCCGGTATTTGGCGCCTGCAATGAGGGAGCCCATATCCAGGGAGAAGATGGTCTTGTCCTTCAGGCTGGCGGGCACATCGCCCTTGACGATCCGCTGGGCCAGGCCCTCGGCGATGGCGGTCTTGCCCACGCCGGGCTCGCCGATGAGGACGGGGTTATTTTTGCTCTTCCGGCTCAGAATCCGGATGACGTTACGGATTTCGTCGTCACGGCCGATGACAGGGTCCAGCTTGTTCTGGCGGGCACGGTCCACCAGGTCGGTGCCGTACTTTTTCAGGGCGTCGTAGGTCTCCTCCGGGTTGTCGGAGGTGACACGCTGGTTGCCACGGACGCTGGCCAGGGCCTGCATGACCTTCTCTTTGGTCACGTTATAGGTGCGGAACAGCTCCTTCAAGTTGGAGTTGGGCCGCTCCATCAGACCGAGGAGCAGATGCTCCACGGAGATATACTCGTCCTTCATGGCGGAGGCCTGCTCCTGGGCGGCGGTGAGGGCGCGGTCCACGTCCTGGGCCACGTACACCTTGTCGGCCTCCCGGCTGCCGCCGGACACCTTGGGCAGCTTGTTCACCAGGTCGGCGGCGGCCGCCTGGAAGCTAGGCACCGTCATACCCATGGCGGTGAGCAGCTGGGGAATAAAGCCCTGCTCGTCGCTGACCAGAGCCAACAGCAGGTGCTCCTGCTCGATCTGCTGGTTGCCGTGGGCCTGGGCGATGTCCTGAGCCCCCTGGATGGCGGCCAGAGACTTCTGGGTAAACTGATTCATATTCATAGTAAGAAACCCTCCTTTTCATGGGGTTTGATGTTTTGAAAAATTGGCACTCTTATAAACTAAGTGCTAAGTGAATGATAGACCAAGTTTTTGAAAAATGCAAGAGAAAGTTTGAAAAAAGGGCGGGTAATTTACCCGCCCTTTCAGAGAGTCGCTGTTACTCGATGGCGATCTTCCGGCTCTGGGGGATCACCTCGCCCTGCTTGGGCAGGGTCAGCTTCAGCACGCCGTTATCATAGGCGGCGGTGATGTTTTCCTCCTGGATGCCGGAGACGTCAAAGGAGCGCTGGTAGCTGCCGCAGCGGCGCTCCCGGCACAGGTACTTGCCCTCCTCCTTCTTTTCGGAGGTCTCCTGGTGCTTGGCGGTGATGGTGAGAACGCCGTCCTGCAGGTGCAGGTCGATGTCGCCCTTATTAAAGCCGGGCAGATCAGCCTCCAGCAGGTAGTGGTCGCCCTTGTCCTGGATGTCGGTGCGGAAGGCGGGCAGCTGGCGCTGGCTGGCGGGGAACATGGAACGCTCAAATTCATCAAACAGGTCGTTAAAGCTGTTGCTCATACGTCCAAAGGGAATCATGCTATACATAATCAAAACTCCTTTCGGCCCAATGGGGAGCGGTTTGTATTTGCTCCCGGGCCCTTCTGAACTTTGACTTTAGTATAGTGCCCAATTATGAACAGTTCTTGCAAACATTGTGTCTAAATTGTAAATTCTAGCACTCTAGATATGAGAGTGCTAATTTTGACGAGACAGCCTTGCCCCAAAAAGTGGAGGCTGATATAATGAAACAGAAGAAAACCGCCCTGTAGGCGGATTCCCATGTATAAATATAAAAGGAGGAACCCCATTGAAGATCCTTGTGTACGGCCCCAAGGCCCGCTATGACGCCTACATGCCCGACTTTGCCGCCCAGCTGGGAGCAGAGCTGGTATTCTGCACTCTGGACCAGTCGCCCCGCCAGGCGGCGGCGGAAAACCCGGATGCCCAGGTGCTCTTTGACGACCCCATTGTGGACGTGGGCCGGGAGATCATCGACCTGCTGCCCAACCTGAAGCTCATCCAGTCGGAGGGCGTGGCCTTCAACCGCATTGACCTGGAGGCGGCCCGGGAAAAGGGGATCTTCGTGTGCAACAACAAGGGCTGCAACGCCGACTCCGTGGCCGAACATACCGTCATGCTCATGCTCATGGCCCTGCGCCACGGCATCACCGGCCACAACGCGGTGAAGGCGGGTCTCCAAGTGAAGATGAAAGAGGCAGTGATGGCCTCGGGCAGCCCGGAGCTGGGTGAGCAGACCGTGGGCCTGGTGGGCTTCGGCGACATTGCTCAGGCCACCGCCCGGCGTCTCAAGCCCTTCGGCTGTAAGATGTACTATTACAGTCTCCACCGCCGTTCCCCCGAGGTGGAGGCCGACTTTGGGGTGGAATACCTGCCCCTGGAGGAGCTGGCCGCCGCCTGCGACATCCTCTCCCTCCACTGCGCTGTCAACGATCAGACCCAGAACATGGTAAACGCCGATCTGGTCTCCAAGATGAAGCCGGGCATTATCCTGGTAAATACCGCCCGGGGCGACCTGGTGGATAATCTGGCCGTGCGCCAGGGCCTTATGGATGGCCGCATCGGCGGCATTGCTATGGACACCCTGGCCCCCGAGCCCACCCCCGCCGACCACCCCCTGGTGGACCTGCCCGCGGAGATCGCGGACCGGGCGATCTACTCCCCCCACCTAGGCGGCAACACCGGTGGTTCCTTCCGCCGGGCGCACAACAATATGTGGAACAATGTGAAGCTCATCCAGGAGGGCAAGCGGCCTAATTTTGTGGTAAATGGGCTGTAATCATTCTGTTTAAAAGCAAAACCGCAGTCGGAGCAAACCGGCTGCGGTTTTTTGCTTTGAGGAACGAGTGTTACTTTCTGCTCGCACAGAAAGTAACCAAAGATGCGCCAAGGGGTGTGGCTCCGACGAACACCTCGCCGCAGGCGGGTGTTCATAGTCACCACACCCCCTGGACCCCCGTTTACGGGGGACGCCATCCTGAGGATTTGGCATTTGCGTCCGGCGGCTCCGAACACAAGACCTTGCGTTCTTCTTGCCCCGGGCCTTAGGCCCTACCAGATGGAAATTTAAGGTGTTCGCGCTGTACGGACACCGCCTACTCCGGCATAACTGTGGCAGCCGGGCAGTTGCGGGGCATCCACCCGACTACCGCCGCACCAAACAGGTAGGCAGGCACCAGGCGGTGTATGATAGAAGCAACCCCTCACATATTTTGATGGCAAAAGGGCCTAAGGCCCGGGAGTAGAGGGAGGCACGGTCAAAATTTAGACCGCCGGAAGATACGAAAAACCCAAAGGGACACGCTCCCGTAACAGGGGGTCCGGGGGCCGACTCCCCCTGTCAGGGGGAGATGGCCCGAAGGGCCAGAGGGGGTAGGGACAAGGTGACTGTGAGCGCCCGCTGCGCATAGGCGCTCACCGGAACCGTCCCCCGGCGGCGTTTTGGTTACTTTGCCGCCGCGGGCAAAGTAACACCGTTCCCCACGCCCCTCAGGGCGGAACCCTTCTTCATAAAAGAAATTATCTTTGTGCAAAAACAGTCTTTCCCGCCAAAACCGTCTCAAAAACAGGAACCTTCGGCAGCTCCTGGGGAGAAACCGCAAACAAATCCCCATCCAGAATCACCAGATCCCCCTGCATCCCGGGCATCAGCCGCCCACGAACATCCTCGTCCCGGCTCGCCCAGGCCGCCCGGGAGGTAAACAGGCTTAGTCCCTCCTCCAGAGAGAGGGCCTGCTCCGGCAGGTAGGTGCGCTCCCCTGCCCGGTCCTGGCGGGTGACGGCGGCGCGGAGGTTGTCCAGCACATCAAAGGGTTCCACCGGGCAGTCGGAGCCGCCGCTCACGGCCAGTCCCAGCTCCAGCATGGAGCGCCAGTTGTAGCAATCCCGGGCGCGCTTCTCTCCCATCCGCTGGGTGATGATGCCCATGTCCTCTTCAATAAAAATGGGCTGGATGTAGGCCTGAAGGCCCAGGGCCTTCATCCGTGCCAGCAGAGCGGCGTCGGTGATCTGGGCATGGACTGCCCCGTGGCGGGCCTGAGGCCAGGGGTCCCGGGCCTGGACCGCTTCCACCGCCTGGCACAGCTGCTCCAAAGCCCCGTCCCCGATAACGTGGACGGCCACGTCCATCCGGGCTGTGTGGGCGGCCTCCACCAGCTGTTCCAGCTCGCTGGGCGTGTAGATGGCCATGCCCTTCCACTCCGGGTCGTCCTGATACCCCTCCCGGAGCAGGGCGGTGCGGGCGCCCAGGGAGCCGTCCTGGAGGAGTTTCCTCGGCCCGGTGCGGAAGAGACTTTCCCGGTCCTGGGGATCCGACCGGACCGACAGAAAACGCTCAAAATCCGACGGAGCAAGCAGACACTGCTCGTATACCCGCAGCGTCAATTCCCCGTCCTGTTCCATCTCCCGGAACAAGCGGACCAGACGCACCGGGTCCATACCGGGAAGCATCTGAAGGTCGTCGGAGTGGACGCAGGTGAGGCCCTTGGCGTTGGCGTCGGCCTGGCCCCGCCGAATGAGGGCCTTGACCTCTTCATCGGAGAGAGGCGGTACCACCTGCATGTAGAGGCGCATGGCCTCCTCCCGCAGCAGGCCCTGCTCAAAGTCCACCTTTTCCAGAACAGACTCCTCCACCCCGGTAAGAGTTTTCAGCCGCTCCAGCATGGGGGTGTTGCAGGCTGCCACATGGGCGCAGCAGCGCAGCAGACATACCGGAACTTCCCGGGAAATCTGATCCAGGTCGGCCCGGGTGGGCATGCGCTCCTCGGCCAGAGTCTCTTGGTTCCAGCCCATACCCAGCAGATAAGAGGCCCCCGTCTGGGCCAGCTTGTCCCGCCCGCGGCGGATCATCTCTTGGATGGAAGGGACCCCTGCCAGGGGCAGGCTGTCCTGAAACAGAGCGTAGAGCAGCAGGTGCATGTGGGTGTCGTGGAAACCGGGGAGCACCTGGCGGCCCTCCAGGTCGGTTTTCTCGTCCCAGGGGAGTGCCAGGGCGTCCCGGTCGCTGCCCACAAAGACGACGGCGCCGTCCTCCAGGCCGATGGCCTGCTGCCGGTCTTTGCCGGGAACCATGGTGTCCACCTTGCCGTGATACCAGAGTCTGCGCATGAGAACCCCTCCATTTTCTTTTCTTAAACATATGATACGGCACGTTCCGCCAAAAATCCACCTGCTTTTTTCTTTCCGGCGGGAAATGCGGGCGGATGATATCCGCCCCTATGGGGTGCGGGAAAGCATAACAGGCCGATGGGGACATCGGCCCCTACAGAACAAAAAAAGTGGGAGCGACGCAGAACATCGCTCCCACAAACAGGTTGCTTACAGTCACAGAGGGGAAACGAAGTTTCCCAGAAAGTTCTTTTGCGTACTTTTCTTTCAAGAAAAGTACGTCAATTCTCGGCGTAGCGGGACAGGAACTGGCGGGTGCGCTCCTCCCGGGGATGCTCGATGACCTGCCGGGCCGGTCCCTTCTCCACGATGACGCCGCCGTCCATAAACATAACCTCGTCGGCCACGTCCCGGGCAAAGGCCATCTCGTGGGTGACGATAATCATGGTGGTCTTCTGCTCGGCCAAGGAGCGAATCACTTTCAATACCTCCCCGGTGAGCTCCGGGTCCAGGGCGGAGGTGGGCTCGTCAAAGCACAGGATGTCGGGCTTCAGGGCCAGGGCGCGGGCGATGGCCACACGCTGCTGCTGTCCGCCGGAGAGCTGACTGGGGTAGTGGTCGGCCCGGTCACTCAGGCCCATTTTGGCCAGCAGCTCCCGGCCCTCAGCCTGGATCTCCTCCAGAATGGCCTTCTTGTTCTGCTTATATTCCGGCAGTTCCTGGCTGAGCAGCTCTTTGGCCAGGGTAACATTTTGCAGCGCCGTGTACTGGGGAAACAGGTTGAAGGACTGGAACACCAGACCAAAGTGGAGGCGCTTTTTCCGTATCTCGGTTTCCCGCTGAGTCGTAGGATCGCTGGCATCAAAAAGTACCGAGCCATTGACAGATATGGTCCCCTGGTTGGGTGTCTCCAAAAAGTTGAGGCAGCGCAGCAGGGTGGTCTTGCCGGAGCCGGAGGAGCCGATGATGGCCAGGGTCTGTCCCTGCTCCAGAGAGAAGCTGATGTCCTCCAATACCCGGGTGGGACCGAAATGCTTTTCAATATTGCATACGTCCAAAATTGCCATATTCGGTCCTCCTCATCACTGAAAGAATTCCATTTTCTTCTCCAGCTGGCCCAGCAACAACGTGACCACGCCGCTGAAGATCAGGTAGTACACAGCGGTAAAGAACAGGGGCCACACCAGGCCGGCGATGCCGGAGTTGCCCTTCATGAAAGACTCGCCCATCCAGATGACTTCCTGCAAAGCAATGACCCGGGCCAGAGAGGTATCCTTTACCAGGGTAATGATCTCGTTGGACATGGGAGGGACGATGCGCTTGATCATCTGCAGCAGGGTAATGTGGCGGAAGATCTGGAGCTTGGTCATGCCCAGCACCTGGCCCGCCTCCTGCTGGCCCTTGGGAACGCCCTGGATACCGCCCCGGTAGATCTCGGAGAAGTAGCAGGCGTAGTTAATGATAAAGGCCACGCACACGGCCAGCATCCGGCCTGACTCTCCGCTGGGCCAGCTGAACCACTTCTGCATACCGGGTACGTAGAACAGGGCAATGATCTGCAGCACCAGGGGGGTGCCACGGATGATCCACACCAACAGCCGGCATACCAGGCTGATGGGCTGCAGCCCCAGCAGCCAGTTGAGCAGGGGAGACATGCCGGGCTTCCGGAGGAACCCCAGCGGTGCCCAGCGGTTCATGGAACCGAAGCTGATGATAAGGCCCAGGGGCAGGGCTCCGATGAGGGTGATAAAGAACAGCTGCAGCGTCTTGAGAAAGCCGCTGTTCAGCGCCGCAAGCACAGTTTGGAACGTGCTGGAGGTGAAAAATTCGATCATGGTATCGTCCTCTCCGGGTGATGATGGTGGGGCAAAAGCCGCCGAAAGGCAGAGCGCGCATAAGACGCGCTCTGCCTCAGGTATGACTATGGGGAAGGAATCACTCCAGGATCACAGCATCCTGGAGACCGTAGGTGGTGGCAGTCTCCAGCACGGTTCCGTCGGCCACCTTCTCAGCCCAGAAGGTATTGAAGGCGTCTACCAGGTCGGAGCCCTGGCGGAAACCTACGCCGTACTCCTCAGACTCCAGACCCTGGGCGTCGTTGAGGTTGAGGCTGTAAACCAGGTCGGCATAGCTGGTGCCCTCGCCGGTCATCTCGGCGGCCATCAGCACGTCGATGACGGCGGCGTCAGAAGTGCCCGCGGAGACCTCCATCAGAGCGTTGGACTGAGCCTGGACGGGAACAGTGGTGGCGCCCAGAGCCAGGGCGGCGTCCTCACCGGCGGAGCCGGACTCCACGGCGATGTTCAGGCCCTCCAGAGAGGTGAGACCCTCGAAGTCAGCGGCCTTGTCGGCGGGATAAATCAGGGTCTGGTAGTTGGTGCAGTAGGGAACGGAGGTGCCCATAGCGGCCATGACGTCGTCGCTGAGGGTCATGCCGTTCCACACGCAGTCGATGGCCTTGGAGTTGAGCTCCTCCACCTTGTAATCCCAGGTGATCTCCTGGAACTCCACATTGACACCCAGGCTCTCGGCAAAGGCCTTGGCCATGTCGGCGTCAAAGCCAATCCACTCGTCGCTGCCTTCCTCTTTGTAGTCCATGGGGGCAAAGTAGGTGATACCCACCACCAGGGTGCCCTTGTCCTTCACATACTGCATATCGCTGGTCTGGGTCTGGCTGGAGCTGCCAGAGCCGGAACCGCTGGTATTGTCAGAGCCGGAGCTACTGCCGGAGGTATTGCCGCCGCTGGAGCAGGCGGCCAGGCTTGCGCACAGGGTCAGAGCCAGAGCAAGAGACAAGAACTTTTTCATAGTATGTATCCTCCCAAACATTGAAGTGAGAAAGAGAGGGGGAGCCCCCCCTGTTGCTTTCACATTTTAGCACGCTAATGTGATGTTGTAAAGGGGAACTTCCATTCCCTGCCTGCTTTTTCTCTTTTGTATAAAATAGCCGAACAAACTTTAGGTTACTATGTAAAAGATAAACAAAATTGGTAGCGATCCCTGGAAGCGGCGGCGCAATTGGGTCTGGAGCTGCATGGACCGCTTTCTTTTGCAGGAGAATAGAATGGGGGGCGGGACAACCGTCCCGCCCCTCTATTCTTTGGATGGAGGTTCTTACTTCATGCCGTTCTCATAGGACTCGATCATCTTCTTGACCATCTGGCCGCCCACAGAACCGGCCTGCTTGCTGGTCAGGTCGCCGTTGTAGCCCTGCTTCAGGTTCACGCCTACCTCGCTGGCAGCCTCCATCTTGAACTTGTTCATGGCTTCGCGGGCGTTGGGGACCATAGTACTCTTGTTACTGGACATGATTCGTCTCTCCTTTTTTCTGTCTGTTTGTTGTGGATGTTTGATTCGGATGGAACATCCGCATCTATCTTTACCCAAACCAGCCTGGCTATGCGGAAAAGACGTTTCCTGATTTTGTTGTTTTTCCATGGCTTTCCATCGGTTAAAAAACGCACTGCTCCAGCACCGGCGGACAGGCCGATTGCTGGGGAGGCAGCAGATTCATCACCGACACCTCGTAGGCGGTGCGCTCCTCACAGCGGTCGCCTAAATTTTTTGTGTACACCCGGCTCTGGAGCCGTCCCTCCAGCCCCAGCTTCTCCCCCACCTCCATCTGGCCGCACTGATAGGCCAAACTGCCCCAGGCGATGCAGGGCAGATAGTCGGAGCGGCCGTAGCGCCGGTTCACCGCCAGGATCATGTCGCAGATGGTGCGGCCCAGGGGGGTGCAGCGCAGACTGGGAGGCTTACACAGGGTGCCGGTACACACCAGGCGATTCTGGTCCTCCCCCTGCTCCAGCAGAAGCTCCCGGACAAAGACGCTGATGACCAGGCGGCTGCCCACCCCGGTGCGGTTGTTGAAGGTGCGCACCTCTCCCCTTACCGTCAGTTCATCCCCCCGCTCCAGCCAGCCGTGCTGTTCCAGCAGAGGGCGGGAGATCACCGCGTTCACCTGGTCGGCAGCGCCGGACAGGCGGCTGACCAGCACGGGGACGGTAAAAAAGTCCACGTCGTGGTTGTGGTGGGACAGAGCGGGGGGCTGGGCGGCCCGGCCGTGAAGAAGAATACGGTTTACGTCGGGGGAGGTCTGTTTCATGGCGGATCACACTCCTGAAAATCGTTTGTTCTTCCTCACTCTATGAACCGACCGGGCCGTGTATGTCCCAAAGCAGCAAAAAAGCGGCTCTCCCCAAGTGGGAGAGCCGCAAACATTGTGCATTTGTGGGGGGTCAGCGGCCAAATCCGCCGCCCCGGCCACCGCCGAAGCCGCCGCCGCGGCCGCCGGAAAATCCACCGCCACGGCTGCCGCCGAAGCCGCCGCCGCGGCCGCCGGAGAACCCGCCGCCACGGCTGCCAAAGCCGCCGCCGCGGGGACCGCTGGAGAATCCGCCGCCCCGGGAGGAGCCGCCGCTGGGGCCATGGAAGCCGTTAAAGCCGCCGGGACCGCCCGGTCCGCCCGGACCTCTGGGACCTCCGGGGGGAGGAGGCGGAGGCCGCCGCCAGCGCCGCTGGTACCAGCCATAGCCGGGACCGTGCCAGAACAGGATGGGCCGGAATACATAGGGGGGATTGACTACCCCGTAATACCGCTGACGGTAGCTGGTGTAGCGCAGGGAGTCCAGAATGGAGGCGATCACCACCAGGATGACCACCAGAGCGATCACGCTTATGATGGTGTCAGTTCTGCTGTTGTAGGACGAGCTGCCTTTGCTGAGATAGCCCAGGCCGTACTGGTCCACATAGAATTCATTGACGCCGGTGAACAGCTTGACCACGCCGTCGCCGAACTTGCCGGCCATGGCGTCCTCATAGAGGTACTGATCCATGTAGGAGGATACCTGGCTGTCGGTCATGGGGTAGTCGGAACCTACCGCCAGGTAGCACTCGCCGTTGCTGGTGTTGATAACCAGGATGCCGTCGGCGGCAGCCAGCTCGATCTGGACGCCCAGGTCGTAGGCGTAGTCGTCGATGTTGCCGTCAATGGAGGTGCGGGTGGCCACGGCGATGAGGCTGTCATACCGCTTGACCCAGTTGGCGTTGAAGAGACAGATCTGCTCCTCCTGCTGGTCGGTGAGTACGTTTGCCTGGTCATCGATCCACTTGGTGTAGGCCGCCGTGGACAGGGAGGAATCCAGTCCGGTAGACTGGGCTGTTTCCTCCACCGGGTCGGCGCTGGCGGCGCGCCACTGGCCGATGCCGATGGCGGCGGCGATCATAATAATGGTCAGCGCCACTGCCACCGAAGTTTTCTGGAAAAGTTTCATAGTCGGTTCCTTTCCGCTGTGCCGATTGCCGATTGTGAGGGAATTGGATTAACCACGAAGCTCCAACAGCTTCTGCTTCAGCTCGCCCTCGATGCGGCCCAGCTCGGCCTCGGCCTCCTTGCGCTTCTGGCTGCCCTCGGTCTGGATCTTCATGACCTCATCCAGGGTGGAGATAAGCTGATTGTTGGTGTGCTGGAGGGTCTGGATGTCCACGATGGACTTCTCGGCCTCCCGGGCGGCGTCGATGGTGCCCATTTTCAGCATGTCCGCGTTCTTCTGCAGCAGCTGGTTGGTCATGTTGGTGACGGCGGACTGGGCGGCCGTAGCCTGGCGGGAGTGCTCCAGGCCCAGGGCCAGCACCATCTGGCTCTTCCACAGGGGGATGGTGTTCACCAGAGAGGACTGGATTTTTTCCAGCATGAGGGTGTCGTTATTTTGCAGCAGCCGGGTCTGGGGGCCCATCTGCACAGAGATCATGCGGGTGAGCTCCAGGTCGTGGATCTTCTTCTCAAAACGGTTGCACAGGTTGGCAAAGTCGTTGTAGGCTTGGGCGTCCTCCTGGCTGCCGGAGGCGGCGGCCTTCTGCTTGAGCTGCTCCAGGTCGTTGGTGCGCAGGTAGTTCAGGCGCTTTTTGCCCGCGATGATATACATGGTGAGCTCTTTGTAATACTTGGTGTTCAGCTCATACATCTGGTCCAGCATGGCGATGTCCTTCATGAGCACCACCTGATGGGACTCCAGCGCCCGGACGATCTTGTCCACGTTGACCTCGGCCTTGGCATAGCTGGCCTTCAGGGCCTCCAGGTCCTTGCGCTTCTTCTGGAAGAAGCCGAAGATACCCTTCTTCTCCTCTTCCTCCTCGCCAAAGCCCTTCAGCTCCACCACCAGGTCGGACAGAGCCTGGCCCACCTCGCCAAGGTCCTTGGTCTTCACGCTGTTCAGGGCGTTTTCCGAGAAGGCGGCGATGTTCTTCTGGGCGGCGGCGCCGTACTGGAGCACCAGGTTGGAGTCGGTGACGTCGATCTTCTTGGCAAACTCGTCCACCATCTTTTTCTCGGCGTCGCTGAGCATGGACTCGTCCAGCTTGACGGCGTTGGCGTCCCGCTGGGCCTGGATGGCGGCAGCGTCAGGCTGGGGAGCCTGGGGTGCAGTGGGCTCCAAGGTGAGCTCGGGGGCCGCCTGGGCGGCGGTAGGCTCCAGGGTCAGTTCGGGAGCGGCAGCGGCCTGGGCGGCGGTGCCGGAGGGATCTAAGGTCAACTCGGGGGTCAGGTTCAGTTCATCACTCATGACAGGTTCCTCCTCAATATGAACAAAATGAGATGATTATTTCTTATCGTAAGCCAAATAACGGTACCAGTGGAAGGCGCAGCTTCCCAGCTGCAAGACAAGCAACAGGATCAGCAGCCCCTGGCAGGGGGAAGGAATGTCCTTCCAGGCCAGCCAGCAAAACAGGATCAGCAGCACGGGAATGATACAGGACAACAGGGCATTGAGCAGACACTCGCCCCGGCTCATAAACTCACGGTACCGTTTCATGGGAGACCTCCTTTAAAGCTCCAGGGTCACGTCGCTGCCCTGGCTCTTGGTGGTTTTCTTGCCTTCTCCCGCCAGACCCTCCTGGGCCAGCAGGTTTTCCATGACGGTGATATCGGTGGAGATGTCCATGGCCTCGGCGCCGAACAGGGCGTCCAGCTGCTTGTCAAAGGCCTGGACGATAGTGCCCATCATCCGCTCCACCCGCTGTTTGGTGGAGTCGATGTTGTCGCCGGACACTCCCATGGCGTCCATGCGGTCATAGGCGTTGAGGATTTTCAGGGTGGTGGGCAGATAGTAGTCCAGGAAGCGGCGGATCTGGGGCAGCTTGGCGGGCTCCTTGATGACCTGGTCGATGATTTTGGAGGTGACCTCCTCCAGATGGTCGATCTGGGCGGAGATGGTCTCGTCCTCGATGCTGTCGTTGAGGCGGCGCATCTCACTCAGCGCCCGCTCCCTCTCCTTGATGAGGTTGTCGATCTCCGGGTTGCCGGTAGACTTGGGAGCCTCGGGCTTCTTCTCCTCTTTCTTCTCTTCCTTTTTCTCCTCTGCCTGGCCGGGCATCTGGTAGTGCTTGTCCGGGAAGATGGCCTTGCCTACCACAAAGGCGGCAATGGAGATCACCGCGCACAGCACATAGTCCATGGGCTGGCTCAGAGACAGGAAGAGGCCGAATACCAGCCAAACCACACCCACCAGATAAATGGGGATCGTGGAGCGTTTTACATGTTTTGCCATTGTACAATTCCTCCATAGCACGGGGAAAAATAGGGGTTCTTATGGTGCCCATTGTACCCTTAGGGGGCTGGAGGTGTCAAGGGATTTGCCCCGACCCGTAGGGATTTCCCGGAAAAAGAGAAGGGAAAGTTTCGGTGGTATTTTACCCCTCCATTGACTTTATTCCACATTTTCGATATGATTGCAAATATAAAATTCCCGGACCGCGCCCCGGCGAGGCCCTTGGGGCAGTAAAGGAGACCAAATATGCTCACCCTGGAACAATTCAAAGCAGCCCGATCCGTCCTGCGCGGCGTCATCCGGGACACCAGCCTGATCCACTCTACCGCCCTGTCCAAGTCCACGGGGCACAATGTGTATTTAAAACCGGAAAATATGCAGGTGACCGGCGCATACAAAATCCGCGGCGCCTACTATAAAATCAGCACCCTCTCCCAGGAGGAGAAGGAGCGGGGACTTATCACCGCCTCCGCGGGCAACCACGCCCAGGGTCTGGCCTACGCCGCCCAGGCCGCCGGAGTGCCCGCCACCATCGTCATGCCAACCACTACCCCCCTGGTGAAGGTAAACAACACCAAGGACTACGGGGCTCAGGTCATTCTCCACGGGGAGGTCTTTGACGAGGCAGCCGCTCTGGCCGCTCAGCTCTCCGAGGAGAAGGGCCTCACCTATGTCCACCCCTTCAACGATCTGGGCGTGGCCACCGGACAGGGCACCATCGCCTATGAGATCTTCCAGGACCTGCCCGATGTGGATGTGATCCTGGTGCCCATCGGCGGCGGCGGACTGGCCGCCGGTGTGTCCACCCTGGCCAAGCTCTTAAATCCCAACGTCACCGTCATCGGTGTGGAGCCGGAAGGTGCGGCCTCCATGAAGGCCAGCCTGGAGGCGGGCCACGTGGTTACCCTGCCCACCGCCAACACCATTGCCGACGGCGTAGCGGTGAAGACCCCGGGCGATCTGGTCTTCCCCTATGTACAGAACAACGTGGACCACATCATCACCATTCCCGACACCGAGCTGGTGGACGCCTTCCTGGATATCATGGAAAAGCACAAGATGGTGGTGGAAAACGCCGGCCTGCTCACCGTGGCAGCCCTCAAGCGCATCCAGGGCAAGGGCCTGAACGTGGTGTCCGTCCTCTCCGGCGGCAACATGGACGTCATTACCATGGCCTCTCTGGTGCAGCACGGACTCATCAACCGGGGCCGCATCTTCACCTTCTCCGTCCTGCTGCCCGACCGTCCCGGTGAGCTGATGCGGGTGTCCGGCCTGCTGGCCCAGGACAACGGCAACATCATCAAGCTGGAGCACAACCAGTTTGTCAACATCAACCGGCAGAACGGTGTGGAGCTGAAGGTGACCCTGGAGGCCTTTGGTCAGGACCACAAGAAGCAGATTCTGGATCATTTGGTTCAGGCGGGGTATCAGGTGAAGGAAGTAGATACTGCTGACTTCTATAATTAAAGAAGGGTTCCGCCCTGCGGGGCGTCCTACTTTGCCCGCGGCGGCAAAGTAGGCAAAACGCCGCCGGGGGGCTCCTTCGATGAACACCTGGCTTGCGCCGGTGTTCATAGGCGTCGCCCCCCGGACCCCCGTTTACGGGAGCGTGCCCCTTCGGGTTTATGTATGTTCCCGGCGGGCAAAATCAAGATCTGTTCCCGTTCTACTCTCGGCCCACTGGGCCCTACTTCCACGAAAATGTAAAAGATTTCCCTTCTAACGCACACCGCCTGGTGCGGCAAAGCCGTGGTAGCTGGTCTGTCATCGGCGGCCCCGCAGGGCGGCATCCCCAGAGGCAAAGCGAAGCTTTGCACAAAGTTCTTTGCCGCGCTTTCTTTTCAAGAAAGCGCGAGGCCGCCCGACGGGACACAAGGTCCCATCGGGCGGGTATTCAAAAGCGGCGGGCCGCCGGGCCGGGGAGGTCCGGCAGTGGGGCCGTGGGCACGGCCTGGGGCGAGTATAGCAGCCCGGCGGCGCCCCGGGAGGACGGCCGCCCTCCCTCTCCGCCTGTCATCCTATGCAGCGGGTTCCTGTCCGGTCCCGCCAGTATTTGAAAGTGAGGAATCGTCATGATCAAGATCGCCCCCTCTATTCTCTCAGCCGATTTTGTCAACCTGGAACGGGACATTAAAAAGGTGTCCTCCGCCGATTACCTCCACGTGGACGTGATGGACGGCTGCTTTGTGCCCAACATCACCATCGGCGTCCCGGTGGTCAAGTCCATCCGCAAGTGCACCGACATGTTCCTGGATGTGCACCTGATGATCGACAAGCCCCTGCGCTACATCGAGGACTTTGCCAAGGCGGGGGCCGACCTGCTGTCCATCCATCTGGAGGCCGACCACCCCACCCGCATCGCCGAGGCTCTCAAGGTCATGGGTGAGTGCGGCGTGAAGAAGGCGGTGGCCCTGCGGCCCATCACCTCGGCCAATGCCATCCTGCCCTACATCGAGGAGCTGGACATGGTGCTGGTGATGACGGTGGAGCCCGGCTTCGGCGGCCAGGCCTTTATGGAGTCCCAGCTGGACACCATCCGCCAGGTGCGCGCCATTATTGAGAAGTACAACCCGGCCTGTGAGCTGGAGGTGGACGGCGGCATCGCCCCCAAGACCGCGCCCCTGGTGGTGGAGGCGGGCGCCAACGTGCTGGTGGCCGGCTCCGCCGTGTACGGCAAGGAGGACATCCCCGCCGCCATTGCCGCTCTTCGCGTATAAATGGGTTGATTTAGGGGAAAACGAAGTTTTTCCCAAGTTCTTTTCGTCCTTTTCTTTTTCGAACAGGACAAGGAGGTTTTTTCTATTATGCAGTACTTCCCCCCCGCTCTGGAAAATCTGGTGGAGCAGTTTGCCAAGCTGCCCGGTGTGGGCGTGAAATCGGCCCAGCGGCTGGCCTTCCACGTGCTGTCCATGCCTGAGGATGAGGCGGCCGCCTTTGCACAGGCCATCCAGACCGCCAAGTCTACCATCCACTGCTGCCCGGTGTGCCAGAATCTGACCCAGGGCGAGGGACCCTGCTCCATCTGCTCCAGTCCCCGGCGGGACGCCTCCACCATCTGCGTGGTGGCCGACCCCAAGGACGTGGTGGCCATGGAGCGCTCCCGGGAGTACCAGGGGCTCTACCACGTGCTCCACGGGGTCATCTCCCCCATGAACCACGTGGGACCCGACGACCTGCATATCAAATCCCTGGTGGAACGGGTGTCCGCCGGGGGTGTGGACGAGGTCATCATGGCCACCAACCCCGACACCGAGGGGGAGGCCACCGCTATGTACCTGTCCCGGCTGCTGCGTCCCTTTGGCGTGAAGGTGACACGGCTGGCCTACGGCATCCCGGTGGGCAGCCACCTGGAGTATGCCGACGACGCCACCCTCATGAGGGCTCTGGAGGGGCGGCGGGAAATGTGAGAGAGAAGAAGGAATTTTCGTGCGAGCACTCCCGAAACCGACTAAACTGACCGTCCGGTATCTGCGGTCGGTGACCTTTCGACTGGCCGTCTTTCTGTTTGTGGCGGCCCTGTTCCTGTGGGCTCCGGATTGGCTGGATTTCACCGCCGGAAAGCCCTTGACCGTACCCCTTGTGCTGCTGTGGCTGGCGGTGGCGTGCTCCATGCTGGCCCAGCTCAACCCCAAAAGCGCTCTGACCGCCGGGTGCATGAAGCAGTACCCCAACCGCTTTGAGCCCGTGGCCAACTACTCCCGCCAATCCCTCAAGGAGGCGGTGCGGCAGCAGAACCGGGGGGCGCTGAAGGTAGCCGCGGTGTGGCTGACGGGCAACCTGGTGTTTGGAATCCTCTACTGGCGCAGGACCATCGGCGTAGCGGAGCTGGTGCTGCTGTGCGCTTTGTACTACCTGTGCGACCTCATCTGCGTGCTGTTTTTCTGCCCCTTCCAGACCTTTTTGATGGGCAACCGGTGCTGCGTCAACTGCCGCATCTTTGCCTGGGGGTCCTGGATGATGGCCACCCCCATGGCCTTTATTCCCCACTGGTTCTCCTGGAGCCTGGTGGGATTGGGGCTGGTGGTGCTGGTAGTGTGGGAGGTGCGGTTTCGCCGCTACCCGGAGCGGTTCTGGTTCGGCTCCAACAAGCTGCTCCAGTGTGCCCACTGCCAGGAACAGCTGTGCCGGTATAAATTTCCGCGTTCTCCCCGTTTTCGCGGGTAAAAAATAAGGTGGAACAGCGTTGGCTGTTCCACCTTATTTTTATAATCTTACCAGTACAGGATTTCCCATAGTCAGCGACTGGGGCGTGACGGCACAGTCCATGGCCAGGATTTCCACCCCTGCCTGGGCCGCCCGGCGCAGGGCCTGCCCAAACTCGGGATGGGTCTCATCGTTGGGGGCAAACCAGCGCACGTTTTCCATTTGGATAACAAAGCACACCGCCGCCTCGTAGCCCGCCTCCCGGGCCTTCGCCAGCTCGTCCAGATGCTTCACCCCGCGCAGGGTGGGGGCGTCAGGGAAGCGGACCACGCCGTCTTCCTCCAGGGTGACCCCCTTGACCTCCACAAAACCCCGACTTTTTGATGACTCCCAGTAAAAATCAAACCGTGAACTCCCATATGTAGTCTCTGGCCGCAGCGACGTCAGCCCCTCCCGGAAGCCCCCTGCCGCTGCCCACTCCCCAAACACCTTGTTGGGGGCCTGGGCGTCCATGTTGATAAGCCGGTCCCCTTTCTCCACCGCAATGAGGTCAAATTTGGTCTTGCGGGACGGATTTGGGCTCTCCTCCAGCCAGACGGTGGCTCCGGGTACCAGTAGTTCCCGGCAGCGCCCGGTATTTTTTACGTGGCAAACAAGCTCCTCGCCCTCCGCTTCCACCCGGGCTACAAAGCGGTTGGGCCGGGAGAGAAAGCGGGCCGGGAGGATTTTACCATACTGCATCTTGTGTTCCTCCGCCGTTTTCTGGTATGATATAAGATAAGCGTCCGGTCAAAGCGAGGGCCGGACCCAAATTGAGTATAACCCAGGACCGCCGCCGGGGCAAGTCCCCGGGAACGGTCGGGATAGGAGGAAGCTGTATTATGCCCGAAGCAAAAAAGCCTGCCATCGATCTGCAGAAGATTTCCAACCCCCAGCTTGTGGAGGCTCTGGCCACCCTCCACAAAGAGAATACCCCCCTCAATCAGGGTAAGGTGCTGGACCTGGTGCTCCACCACGCATCCTTCCTGGCCCCGGTGATTTTGGCTCCTGTGCCCAAGGGAAGCAATGTGCCTCCCCAGCTCCAGGGCAAGACCGCCATCCAGTTCCAGCTCATCACCACCAAGGACGGCCGCCCCTTCTTCCCCGCCTTTACCGACTGGGAGGAGCTGCGCAAGTTCAGCAAGCTCAAGGAGCAGCGGGTGGTCATGCTCCGCTTTGACAACTACGCCGAGATGGTCCTTAAGGACGACCGCACCGCCGGCATGGTGATCAATCCTCTGGGCCTGAGCCTCACCCTGGACCGCAAGAGCCTGGAGAACATGGCCAAGAAGAAGGCCGAGCTGGCCCGCGGCTATGCCGAGGAGCAGGTGGAGAAGGACACCCAGGTGATGGTGGGCGACCCGGAGGAGGAGCCTGAGGAGCTGCTGGACGCGGTGTGCGAGCTGGCCGAGAAGCGGGAAGAGATCCAGCGCCTGTGGCTGCGGGAGATGGTGCGCCAGGACGGCATGAAGCGCTATATCATCGTGGTGGACCACACCGGCGAGCAGGCTGAGGTCTTCCAGGCCATTGCCCAGGCCGCCGCGCCCCACTTCGGCAAGCTGCCGGTGGATATGATCCCCTACGGCACCGGCTTTGCCGACGCCGCCACCGAGGACGCCATGCCCTTCTACGTCCGGGGAGAATAAAAAAGGACCGCAAGTGCGGTCCAGAGAATGTTACAGGGCGCCCAGCTCCCGGATGGTGTCCTGAATGGTCTTTTGGGGCAGATAGACGGCCGCCATTTCGCTCAGCTGAGCCAGCGTGAGAGAGCCGGCCGCCTTGGCCATGGGGTGCTTGAGATAGGGGCCGAACCGGCGCTGAAGCACTGCCTTGGCCTTGGGGTCGGCCATGAGCTGGGAGAGCGTGATCTGATTGCGCTTGAGATCCATATATGTTCACCTCTTCCTCATCTTATGCGCCCCGGGGAAAAAGGTTCGTCGCTTGTTAGCAAGGAGGTCCATCATGGGACGCAAGAAAAAATCCAACTTTTTGGTCTCCGCCCACCGCACCCTGCGAAAAAAGAGTGTGGTGGCCGCAGTGTACATCGTGCTGCGGCTGCTGGTGATTCTGGTAATGGTGGCACAGTTCTTCAACGGCAACTTTGAAAACGTCTTTCTGTGTATACTGACGCTGATTCTCTTTCTGCTGCCCACCATTTTTGAAAAGAGCCTGCAAATTGACCTGCCCAACGCGTTGGAGATCATTATTTTGCTGTTTATCTTCGCCGCGGAAATTTTGGGCGAGATCCGGGCCTTTTACACCACCTTCGCCTACTGGGACACCATGCTGCACACCATCAACGGCTTCCTGTGCGCCGCCATCGGCTTCTCCCTGGTGGATATGTGCAACCGCCACAAGCGGGTCTCTCTGTCCCTCTCTCCGGTGTACATGGCCATCGTGGCCTTCTGCTTCTCCATGACCATCGGCGTGCTGTGGGAGTTTTTTGAGTGTACCATGGACCAGTTCTTCCTGCTGGACATGCAGAAGGACACGGTGGTGAACGTTATCTCCTCAGTGAACCTGGACCCCACCGGCGGCAACACCCCGGTGGCCATCAAGGGCATTACCGATGTGATCGTGGTGTGCGGGGATGAGCAGATCCCTCTGGGTGTGGGAGGCTATCTGGATATCGGCATCCTGGACACCATGAAGGACCTGTGGGTCAACTTCATCGGCGCGGTGGTCTTTTCCATTCTGGGCTATTTTTACGTAAAGAGCCGGGGCAAGGGCTGGTTTGCCCGCAACTTTATCCCCCAGGTGCTGCCCGAGGACGAAACTTCCAACCCTCAGGAATAACCCGCGGAAAAGAGTGCATACTAACCTCATCCACTGTGAGGAGGTTTTATAACAATGGATCAGAACAACAATCACATTCACTGCACCGTGGACAGCTGTGTCCACCATTCCCCCCAGAACGCCTGCTCTCTCAACCAGATCCGCGTGGGCTGCTGTGAGGGCAACCCCACCAGCTGCAAGGGCACCGAGTGCGACTCCTTCCAGCTGAAGTAAAAACCCATAAAAAAGGGCCCGTCCAATCGGACGGGCCTTTTTATGTTGTTTACGCCAGATGCAGGCCGTAGAATCCCACCAGAGACAGGGCCATAAGCCCCGCGGTGATGAGCTCCAGCGGTGCGCCCCGGAAGCTCTTGGGACAGCCGTCTACGTTCAGGTCCAGACGCAGTCCGGCAAAGCTGATCAGGGCGATGGTGGCGCCCAGACCGCCAAACAGGGCGAAGAGCAGAGCGGCGCCCAGGTTGTACCCCCGCTGGGAGATAATGAGGGCCGCGCCCATGGCGGCGCAGTTGGAGGTGATGGAGGACAGGCTCTCATCCAGGCGGCGGGACAGCTCGGGCACGCAGGAGTGCAGGAAGCTGCGCAGAGCCCACACCACCAGCGGGCCTACCAGAGCAAACACCAGGGTCTGGTAGTAGTCCAGAGCAAAGTGGTACAGCAGCTGGTCGGCCACCCAGGTGACCAGGGCGGTGAGGGTCATCACCGCCGTCAGGGCCGCGCCGGTGCGGCCCGCCTCCAGGGGGTGGTCAAAGGCCTGGGTGCGGGTTCCAATGCCCAGACAGTTGACCAGAATAAAGTTTTCCGACAGCAGGGCGGCCAGAGCCACCCCTGCCAGGTATACAGCGGTCATAGGACTGCCTCCTTCCATTTCCGGGGGAATAAGGACTTACACTTCGCCGTCCACATATTCCACACCCTCCGTATCCAGATTGGCCACAATGGACAGGGCCTGGTTGACGCAGTCGGTGACCGCGTTGCAGGTGGCGGTGGCGCCGGAGATGGTATCTACGGCGTTGCTGCCCGAGGAGCGGATGGTGCCCGACTTGCCCTTGTACTGATCCAGATAGTCGCTCTCCAGGGCCTGAGTACCGGTGCTGAGGGTCTCGTTGTGGCTGGTGATGGCCACGCCGGTGACCTCGCCGTTGGTGTTCACGCCCACCACCGCGGTCATCAGACCGCCGAAGCCGTGGGCCTGGACCTCCACGCAGTAGCCCACCAGGCCGTCATTGTTGTAGCCGGCGGTGATGCTCAGGGCGCCGGAGGCGCGGAAGGGAGTTTCCGTGCGGGTGGTGGCCTGGGGCATCACCTGGGACAGCAGCTCCTGCTGGAGCTTGGTCTCGGTGCGCACGGTGGCAAAGTCGGTGAGCTGGTGTACCCCAAAGACCATGCCGGCCATCAGGGCCACGGCCACAGCCAGCACGCCCCACTGGCGCACCTTCAGGCGCAGCTCGTCCAGGTACCCTTCGCCGGGCATGGTGCCCTCTCCCGCCCGGGAGAGCAGCCGCAGCTGGGGCTTGACAAATTTGATCTCGGCCAGGCTGGCACGCACCTGGGTGATCTGTTCCCGGGTGGCGGCAAACCGGCCCACGCCAAAGCGCCGGGGCATGCCGGTGCGTTCCAGCAGCCATACGCAGCAGTTCATGGTGAGGATGGCCCAGCCCACTCCGTCAGGATAGGAGCCAAAGTAGCGCAGCAGCACGGTGAGAAGGCCGCACCCCACGCCAAACAGGACCTGGCCGCGGGGGGGGACGGGGGTGGTGGAGTAGTCAGAGGCCATAAAGATGGCGCCCAGCATCAGCCCGCCGCTGAAGAGCTGGGCCAGCATCCAGGCCACACGGCCGCCGTCTCCCTGGGGAAACAGGAAGGTGAGCAGAGCCACGGTGGCAAGGAAGGCCAGAGGCGCCCGGGGCTGGATGACCCGGCGGGCCACTAAGTAAAGGCCGCCCAGAATCAGCATCATCACCGCCACGCTGCCCATGGCGCCTCCGTGCTGGCCCATCAGCAGCTGACCCACGCTCTGGGGGGGCAGCTGGCCGTTGTGGAGGTAGGACATGGGGGTGGCGGAGGTCACCGCGTCGGCGGTGGACAGCAGGCCGGGGTGCTGGAAGGCGTCCACCCAGTTGGTCATGATACCGGGGAAGGTGGTCAGCAGCATCCGCCCGGCCAGGGCGGGGTTCATGAAGTTGCGGCCCAGGCCGCCGTAGAGCTGCTTGACCACTACAATGGCAAACACGCCGCCCAGCACCGGCGCCCAGTAGGGAGCGGTGACAGGCAGAGTCATGGCCAGCAGCAGTCCGGTGACGCAGGCGGACAGGTCCTGGGTAGTGTCGGGGAGCTTCCGCAGACGGCGGTAGACGTACTCAGATACCACGCAGGTGATGACGCTCACCGCCGTCAGAGCCAGTACCCGGATGCCGAACAGGTATACCGCCATGCCCAGGGCGGGCAGCAGGGCCACGATCACGTCCAGCATGGTGCTGGAGATGCTGGACACCTGAGCGATCTGGGGAGGCTGGCGGCGGATGACAGGTCTGGAATCAGTCATGGGATGCACCTTCTTTCTTGGCCTGGCGCATCAGGTCCATCAGGGGAATGTGGGAGGGGCAGATGTAGGAGCAGCACCCGCAGTCCATACAGTCCTCCAGGTGCAGGTTGTCCAGCAGCTCCTTCTCCCCCAGGCGCATGGCCCGGTAGACCAGAACGGGGTTTAAGTCCATGGGACAGGCGGAGACGCAGTGACCGCACTTGACGCACACCATCTCCGGCTGGTTGACGTTGTGTTCCTGGGCCGTGAGGCACAGCAGGGCGTTGGTATTCTTCACCACCGGGGCATCCAGGTTTTCCTGGATCATGCCATTCATGGGGCCGCCGGTAAGGGTGATGGCCGCCTCCTCCCGCAGGCCGCCCGCCGCCTGGAGCAGGCAGCGCAGCGGGGTGCCGATGGGTACCCACAGGTTTCGGGGCCGGGCCACCGCGCCGCCGCTGACGGTCACCGCCCGGTGGGTCAGAGGCTCGCCGGTGAGCAGGGCGTGGCGGATGGCGTACACGGTGGCTACGTTAAAGACCGCGCAGCCCACATCCAGGGCGGACTGTCCCGGAGACACCTCCCGGCCGGTGACGGCGCGGATGAGCTGCTTTTCCATCCCTAAGGGGTAGCGGGTTTGGATGGTGACCAGTTCCACCTCCCGCTTTTTCCGGCGCAGGCGGCGCTCCAGAAATTCCACGGCGTTGAGCTTGTCTCCCGCCACCACCAGGATGGCCTTCTCGGCCCGCACCAGGCGGCTGAGCATCTGCACAGCCTGGAGGATCTGGTCGCCCTTCTCCAGCAGCAGGCGGTGGTCGGCGGTGAGGTAGGGTTCGCACTCGGCGGCGTTGACAATGAGGACCTCCGTCTTGCCCACCGCCTGGCGGATGCGCAGGTGGGTGGGGCTGGCGCCGCCGCCCAGGCTGGTGATGCCCGCCTGGCAGATGCGCTGGAGGGCCTCCTCCCGGTTCATCCGCTCCCAGTCCATGGGCAGGGGCAGGTCGGGATAGGGGGTGTTCTTGAAGTCATTTTCAATGACTACCGCGTCCCACTTGCCTCCCCAGGGGTGGGGACGGGGCTCAATGGCCTTCACCCGCCCGGACACGCTGGCGTGGACGTATACCCCGTCGCCGGTGGGCTTGGCGATGACCTGGCCCACAGTGACCAGGTCGCCTTTTTTCACCACCGGCTCCGCGCCGCCCTCCGCGCACATCACCAGAGGGATGACCACCTCTTTGGGCGGCTCCTCCAGGGGCACGATGGGCTTGCGCCGGGTGCTTTCCTTATGGGAGGTGGGGTGTACCCCGCCTAAAAATCGAGTTCTCATAGCTTGCCTCCATAGCCCCGCAAGGGGCGAGTCTGGCGTATCGTTATTGAGGGAACCACTGCTCCAGGATCTGGGCCACGCCGTTCTCCCGGTTGGAGGGGGCGACGAGGTCAGCGCACTGGAGCACATCCGGAGCGGCGTTGGCCATGGCCACGCCCACTCCGGCCTTCTGGATCATAGTCAGGTCGTTGGTACCGTCGCCAAAGGCCGCGGCCTCCAGCAGGTCCAGTCCCAGATGGCGGCACAGGGCCTCCAGCGCGTCCCCCTTGGTGGCTCCGGGTGCGTTGAGCTCCAGATTGGTGGGCAGGGAGATGGACTGGATGAGCTGGGGGAACTGCTCCGAGAGGAGCTTCATGGCCTGGGGCCGCAGCGCCAGGTCGGGGAAAAAGGACTGCATCTTCTGCACCGTGTCGCCGCCCTGGGCCATGGCGGCGGGCAGATCGTCCACCGGCAGGCGGTTGGGACCGATGATCATGCGCACCACCGGGTCGGGGATATAGTGCTCCAGGTGGTCCAGGAACTTTCGGGGCATGATGCCCTTGTCGTTCTGGTAGCAGTCCACGGTGCAGCCCAGACCCTCCAGCAGGCGGTAGACCGCCTGGGCGGTGTCCAGGGGGATTTCGGCCCGGTAGAGGACCGTGTCGGTTTCCCGGTCATACACCTTGGCCCCGTTCATCAAAATAAAGTAGCGCAGGAAGGGCAGCTCCTTCAAAAAGTCGGGCACGCCCCCGAAAAACCGGCCGGTGGCGATGACCACCTGGGCGCCGGACGCAGCGGAGCGCTCCAGGGCGGCGCGGCTGCGGGGGGTGAGATGCTTTTTCTCGTCGAGCAGGGTGCCGTCCAGGTCGGCGAGGATCAACTTGGGCGCCATGGCTTAAAACCTCGCGCCGCCGAACTCGGCCAGCTTCAGGTTCTTGTTCCGGTCCTGCACCCACTGGATGGACCACTGGGAGGCGAACAGCAGCAGCTGGTTGCCCTTGTAGTCCTCCACCAGCTTGGCGTCGTTGGGCAGCAGCAGGTCCTCCTCCTTGAGGGGCTGGGCGTCCTCGTCCTCCTTCACGATCCAACGCAGGTACTCGTAGGGCAGGCCCTCCTTGTACAGCTCCACGTTGTACTCGCTGCGCAGGCGGTACTCCAGCACGTCAAACTGCAGGGTGCCCACCACGCCCACAATGACCTCCTCCATGCCGGTGTAGGGGGTCTTGAAGATCTGGATAGCGCCCTCCTGGGCGATCTGCTCCACGCCCTTGAGGAACTGCTTGCGCTTCATGGTGTCGATGGAGCGGATGCGCTGGAAGTGCTCGGGAGCAAAGGTGGGGATGGGGTCGAACTTGAACTTCTTGCTGGGGGAGCACAGGGTATCGCCGATGGAGAAGATGCCCGGGTCAAACACGCCGATGATGTCGCCGGCGTAGGCCTCCTCGATGATCTCGCGCTCGGCGGCCATCAGCTGCTGAGGCCGGGACAGGCGGATCTTCTTGCCGCCCTGGACGTGGTAGACCTCCTTGTCCGCCTGGAACTTGCCGGAGACCACCCGCATAAAGGCGATGCGGTCCCGGTGGGCCTTGTTCATGTTGGCCTGGATCTTAAAGACGAAGGCGGAGAAATCCTCGTCAAAGGAGTCGATGATCTCGTCTCCTGCCTTCCGGGGCAGGGGCGCGGTGGTCATGCGCAAAAACTCCTCCAGGAAGGGCTCCACGCCGAAGTTGGTGAGGGCGGAGCCGAAGAACACAGGGGACAGCTTGCCGTGGCGCACCCGGTCCAGATCAAAGTCGCAGGAGGCGCCGTCCAGCAGGTCGATTTCGTCCACCAGCTGGTCCCGCTTGGCGGCGCCAATGAGGTCGGCCAGGGCGGGGTCGTCGGGCTCAATGACGGTGGCGGTAGCCGCCTTGGCGTTGGTATTGGAGGTGAAGTGGATGACCTTCCGGTTCTGGCGGTCGTACACACCCTTGAACTCCTTGCCGCAGCCAATGGGCCAGTTCATGGCGTAGGTGTCGATGCCCAGCTCCTTCTCCAGCTCCTCACACAGCTCGAAGGGGTCCCGGGCCTCCCGGTCCATCTTGTTGATGAAGGTGAAGATGGGGATGTCCCGCATGGCGCACACCTTGAAGAGTTTTCTTGTCTGGGCCTCTACGCCCTTGGCGGCGTCGATGACCATGACGGCGCTGTCGGCGGCCATGAGGGTGCGGTAGGTGTCCTCGGAGAAGTCCTGGTGGCCGGGGGTGTCCAGAATGTTGATGCAGAAGCCCTCGTACTGGAACTGCATCACGGAAGAGGTGACGGAAATACCGCGCTGCTTCTCGATCTCCATCCAGTCGGAGGTGGCGGCGCGGGTGTTCTTCTTGCCCTTGACCTGGCCGGCCTGGGCGATGGCTCCGCCGTAGAGGAGGAACTTCTCGGTGAGGGTGGTCTTACCGGCGTCAGGGTGAGAAATGATAGCAAAGGTTCTTCTGCGCTTGATTTCAGACTCGTATTGTGACATATCAAAACCTCCGATGGAAGGAATGGGGGAAAACCTGCATATAAACAAGTTATTTTACCATATTCCGCACCTTCACACAAGGGGGCGGAAATACAAAAAAGCCTGAAACAGCGGGGCTGTTCCAGGCATTTTTTCAAAAATCGTTATTTTTCCGCCCAGTTTCCGGTGGCCTCGGCGGTGAGATAGGCGTTGATGAAGCCGTCCAGCTCACCGTCCATCACGGCGCCGATGTTGCTGGTCTCGTAGGCGGTGCGGTTGTCCTTCACCAGCTGATAGGGCATGAAGACATAGGAGCGGATCTGGCTGCCCCACTCGATCTTCAGCTGCACGCCCTTCAGGTCGGAGATCTTCTCCGCCTTCTCCTGCATCTGCAGTTCCACCAGCTTGGCACGCAGCATCTTCATACAGTTGTCCTTGTTCTGGAACTGGGAGCGCTCCTGCTGGGAGGCGACCACGATGCCGGTGGGCTTATGGATCAGACGTACGGCGGAGGAGGTCTTGTTAACGTGCTGGCCGCCGGCGCCGCTGGCGCGGTAGACCTGCATCTCGATGTCCTCAGGGCGGATCTCCACCTCCACGTCCTCGGGCAGGTCGGGCATGACCTCCACGGAAGCGAAGGAGGTCTGGCGGCGGGCGTTGGCGTCAAAGGGAGACACGCGAACCAGACGGTGCACGCCGTGCTCACCCCGCAGGTAGCCGTAGGCGTTCTCGCCCTCGATCATAATGGTGGCCGACTTGATGCCCGCCTCGTCGCCGTCTTGATAGTCCATGATCTGGTAGGTAAAGCCGTGGCGCTCGGTCCAGCGGGTGTACATACGGTAGAGCATCTGGGCCCAGTCCTGGGCCTCGGTGCCGCCGGCGCCGGGGTGGATGGTCAGGATGACGTTGGAGCTGTCGTACTCGCCGGTGAGCAGGGTCTGCAGCCGGGCCTCCTCCATCTCCTCTTCCAGGGCGGCGTAGCCCTCTTCTAGCTCGGGGACCAGAGACTCGTCCTCAAACTCGTTGCCCATCTCGCACAGGGCCATCAGGTCGTCCCAGTGCTGCTTGCGCTTATGGTGCTTGTCCACCTTGGTCTGGAGGGTCTTGATGCGCTGTTGCACCTTCTGGGCCTTCTCCAGGTTGTTCCAGAATCCGTCGGCGGCCGACTCGGCCTGGAGCATATCCAGCTCCCGCTCGGCGCTCTCCAGGTCCAGGGCCTGGCCCAGCTTCTCCAAGGTGGGGGCCAGATTGTTCAGCTTGACTTTGTACTCGTCGAATTGAAGCATAGGGTCCTCACTCTCTTTAACAAAAATAAACTTCCCGGTGGGGAAACATGAAAATTCAGCTAAAATATTATATCTGACGCGGGAAGAAAAGTAAACCCCCGCAGGAAAAATTGGGGATTTTCATAATGGAGAGAATGGAAAAGGCCCTCCTGCAAGGAGTTCCGACGCCCGGTGGCGGCGGAATAAATTGAAATTGGTTTTTTCCGGGGACCGGCGCCTCGGAAAAAACACTTCTCGCGCAAGTTTGGCCGACTTTTCCATGAGAAATTGAGGCCGAACTTGCGTGCAATCCTGATTCAAACAAGGCGCTTTGCGGCTTGTTTGAGGAAAAGGCGGTCTCCGTATAGGAGACCGCCCTCAGCGATCGCTGATGAGCCACACCTCGCCCTGGAAAATCAGGTCATCCAGATCCTTGGGCGCGGGGACGGGGATCTGAGGATAGGGATGAGTATTATACATGGCGGTTTCTTCCATTTTTGTTCGCCTCCTTGGGTAACGTTGTCCGGCGCTTGCCGGCATACAGACCAGTATATGCCGGGCAGGGCGCAATATGTGCCGGATTTTGTACACCCAAGGAACTAAAATTTTCCAGCGCTTAAATTGCAATTCAGGGGTCAGCGTGGGATTGGATGCTGTGGACCTCGCCTTGATGGGTCACGATGCTCTGGTGTCGCTCGCAGTTTATTTGATCCCCAACATGAACCCGGTCGTAGTCCTCTTGGCTGCAGGACAGCGTAAATTGCTGCTGTGTGGCCTCCTCAATGACGATATAGTTTTCTGTTCCGGATTCAAACTTATCCATGACTGTGACCTCTCCCGCCATTGCATAGTAGCTGGCTTGGACCTGGTGCACCCGATAGGCAGCATAGCACCCGCCGACCACCACCACAAGCGCGGCGGCCAAAAGAAGTTTTTTATATAATTTCATTGCCATGACTCCTTTCCATGAGAATCGATCCCTTTGTACCCTACTATTTGGTTAGACGCAAAAGAATCCGGTTGGTTTTTTCAATCTGCAATTTTGCGCAAAAAGAAAGGAAACCGGAATGTTCCAGTTTCCTTTTTAAAAAATGCGGGGCTTTGAAGCCCCGCATATGGTATAATCTCTATGTTGTGATGGGCAGATGTCAGGGCACAAAGCGGTAGCCCAGCCCCCGCACCGTGCGGATGTGGACGGGATGCTGGCGGTCGGGTTCGATCTTGCCCCGCAGGCGGTTGATGTAGACCATGATGGCGTTGTCATCCACCGCCACCGCCGTGCCCCACACCCGCTCGTAGAGCATGTCCTTAGTGAATACCTGGTTGGGGTGCTGGAGGAACAAAAGCAGCAGGGCGCCCTCCCGGGAGGACAGGTCCAATACCTCCTCCCCCTTGAAAAAGCGCATAGTGGCGCCGTCATAGCGGAAGGGGCCGCAGCGCAGCTGCTGGGAAGCGGCAGAGGAAAATTCCCGGCTGCGCCGCAGCAGAGCCTTCACCTTGGCTCCCAGCACCACCGGGCGGAAGGGCTTTGTGACATAGTCGTCTGCTCCCAGGGACAGTCCGTAGAGGGAGTCGTAGTCCTCGTTGCGGCCGCTGATGATGATGACCGGGGTCTTGATCCCCCGCTCCCGCAGCCGGCGCAGCACCTCAAAGCCCTCCATGTCCCACAGATTTACGTCCAGCAGAATGATGTCAAAGGTGCGTGTCTCCAGGGCCTGGAGAGCCTGTTCTCCGCTGCCCACCGCCTGGGAATCCATGTCGTTGCTGCGCATCACCTTTTCCAGCAGTTTGCAGATGGCCGGGTCGTCGTCCACAATGAGCACCTGATCCGCCATGTCCTGTCCCCCTTCCAGGCACCTGAGCAAACTGCACAAACGCCCTGTGATTTTTTCTGGAATTATTATAATATCAGGGGGGAAACAAGTCAATTCCCTGGAGAAAGGAAGCCGCTATGAGAGAGAAGAAGCGCAGCCGTCCGGAGATGCGGCCGGTGATGCTGGGTACCGCGGTGGTACTGGTGCTGTTTCTGGCCGGACTGCTGTATCTGGGCGTGGCCACCTGGCTGCAATACAAAAACAGCATCATCGACAAGCAGAAGGAGCAGATGCTGCTTATCACCCAGGCCATCAGTGAAAACCTGGAGCAGTATATCCAGGAGGCCCAGGCGGATTTGGAGAGCCTTTCCCTTGCGGCGGAGAAGCTGGATGACCCCGACCTGGCCGCGGGAGCCAGAGAGCAGCTAAAGACCTATGCCGACAGCCATGAGGGAGCGGTATATGATGTGGTAGTGCTGGGGAAGGATGGCCAGATCACCTTCCGCATCCGGGACAGCCAGGTAGCCCAGGTGTTTGGTTCTACCACCCAGGAGGGCCAGCAGGTGGCCCAGGTGCAGATGGAGGATAAAACGTTGTGCCTGATGCTGGGAGGCCAGCTGTCCCAGGGCGGTCGGCTGTGCCTGCTGATAGACCTGGGGAACTACTATGAAAAGCAGATCGCCCAGCTCCATGTGGGCACCAACGGCTATGTGCTGGTGAAAAACTCCGACGGCGTGATCCTCATGCACCCGGAGGAGAGCCAGCTGGGTATCAATGTCATCTCCGGCCGGGAGGAGCTCTACCCCGGTGTGGACCTCACCAGCCTCAACCAGCTGGTGGAGGCCCAGAACCAGGGGGGCGAGGGGGTCATGGAGTACGAGTCCTACTGGTGGATGGACCCCGACCTGCCCATGGTGCGCAAGGTGGCCGCCTGGTCGCCGGTGCATGTGGGGGACGACTTTCTGGTGGTCAGCGCGGTGATGGATTACAGCGACATGTACGCCCCGGTGGCCCAGGGCTTTATCCGCCTGGCCCTGGTGTTTCTGGCTTTGACGGTGTGCGTCACCGCCATGGTCCTCTATTTGGGCAAGCTGATGCTGGACCGGCAGCGCAGCCAAGCGGAGATTTCCGACCTGCGGGAGATCAATCAGGCCCTGGAGGAGCTGCACCGCAGCGAACAGGCCATTGCTCACCAGCAGCGCCTTCAAATCATGGGCACCATGACCGGAGGTATCGCCCATGAGTTCAACAACCTGCTCACCCCTATTTTGGGCCACGCGGAGCTGATGCTGCTGGACCTGCCCGAGGACTCCGAGCTTTACGACAGCGCCCAGGAGATCGCCCAGGCCGCCGGACACTGTAAGGAGATCATCCAGCAGCTGTCCGCCCTGAGCCGAAAGAATGTGGAGACCGTCTACAAGCGCCTGGACGCCGGAGAGGCCTTTGGCCGGGTGATGAAGATGGTGCGCTCCATCTGTCCGGACAACGTGGAGTTGGACATCGACCTGGACTTTGGCGGGGCGGCGTTCTTGGGCAATGAGACCCAGCTGAGCCAGGTGGTGCTCAATATGGCGGTCAACGCTGTCCATGCCATTGGACAAAAAGAGGGACATATCGCCATCACCGGACGGGCCTTGGGCAAGGAGGAACTGGAGGAGCGGGGCCTGACACCCCCCTCCCGGCTGTGGGAGCGGTATCTGTGCCTGGATATCCGGGACGACGGCTGCGGCATGAGCAGCGCCAAGGTGCTCCAAATGCTCTCCGACAGTTTTCGGGCCATGGACGTTCCGGTGGAAACCGCCCGGGACTGGGATGAGGCCGCCGCTGTGCTGGAGCGGGGCGCGGTAGACGTGCTGGCGGCGGACGGCGGCCTGGAGGAGGAGCGGGCTCTGGACTTCTGTCTGTCCTTCCAGGGCAAGTACCCCCGGCTGATGAAGCTCCTGCTGGTGGAGCGTCCCACCCGGGAGGTGCTGGAGGCCAAAAACTGGGGGCTGATCCAAGGCTGGCTGGAAAAGCCGGTGTCGGCGCAGGCCATTCTGGAGGAGGCACACCGGCTCCTGGGGGAGCAGGCAGCCGGCGCAACCACACTTTAAAAGATGTTTTTCTGGGCTGGGGACCTCCCCAGCCCATTTTTTGACCCTTTCTTAACAAACTGTAAGGCCAGCCTTACAGGACTGTAAGCGGAATGCGTGGATGGTGTAAGCTTTCCTCCCTATAATAAAAATCACCAAAACCAAGCGGGAGAAGAAAGAAAAATGAGGAGGAAGTTACAATGAATGAAACCATGCTGGCGCTGTTGGGCTTTGCTACCGTCATCGCCATCATCGTCCTGCTGCTGCGGAATGTCACCGTACCGGCTCTGGCCTTTGTAGGCGTATCCACCGTGACTACCGCGATTCTGGTACTTACCGGAACCTTTACCATCAAAGAGATGGGTGACTTTATTGCCGCAGGCGTCGCTGACGTCCACTCCACGGCTGCCCTGTTCATCTTCTCGGTGCTGTTTTTCGGCATCATGAATGATGTGGGCCTGTTTGACCGGATCATCAATGCCCTGATGAAGAAGGTAGGCACCAATGTGGTAGGCGTGGCCGTGATGACCTGCATCATCGCCATGATCGGCCACCTGGACGGCGGCGGAGCCTCCACCTTCCTGATCACCATCCCCGCCATGCTTCCCGTGTACAAGCGCCTGAAGATGCGCCCCACCACTCTGCTGCTCATCTGCGTGACCGCCATGGGCGTTATGAACCTGCTGCCCTGGGGCGGCCCCACCATGCGCTCCGCCTCCGTGCTGGGCATTGAGGCCAATGACCTGTGGATCCAGCTGATGCCCATGCAGGCGGTTGGTATCGTCATCGCTCTTGTGACCGCTTTTGTCTGGGGCAACATTGAAAAGCGCCGGGGCGCCGGTGTCAACAGCACTCTGGTTATTGACTACGGCGACAGCGACGATACCGGCGTCAGCCAGGAGCAGAAAAACGAGCTGGCCCGTCCCCAGTTCTTCTGGGTCAACCTGATCCTGACCCTGGTGGTCATTCTGGCCCTGGTGTTTGTCAAGATCCCCTCCTACTGCACCTTTATGATCGGCTGCGTCATCGCTCTGTTTGTCAACTACCCCGGCGCCAAGATGCAGAATAAGATCATCAAGTCCCACTCTTCCACCGGTCTGATGATGGCCTCCACCATTCTGGCCGCCGGCGTGTTCCTGGGCGTGCTGGAGCAGAGCGGCATCATGAACCACATGGCCAATGTGCTGGCCTCTTTCATCCCCACTTCCATGGGCCGCTTCCTGCCCATCATCATCGGCGTGCTGTCCGTGCCCCTCACCCTGCTGTTCTGCACCGACTCCTACTTCTACGGCCTGCTGCCCGTGCTCATCAGCGTGGGCGATGCCTTCGGTGTGGATCCCGCTCATACTGCCATCGCCATGGTGGTCTGCCGCAACTGCGCCACCTTCATCAGCCCCGTGGTGCCTGCCACCTTCCTGGGCGTTGGCCTGGCCGGTGTGGAGATCAAGGACCACATCAAAAACAGCTTCTTCTGGATCTGGGGCGTGAGCATCTGCTGCCTCATCTCCGGTCTCCTTTTGGGCGTTATCGTCCTGTAATCCCAGTCCCCCCTACATCGGAACACCGTCTCCGTCCGGAGGCGGTGTTCCCATATATCCATAGAAAGGAGCCTTTCCATGCTCAGTGAAATTTTAAACTTTAACCGGGAATTTGTGGCCCGAAAGGACTACCTCCCCTACCAGACCACCAAATATCCCGACCGGAAGCTGGCCATCCTCACCTGTATGGATACCCGGCTCACCCACCTGCTGCCTGCCGCCCTGGGGTTGAGAAACGGGGAGGTCAAGATGATCAAAAATGCCGGGGGCGTGGTGCTGGCGCCCTACGGCGGCGTGGTGCGCAGCCTGCTGGTGGCGGTGCTGGAGCTGGGCGTGGAGGAGATCCTGGTGATCGGCCACACCGACTGCGGCGTGTGCGGCATGCGTCCTGAGGTGATCCGGCAGCACCTGCTGGCCCGGGGTATTGCGCCGGAGATTCTCTCGGAGATCGATGAGGCGGGAGAGGTGAATCTGGACGCCTGGTTTACCGGTTTTTCCGGAGAGGAACAGGCAGTGCGGGATATTGTGGCGATGCTCCGTGCCCATCCCCTCATGCCCCGGGATGTGGTCATCCACGGACTGATCATCGACTCGTTCACAGGCGCGCTGCGGGTGCTGGAGCAGGACGGCCAGAAAACGTAAAAATCCCTCTTGACACCGGCCTAGAGATATGGTATTCTAATTGAGCACTTAAACGAGATCGGCGCCACGTCCCTTATGCCGGAGTGGCGGAATTGGCAGACGCCCGGGACTTAAAATCCCGTGGGAGCAATCCCGTGCCGGTTCGACCCCGGTCTCCGGCACCATATCGCGGGGTAGAGCAGTTGGTAGCTCGTCGGGCTCATAACCCGGAGGTCGGAGGTTCAAGTCCTCCTCCCGCAACCACATTGTGCGACCAAAAAAGATATCGCACCGGAAAACCCCGAAGCCGCAACGGTTTCGGGGTTTTTTCGCGTCCATTTTTGACTGCACGAAAAAAAGATATCTTCCCACCTCTTCCCCGTGCGGTGAGGACTTGAACTAAAACTGAGGGCTTTTGCGCCCAATTTTGAGTGAGCAACACGGAAAAATTTCAGTTTCTTCGAAAAATATTTTGTTAAATTTCTGTGAACAAAGTGGTTTGTGCAAAAATGTAGTACAAACCACTTTTCTATTCCACACATCTTGGCCATCACTTTTTTAAGGTGACGGCCTTTTTTGTTTTCAGATAAAATCAAAACCAGAGCCCAAAAGGCGTCACGCACAGGAGGAAATCAACTTGGATCGAAAACAGTATTTTGAGGAACTACATATTGCACTCACACGGGAGGGGTTTACCTCCCAGCCTAAGCAGGGTGAATTGCTTCCCGTGGAGTGGGGCGGTCTCCCGCTCTGCCGGATCACAGCGGACGGAGGCGTTCGCTATTGGCCGGAGGATGTGGCAACCCCAGAACGGGAACGAGCCTGTGAGCAAGTTACCGATCTGGCCTGTACTGTGCGGGAGTACATGACGCTGCTGGAACAGGCTCCGCCCCTACAAGCCCAAAGCCTGACCGATGACTACCGCCTGCTGGCTGACTTCAATGGAGCCGTGCTGGCTGCCCATCCCACTCGGCTTGGCGTCCAATTCGTCACATGGGATTGGAGCTTCGACCACACAGGTCTCAACCAGGGCAATTACTTTCAGGAAAACTATGTAGGTGCCAAGCAGGACTTCGCCATCCGCGCCGGTCTCATTTCCAAACAGCAAATTTTCAATCAGGAGCAGCTTGTTGAAATCTACCGGTGCTGCTCTGACACCTTGGATGCTGGTTTTGACTTGACTGCCGAGCAGGAAAAGTGCATCCGGGGAGTTCAAGAGCAGATTGCTACTGCAGCTCCCGATGCCCTGGAGCGCATAAGAGAGCAAGAGCAGCACCCCATGGAACCCTACAACCAAGAACCGATCATGTAATATTCAAGCGCCGGAGTTTCGGAAATAAGACTCCGGCGCTTTTTTATTGCCTCAAACCAGACAGGAGGATTGAAGATTGGATCAAAAGAACGAACAAATAGTGCCGCTGCGCATCAAAAACCTGGCTGAGTTGAAACGCTGTATCCGCCCCGGGACAGAGTTGGTGGCAACCAGCCATAGCAAGCACCCTACCCTGGTCGGGCTTGTACGGGTGGTGACTGAGGTTCAGACCAATGCTTACTATTCCGTGGTCAAGGACCAGCCGACTCACCAGTATTCGACCTGTAATTACGGGAAGGGATTCCGCTCTGATTTCGAAAAGGCATCCAACTATTTATTTGAGGGCACGACCATCAAGGTTCTTGACCGCAGAAGCGGTGATGGCAGCGTGCTTTATGAAATGGAACTTTATCCGGGCGAATGCCTTGTCCTCGGGCAGAAGAACGACATGGAGGAGAATACGGATATCAGAGAAGACAATAGCGAAATCAAGCAGGAAGGGATGAACATGACCTTATGACACGCTATTTCATGCGAGATACGCCGCTGTGCCAGCTGGAACAGCAGATGATGACCCCGCCCAATTTCAAGCCCAGAGGTCACGGCCGGTATTCTCCCGGTTTCCAATACAGCAGCGAGGACACGGAGTGCCCATACTGTATAAACTTCAGGCGCAATCAGCCTTGTCCGCTGAAACTGTGCATCTGCCTGGATGAACGGATCGCGGCTGGCGCACTGAACCTCAATGAGTTCGTCAGGGATTGCTTCTTCCCTGAAGCGGGGGTACAGCTTCAGGCCCGCTTAGAGAGGAATTTCACTTGCTGCTCCATCAGCTTTTTTCTGAATGAGAGCCATCGCGAGCGCTGGCAGCACTGGCATGCGCGCTGCTATCGAATGTCAGGCCGTAATCTGGCCGCGCTGTTTCTCCTCACGGCGTATGAGGATATCTGGAGCAGAATGATCTGGAAGTTTGATGCCCGCAGATTTGACTTCCAGTCCGTCCAGCTTTCCGGCATCCAGCCGGAACTGTACAGTGTTTATCAGGCGGTCAAAGCCATCTCCACCGGCAGCCGCAATATCACTCTTGCCGATCTCGCATCCCCCGAATTGGTCACAGATGAGGCGTTCCACCTGATTGTCTGCGCTCTGCTTCTGGCCAAGTACGGAGATGTGATTTTGAATTTTGAAGGAAAGTAAGGTGATGCGATATGATGATGGAAGCCGTTCTGAGCAACGCCGACCACCCGGAATACGGTGTTGCGGCGATCCCTCTTCCCGTTCCCAGAAATCAATACGACCACTGCGTTGCGCTGTTGGAAGCACTGGAGATCGGCGATGCCTCTGAAGCCGACTGCCGCTTGGACTTGCTCGACAGTGCCTTGCCTGTGCTGAATCGGCTGGTATGTACCCAGGTCAACCTTGATGA